>Ga0182739_1003319_pt1 | contig 14188 bp, 15 predicted proteins | sample eDN5th30CBELigBY_FD_128873 | JGI IMG/M metagenome (GOLD analysis project Ga0182739, IMG submission 128873) | Enriched backyard soil microbial communities from Emeryville, California, USA - eDNA 5th pass 30_C BE-Lig BY (version 2) (version 2) | ecosystem: Environmental > Terrestrial > Soil >... | reverse complement strand
GCGTCTGCTACAACGGCGCCGCCTTCGAGGCCGCCGGGCTGCCCAAGGATCGCGACGAGGTCGCCACGCTGCTCGACGGCGACTGGAAGCACTTCTTCGAGGTCGGCCAGGAGTACACCGACACGACCGGCAAGGCGTGGTTCGACCACTCCGGCTTCGTCTGGAACGCCATGGTCAACCAGCTCGACGAGGGCTACTACACCTCCGGCGGCGACCTGAATGTCGAAGACAACGCCGAGCTCAAGGCCCGGTTCGACCTGCTGGCGAGCGCGGTCAAGGGCGGCCAGTCCGCCGCGCAGGCGGCCTGGGACTGGAACGGCGGCAAGTCGTTCGTCGACGGCACCTTCGCCACCTTCGTCTGCCCCGGCTGGATGCTCGGTGTGGTCAAGGGTCAGGTCGAGGCCGGTGGCGGCGACGCCTCCACCGGGTGGGACTTCGCCGACGTGTTCCCGGGTGGCGCAGCCAACTGGGGCGGCGCGTTCCTGAGCGTGCCCACCTCGTCGGAGCACAAGGAGGCCGCGGCGGCCCTCGCCGACTGGCTCACCCAGCCCGACCAGCAGGTCGCGCAGTTCGACGCCGCGGGAACCTTCCCGAGCACGGTCGCCGCACAGGAGAAGCTCGCCTCGTCGGCCACGCCGAACGAGTTCTTCCAGGGCGCCCCGGCCGGCGCGATCCTCGCCGGTCGCGCCCAGGGCGTCGTCGCCCAGTTCAAGGGTCCCGACGACTCGCTGATCCAGGAGAACGTGTTCGGCCCCGCACTGCAGGCGCTCGACCGCGGTGAAGCGGACGGCGCCGGCGCCTGGCAGCAGGCGATCGACCTGCTGAACGAGCTGGTCAAGTAGTCCCCCGATCATTCGAGGCCCCGGCGCTTCCCCCGGCGCCGGGGCCTCGAATACGTCTCCGGTTTCGACATGCCGCGTCGCGGCTACTCAACCAGCGAAGGTTCCCATGAGCACCACCCTGACCAGACGGCAACGACTCAGCCGCCTCGACGTCAAGGCATCGCCCTACCTCTACGTGTCGCCGTTCTTCCTGCTGTTCGGCGCGGTCGGGCTCTTCCCCCTCATCTACACGTTCGTGGTGTCGCTGCGGGAATGGGACCTGCTCAAGGGACCGGGCGAATGGGTCGGCTTGGACAACTTCGCCGCGGTGCTGGCTGACAGGTTCTTCTGGAACTCCATCTTCAACACCATCAGCATCTTCGTCCTGAGCGCGCTCCCGCAGCTGATCGCCGCCCTGCTCATCGCCGCCGTGCTCGACCAGAACCTCAAGGCCAAGACCTTCTGGCGCATGAGCGTGCTGCTGCCCTACGTCGTCACCCCGGTGGCGGTCACCCTCATCTTCACGAGCATGTTCAACGAAGCCGACGGGCTCGCCAACAACCTGCTGAACCTCATCGGCGTCGCCGACGTCCAGTGGAAGCACGACACGCTCGCCAGTCACCTGGCGATCGCCACGATGGTGAACTGGCGCTGGACCGGCTACAACGCCCTGATCCTGCTCGCCGCGATGCAGGCGGTGCCCCGCGATCTGCACGAGTCGGCGGCGATCGACGGGGCCGGAGCGGCGCGCAGGTTCTTCTCGATCACGATCCCCAGCATCCGGCCGACCCTGATCTTCGTGATCATCACCGCCACCATCGGGGGGCTGCAGATCTTCGCCGAGCCGCGCCTGTTCGACGTCTCGAACGCCGGCGGCATCGGCGGGGCCAACCGGCAGTTCCAGACCACGGTGCTCTACCTGTGGGAGATGGCGTTCTTCCGCCGCGACTTCGGCGAGGCGGCGGCGATCGCCTGGCTGCTCTTCCTGCTCATCGTGCTGTTCGGGCTGCTCAACTTCTTCATCTCGCGGCGGATCGCCTCGGCCGAACAGAAGCGGGGGATGCGATGAGCAAGCGACCCGGATTCCTCGCCTACGGGCTGCTGAGCGCATTCCTCATCGGCTCGGCCTATCCGCTCTGGTGGTCCTTCGTGGTGGGCAGCGGCACCAACGCCACCCGCGGGGAGACCCTGCCGCTCATCCCGGGCGGCAACTTCATCGCCAACGCGATCAAGGTCTTCGACGCGATCCCGTTCTGGAAGGCGCTGCTCAACTCGATCATCGTCTCGGGCGTGGTGACGGTCTCAGTAGTCACCTTCGCCACCCTCGCCGGGTACGCGTTCGCGAAGCTGCGCTTCCGCGGGCGCGACGGGATGATGATCTTCGTCGTGGCGACCCTGGCGATCCCGACACAACTGGGCATCATCCCGCTGTTCATCGTCATGCGCCAGCTCGGCTGGACCGGCAGCCTCGGCGCGGTCATCGTGCCCACCCTGGTCACCGCGTTCGGCGTGTTCTTCATGCGCCAGTACCTGGTCGACGTCATCCCCGACGAGCTGATCGAGGCGGCCCGGGTCGACGGGGCGACCCAGTTCCGCACCTTCCTGACGGTCGCCGTCCCGGCGGCGCGCCCGGCGATGGCGATCCTCGGACTGTTCACCTTCATGGCCACCTGGACCGACTATCTCTGGCCGCTCATCGTGCTGAACCCGTCCAACCCGACGCTGCAGACCGCGCTCGGGCAACTGCAGTCGGGCTACTACGTCGACTACTCCATCGTGCTGACCGGCGCGGTGCTGGCCACCATCCCGCTGCTGGTGCTGTTCATCGCCGCGGGACGTCAGCTGATCTCGGGCATCATGGCCGGGGCGGTGAAGGGGTGAGGCCCGGGTTCATCTGGGGTGCCGCGACCGCTGCCGCCCAGGTCGAGGGCGCCGCCCACGAGGACGGAAAGACCGACTCGATCTGGGACCACTTCGCCAAGAACCCCGGGAACGTCGCCGGCGGTGACACCCCCGAGCGCGCGGTCGACCACTATCACCGCATGCCCGCCGACGTCGCGCTGATGAAGCAGCTCGGGCTCGGCTCGTATCGCTTCTCGGTCAGCTGGGCGCGGGTGAAGCCCGACGACTGTGCGGCCAACCCGAAGGGGCTCGACTTCTACAGCCGGCTCGTCGACGAGCTCCTCGGCGCCGGGATCCTGCCCTGGCTGACGCTGTACCACTGGGACCTCCCGCAGACCGTGGAGGACACCGGCGGCTGGGCGAACCGCGACACCGCGCGACGGTTCCTGGAGTACGCCGAACTCGTTCACGAGCACCTGGGCGACCGGGTCGACCACTGGACGACCTTCAACGAACCGCTGTGCTCCTCGCTCATCGCCTACGCGGGGGGCGAGCACGCCCCGGGCCGCACCGAGCCGCGTGCCGCGCTCGCCGCGCTGCACCACCAGCACCTCGCGCACGGCCTCGCCGTGGCCGCACTGCGCGAGCGGGGCGCCGAGCACCTGGGCATCACCCTGAACCTGACCAACGCCGTGCCCGACGACCCGGCCGACCCCGCCGACGTCGAGGCCGCCCGCCGCATCGATGCGCTCTGGAACCGCGCCTACCTCGACCCGCTGCTGCTCGGGCGCTACCCGGCCGACTTCCTGCAGGACGTAGCAGGCCACGGCTTCGACGAGATCGTCCGCACCGGCGACCTCGAGCTCATCGCCCAGCCGATCGACTTCCTCGGGGTCAACCACTACCACGACGACAATGTCAGCGGCCGGCCCCTGCCCCCCGGTGAGCCGGAGGGACTGCGCCCCACCGACAAGCCCGGCGCGTCGCCGTTCGTGGGCAGCGAGTACGTCACCTTCCCGTCTCGAGGCCTGCCGCGCACCGCGATGGGGTGGGAGGTCAATCCCGGCGGCCTTCGCATCCTGCTGGCCCGCCTGGGGCGCGAGTACCCGAAGCTGCCGCCGCTGTATGTGACCGAGAACGGGTCCGCCTATGACGACGTCGTCGCCCCCGACGGCGCGGTGCACGACACCGAGCGCGTCGCGTATCTGCGGGCCCATCTGGATGCGGTGGCCGGCGCCATCGCGGACGGCGCCGACGTGCGTGGCTATTTCGCCTGGTCGCTGCTGGACAACTTCGAGTGGGCCTGGGGCTATGAGAAGCGCTTCGGCATCGTGCGGGTCGACTACGACACCCTCGAGCGCACGATCAAGGACAGCGGCCATGCGTACGCGCAGATCATCCGCGACTCCTAGGATGGGCGCACCATGAGCAGCGCACCCACCCTCGAGATGGTCGCGGCATCGGCGGGGGTCTCGCGCTCGACGGTCTCACGCGTGATCAACGCGTCGCCGAACGTCACCCCCGAGGCGATCGCGGCCGTCGAACGCGCCATCGACGAGCTCGGGTACGTCCCGAACCGTGCCGCGCGCATCCTCGCCAGCAGGCGGACGTTCTCGATCGCCCTGGTGATCCCCGAGAACACGGCTAAGTTCTTCGCCGATCCGTACTTCGCCACGGTGATCCAGGGTCTGGCGATGCACCTGGCGAACACCGAGTACACGCTCACCCTGCTGATCGCAGCCGAGAACGATGCCGAGAAGACCCGCCGGTATCTGCAGGCCGGCAATGTCGACGGGGCCATCATCCTCAGCCACCACAGCGACGACCGGTCGTATGTGGCGCTCGCCCGGTCGATCCCGGTGGTCTTCGGCGGGCGGCCGATGAGCGCCGAGGGCCCCGATCCGTACTACGTCGACGTCGACAACGTCGAGGCGGCGCGCGAGATCACCACGCGTCTTATCGCCGCTGGTCGCACGCGTCTGGCGTGCATCGCGGGCCCGCAGAACATGGCGGCCGGCCTGGACCGGCTCGAGGGCTGGCGGCGGGCGGTCCGCGACGCGGGGCTGCCGGAGGTGCGGATCGAACACGGCGACTTCACGCCGGCCAGCGGCGAGGATGCGATGCGGCGTCTCCTCGACAGCGGCGCCGACTTCGACGGCGTGTTCGTCGCGAGCGCGCAGATGGCGTCCGGGGCACTGGCGGCCCTGCGCGAGCGGGCGATGCGGGTGCCCGACGACATCGGCATGGTGACCATCGACAACGACTACTTCGCCCAGTCCGCGCAGCCGCCGCTCACCACCATCGAGCAGCCGACGACGGAGGTCGGAGCCACCATGGCGTCGGTGCTGCTGCGGCTGATCGACGGCGAGCACGTCGATCCGGTGACGATGATGCCGGTGCGGGTGATCGAGCGCCGTTCGGCCTGAGCGGTTAGCGTCGACACATGGCTGATACCGATGTCGTCGTCCATGAACCGTCTCGATCGCGGTATGTCCTGCGCCGCGGCGAGGACGAACTCGGTTTCGCCGCGTACGAGACCGGCGAGCGCGGTGAGATCGTCTTCACCCACACCGAGATCGACCCCGAGCGTCAGGAGAAGGGGCTCGGGTCGCAGCTGGTGCGCGGGGCGCTCGACGACGTGCGGGCGAACTCCGAGGCCCGCGTCGTGGCGAAATGCCCGTTCGTGTTCAAATACATCTCTACTCACGACGAGTATCAGGATCTGACGTCGCGCTGAGGTCGATCGTCATGCTGCCGGAGTAGGGGTCGCGCCCGGGATCGCCCGGCGCGGGCGCCGGCGCCGGCAGTTCGACCTGCCGTTCGCGCTCTTTCGACGCCTCGAAGCGGGTGGGAGCGAACACCTCGTCGAGGCCGCCCACCAGTCCGGCGACTCCGCCGCCGCGACCGCGCGCGTGCGCGCCGGTCATGTCGATCCAGCCCTTGTGCTGGGCGACGACGCCGAGTACGCCGAGCCCGATGACGACGGCGCCGAGGACCACCCACTCCATCGCCTCAGGGTACGTCAGTGTCTTGCCGTGGACGACCGTTCGCGGCTCGCGACCGAGCATGGCGGCGCTTCAGTTCCCGCGTTCGCAGGATGGTCAGCGGCAGCCGGGCGAGGATCGTCGCGAACACCACGCCGATCGCCGGTACCCGCAGCGACGGGACCGTCGCGGCGACCACCAGCGCGATCACCATCACCACGGTCAGCCCGACGCCGGCGAGCACCAGGGCGGCGTAGCGATCGGGCCGCTTCATCGGCGCAGCGGAACGACGAGCAGGGTGCCGTCCCGCTCGAGGACCTCGACCTCGACGCCGTACACGCGCGACACCGCCTCGGCGGTCAGCACCTGCTTCGGGGTTCCGATCGCCTCGAGCCGGCCCGCGGCCAGCAGGGCGACGCGGTCGGCCACGGCTCCGGCCAGAGACAGATCGTGCAGCACGATCACGACGGCACGACCGTCGGCGGCGAGCTCCCGGGCGATCGCGAGCACGTCCTCCTGATGCCGCAGGTCCAGCGCCGCGGTCGGCTCGTCGAGGAGTACCACCGGGGTGTCCTGGGCGAGCACACGCGCCAGCGAGACACGCGCCCGCTCGCCGCCCGACAGCTCCGTGAAACGTCGATCGAGCAGGTGAGCGACGTCGGCGCGGGACGCCGCGTCGGCGAGCGCCCGGTCGTCATCCTCGATCCGCGCGGTCCTCGCCCAGGGACTCCGCCCCATCTCGAGCACCTGGCGCACCCGGAACGGGAAGCTCAGCGCGTTGTCCTGGGTCAGCACCGCGCGGCGTCGAGCGAGCTCGAGCGGGGCGTAACCGGCCAGGGGGGTTCCGTCGAGGGCCGCGCTGCCGGTGGTGGGGGCGCGCTCACCGCTCAGCACCGCCAGCAGGGTCGACTTCCCCGCCCCGTTCGGACCGACGACCGCCAGCACCTCGCCCGCGCGGACCTCGAGGGTGACCCCGTCGAGAACGGGGCGGCCGTCGCGGATGACGCCCACGGCATCCAGGATCATGCCCAGCCCCCCGCCCGGCGGCGCTGACGCCACAGCAGGAAGAAGAAGAACGGCCCGCCGACCAGCGAGGTGAGCATGCCGATCGGCAGTTCGGCCCCCGAGACGATCGTGCGGGCGAGCAGGTCGGCGAACAGCATGAGGACCGCCCCGCCGAGCGCGCTCGTGACGATCAGCCCGCGATGGGCCGGACCGAGCAGCATGCGCACCAGGTGCGGCACGACGAGTCCCACGAACGCGATGATCCCCGCAAAGGCGACAGCGACACCGGTGAGCAGCGCCACCAGCACCACCGAGATGATGCGCAGGCGCTCCACGTCGATGCCGAGATGCCGGGCATTGCGCTCCCCGAGTGCGAGCACGTCGTAACGGCGGCCGAGCAGCATCGCCACCACGATGCTCGGCGCGGCGACCACGGCGACCACCAGCACCTCGCGCCAGAGCGACCCTCCGAGCGACCCGAGCTGCCAGAACACGATCTGCTCGCGATTGGCCGTGCTCGCGCTGAACAGCACGAACGCCAGGCCCGCACCCGCGAACGCGTTGACCGCGATTCCCGTCAACAGCAGCGTGACCACCTCGGTGCGCCCGTTCGCGCGGGACACCAGGTACACCAGGAGGGTCGCCAGCAGGCCGCCCGCGAAGGCGAGGACCGCCACCAGGGAGTCTCCGTACGCCTCGAACCCGAGCACGATGGCCGTCGCGGCGCCGAGCGCGGCCCCCGACGAGACCCCGACGACGCCGGGCTCGGCGAGCGGATTGCCGAACACCGCCTGCATCACCGCGCCCGCGGCGGCGAGCGCGGCGCCGACCGTGATCGCCATCGCGACCCGCGGGAAGCGCACCACCCAGAGGGTCGACTCGACGATCGGGTCGGCCGGCGCCCAGGGATTCGGGATGCCGACCGCACGTAGCAGGGAGCCGCCCACCTCGGCGGGCGTCACCGGCAACTGCCCGGCGATCGCCGACACGAGGATCCCGGCGAGCAGCAGCACGCCGACGCTCAGGCCGACGACCAGGCGCCGGGTCACGGGACCCGGTACAGCCACTCGTCGGTCCCGAACTTCTCGGCGACCAGCTGCTCGGCGCGGGCGAACTCGGCGGGCGTGATCTCGCCGTCGGTCAGACCGTGCTGGGCGCGGAAGGTCTCGACCATGCGCTCGATGATCTGCTCGCGGGTGAGTCCGGTCTGCGAGCGCAGCGGGTCGACCCGCTTGGCCGCCGACTTGGTCCCCTTGTCGCTGAGCTTCTCGCGGCCGATGCGCAGGACCTCGGCCATGCGCTCGCCGTCCATGTCGTAGGCCATGGTCACGTGGTGCAGGACCCCGCCGTTGCCGAGGCGCTTCTGGGCGGCACCGCCGATCTTGCCGGTCGGGCTCGCGATGTCGTTCAGCGGCACGTAGCTCGCGTCGATGCCGAGGCTCTGCAGCGCCTGCACCGCCCACTCGTCGAAGAAGGCGTAGCTGTCGGCGAAGGTCATGCCGGCCACCAGCTCGGCCGGGGCGTAGAGGGAGTAGGTGACCGCTCCGACCGGCTCGATGAACATCGCGCCGCCGCCCGAGATGCGGCGCACCACCCGGTGCCCGTACTTCTCGGCATTCTCGGGGTCGACCTCGTTCTTGACCGACTGGAAGCTGCCGATGACGACGGCAGGGGCATCCCACTCCCAGATGCGCAGGGTGGGCTTGCGGTTGCCGTCGCCGACCTCCTCGGCGAGCACCTGGTCGAGGGCGAGGTGCATGAGCGGTGAGAGCGGCCCGGGGTGCACGAGCTCCCATTCGTAGTCGCTCCAGCCGGTCGCCTTCTGCAGCGCGCGGCGGACCGCCGTGGCGATCGACTCCGGCGAGAAGCCGAGCAGCTGCGCACCCGCGGGAAGGGCGGCGTGCACCGCGGCGGCGAGCGCGCGCGCATCGGTCTCGGCCGGAAGGCCGTTCAGGGCGGCGTCGATCGCGCCGAGTGCGTCGTCGGGTTCGAGGAAGAAGTCGCCTGACACCCGCACGTCGGCGAGCCGGTCGTCGACGACCTCGAGGTCGACGACCACGAGCTTGCCGCCGGGGACCTTGAACTCGCCGTGCATGGTTCCAGCCTACGGGCGCGGGCGCGCGGGGGTCCGGGCGTCGAGCCAGGCGATCACGTCGTCGCGCACCTCCTGCTGGTTGACCTCGTTGAACACCTCGTGCCGGGCCTCGTCGTAGATGGTCACGGTGACGTCGGTGAGCCCGCCCCGGCGGCGGTACGCCTCGGCCAGCAGCTCGACGCTGCGCGGGCCGCCGAGCGGGTCGTCGCTGCCGATGACGATGAGCATCGGGATGTCGCGGCTGAGCTTGCGAGGCCGCCCCAGCAGGCGCACCCCGTCGGCGATCCCGAACAGTTTCGCCACCTTGGCGTCGAAGGTCAGCGGATCGTCGCGGAACGTCTCGCCCACCGCGGTGTCGCGGCTGAGCCACTCGTGCCCGTGCCCGCCGGGCTGCCGGTGCCGCTTCGACAGGTCGCCCGAGTTCATGTGCCGCAGGGTCCGGTAGGCGGTCCCGCTGAAGACCACCAGGTCGTAGTCGTCGGCGGTCTCGTTGAGCCGGCGCTGCCCGAGAAGCGAGCCCATGCTGTGCCCGAGCAGCACGATCGGGACACCGGGGTTCTCGTCGTGGGCGATGTCACGCAACTGCCGGATGCCGCGGATGATCGCCCGGATCCCGCCCTTACCCGGGCGCCCCAGCTTGCTGAGGTCACCGTCGTACTGGTGCACTCCGGTGGCGCCGTGTCCGCGGTAGTCGCCGGCGTAGACGGCATACCCCGCCGCGACGAGCGCCTGGGCGAGCGGCTCGTACCGGGTGGCGTACTCGCCGATGCCGTGCACGATCTGCACGACCGCCTTCGGGGTGCCGGACTTCCACACGTAGTAGTGGTTGGTCACGCCGCCGTCGTCGACGAAGGTGTGCTCGGCGCGCGCGGCGGTGATCTTGGGCATGCGGTCATTCTGGGTCGCGATACGCGCTGCGCGCTACTCGACCACCCGACATTAGCGAAGCTAATGAGCTAGGCTAACGAAAGTGGATGAGGAACTGCGGCTGCTGATTCAGCGGGTCGCGCGCCGCATCCGGAACAATCGCGCCGGCGAAGACAGCGACACCCGGCTCGGGGTGCTGTTCCACCTCGAGGGCGGCGACCACACCCCCGGCGAACTGGCCGCGCAGGATCACGTCAGCCCGCCCTCCATGAACCGCACCCTGAACGGGCTGGAACGCGATGGCCTCGTCCAGCGCCGCCCGGCCGAGGACGACGCCCGCAAGGTGCACGTCAGCATCACCGATGCGGGGCTGGCACGCATCCGCGAGACGCGGGCCCTGCGCACCGCCTGGCTGGCCCGGCAGCTCCAGCAGCTGAGCGATGACGAACGACGCCTGCTCGAGGCCGCCATCCCGGTGCTGCGGAAACTGGCCGACTCGTGAGCGCGATGTTCCGCTCGTTCGCGGTGCGCAACTACCGGCTCTGGTTCGCGGGCGCGATCGTGTCGAACGTCGGCACCTGGATGCAGCGCATCGCCCAGGACTGGCTCGTGCTCACCGAGCTCACCGACGACGACGCCACCGCCGTCGGCATCACGATGGCGCTGCAGTTCGGGCCGCAACTGCTGCTGCTGCCGGTGACCGGGCTCGCGGCGGACCGTATCGATCGCCGGCGCCTGCTGATCCTCACCCAGATCGCGATGGCCGTCCTCGGGTTCGGCCTCGCCGCGCTCACCCTCACCGGCGTCGCGACCCTCTGGATGGTCTACGCCCTCGCGCTCGGACTCGGGGTCGCCGCCGCCTTCGACGCCCCCGCGCGCCAGGCCTTCGTCAGCGAACTGGTGCCGACCAGTCACCTCAGCAACGCCGTCGCCCTGAACTCGGCGTCGTTCAACGGCGCGCGCCTGATCGGACCCGCCGTCGCCGGGCTGCTCATCGCCGCCGTCGGGGTGGGCTGGGTGTTCCTGATCAACGCCGTCACCTTCGGCGCCGTGCTGCTCTCGCTCGCCCTGCTGCACAGCGACCAGTTCACGACCTTCGACCGGCCGCCGCGGAAGCGCGGACAGCTGCTGGAAGGGTTCCGGTACGTCCGCGGGCGGCCCGACATCGTGCTCGTGCTGACCATGATCGCGGTGCTCGGCACCATCGGGTTCAACTTCCCGATCTTCATCTCGGCCATGGCCCGCATCGAGTTCGGCGAAGGCGCCGGCGAGTTCGGGGTGCTCTCGTCGGTCATCGCCATCGGCTCGGTCACCGGTGCGCTGCTCAGCGCCCGGCGCGAGCGGGCCCGGCTGCGCACCCTCACGCTCGCCTCGCTCGGATTCGGTGTCAGCATCGGTCTGGCCGCCCTCGCCCCGAATCACCTCCTGTTCGGTGCCGCCCTGGTGCTCGTCGGATTCGCCGGCCTCACCGCGATGACGACGGCCAACGGCTACGTGCAGACCACCACGGTGCCCGAGATGCGCGGGCGCGTGATGGCCCTGTACATCGCCATCTTCATGGGCGGCACCCCGGTCGGAGCACCCCTCGTGGGATGGGTGGCCGACACGCTGGGTCCGCGATGGGCGCTGGGGATGGGGGCCGCATCCGGGTTCGTCGCGGCCGGGATCGCGGCCGTCTACTGGATCCGGGTGCGCCGGGTGCGCCTGGCGTGGGACGGCGAGCGCCGCTGGCCGATCGCCGTGCGGTACGGGGTGTCCTCGGCCGCCGACCGCGAGACGGCGACCACCGAGATCGCCGTGGTCGAGACCCAGACGCAGCGCTGAGTCACGCCTCGCGGGTGATCTCCACCGTCACGAACAGCTTCGACCCGTAGGGGCCCGCGTACACCCCCCGGAGCGGGGCGACGTCGTTGTAGTCCCGGCCGCGGCCGACCGTGACGTGCCGGTCGCCGATCTCGATCGTGTTCGTCGGGTCGAAGCCGCGCCAGTCGCCACAGAACCACTCCACCCAGGCGTGCGATTCACCCGCGACGGTCTCGCCGATGGCGGCGTCCGGCCTCGGATGCAGGTACCCGCTCACGTAGCGCGCCGGGATGCCGGCCGAGCGCAACGCCCCGAGGGTCAGATGCGTGATGTCCTGGCACACCCCGCGCTTGTGCTCCCACGCTTCGGCCGCGGTCGTGTGCACGCCGGTCACCCCCGGCATGTACTCGATGCGTTCGCCGATCGCGCGCGCGATGCCGTCCGCCGCCTCGCACGGGGATGCCGCGGACGTCACGATGTCGCGCGCGATCTGCACGACCTCGGCGGGCGGCTGCGTCCGCGGGGTCTGATCGAGTTGCTCGACATAGGCCGTCGAGGTCTCGATCTCGTCGGCGAGCGCATCCCAGGTCAGCCGATGCTCGGGGTGCTCGCGCGGGCGCACCTCGACCAGGCTGGTCGCCGTGAGCGACAGCTCGGAGTGCGGGGTCAGGATCTCGAACGACGACACCCGCGTGCCCCAGTAGTCGACGTAGCTGTGGTTCGACGAGATCGGCAGGATCTCGATGTTGGAGAACAGCACGAGCTGGCCGTCCGAGCTGGCCGGCAGCATCCGGGCCTCGTTGTACGAGGCCGTCACCTCGCCCTCGTAGTGGAAGCCGGTGACGTGCTTCACGCGCAGGCGGTTCACGTCGAGTCCCCCACCCAGCTGGCGATGTCGTGCGTGGGGAAGTAGCGCTGGCGGATGGCCTCGCTCGCCGCGCTCGTCGCGGCCTGCACGTTATCCATGTGCGCGGGCAGGTCGTCGATGATGTCGGCGATCGGGCGGAACTCGAGCTCGCTGCGGATCTGCCCGAGCAGCCGGAGGGCGTGGTCGCTCACCCCGACCCGGTCGGCGCGCGGCTCGATATCGCGCATCATCTGCTCGGCCCGCGTCACCGAGAACAGGATGCTGCGCGGGAACAGCCGATCCAGCAGCAGGAACTCGGCGGCGTTACGGGCGCTCGGCACCCCACGGTAGGTGCGCAGGTACGCCTCGTACGCGCCGACCGAGCGCAGGATGGTGGTCCAGCTCGGTCCGGATGCCTCGGTCAGCGAGCGCGTGGCCAGCAGCCGCGCGGTCATGTCGGCACGCTCGATGCTGCGGCCGAGGGTGAAGAAGCTCCACGCCTCGTCGCGGCTGGACGCCGATTCCAGGATGCCGACGGCCAGCGCCGAGCGTTCGCGCACCCAGCCGAAGAACTCGTGCACCTTGTCGCTGGCGACCTTCCGCGGCATCCGGGCGCGGGTGGTGTTGAGCACCTCCCAGAGCTCGGTGCTGACCACCTCGCGCGCGCGCCGGGCGTTCTCGCGTGCCGCGTTCAGCGAATAGGCGATGGAGGCCGGCTGGTTGCGATCGACGGCGAGGATGGCGAGCACGTCGGCGCGGGTCACCTCGGTGTCCTCATCGACCTCGGTGCCCATCACGCTCAGCAGGCTGCGGCAGGCCAGGTTCTCCTCGATCCACGGGTCCTCCAGCAGCAGCTGCAGGTGCACGTCGAGGATGCGCGCGGTGCCGTCGCTGCGCTCGATGTAGCGGCCGATCCAGAACAGGCTCTCGGCGATGCGGCTCAGCATGGTGGCTCCCCCGCCCCCTGCTGCTGTTGCTGCTGCTGGTCCTGGCGCGGTGAATCCTGCGGGTTGTGATCCTGCAGGTGCGACTCCGCGCTGATGATCGGGATCGACTGCGTGACCGTGGCCTGATCCGCGACCAGGCCCTGCACGTCATGGGTGCGGGTCGGCAGTGGGTCGACCCCGACCACCCAGGTGTCCTTCGAACCACCGCCCTGGGAGGAGTTGACGACCAGTTGGCCGGCCGGCAGCGCGACCCGGGTGAGACCGCCCGGCAGCACCCAGACATCCGACCCGTCGTTGACGGCGAACGGCCGCAGGTCGGCGTGCCGGGGTCGCATCCCCTCCTCCACCAGCGTCGGAATGGTCGAGAGCTGCACGACCGGCTGGGCGATCCAGCCGCGGGGGTCGGCGCGCAACCGGGTCGCGAGATCGTCCAGCTGCTGCGCCGAGGCGTCGGGCCCCACGACGAGCCCCTTGCCGCCCGATCCGTCGACCGGTTTCACGACGAGTTCGTCGAGGCGGTCGAGGACCTCCTCGAGGGCACCCGGCTCTTCGAGCCGCCAGGTGTCGACGTTGGCGATCACCGGCTCCTCCGACAGGTAGTAGCGGATGAGGTCCGGCAGGTACGTGTAGACCAGCTTGTCGTCGGCGACCCCGTTTCCGACGGCGTTGGCGATGGTGACGTTGCCGAGGCGCGCGGCCAGCATGAGGCCCGGGGAGCCGAGCATCGAATCCGCGCGGAACTGCAGCGGGTCGAGGAACTCGTCGTCGACCCGGCGGTAGATGACGTCGACCCGGGTGGGTCCCGCGGTGGTGCGCATGAACACCCGGCCGCCTGAGCAGAACAGGTCGCGCCCCTCGACCAGCTCGACGCCCATCAACCGGGCGAGCAGGGTGTGTTCGAAGTAGGCGGAGTTGTAGACGCCGGGGGTGAGCACGACGATCGTCGGGTCCTCGACGCCGTCGGGGGCCGAGGCGCG
>Ga0182739_1003318_pt1 | contig 14192 bp, 13 predicted proteins | sample eDN5th30CBELigBY_FD_128873 | JGI IMG/M metagenome (GOLD analysis project Ga0182739, IMG submission 128873) | Enriched backyard soil microbial communities from Emeryville, California, USA - eDNA 5th pass 30_C BE-Lig BY (version 2) (version 2) | ecosystem: Environmental > Terrestrial > Soil >... | reverse complement strand
GCGAGCTGGGACGCCCGGGCCCGGCCGATCCAGGCCAGTGCAAAGGCCGGATCGGCGGCGACGGCCCGGTCGAACGCGGCGGCCGCGCCGGGATACACCGTCAGCAGAAGGTCGCCGCCCTCGACATAGGCGTCGCGCGCGATGACGCTCGCGGTCGAGAGGGGAAGGCCGTAGCGGTCCGTCAGCATATCGTCACCACAATCCGTCATTGTCCGCCATCACCGTGCGTCGACCGGGACGCGCTTTCAAGCTTCCGGCAGGGTGGAAGACGTCGCATTGTGAGATCGGTATCGGGTGATCGCCCTGTTGCGGAAGGACGCATGCAATGGACTTCGTGCCCAATCTGGTCGGTCTCGCCACGATGCACCTTCTGATGGCCATGCTGCCGGGGCCGAACACGGTCGTGGTCGGATGGTACTCGGCGACACGCTCCCGCAGCGATGGTCTCAAGGCGGTTGCTGGCGTCGTCGTCGCCTCCTTGCTCTGGGTCGTGCTCGCCATCGGCGGCGTGGGAGCGCTCCTCCTCGAGGCGGGATGGCTCTATCGGGCGCTGCGTTTCGTGGGCGCGGCCTACCTTATCTACGTGGGCGTCCGGCTGCTGCGGGCCGGGTTCGGGCCGAAGGGGAACGCACAGGGAGCGCCACCGCAGCTGGCGGGGCGCAACCCCTTCACGGCCGGGCTCCTGACGACGCTCAGCAACCCGAAGTCCGCGGTTTTCTGGACCAGCGCCTTCCTCGTGGCGCTGCCGCCGCAAGCGCCGGGCTGGGTCTATCCCACGATCGTGGCCATCGTCGCCGTCCAGTCCGCGATCTGGTACGGCACGCTGGCGCTGTTCTTCTCGACCGGCGTGGCCCAGAAGCTGTACCAGCGCATTGCACGCGCGCTCGACCTTCTCGCCGGCGGCGTGATGGTCGCCCTGGGCCTGAAGCTCGTGGACGAGCTGCGGCGCGAGATTTTCGTCAAGGTGGCGGCCTGAGTTCGGGCCTGCCCGGCCGGCTCGCCAATTGACGATGCGACGTCATCTCCGTGTCCTCGTCGTCCTCGGCCTGACCCAGATTGCCGGATGGGGGATGATCGGCATCCTGCCGGTGATTGCGCCCAGGGTGGCGGCAGAGTTCGGCATCTCCCTGTCGTCCGTATTCCTCGGCACCTCGGCGATGTTCGTCGCCATGGGACTCGCTGCCCCCTGGGCGGGGCGCGCCTTTCGCCGCTTCGGATCGCGACAGGCGATGACCGTGGGCGGCGCCGGGATCGGTCTCGGCCTGTGCCTGCTGGCGCTGTCTGCGAACCTCGCTGTCTTCCTGATGGCCTGGGGCATGATCGGACTGGCAGGCGCCCTGTTCCTGACGACAGCAGCCTATGCCTATGTCGCATCCTATGCCGACGATGATGCGCGCAGCCTGATCGGCACGCTGATGCTGGTGACCGGCCTCGCCGGCAGCGTCTTCTGGCCCGTGACCGCATTCATCGAGAATCTGGTTGGCTGGCGCGGTGTCGGCGTCACCTATGCCGCGATCATGGCGCTGCTCGTCTGCCCGCTGGTCTGGTTCGGCCTGCCCGCGATTGAAGACAAGATGGCCACGCCGTCGAGTAAGGGACAACTGCGCACGGGACCGGTCTTCGTCCTGATGGTGGCCGCCATCGCCCTGAACGGCTTTGTCACCTTCGGCATCGACGCGGTCGGAATTCAGCTCCTCAAGGCGATGGGCATGGACCTCGCCGGCGCCGTCGCGATCGCTTCGCTGCTGGGTGTCTTCAAGGTCGGCGGGAGGGTGATCGATCTGCTGGGCGGACGGCGATGGGACGGCCTGTCCACCGGAGTCGTTGCAGGGGCGATGATCCCGATCGGCCTCGCGGTCATCTGGATGGGGGGCGCGGGCATTGTGCCCGTCGCGGGCTACCTCGCACTTTACGGGCTGGGCAGCGGGGCCTTCGCCGTGGCGCGGGCCACCATGCCGCTCGTCTTCTTCCAGAAGGCCGACTACGCGGCGGCGATGTCGACCATCGCCCTGCCCCTGAACCTGATCAACGCCCTGGCCCCACCTGTTCTCGCCGGGCTCATGTCAGGCATCGGCGCGCAAGCAACCTTTGCGGCGCTTGGCGCGCTCAGCATCACGGCCTTCGCGATCCTGCTGCTGTTGAACCGTATGAGAGGCAACGCTCGCAACATCTGACGGTGCGCCTTTTCCTCACGCCGCCCGCGCCACATCCGCTGCGGCCAGCAGCATCGAAGCGCATTTCTCGCCGATCATGATGGTGGGCGCGTTGGTGTTGCCGCTGGTGAGTGTCGGCATGATCGAGGCGTCGGCGATCCGGAGGCCGGCGATGCCGTGGACGCGAAGTTCGGAATCGACCACGGCGCGCGGGTCGTTGCCCATCTTGCAGGTGCCGACCGGGTGATAGGTCGTCTCGGCATTGTTGCGCACCCATTCGAGCAACTCGGCGTCGCTCTGGAGGTGGGCGCCGGGGGCGATCTCCTGGCCGGTGACTTCCTTGAGCGGCGAGGTGGCCATCAGCTCGCGGCCCTTGCGCAGCACGTTCACGATGCCGGTGCGATCGTGCTCGGTGGACAGGAAGTTGAAGCGGATCGCCGGCGGCTCGACGGGATCGGCCGACTTGATGTGGACCGAGCCGGTGCTCTCGGAACGCAGCACGTTCACGTTCATGGTGATGCCCTTCTGGGCCGAGACGCGGCGCTCCTTGCCGACCATCTCGTAGAGGAAGGGCGCGATCGAGATGGTGGCGTCGGGCGAGTCGAGCCCGACGCGCGTGCGGAAGTAGAGCCGGATCGGCACCGACGTGGAGGCGAGGAAGCCCTCGCGGAGCACCGCGTATTTCAGCGCCTCGCGGGCCAGCCGCCAGCCGCGCGCATTGTCGTTGAAGGTGAGGTTCTTGCCGGTGATCTCGAATTTCATGCGCGGCGAGTAGTGGTCGCGCAGGTTCTCGCCGACCCCTTGCAGCTCGTGCACCGGCGCGATGCCGAGCGCGCGCAGCCGCTCGCCCTGACCGATGCCCGAGAGTTCGAGCAGTTTCGGCGAATTGATCGAGCCGCCGGAGACGATGACCTCGCGAGTCGCCCGTGCCTCGCGCTTCTCGCCGTTGATCGAATAGCGCACGCCGACGCAGCGTTTGCCGTCCAGGATGAGGGACTCGGCGACGGCGCCCTGGTCGATCTGCAGGTTGGCGCGATGGCGTGCCGGATCGAGATAGCAGAAGGCGGTGCTCTGGCGGCGGCCCTTGGTGATCGTCACCTGGGACATGCCGATGCCTTCCTGCGAGGCGCCGTTCTGGTCGGGATTGTAGGGCAGGCCCATCTTCTCGGCCGCTGCGATCATCTTCTCGAGCAGCGGCACCTTGTTGCGCGGCGTGTGGGTGACGGGGAGGATGCCGTCGCGGCCGCGGAACTCGTCGGAGCCGCCCTCGAACCGTTCCATGCGCTTGAAGATCGGCAGCACGTCCTGGAAGCTCCAGCCGCGATTGCCGAGCTGGGCCCAGTGATCGTAGTCCTGCGCCTGGCCGCGGATGTAGACCATGCCGTTGATCGAGCTGGAGCCGCCCAGCATGCGGCCGCGCGGCACGGCGATCCGCCGCCCGCCCGAACCTTCGTCGGGCTCCGACGAGTAGCACCAGTTGACCGCCGGATCGTCGATCATCTTGGCGACGCCGACCGGCACCTTCGACCAGAAGAAGTTCGAGCCCTGCGTGCCCGCTTCGAGCAGCAGCACACGATATTTGCCGCTCTCGGTCAGCCGGCTCTGACCACCGCGCCCGCGGACCCTGCACCGACGACGATGTAGTCATAGGTCGAGTCTCTCTGCATTTCGTTTTCTCCCTTGGGCGTCAGGGGAGCAGGCCGTACGCGTCCTGACAAGACTTGCCGGGGCGTGAAGCGGTCTCGGGTTTCGCCAATGGGAACGGGATACCCGGGTCCCGCCCTGCGGAGTCGGGTTCGGCATCATTGTTGCTGGCTTCGGGAGGCCGGTCCTACAGTTCGAGGCGTTTCCCATGTCCATTCGCACGGTCCATCCGATGCATACCCGCAAGAATTTTCTCAGGCTCGGGCTCGCCGCCGCGGCGACCGCCGGTCTTCCCCGGTTCGCGAGCGCCCAGGATGTCTATCCCGACAAGCCGGTGCGGGTCGTCGTCTCCTATGGCGCGGGCGGCGCGATCGACGTCGTGGCGCGCATCATCTCCGAGCACATGACCGGGACGCTCGGCAAGACGGTGCTGGTCGAGAACAAGCCGGGCGCCGGATCGACCATCGCGGCGGACCTGATCGCCCGTGCCGCACCGGACGGCTACAATCTCCTGGTCACGGGCATGGCACATTCGGTCATCCCCGAACTCTTCCCGCAGGTCACCTTCGATCCGGCGACGGCGTTCCAGCCGATCAGCCATCTCGGCCTGATGCCGTTCGTGCTGGCGGTGCATCCGTCCGTGCCGGCCACCGACTACAAGAGCTTCATCGCCTATCTCCGGGCTCATCCCGGTACCGTGAACTGCGGCTCCGCCGGCCCGGGCAGCTCGGCCGATCTCGGCCAGATGCTGCTGGCCAAGATGGAGAACATCGAATTCACGCGCGTGCCCTATCGCTCGACGCCGGCAGCGATGAACGATCTCGTCGCGGGCCGGGTCGGCTTCATGATGGACTCCCAGAACGTGCTGGTGCCGCATGTGAAGAGCGGCGCGGTGCGTGCCTTCGCCGTCTCGTCGCTCGAACGTTCGCGCCTGGTGCCCGAGGTGCCGACGCTCGACGAGCTCGGCCTCAAGGGTTTCGAGGCCGGCAGCTGGCAGGCGATGCTGGCGCCCGCGAAGACGCCGCGGCCCGTCGTCGACCGAATCGTCAAGGCGGTCGAGGCCGCACTGAACGATCCCGCCATCCGCGCCCGCTATATCGAGCTGGGATACAATCTCCCGCAAAAGACCGGCCCCGAGGCGCTGTCGGTCTTCCTCGCCGCCGAGGCGGCCAAGTGGGGGCCGCTGGCCAAGGCGACCGGCACCGGCGGCTGATCTCATTGGAACAGCGAAGGGAGCAACAAGTGACCAAGCTCAGCCAGGCCGAGGTCGACGCCTTTCATCGCGACGGGTTCTTCGCGCCCGTCGATGTCTTTTCCCCGGAGGAGGCGAGGGCCTGGCGCGCTGACCTCGAAGCCTTCGAGCGCACTCTGCCGCCCGGACCCGTCTCGGCGGGCGACCGGCGCAAGCTCCATGTCCGGCTGCCCTGGGCGCGTGACCTCGTCCAGGATCCGCGCCTGCTCGACGTGATGGAGCAACTGCTCGGCCCCGACATTCTGGTCTTCACAAGCACCTTCTTCATCAAGGAACCGAACACCGATGCCATCACCGCCTGGCATCAGGACGCGACCTTCTTCGGCCTGTCTCCCTACGAGCATGTCACCGCCTGGGTGGCGCTCTCCGAGGCCTCGATCGAGGCGGGCTGCATGGAGTTCGCGCCGGGCAGCCATCGGCTGGGTCAGCTCGCGCACGGGCAGACGGCGACGCCGGGCACCATCAATGCCGGTGCCCGCTCGATCAGCGAACCGCTCGACACCTCACGCGCCGTCTTCGCGCCGGTCAAGACCGGCCAGGTGTCGCTGCATCACACGCTGATCGCGCACAATTCGCGGCCGAACCGCAGCGACGACCGGCGCATCGGCTTCGGCATCAGCTACATCCCCGCCCATGTGCGCCATGGTGGCAGCAAGCGGATGACGGCCACGCTGGTGCGCGGTGTCGATCGCTACGGGCATTTCGATCTCGAGGACGATCCACGGACGCTCGATGCCGACGCCCAGGCCGAGGCCCACAAGCGCGCCTATGGACGCTATCGCGAGGGCCATGCCGAACAGCAGGCGCGCTACGGCGTCATCGCCTGACCCCGGAGAGACAATGAAACCGCTGCAGGGAAAAGTGGCCATCGTGACGGGCGCCTCGTCGCCCGTGGGCATCGGCGCCGCCGTGGCGCGCCGGCTGGCGGCATCGGGCGCGAGGCTGCTGCTGGTGGCGGACGATTCGCCGGAGGCGGTGGCAAAGGAATGCGCCGGATTGCTGGGTGATGCCGAGGGCGTGGTGCCCCTCACCGTCGACCTGGGCGATGCCGGCGCGGTGCTGGCCATGGTCGCGGAGACGGAGAAGCGCTTCGGCCGGATCGACCTGCTGGTCAACAATGCCGCCATCCGCCTGAACCGCAACTTCGGCGACTTCACCGCGGCGGAGTTCGACAAAGCCGTCGCCGTCAATCTGCGCGCGCCGTTCCTGGCCAGCCAGGCGGTGCTGCCGTCGATGCGGCGCCAGGGCGGGGGACGCATCGTGCATGTCGCGAGCCAGCTCGGCTCGGTCGCCTATCAGACGCGCACGATCTACGGCATGACCAAGGCGGCGCTGATCCATCTCGCCAAGTCGATGGCGCTGGAACTGGCGCGCGAGAATATCCAGGTCAACACCGTGTCGCCGGGACCGGTCGCCACCCAGCCGCTGCTCGATCGCGCCCGCGACCAGCCGGAGGAATCCGCCCGGCGCATGGACTACGTGCCGATGGGCCGCTTCGGCCGCCCGGAAGAGATCGGCGAGGTCGTGCACTGGCTGCTCACCACCGATGCCTCGTTCCTGACCGGCCAGGACCTGATCGTCGACGGCGGCTACACGATTCACTGATTCGGTCGCGCGGCAAAGACCGCTCGCTCGCACGGGCGCTGCGAGGCTACCATGCGCGCCAACGTTGTGGAGCGTCTCTTCATGTCCCCTTACGTCTCGGCGCCCCGGAGGACGAGGATCGTCGTGCCCGTGCTGACGGCCATCGTCGCCGTCGCGATCTTCGTCGTCGACACGCTGACGCCGCTCGATATTGCCGTGGCGGTGCTCTATGTCGCCGTGGTCCTGCTGGCGGTCGACTTCGCGGGATATGCCGGCATCCTGGCGATCGCTGCGGGCTGCGCCGTGCTGACGGTCGCGAGTTTCGTTCTCACCCACGATCTCACGCTGGGAACGGGGGCGATGCTGCGCTGCTTCGTCAGCCTCGCCGCCATTGCGATCACCGCGCTGCTGGCAGCGCGCAACCAACTGGCGGTGGCGGCGCTACGCGAGCAGGCCGATCTCCTCGACCTCACGCACGACACGGTGTTCGTGCGCGACCGTGACGACGTGATCAAATACTGGAATCGCGCGGCAGAGGACCTCTATGGCTGGCGCAGCGACGAGGCGATCGGCCAGCCGGCGGCGACACTGCTGAGGAAGATATTTCCGGTGCCCTATCCGGTGATCCTCGAAGAGCTGGAGCGCGAGGGCCGCTGGGAGGGCGAGATCGTCCATACGTGCCGCGACGGCCGGCCGGTCGCGGTGAGTTCGCGCTGGGCGCTGCAGCGCGATTCGCAGGGGCGGACGGCTTCCGTTCTCGAAACCAACACCGACGTCACCGCCCAGCGCGCCGCCGAGGACAAGCTCGACCGCACGCGCAGCGAGCTCGCGCATCTGTCGCGCATCGCCACGATGGGGGAGCTCACCGCCTCGATCGCCCACGAGGTCAACCAGCCGCTCGCCGCCATCGTCGCCAACGGCGAGGCTGGCCTGCGCTGGCTGGGGCGCAGTACGCCGGATCTGGGCGAGACGAAGAAATCCATCGAGGCGATGCTGCGCAACGCCCAGCGCGCCAGCGACGTCGTGCGCCGCCTGCGCGCTCTGTCGGCCAAGGCAGCGCCCGTCCATGCACTTCTCGATCTCGCAGCGGTCGCCGAGGAGACCGTGCAGCTCGTCGAGCGGGAGCTGCGCGTCCAGGGCGTCCGGCTGTCGGCCGACCTTCCCGCGGGCTTGCCGCCGGTGGAAGGCGATCGCGTCCAGCTCCAGCAGGTGCTGCTCAATCTCCTGCTGAATGCCATCCAGGCTCTGGGCGCCGTGCCCGCCGAACGGCGTACGATTTCTGTTAGAGTGCAGCGGGGTAAGCGCGAGAGCCTGGGAGATGCCATCGTGGTGACAGTCGAGGATACCGGCGCGGGGATTGCCGAAGCCGACCTTGTCCGCCTGTTCGACGCCTTCTTCACGACCCGCAGCGACGGCATGGGCATGGGCCTGTCGATCTCGCGCTCGATCGTCGAAGCCCATGGCGGTCGGATCGAAGCCGCCAACCGGCCGGAAGGCGGGGCCACGTTCCGGCTCTGCCTGCCGGTGGCCGGGAGCGCGGCATGAACCGCCGGCAGCCCGCGCCCGCCCCGGCGGAGGCGACGCCCGTGGTCTTCGTCGTCGACGATGACGAGGAGCTGCGGCTGGCGCTCGACAATCTCTTCCGGTCCGTCGGCTTGCAGGCACGGCTCTTCGGTTCGGCCGCGGAGTTCCTGAAGGCGGGCGCGGGCGATGCGCCCGGCTGCCTCGTCCTCGACATCCGGCTGCCGGGCGTCAGCGGCCTCGAATTCCAGGGGCAGCTCGCCCGCATGGGGATCGAGCTGCCCATCGTCTTCATGACCGGCCACGGCGACGTGCCGATGTCCGTGCGCGCCATGAAGGCCGGCGCGGTCGATTTCCTCACCAAGCCGTTCCGCGACCAGGACATGCTCGATGCCGTCGCCTCGGCGATCGAGGCGGACCGGCAGCGTCGCGCCGCCTCAGAAGCTGGACGGGACGTCCGCGCACGCTTCGAGAGCCTGTCGCCGCGCGAGCGCGAGGTGATGACCCTGGTGACGCGCGGCCTCATGAACAAGCAGGCCGCCGGCGAGCTGGGCTTGAGCGAGATCACCGTGAAGCTCTATCGTGCCCAGGCGATGCGCAAGATGGGCGCCGGCACGCTCGCCGATCTGGTACGAATGGCCGAGCAGCTGGCCCTGCATGCCGCTCGTGGCTAGCACGCTTTCTGCGATTTCATAAACGTACGTATGGCTACCGGCGTCGCATGGCCTGCCGCAGATTGGCGCCGCCATGTCACCCACTCCTCACTCCTCAAACCGCGATTCGCCACCCTGCATCGCCATCGTCGACGACGATGAGCAGGTGCGCGAGGCGTTGGGCAACCTGCTGCGATCGGTGGGCTACGAGGTGCGGGCCTTCTGCTCGGCCGAAGATTTCCTCGAGCGGCCGGAGAGCGACGCCTTTTCCTGCCTCGTGAGCGACATCCAGATGCCTGGCATGGGCGGGCTCGAGCTGCAGAAGTGCATCGCACGGTCCGGCACTCCGCTGCCGGTCATTTTGATGACCGCCTTTCCGCGCGATCACGTGAGACGCCAGGCCGAGGAGCAGGGGGCGGCCGGCTTCCTCCCCAAGCCGTTCGACGGCAGCCGCATGATCGAGTGCGTCGCGCGCGCCCTGCGGCCGCCTGAGTAAGGCCCCGTCGCCTCGCCCGTTGCCAGGCATCGGTCGCGACGACGGGTGTCCCGACTATCCGTGCGCGCGGGCGCTTTCGAACAGGAACCACGTCCGCCGCTCGGTCTCGTCGATCCAGACCTCGACCAGGCTCGCCGTCGCGACGTCGTTATGCTCGTCGCACAGCGCATGGACCTCGCGCAGGATCGAGGTGAGCTGGCGATTGTCGTCGCGCAGCTCGGCCAGCATCGTGCCCGGCGGGACGAAATCGGCATCGTTGTCGAGCAGGCGCTGCTGGCGGGCGATCTGGCCGATCGAGCGCAGCGTCGTGCCGCCGATCTTGCGGGCGCGTTCGGCGATCGGGTCGGTCATGGCGAAGATCTGGTCGGCCTGTTCGTCGAGCATCAGGTGATGGTCGCGGAAGTGCGGCCCCGACATGTGCCAGTGGAAATTCTTGGTCTTCAGGTAGAGCGCGAAGCAGTCGGCCAGCAACGCCGTGAGAGATGACGCCAGGTCCTTGACCGCGCTCTCGGAGAAGGTGCTGGGCGTCTGCAGGGCGGCGGTCCTGCGATCCTGGACGGTGCTCATGGGCTTTACTCCTTCGTGAATGGGAACGGGTGGACTTGATGCACCTGGTGGATCTCTCCCGGCGTGGCGAAGGCCACGACGACAGTGAGCGTCATCGCGATGCAGACGATGACGAAAGCGAGGAAGAGGTCGACTTTCAGCAGCTTGCGCATGATTGCCTCAGTGGGCCGCCGGCGCGTGGCCGCCGAGCTTGACCTTGCGCAGGGTGAGCGCGAGGGCCGCGGCGGACAGGGAGATCGCCATGAGCGTCCAGAACACGTCGATGAAGGCCAGGAACGAGGCCTGCGTCGCGACCTGCTGGCCGATCCAGGCGATGGCCTGCTTCTGGGCCAGCAGTGCCGAGCTGCCATGGCTCGCGAAGTAATCGATCGCCTGGCGCAGCGTCTCCTGGTAGGCGGCGCCCGACGGCACGGCGTGCTCGACCAGCCGGCTCTGGTGGAACTGCTCACGATGGGCCAGCACGTTCGACGACAAGGCGATGCCGAGCGAGCCGCCGATGTTGCGCGCGACGTTGACCAGTGCGGACGCCTGGTCGACCTTGTCCGCCGCAATGCCTTCATAGGAGGCCGCCGTGATCGACAGGAAGATCAGCGGCAGGCCCACACCCAGCAGCATGCGCGAGTGGGCGAGGTACCAGAAGCCGACATCGCCATAGATCGAGGTCAGATTGTACATCGAGAGCGCGATGATCGAGCCGCCGGCGACGATCAGGTACTTGGGCTGGATCTTCGTCAGCAGGCGACCGGTGATGAACATCATCGCCATGGTCACCAGGCCGCCGGGCGAGAGGACGAGGCCGGCCCAGGTGGCGGTGTAGCCGAGATCCTGCTGCACCAGCTGCGGCAGGAACTGCGTGGTCGCGAGCAGGATCGCGCCGGTCGCCAGCATCACGAGGAAGCAGGCGCCGAACTGCCGCGTTGCCACCATGCGGATGTCGATCGCCGGATTGCGGCGCGCCATCTCCCACGGGATCATGAGGAGGAAGGCGAGCGCGCAGACGGCAGCCACGGCAACGATGAAACCCGAGCCGAACCAGTCGTCCTCGAGGCCGCGGTCGCATACGATCTCGAGCGCACCCAGGAATGTCGCGACGAGCGCGAAGCCCACCAGATCGAAGCCGCCGTCGGTCCGCTGCAGCCGCTGCCGTTCCTCGACCTGGGCCTGCGTCTCGCGCAGCAACAGCGCGATCGAAACGATCGTGAACAGGCCGACCGGACCGTTGATCAGGAAGCACCAGTGCCAGGAGGCGTTGTCGGAGAGCCATCCGCCGAGCGTCGGCCCAACCACGGGTGCCACCACCACGGCGACGCCGAACAGGGCGAAGGCCTGTCCACGTTTCGCGGGCGGGAATGTATCGACCAGGATCGACTGGGAAACCGGCACCATACCGCCGCCCGCGATGCCCTGCAGGACGCGAAACAGCAGCAATGCCTGGAGATTCCAGGCGAAGGCGCAGAGCACGGAGCTGACGGTGAACAGGGTGAGGCAGGCGATGAAGAAGCGCCGCCGGCCGATCCGGCGGACCAGGAAGCTGCTGGCCGTCAGGCTGATCGCGTTGGAGACGAGATAGGTGGTCACCACCCAGGACGCCTCGTCTTCGCTGACGCCGAGGCCGCCCGCGATATAGGGCAGGGCCACGTTGGCGATCGTTGTGTCGAGCACTTCCATGAAGGTGGCGATCGCCACCACCACGGCGATGAGCCAGGGATTCGGTGCCCGGGCCGCCGTCGCGGCGCTCACAGCCAGCTCCGCAGCCGCTCGTACAGGGATGGCGCAGAGTCGGTCCGCACCGTGGGAACCACGGACATGCCCGGTCCCAGCGCCACGTCGGTCGGTGCATGGTCGATGACGACCTTCACCGGCACACGCTGCACGATCTTGACGTAGTTGCCGGTCGCATTCTCGGCCGGCAGCAGCGAGAAGGCGGTGCCGGACCCTGGCTGCACGCTGGCCACATGACCGTGGATCTCACGTCCGGGATAGGCATCGATGCTGAAGCTCACCGGCTGGCCTGGACGCATCGCGTCGAGCTGCGTCTCCTTGAAGTTGGCAACGACCCAGATATCGTCGGGGACGAACATCGACAGCGCCGTGCCGGCCTGCGCGAACTGGCCGACCGCGGCGCCGAGTTGGACGATGCGTCCCGGCTGGGCCGCCGTCACCGTCGTGTAGGAGAGGTTGAGTTGCGCCTGGTCGCGTCGCGCCTGCTCCTGCTGCAGGCTGGCGACCGCCGAGTTGCGTTGCGCCTTGAGCGATTCCAGTTGGCGATTGGCGACGATGACGTTGGCGCGTGCGTTCGCGAGCGCGGCCTGCTGCTGGTAGAGTTCCGATATCGCAAGTTCGCCGGTCTGGCGGCTCGACCAGCCCTCCTTGGCCAACTCGCCATAGCGCTCCGACTGCTGCTGCGCGTAAACGAGGCGGGCCTCGCTGAGTTTCACCTGCGTCTCGCTGGCCGTGATCTGCGCCTGCTGGACCTGCATCTGCGCGTCGATATTGGCAATGCCGGCCTGTGCTGCGGTGACGGCCGCCTCCGCCTGGGCCAGTGCCACACGGTAGTCGCGCTCGTCGATATGGGCGATCACGTCGCCGGAGGCGACATGCTGGTTGTCGGTGACCGGGACCGATGTCAGGTAGCCCGGCACCTTCGGCGCGACCGCGAACTGTCGCGCGGCGATGAAGGCGTCGTCGGTCGTGGCGAAGTGGGCGTTGTAGTCGACATAGAGGCCGCCTGCCGAGACCGCGATGATCAGGGCCAGCAGGCCGGCGCCGCCCAGCAGCGCGTGGCGCTTCGTGAAGCCGCCGTGCGGGACCTTCTTGGACGGCGCCTCGTCGGTTTTCGCCGGCTCATCCACGAGGAGTCTTTCCGGGGCTGCCGCCGGATCCGCGGTGACGGGTGCGGCAGGCGGGAAGCTGGGCTCCGTCGGGCGGCGGAGCGGGATCAGCGTAGCGGGGCGGCGGAGCGACATGACGGGGTCTCCTATCGCGGGCCACGCACCGTTGCGGGGCTGAACGAGAGGATAGGCATCGCGCAGAAACCGCCAATTCAGATGGACGTCTGATGAGGGTAAACTTTGGTATAGGCAGTCAAACGCCGGTTTTTCGCCGAGGATGGGCCATCGCATCCGATCGGAGCAGGACCATGGCCGAGACCAGGCGCATTCGCCCCTACAGGCAGCCCGCCGGTGGATGGGGCGCCCTGAAGGCGCTGGGCGAGCATCTCGTCGAGCAGGGCATCGCGATCAAGGGGGCGAAGACGCTCCTGCGCATGAACCAGCCCACGGGCTTCGACTGTCCGGGCTGCGCCTGGCCCGATCCCAAGCATACGTCCTCGTTCGAGTTCTGCGAGAATGGCGGCAAGGCGGTGGCGTGGGAATCGACCGCCGAGCGCTGCACGCCCGAGTTCTTCGCCGAGCACACCGTCTCGGAACTCGAAGGCTGGAGCGACTACGACCTCGAGATGGCGGGGCGGCTCACGCACCCGATGGCCTACGACGCGGCGAGCGACCGCTACCTGCCGGTGAGCTGGGACGAGGCCTTCGCGACCATCGGCCGGCACCTGGCGGCGCTGCCCGATCCGAACATGGCCGAGTTCTACACGTCGGGCCGCACCTCCAACGAGGCGGCGTTCCTCTACCAGCTCTTCGTGCGCGAGTTCGGCACCAACAATTTTCCCGACTGCTCGAACATGTGCCACGAGGCCACCAGCGTCGGCCTGCCGCTCTCGATCGGTGTGGGCAAGGGGACGGTCCTGCTGGAGGACTTCGACAAGACCGACTGTATTTTCATCTTCGGCCAGAATCCCGGCACCAACAGCCCGCGCATGATGACCAGCCTGCGCAACGCCTCGCGGCGCGGCGCCACCATCATGTCCTTCAACCCGTTCCGCGAGCGCGCGCTCGAACGCTTCCAGGCGCCTCAGGACCCGGTCGAGATGGTGATGCTGAGCGCCACGCCGATCAGTTCGCGCCTCTATCAGGTACGTGTCGGTGGCGACGTCGCGGTGATCAAGGGCCTGATGAAGGTCCTGGTCGAAGCCGACGAAAGCGCGCGCGGCGCAGGAGGTGCCGCCGTGCTCGACTGGGATTTCATTCGCGAGCACACGCTGGGCATCGACGCGCTGATCGCCGACCTGAAGGCCGCCGACTGGGCATCGCTCGAACGTCAATCCGGGCTCGTCCGGTCCGAGATCGAGGAGGCCGCGCGGGCCTACATGAAGGCCGGGCGCGCCATCGTCGTCTACGGCATGGGCATAACCCAGCATCGCCACGGCGCGCAGGCGGTGCAGCAGCTCGCCAACCTCTGCCTGCTGCGTGGCAACATCG
>Ga0182739_1003312_pt1 | contig 14202 bp, 8 predicted proteins | sample eDN5th30CBELigBY_FD_128873 | JGI IMG/M metagenome (GOLD analysis project Ga0182739, IMG submission 128873) | Enriched backyard soil microbial communities from Emeryville, California, USA - eDNA 5th pass 30_C BE-Lig BY (version 2) (version 2) | ecosystem: Environmental > Terrestrial > Soil >... | reverse complement strand
CGTGGGCCGTCAAGGCCAATGTCCGCAATGGGTCGAATGCGGACTTCGAACGTGATGCCGGCCGAACGTCTGCCTCTGGACGGCCGACCAATGTCCGCTGCTGGCGCGTCTGGGACATCCCCGAATGGGCCGGATCTGGTCCTCGACGATAGTTGCGCATTGTCGATGTCCGCCTTCAAGCTGGGTGGACCGACTACCCGTGGCTAGTCACCGACAAATGCGAAGATCTGGCACGACCTGATCATGAGCCGCTCAGGCTAGGACGATGCCAGTCCGCTCCTGTAGCACCTGTTTGGCGTAGGCTTTGCCGATCTCCACCATAACTTGAAGGCTGACGCCGCCAACCTTTATGGCCGCGTCCTTTGTGCGCCTCCAGACCTCCGCGTCCCTGATCGTGTCGAGGAACTCGTGGCCAGCATAGGTTAGCCGCTGGACCTCCCACTCCTCGCCGCTAAGGGTGCTAAGGTCTTCACCAACCAGATACCCGGCTTCGATGAGAAGCATCACATGGTAGGCGATCTGCCGTTCCGTGTAGTCGGCGATATCCAGCGGAACGCCTTCATATATACCACCTTCGAACTCCTCCACCTTCAAGAGGATTTTCCGCACCAGCTCTTTTTCGAGTTTCATATCGCTATCCATTCGCGATTCGCTCGCCAGCATCACCTTAGCGTGGCGGCTGAAAACAGGGAGACATACGCTGGCCAAGCCGCCGATACCGAAAAATCAGCACTACGTCCCTCGCATGCTGATGCGTCCATTTGCTGTGCGGGGTGCGGGTAAGGCCGAACAGGTGCAGGTCTTCGACAAGCACTCGGACCGCTCCTTCATCGCGCGGCTAGAGGACGTGCTCGCGGGACGCTACTTCAACACAATCTGGCAGGACGACTTCGTCCAAGATGTCGCTCACAAGGACTCGTACCGCAGGGGTATGCGGCTGTCATTCTAGCCGACATCTGCCGCTCAACCTATTGAACGTCTGCTTCCAGGCTCGGAGCCAATGACCGCTTATGGCGGCAATGCCGCCGGCAGCCGCTAAGGGCAAGCCTGTCGCGAGGGGCTGCGGTCCGAGACAGCCCTCCGATCGTGACCTCGCCGAAACGGGAAAGCAGTCGCTGCAGCACGCGGCGTCCTATGCTGAGCGGAGTTGTTGTCGTCGAGCCGCTGGCTGCCGGGCCGTGGGCACCCTCAGCAGCTTGGACGCTGGTGCGCGTGGCGCCGGGACGAGGATGGGGATGCCGGCGATCTGGACGTCCACGCGTCGGCTTCTGACGAGGTTGCGGATTTCCCGCTCAAAGGCTGGGAGCCTTGTCGCGGCGATGCGGAAGGTGTGCCAACTCCCACGACGGGCGTGCACGTCGGTGAAGCCGGCGAGGGCTTGGAACCCCGCAGCGTCCTGGATCGGCCGCTGGGCGTGACAGCGTGTCTTCTCAGGGCACCTCGTGTCCGTGACGCGGATACGGACGAGCTTGGTCTTCGATCGGGCCATGACGGCTCTCCTTGATGGAGGGCGATGTGGTCGGGCGGGCGTGCATCGGCCACACCAGCTCCGCTGGGTTGGGAACGATGATGGCGGCGGCTCCCGGTTGATCTAGGAGTTCAGCTCTTCGCCCGTTGCCGTGCGAAGCGGATCTTGCGTGATGAAGTCGGACCACGCGTCCCTGTCAGCACCATTATAGACCAAGTGAACGCCGGCACCGTGGCAAACGCTTGCGCTTTTGGGTCGGTATTTTCCACGTTCATCTTTACAAATATTTTGCGTTTCGCCGTTATTTCACTTTCAGCCGTGTAAGGAGTTAGATACCCGCCATACGCGAGTGGCGGGGGGTTACGGCGTGAGTGCGGCGAGACAGGCAGGCGCAACGCCTGCCGCTGACAGCGGCCTTTCGTGCCTGACGACCCTTCTGGCCTTCCATCAGATTCCGTCCGACCAGGCCCAGCTGCGACACGCCCTGGGCCATGGAAGGTCCGCGGATGATAGCGATCTCGTCCTTCTTGCGAAGCGGATGGAGGCCAAGGCGCGAGCGGTCACGCTCGAACTTAAAGGCTTGGAACGCGCGCCCCTCCCGGCGATCGGCAAGGACCGATCTGGCGACTATTTCATCATCGGCGCGATTCGGGATGGACAGGTCCTGATACAACGTCCGGGTGCGGCTCCGACGGCCGTGACGCTGTCTGAGTTCGAGCAGGTGGCCGGGCCATTCTGGTCACGACGCGCCTGTCTGTTGCGGCGCAGACCAGGTTCGACGTCACCTGGTTCATTCCGGCTCTCGTCAAGTACCGCTGGATGCTGGGCGACGTGCTGGCGGCCTCGCTGGCGCTGCAACTCTTCGCCCTCGCGACGCCCATGATTTTCTAGGTCGTGATCGACAAGGTTCTGGTCCACCAGGGGCTGACGACGCTGGATGTTCTGGCTATCGGCCTCATCACGGTTGTGGTGTTCGAGAGCTTTCTCGGCGGCCTGCGCGCCTATGTCTTCTCTCACACGACCAGCCGGGTGGATGTCGAACTGGGCGCCAAGCTCTATCGGCACCAGCTCAACCTGCCGCTGGCCTATTTCGAATCCCGGCGCGTCGGCGACACCATCGCCCGGGTCCGAGAACTGGAGACCATCCGGGAGTTCCTGACGTCTTCGTCGGTGACCCTTTTCGTGGACCTGCTGTTCACCGTCATCTTCCTGGTGGTGATGTGGTTCTACTCGCCCTTCCTGTTCGCCATCGTGGCGGGGACCATCGTCCTCTACGCCATCATCTGTTTCATCATCACGCCGCCGCTTCGGCGGCGGATCGAGGAGCGTTTCCAGCGCGGCGCCGAGAGTCAGGCCTTCCTGGTCGAGAGCGTCACGGGGGTGCAGACACTGAAGGCGGCGACGGTCGAACCGCAGATGCAGAACCGCTGGGAGCGTCTTCTGGCCGCCTATGTGAAGGCGGGCTTCAAGGCCGCGAAGTTGAACATCTGGGGCGGGCAGGCCATCCAACTGGTCAGCAAGGTCTCCACGGCCTTGATCCTCTACGTGGGCGCCAGGCTGGTCATCGGCGGCGATCTGACCGTGGGCGAATTGGTCGCCTTCAACATGTTGGCGGGACGGGTGGCGGAGCCGGTGCTGCGTCTGGCGGGCCTGTGGCAGCAGTTTCAGGAGGCGCGCGTCGGCGTCGATCGTCTCGGCGACGTCCTCAACGCCCCGACCGAAGCCCAGTTCTCGGCGACCCGTTCAGCCCTGCCGCAGATAAAGGGCGACATCGCCTTTGACGACGTGACCTTCCGCTACAAGCCGGGCGGCCGCGAGGTGCTTCGCCGGGTCTCGCTGGAGGTGAAGCCGGGAGAGGTCCTCGGCATCGTCGGTCCCTCGGGATCGGGCAAGTCGACCCTCACCAAACTGGTTCAGCGCCTCTATGTGCCCGAAAGCGGTCGGGTCATGGTCGATGGCACGGACCTGTCGCTGGTCGATCCGGCGTGGCTGAGGCGTCAGGTCGGCGTGGTCCTGCAGGAGAACCTGCTGTTCAACCGCTCGGTGCGCGACAACATCGCCCTGGCCGATCCCGGCATGTCGACCGAGCGCGTGATGGCGGCGGCGACTCTTGCCGGCGCCCATGAATTCATCCTCGAACTGTCCGAGGCCTACGACACCCAGATCGAGGAACGGGGCGGCAACCTGTCTGGCGGTCAGCGTCAGCGCGTCGCCATCGCCCGCGCCCTGGTCACCAATCCGCGCATCCTGATCCTGGACGAGGCGACCTCGGCGCTGGACGCGGAATCCGAGGCTGTCATTCACCGCAACATGCGCGCCATCGCCAAGGGCCGCACGGTGATGATCATCGCCCACCGCCTGTCCGCCATCCGCATGGCCGACCGCATCATCACCATGGAGAACGGCGCGATCACGGAAGTCGGCACGCACGACACCTTGATGGCGGCCAATGGTCGATACGCCCAGCTGTGGCGCACCCAGATGCATGGCGACCCGATGGGAGAACCGGCATGAGCCTGTCGCGACACTGGTCCGTGCTGAAGGACGCCTGGAAGGCCGAGAACCGGCGTCGCAAGGCCGGCGTCAAGGAATGGCGCGACAAGGAATTCCTGCCCGCCGCGCTGGAGATTGCCGAGACCCCGCCCTCGCCTGTAGGCCGCGCGGTGCTGTGGACCATCATCGCCGCCGCCCTGGCCGCCCTTCTGTGGTCGATCCTCAGCCACGTGGACGTGGTGGCGGTGGGCGAGGGGCGGCTGGTCCCCACCGGCCGGCTGCGTACGGTCGAGACGGCCGAGAGCGGCATCGTCCGCGCCATCCATGTGCGCGAGGGACAGCATGTCGAGGCGGGCCTGCCCCTGATCGAGCTGGACCCGACGGTGGCCGACGCCGACGCCGGCGCCGCGCGATCCGAACTGGCGACCGCGCGCCTGACCCGAGCGCGCGCCGACGCCCTGTTGAACTGGCTGGCCTCGGGCCGTATCGCCTTCCAGCCTCCGGACGGCGCCGACCCGGCCGCCGTGGCGGCGGAGCGCCAGGTGGTCGAGGCGCGCATTCAGGAACATCTGGCCAATCTATCCGCCCTGGACCAGCGCCGGGCGGGCGCCCGCTCCGCCGCCCTGACCTCGGCCGAGAACGTCGCCCGCTATGAGGAGACCCTGCCGCTGGCCCGCGAGCAGCTGACCGCTCGCCAGGAACTGGAGCGCCGCGGCCTGGCTCCGCGCCTGCGCGTTCTGGAGCAGGAGGAGCGCTACATCTCCCTCAGTCGCGAGCTTGCGGCCGAGCGCCACCGCCAGGCCGAGGCCCAGGCCCAGGCCACGATGATCGAACGCGAGCGCATCCAGGCGCAGCAGGCCTTCCGCGCCGGGGCCGCGCGGGAAAAGGCCGAAGCCGAGGCCATGGTCGCGACGCGCGCCGAGACCCTGACCAAGGCCGATCAGCGTCAGGCCCTGCAACGGCTCACGGCCCCGGTATCGGGCGTGGTCAACGAGGTGTCGGTCACGACGCTGGGAGAGGTCGCCGAGGCGGGGCAGTCCCTCATCACCATTGTCCCGGATGGAGAGGATCTGATCGTCGAGGCCCTGGTTCTGAACCGCGACGTGGGCTTCGTGCGGCCCGGCATGCAAACCATCGTCAAGCTGGAGGCCTACCCCTTCACCCGCTACGGCAGCCTGGAAGGCGTGGTGGAGCATGTGTCGCCCGACGCCACGGTGGACGATGTTCGTGGACTCGTGTTTCCTGCGCGTGTGCGCCTGACGAAGACGCAACTCAGGATGGGCGTGGGGGAAAAGGCCGTGCTGCAACCGGGAATGGCCGCGACCGTGGAGGTCGTGACGGGGCGCCGGCGTGTGATTGAGTATTTGCTGTCGCCTATCGCCAAGGCGGTAGGGACGGCGGGGAGAGAGCGGTGATGATTGTGTTTAAACTTCCCCGTCCTCGAGCATCTAATCGTCCCGATTGGACGTGCAGCAGGTTACTATCTCGTCTTTTGACTGTGAGTGCTGTTGTTTTTGCAGCAAATTTGTCGTTTGGATGCATGCATGGGGAAGAAGCAGATAGAAAATCTAAACATGCATTATATTACATGATGTCGGATAGATTGATTCAGCTTCAGCTTGGCTTAATGCACGGCGAAGAGTGGGAGTATCCGGGGTTGGTGTGTGGTGATGTTCCTTTTGTTAATATTGTAAGAATTGACTACCCTGTGAATAACAGTCAGGAGTTCGTTCCTATTTATAATTTCGCGAAAGATCACAACATTAATCTATTTAATAGCGATAAAGCATCCTTTTCCAGTTGCATGGTTGTTGATTGAATGCCTGACCTTCCTTCAATTAATTATTCTCCGATTTTTATGCCGTTCGCGGGTGGAAGAAATTCTCCTCCAGTAACCATTATCGCCCCGGTGGGTTCCGTCTATAATGCGAGTATTTTAGTTTCTCTTGGAAGAATTGATTCTCCAATAAATGCGCCAACGGCGGGGCTGTGGCGAAAAGCTAAGGATGCGAATTTACGCGTTGCTATAGTTGTTTCTTACGAGAGTCGTCCACCTGCATACAGTCAGGCGACAGAAAGTTGGGTCCCTGGAAGTAGTGACGACTTGGCGACTGCTAACTACGTTGGGGCTGCCGGTAATGTTCGAAATGAGATATCTAGAGATCCAAGCGCAGAATATGATCTTGTAATTGTTGTTAATGCTAAAGAGATTGACCGTCTTGGTTTAATTTCTCAGAGATATTTCTTCGACGACACGCTTGGTCATGAAATTGGACATGCTGTAAGTGCGAATATATACGATTTATCTGCTCTCGGAGCGAGTAATCGTTGGATTCGTGATTATGAAGAAGATCATAGGACGGGCATAGCTATAGCTGTTGGAACTCAGCGGTTCAATCGAGGGGCTATTGTTGTTGCACGTGTTGGGAGTGTTACCTATGTGATAGGTAGAAATGCAAGATCCTATGCAAGAAATAATAACATAATAGGCGCAACTGTACTGGATAGAGTTGGCGATATGGTTTGGTTTGAAAGCTTGCATAATAAAACCAAATCCACGCTGTCATTTTCTCCCGGGCTTTCTTCTCCGGAACAGGATGTTTTGATCGTTGATCCTATAGATCCTTATACGTCATTCGATAATTTGCCTGGATTTGGATCCGTAATCGGCTCCGCAATTGGAAATTTCTTGGCCGGAGATGATAAGGTTGCTGGGATTTTGTACGGCAGCGTTCTTGGTGAGATCGGTGAAAGAATAGGTCAATCTATTCTTAATAATGCAAAGCCAGAAATTAATTCTGATTTGCAAGGCGTATTCTCATCCGATGTCTTAGCGAAAATGAAATCGGCCGGAATTGGTGCGATTAGTTCCATGCTTTCGGCGGAGTTAGCCCAAGCTCTTGGGGTGGAGGGTTTCGGTGCGGAATTGATGGGAACGGGAACCTCCACTGTAATCGGTAAGATATTGGAAAATCTTACTGCGCCCGGTGCTACCCACCTGGATATGTGGCATGGATTTGGGAAGGCTGATGTTTTTGCTGAAGGAGGGGTAGGTAACCTTACAGTAAATGCGATTGGATCTTTCTTAGGGGCTAAACTCGGATCTCTGGTTGTATCGCCGACAACGCAGGCTGGAGCACTACTTTCTTCTGTGGGGTCGGCAGTTGGAGGCTATGCTGCTGTTAGCGTAGGATCCGTTAGCACTGCATTGAGCGGATTTCTCGGTCTTAAGCCGTCAAGCTTACTGTTTAATGTCATCGCGCCCGGCATCGGCGCTTTCGTCGGCTTCGTCCTCGGCGCGCTGATCGGCAACCTCTTCGGTCGCAAGAAGCCCAAGATTCCGACGGCGAACGCCGAGGTCTATCTCGACTATACCAGCGACAAGTTCCAGCTCGGCGCTTCTTCGGCGGCCAATGGCGGGAACCTGGATCTGGTCCGGAACATGGCGGAGTCGGCGCGGGACACGCTGAACGGCTTCCTGAGCGTGCTGGCGGGCGATATGCCTTATCAGGCGACCAGCTGGGGCTACGGCCTTTGGCGCAACGGCGGATACATCTCTACGCCGGCGGGGGTTCAGAGCTTCTACGGCCATACGGGCGGTCAGTTGTGGGTGAAGCTCGGCAACCTCAATGGGGCGCAGCAGAACGTCGCCTCGGCCGACGACGCGGTGTCCAAGGGCGTGATGTGGTCGATCAAGCAGACCCAGGTGATCGGCGGCGACATCTTCGCCAAGCGCGCCCTGGCCAATTCGGCGGCGACCGATCTGACCGCCCTGCTGGGCGACCTGCAGATCGCCTCGGACTATCGCTTCTACGCCAACAACCGTGAGCTGATTAACGGCTACATCACCGGCGCCTACAACAGTCTGACGGCGGCGGAGAAGACCTATTACGCCTCCAACAAGGCGCTGATCGACAAGGCGCACACCCAGGGCGTCAGCGCCCTGACCACGGCTCAGAAGAACACCTACAACGCCAACAAGACCAAGATCGACAAGATCATCCTGGCTCTGGAAGACCAGGCTATCGCCAACCCCTGGATCATCACGCTCCAGCGGATCAACGAACTGAAGCTGGATAAATGGAGCAAGTCCGACTTCTATGGCGGTTTGCAAGGCTTCCTGACTAGTATGGGATTGCCGCGCAATGGCGCGAACTTCGAGGATCTGAGCGTCTACACCGTCAATGGCGGGATGCAGTTGATGTTCGGGGCGGCCTCGCAGGACGGTGCCTTTTCCCTGTTGCCACAGGCCAGAACCGGAGGTCGCAGCATCACGGTCGCCAGCGGGGAGCTGGCTACTATCGGCTATACCAAGCGCACCTCAGGCAGTAGCGCGGGCAATGATTTCATCGACGCGAGCGCCAGCACGACGGCGGTCAATCTCTCGGACAGCATTACTCATACCACGCCGGGGTATTGGGAGTGGAGGGGGCCTGGACGCGAGCCGTTGGTGCCGACCTATCCCGACGCCGACGGCAGCCCGGGACCGGGCTATTTTTGGGTGGAGGGTACGACCTATACCGTCACGGGCAGGGACGACATCTTCATCGGGGGCTCGGCCGGGGACACCCTGTCGGGCATGGAAGGCTGGGATTGGCTGGACGGCGGAGGCGGCGCCGACAAGCTGTATGGCGGCGCCGGTAACGATGTTCTTTTGGGCGGGGCCGGCAATGACCAACTCTTTGGCGGAGCCGACGACGATTACCTGTCCGGCGGCGACGGAAATGACGGCCTGAACGGCGAAGACGGCGACGACATCCTAGTCGGTGGCCTTGGTGCAGATACGCTCAATGGCGGCGCGGGCAACGACACCTTCATTATCGAGGGCAATGGACACGGCGACATCATGGATGGTGGAGCAGGCTCCAACACCATGTCGTTCGAGCGCGCGGATCGAGGCGTCTATATCTTACTGCGCAGCACCACTTCAGATCGAGCGTTGGATGGGTCTTTCCAATACAACTATACGCGTCAGAACATCTGGGGCGTCATTGGCAGCGCCTTTGCCGACGAAATCCGAGGCGGCGCCTATGCGGATGTCCTGAGGGGAGGAGACGGCGATGATTTGCTGTGGGGGTTCAACGGCGATGACCTAATCGAAGGCGGCGCCGGCGCGGATGACATCAATGGCGAGGGCGGCGTCGATACGGCTTCGTATCAAAGCTCGAACGCTGGCGTGTATATCGACTTGACCGGGGGGGGGGGGGGCCTTTGGGGGACATGCGACCGGGGACAAGATCGCGGGAATAGAAAACCTAATTGGATCTCGCTTCGCAGACGAACTGAAAGGGGATTCTGGGATCAATCGCATCGACGGCGGGGCGGGCGACGACTGGATCGTGGCCACCAAGGGCGCTGACACCTATGTCGGCGGCGAGGGAATCGATACGGTTGACTATTCCGACGGTTTCGCGACCTCAGGATCCGTGCCTGGCCTGAACATACAAGGCTCGATCGCCTATTGGCGCGCGACGGACGGCGTCACGGGAACGCATTCCTTGAGCGGTGTCGAGCATGTCATCGGCACGGCCGGCGCCGACACCATCACCCTGACCGGTGCGGACGAATTCATCACCGCAGGCAAGGGCAATGATATCCTGAACGGCGGCGGCGGGTCGGATACCTATTACTTCAACCTGGGCGATGGCGTGGACACCATCAACGAGACAAACGTCGGATCGAACGTTGTCTCGTTCGGCCAGGGGATCGGTTTCAACCAGTTGACCTTTACGGTCGTGGCGGGCCCCACCGGTCATATGACGATCCACTACAGCGCGGCGGACTCCGTGCGCGTGAACGGCAACCTACCCAATGTGAAGGACGGCAAGCTGGCCTCGGCCGATGACAACAAGCTCAAGGTCATCGACATGAACGGGTCCGGCCAACTGGATGTCTCCCAGTTCGAAATTTACCGCGGCGGCACGGCTGGGGCGGATACGCTCAACGGAATCCGGACCTTGGGCGATTTCCTCGTCGGTTTCGGCGGCAACGACACTATCCACGGCATGCAGGTCGGCCAATGGAGCGAGTGGGGCGATATCATCATCGGCGGCGCCGGTAATGACACCAGCTTCACTTCGACGGGAGACGATCAGTTCGCCTTCGAACGAGGCTCGGGCCGGGATACGATCAATGACACCGGCGGCGACGACACCTTGGTGTTCGGGCCCAATGTCGCTGCGGACGACGTCATCTACAAGGTGGTCGGCAACGACCTCTACATCGGCATCGCCGATGCGGCGAACCCCAACCTCGAGGCCCATCAGGTCACAGACTATGTCCGGGTCGTAGGCGGCGGGGTGAAATTTCAGGACGTCTATAGCGGCGGCGCCTGGTTCAACACCGTCGAGTTCGTCAACGCCGGCGGAACCTGGATCGACCTGCGCAAGCTCGATATCAACTGGACCGTTCAATACACGTACACCGGTGGCGTGCTGCCGATCGTCTTCGATCTGGAGGGGGACGGTCTGGAGCTGACCGGCGTCGATCATTCCATGGTCGTGTCGCGACTGTCGTCGGGCGAACTGGCCCGCACCTCGTGGGTGGGGCCGACGGACGGCATCCTGGCGGTCGATCGGAACGGCGACGGCCAGATCAACCAGCTGTCGGAAATCTCATTCGTCCAGGACAAGGAAGGGGCTCAAACCGACCTCGAAGGTCTTCAGGGGGGGGACACGAACGGCGACGGCAAGCTGAACGCCCTCGATGAGGGCTGGGGACAGCTGAAGATCTGGGTCGATCGCAACCAGAACGGCCGCTCCACCGAAAGCGAGCTTCGCACCCTGGAAGAGGCGGGGATCACCGAGATCAACCTCACGGGCAAGGCGACGGGCAAGACCGCCGACAACACCCGAGACAGCTTCGTGCACAACACCCTGTCCTTCACCTGGGCGTCGGGCGAGACCGGCACGGCCTATGACGTCCAGTTGGCGCGCAAGCTCTTGAACGAATACGACCTGAGCATCGATCAGGTGAAGGCCATCTGGGGCGAGGACCGTTCCGTCGAGGGCGAGCTTGGGCGTCTCGTCAACGATCCCGTGGCCGACGCTGCCGCCCGCACGGTGTTGGATGCCGGACGCCGCCTGCGAACCCATGATATGTGGATGCGCGACTCCCTCCTGTTGCGTGAAAACGTGGATGCGGACATGGGGGACGCGACCGTTGATGGGGCTGACGGCGCCATCGTCACGCCTCCGACGGCGGACTTCAGTGATCATGACGATCTTTATGCTGAGGACGAGGCCCGCTGGGCGGACGTTCTCTTCGGAGAGGGAAGCGACGGGAAGGTCGTCAATGTCACCGATCCGAGCGTCCGCGCTTCGCTGGAGGCCTTCTTCGGGCAGACCGGGCGAGGCTCATACGGCGCGGCCTTCGGGCGACCGGGTATAGACGGCGGCGTGGAAGACGATATCACTCATGCCGCGACGAACATGGACGGCGGTAACCTCGACCAGATCAGTCCGCGAGCCATGGGCGGCTTTGACCAGACATTCGGTTTGGATCAGCCGCCCATGGCTCGCGCCGCCCGGCAGACAGGCAGTGCTGATTTTGATCCCGCCCTTGCAGCCGCAGCGGACCTGATCAGTGTTGATCCGACTGACGTATGGGCGCCGGTGGAGTTCGGTTTGGCCTCGACGGAGGCCAACAGGTCATGGTGGCGTCAGGGGGAGAGTGTTGCGCGCTTCAACAACGACGCCTTGCCGCCGGCCGCCTGGATTTCGATCACTGAAGGTCCGTCCGCCTCGACGGGGGCGGAACAGCATTCACAGCACCAGAAGCTGACGCAGGCCTTGGCCTCGTTCGGTCGCGACAAGGGGGCGGCCGCCGCCGTTTGGAAGCGCTCCGGTGAAGTCGAGGCTGAGGCGGCGTCGCAGATGCTGGGGGCTTCGGGCTCGCGCTTCGCCGCGCTGGCGCGTATGCCCGCGTAAATTCATGAGTGAGACGAATGTAATGACGGACACGACTTCTCCCGCCGCACAGGCCCAGGAGCCCAAGACGGTCTCGCAGATGCTGGGCGAGATCGTCTGGCTGATGTCGCAGTCGCCCGTGCACAAACAACTGTTCATCGGGGATCTGGAATGGTTCGCCATGCCGGCCATTCTGCTGGAGCAGTTCCGCACCTTCTATGGCCCAAACGCGCCGGCTGCTGTGGCCTTCTGGGCCATGGTGTCGGAGGAGACCGAGCAGAGACTGGAAGCTGGCGCGCACAAGCTGCGGGCCGACGAATGGAAGGGCGGCGACCGGCCCTGGCTGATCGAACTCGTGGCGCCTTTCGGGGCCCAGGAGGAGATCCTGGCCGACCTGTCGCTGAGCATCTTCGGTGGCAAGCCCTTCAAATTCCACTCGGTCGGCGCTGACGGACAGCGCGTGGTGAAAACCTATGAAATACCCGAAGCGATCCTCAACTAGTCGTCTGATCCCGGCGGCGGGTCTCATGCTCGCCGTCGGCCTTGGAGCCTGCCAGAGCCTTGTGGCGCCGCCATCCCTTTCGGAGCGGTTGGCCCCTCTGGATCGAGCCCTGACAAGCAAGCCGGCCGACCTTGAGGCGGCCGCGGCTTCGGGAGACGCCGTAGCCCAATTCGGTCTGTCTCTGGCCTGGGGTCATGGCCTGCATGGCTTTCCCGTGGACCAGAACAAGGCGGCGGAATGGCGATTGAAAGCCCTGGCCAATCGCCGCTTCGTTCCGGTCACTCAGTATACGGCGGCGTTCAACGGACAGCCGTCAAGAGTCAACATCATCAACATCCCGACCTATGATCTGACCCAAGCGGAAACTATGGCGGTGGACGCCTGCATCGCCTGGCTGTCGGGGCGAACTTCTGCAACTGAAACCTGCGGCGAAGGGCCCGATGCGGCTCGGAGGCGGAGCCTTTGGACTGTGGCCAAAGGCGATAGTTGACAGATAGGGCAATCCGCCACGCCATGAAATGGATCGCAGGTATCGCCCAAAAAATCCTGCGCACCCAAGCATTACCAAACCCCCGCAGCCCTCGCCTCGGAGGGGCGGCAGGCCTTCACCCGGGCGTCTGAGCTGCCGTCACGCTGGGCCATTCAGCCAGTTCCAGCACCTAGGCCACTATGTTCTGGGCGCTAGCCGGCGATCGATCTGTTCAAGTCCGATGCTTAGTGTGCGTCCTGCTGAAGGACCGGCGGCGCGGAAACGCTGAAGCTTAACTAACTACTCTTGTCGTATTTTAACTCTTTCCGCCGCACGTATCGGCCTCAGTTTTGATATCGTCTGCGGAGTTCGCGCTTGCCTGTAGCCCGTGTGGAGACGCCGGTTTCGATTGTCGGCCTTGGTTTCGGCGATTCGCGGAAGAAGGCGCTTTTGAACTCAGCTTGTCGCCATCGCGCCATCTGGGCGGCGGCGGCGGCGGTGTTGCTGCCCTCCACGCACGCGTTCGCTCAATGCGCCGCTGCGCCGGCGGCGCTCAATCTCTCCTCCGGCAGCTGCGCCGATCCGGCGTTCACCGCGAGGCAAAGCGCAGACGCCGCGCCCGTGGTCGATGTCTCTGGATCGGGAAGCTATAGCGGCGTCTCCGTCGATCTTTCCGCGTTCGGCAGCGGCCACGGCGTGCGCGCCAGCGATGACGGTACGATTTCGTTGACCGGAACGCCGTCGGACGGGGCCATGGTCAGCACCTATGGCGACGACGGCCACGGCCTCTACGCCGATGGCGGGGGGCAGATCACCGCCAGCTATGCCTCGGTCTATACGAACGGCGTCGGCGCTCACGGGGTCGAGGCGATCGGGACAGGCAGCCGCGTTACGCTGACCGACAGCGGGGTGAACACGGCGCTCGACAACGCGTATGGGGCCTATGCGTCGGGGGGCGGGACGATCACCCTGACCCGCACCAACGTCACGACTAGCGGCGCTAGGGCCTCTGCTGTTTTTGCGGACGCGGGCGGATCGATCGCCCTCAACGACCTGAGTACGTACAGCGATGGCCATAACGTCGCCGGCGCGGTCGCGGCGGGCGCTGACAGCAGCCTGACCCTCAACAACGCCTACGTAAACGTCTCCGGAAACGGCGGCGCCGGGCTGCTCGCGGCCGATGGCGGACTGATCACCATGAGCGGCGGCGCGATCGCGACCGGCGACTACTACGGCGGCGCCGTCACCACCGGCTCTTCGGGCATGCTGGCCCGTGGCGTCGGCAGCCGGATTCTTGTCGTCAATGGCGCGACGTCCGCCACCTACGGCGCCGACAGTCAGGGCCTGTGGGCCGACGCCGGCG
>Ga0182739_1003311_pt1 | contig 14204 bp, 14 predicted proteins | sample eDN5th30CBELigBY_FD_128873 | JGI IMG/M metagenome (GOLD analysis project Ga0182739, IMG submission 128873) | Enriched backyard soil microbial communities from Emeryville, California, USA - eDNA 5th pass 30_C BE-Lig BY (version 2) (version 2) | ecosystem: Environmental > Terrestrial > Soil >... | reverse complement strand
GCGCGGTTGCCGCACGACTCCATGCTGCACCAGCGTCGGCTGCGGTTGCGGCTGGTGTCGATGAACAGCCAGCCGCAGGGGTGGCCAGCGCATTCACGGACGCGGTCGAGCGTCGGGGAGGCGAGCAGCTCGGCCGCCGAGAGCGCAATCGCCATCAGGGGGGTATCGAGCCCGCCCGGCAGCCAGGTCCACGAGAAGCCTTCCGTTCCGCGCTCCAGCGCGCGGAACGGAAGGGCGATCGCAAGCTCAGTGTTCAGCGTCATCAGGTCGGCAGGGTTGATCTCGTCACCGGCAGCGAGCCGCGAGAACAGCTGATAGATCGCCTCGCGCAGCGCAACCGCGCGGCGCATGACCTCGACGGTGGTCGCTGGATCGGTTGTGGCGAGCGGCTGAAGGCGGGCTGCCTCAGCGGCCTCGACGACACTGGCCTCTATCGCCCAGGCGAGAAGATCGTCGTAGCTTGCCAGCATCTCGCCCGGCGTCTCGCTGGCGTGCCAGTCGGCCGTATTCGAGAAATCGAGGCACAGCGCTCCGCCGACGAACGCGAACCGCTGCGCTGCTGCCGAATCTTCATCCGCCATCTGCGACACCCTGACTACTGCCGGGCGACGACGGTCAGCCGCCCGGCAGTATTGTCTTAGATTCCAGCGCGCTCGCGCCAGGCCAGGATGTCCTGCGTATGCTCGGCGTAGTGGCCGAACGTGTTGCCCTTGATTTCCTCCGGCGACACATCCGGGATCCGGGTGAGCAGCGCAACGAGTTGCTCGTGCGTTCTCTCCATCTCGGCGATGGCGTCGCTCAGTGGCTGGTTTTGTCGCAGGGCGTGCTGCTCCTGATTAAGGGCTTCGAAGTCGACCTCGCCGTCGTCGACCTCCTGCGGCGCATCACTGATCTGGTTCTCCAGGCGCTCGACGGTGCAGCTGTCCCAGAAAGCGATGTGGCCGAGGAGATCCTTGACCGACCAATCGCCAGCCGCCCCGCGTTCGGTCATGCGCTCTTCTGGAATCCCGTCCAGCGCGTCCATCAGGGCTTGCCAGCCCGAAGCAACCGTCTCGCTTGCTGTCTGTGTCACAGTGTCCCTCTTCCAGTGCGGTATATCTAACTCCTGTATACGCTTATAGCAGGTTATAGATGATCACGATACTGGTCGGAAGGTCAGGTCAACTGGCCCCAGACGATGCCGATCAGCCCGCCACCGAGCACGAGCCAGGCGGAGTTGACCCGAAAGCGGATGAGCAGCACAGCAGCCAACCCCGCCAGCACGACCGTCATGACGTCGACGAGTGCCGCACCGGCCAGCTCGATCAGCACGGCCGCCATCAGGCCCAGCGCCGCGACGTTGACGCCGTCCAGGGCAGCGGCAGTCCAAGGCGATCGGCGGATGTGGGGCAGGATCGGGATCGACAGCGCGACGAAGAAGAAGGCCGGGATGAAGATGCCGAGCGTCGCCAGCACCGCGCCGGGAAAGCCACCGACGACGTAGCCGACGAATGTCGCGGTCGTGAAGACCGGCCCCGGTGTGAACTGACCGACTGCGACAGCGTCGAGGAGCTGCTGCTCGGTCAGCCAGCCGAGGCGAGTCACAAAGTCGTTTCGCAGGAAGGCGAGCAGGACGTAGCCGGAGCCGTAGAGGACCGAGCCGATCTTCAGAAACGTGAGGAACAGCCGCGTTCCGCTGTACTCAACGAGCGCCGCGCCACTGACCGCGCCGAGCATGGCGAAGATGACGGGTGTCGGCGCGATCGACAGTGTGCCGGTGCGGCGCTCCCTCAGCCTCCGCCAGTTGCGTACGAGCATGACGAGGAGCGCGCCGCCAAACATCAGCGCGATCTCGTTGCCGCCGAGCAGATAGAGTCCCAGAACGCCGGCGGCGACGGCAGTCAGCAACGGCCCACGCAGCGCCGCGCGTCCCAGGCCCCACAGCGCCTGCGCCACGACGGCGATCACAACCGGCTTGATCCCGTAGAGCAGCCACTCGCCGGTCGTCGTTGTGCCGTACTCGACGTACAGCCAGGCGAACAGTAGCACCAGCGTGGCAGCCGGCAGGATGAAGAGCGACCCGCCGACGACCAGCCCGCGCCAACCGGCGCGCTGGTAGCTGGAGTGGATGACCAGCTCGGTCGAGTTCGGGCCGGGAATCAGATTCGCTGCGCCCATCAGGTCGAGGAAGTGCTGGTCGGTCAGCCACTTGCGCCGGACGACGACCTCGTCGCGCAGCATCGCCGTGTGAGCCGCCGGTCCGCCGAACGCGGTCCATCCTAGCCGGAACATCAGCAGCGCGACCTCACGCAGCCCGCCCGGCGCGTTCAGTGGTGAATCTTCGGCTTCCGCATTCGTCGACATGTTGTGACCGCCCTCCATCAGTCGCGCACTATGGCGACGGCAAGCGACTTCGTCAAGCATTTTCAATCAACGCCTACGATCTACGACACTACGCACGACATAACGACGATTCCTGCCGGATACGGGCCAATCCTGTCCGTTTGGACGACGGCTTGAGCGGCAGGGTGGACGGTGTGCTAACGGATGACGCGGCCTATGCTGGGCTCAAAACGAGGGACGCCTCCATCACTGCGCCCCGTACCTCCAGGGAGGCAGCATGCCGCTCTCAACCGACCGGACGTCGCGAAACATCCTCACCACGTCGGCAGATCACCTCTTCTCGTGGGCACGGCGCTCCAGTCTCTGGTGGCTGCAGTTTGGCCTCGCCTGTTGCGGCATCGAGATGATCTCAGCGCAGATGCCGCGCTTCGACATGGGTGAGCGCTTCGGGATGCTCTATCGCGCATCGCCGCGTCAGTCTGACCTGATGATCGTTGCCGGAACGGTCACGAAGAAGATGGCCCCGACCGTTCGGACGCTCTACGATCAGATGGGCGACCCGAAGTGGGTCGTTTCGATGGGTTCCTGCGCAAACGTCGGCGGGCCATTTGATACCTATGCCGTCGTGCAGGGTGTCGATCAGATTGTGCCGGTCGATGTCTACATCCCCGGCTGTCCTCCATTGCCGGAGGACCTGATGCAGGGCGTGCTGGAGCTGCAGAACCGCATCATTGCCTACACCACGATCGCCCAGACTCGTGGCCAGGACGTAGCCAATGAGTTTCGCGCCGAAAACCGCAGCGCCGCTCGCGAACGCATCGTCGGCACTGACGCGCTCGTGGCCTAGCGCACGTCGCCCAGCAGGCTGCACCCCTTCCCGCGCATGCCGATGAGGCCGGGAAGGGGTGCCACCCCGGTAACATTACGTATGCCGGGAATCTCCACCATGAAAACGCATTGCGTAATGCCCCGGATGTGCCCCGCGCGGTGAGCTCCTATTGTCTTGATACCACCATGAGCTGTGGTGGAGGCAGAAAGGAGCCATCCCGTGATCAACCCAGCCGAGCTCGACACTCGCCTTCTCAGCCACACCGCTCGCGTTGACGCCGCGGATCGATTTGGCGCGCTGCTCCCACCGGTCAGCCGTCGTACCCACAACGGATTGGGCGGCTTTGTGCTGCGGCTCCATCGCCTCACCGACTGGATTAGGCGCGAACATGTCGGTCAGTCCAGGAATGGCGGCGTCGCCGCCTGAACCCGACCGCAGCAGCGTACCGAAGGCTGATCGCCTGACCACTTCGTGATCGGGCCGAAACGGAGCATCCCGATGTCCGTCACAGATCCCACCTCCGCTGAGACGCTTGCCGAACGGGCAGAGTGGATTCGCGCGTCCTATCCGGAGCTGTACACGTTTCTCGCTGACTGGCAGCGCGCGATGCGCCGCTTGTTGACCGGCAACCCCGACCCGGCCGACCCGCAGCTTCCGGCGCCGGCAGATTCCGTCAACGACACGATTCGCAGGCATCGTCGCGGAATTACTGGCATCACCACCGTTCTGGCGGGTTTGGCAACGGGTGGGGGACAACGATGAAACGTGACGACGCGCTGACCTTCGTCCTGGCGACTGGCGCGTTTACGACCATGCTGCACGGCTCGATGCTGAGCCCGCTGCTAAAGGACATCTCGGCCGATTTCAACGTCAGCGACGCCAGCGTCGGTCAGCTGGCGACGCTCTACTCAGCCCTGGCGGCGGTCATTGCGTTCGCCGTCGTCCCATTGATGGACCGCTACTCGCGCCGCGCCATGCTGCGCTTCGAGTGCGGCATGCTGCTCGTCGGGACTCTGCTCTCGGCACTGGCCCCGAGCTATATCTGGCTCACCATCGGCCGCGGGCTGGATGGGATTGGCGGGGCATTCATTTTCGGCGTCTGTATGGCAGCTGCAGGCGACCTGTTCGCGAACCCGGTCGAGCGCAACCGCCGGATCGGCATCATCGCCAGCGCCGCGAGCGTCGCGATCATCGCCGGCCAGCCGCTGCTGACGCAGATCTCGGCCTATTTTGGCTGGCGCTGGGCGGTGGCCGCCACGCTGGTTCCGCCACTCGTGGCGTTGCTCGGCACGCGCTGGCTGCCCTCCGATGCGCTGCAGCACGACGAGGGTAGCTTGTGGAGTGCCTACCGGGCGCGCTACCGCCAGGTGATGACCAACCGTGAGACAGTCTGGCTGCTGGTGGTCTTCATCGGCATGCTGTCGGTCTGGTCGGCCTTCTCGGTCTATCTCGGCGCGTATCTGGAGACGGAGCTGAGCGCCAGCCCGAACGCGACCAGCCTGATCTTCCTCGTCAGCGGTATCTGCTTCACTACCGGCAGCCTGTTCGTGCCGCGAGTGATCGAGCGGGTGCCGAAGCGCCGGGTCCACGCCACGTTCGCGACGCTGATGGGTGTCAATCTGCTCGGGGCGGGCATCGTCTACACGAACATCCCGACGATGGCGCTGTTCGTTGGCATCACGTCACTGCTCGGCGTCAGCCTCTACCTGATCACCGGTATCCTCCTGCTCGACTCGCTGCCCGAAGCGCGCGGCGCGGTTATGGCGCTGCAGGCGGCCGGCACTGAAGTCGGTCTGGCCTTCGGCGCTGCCTGGGGTGGCGCGGCACTGGTCGTCAGCAACGACAACTACGTCGCCGTCTACCAGAGTCTGGCGATCCTGATCCCGCTTGTCATCATCTGCCTGCTGATGAGCGCGCGATCTGCCCGGCCGCAGCCGACGACCGCAGACGGCGAACTGGCAATCAATCCGAGCGCGTAGTGGGCGTTGCGACGCTCGACAGGTGCGGGCCAGAGGACGACTCTGACCCGCGCTCACCGCACCCTGCTAGCTGGCGCGGATGCGGGACATCGTCGCGACCGGGACGTACGACCAGCCGGCCTCAAGGATCGTCTGGACGATCGGGTCCTTCATCTCGGAGACATCGAAGCGATAGCTATAGGCCTTGCCGAAGTCGAGCGGGTCGATGCTGGTGAAGGCGTAGCCGGTGCCGAAGGACTTCGAGCCCAATGTCCGTCCCTGGAACTTCTCGACCGAGAGCGACAGCTGCGGCACGCCGGCCTGCCACTCGACGTCCATCGATTCTTCGAGTGCGCGAACCTCATGCTTACGCTCGTCGAGGGTCAGGTAGATGGTGTGTGTCTTCTTGATTCCGGCCTTGCCGAAGATCTCGTACCAGCTGGCATCGACAATCTTCCAGCTCGCCTCAAGCTCACTGATGTCTCCGGGCCTGATCGCGAACGGCAGCTGCTCATGGTTCAGCGCCAGCAGCCGGTCGCGCAGTTCCGGCTCGGTGATAATGAACGCGTCCTCGTCTGGGCGCTTGACCCCCTTGAAGAAATCTATGATTCCCACGCGTCGGACCTCCGTATTCCAGCATTGGAACATCGCGACGAGGCACGTCCCGCGCCGCATCGCCAGTGTCTCCGACTTCTGCGCGCCCGGCCTCGACATAATAGCCACTACGCGCAGTGCTCAACTGGTCAGTCGGGATACTGTCCATTCTGGCAGTGCTGGAGCCGTGTCGACGCCATAGAGTATGGACAAGCACCTGCGCGTCTCCCCGCGCCGTCATGTCGTGGGAATGAGGTACGCAGATGACCCCAATCGCTGATCCCCACCCGCGCAATGTCTTTGTCGCTTCTGCCGACGCGCTGTTTGCCTGGGCGCGACGCTCGTCGCTGTGGTGGTTGCAGTTCGGACTTGCCTGCTGCGGAATGGAGATGGTTGCTGCGCAGATGCCGCGCTACGACTTCGGTGAGCGCTTCGGCATGTGGTTCCGTCCGACGCCCCGCCAGGCCGATCTGATGATCGTCGCCGGAACGGTGACAAAGAAGATGGCACCCTCGGTTCGGACGCTCTATGACCAGATGGCCGATCCGAAGTGGGTGATCTCGATGGGGAGTTGCGCAAATGCCGGTGGTCCGTTCGATACCTACGCAGTCGTTCAGGGTGTTGACCAGGTGTTGCCGGTAGATGTCTACATTCCCGGTTGCCCACCACTCCCCGAAGCGCTGATCTACGGTGTGCTGGAACTGCAGAACCGCATCATCGCTTACACCACAGTTGCCCAGACGCACGGTCGCGATGCCGCCGAGCATAATCGCCATTCAGCGCGGATCGCCGCGCGGGAACGCGCGATCGGCACAGACGCGCTGCTGACGAGCTTCTGAATCGACCCACCTGTGCGCAACGATCACGCGCCAACACAGGGTGGCCCTGTAACACTACGTAGTTCGCGCCATCGAATCACGACACGGATTTCAGTAAAGCCCCGGATGTGCGCCAGTCTGTTGGCTCCTATTGTCTTCATATCACCACACGATGTGGTGGAGGCAGAAAGGAGCCATCCCGTGATCAATCCTGCTGAGCTCGACACTCGCCTTCTCAGTCACACTGCCCGAGTGGACGCCGTCGACCGCTTTGGCGCAATGCTGCCGGTCAAGCACCGCACACACAACGGGCCGGGCAGTTACGTGTTGCAGATCCAGCGTCGACTGGCCCTGCTGGTCATCCGGCGGGCGAGACCGACCATTCGCGGTAGCGCCGCCTGATGATTGTTGCGGTACCGACAGGATGCGTCTTCGGCGCATCTTGTCAGTGACAATGGATCGCCTTACGATAACTGAACAGGCTCGATCGGAAAGGCGAATCATGCCCCAGTCTGCCGGTGAGCACAGGGCCATTGACCCCGTCGTTAGCGCGAACCGTGCCGACGACAGGATCGTCGGTCGCGAGTGCGAGCGTGACGGGCTGCGCAGCGAGTTGGCGCGTGCTCTTAGTGGACGTGGCCGCCTCGTGCTGGTGAGCGGTGAGGCGGGGATCGGCAAGACGACACTCATCGACGACCTGGCCAGTGCTGCCACAGCGCGTGGCTGCGTCGTCCTCACGGGTCACGCCTATGATCTGTCGGTGACGCCGGCCTACGGCCCCTGGGTCGAGTTGCTGCTGCGCTATCCCGCTAATGGTGATGGGCTGCCGGCCCCGCCCGCGTTCGTCGAGGATGTTCAGGTGGCGGCAGCCGCCGGTAGTCGGGAGGCGCTGTTCTCTGCGGCTGTGGCGTTCTTCGACGAGGTCGCCCGTGTCCAGCCGTTGCTGCTGATCCTGGAAGATCTGCACTGGGCCGATCAGGAATCGCTCGATTTCCTGCGATTTCTGGCCCGACAGCTCAAGGACCGGTCCATTCTCGTCATCGCGACTTACCGTTCCGACGAGCTGTATCGTCGGCACCCGCTGTACACCCTGCTGCCGGTCTTCGTTCGCGAGGCGGGAGCCGAACGCCTGGAGATTCCGCGGCTCGACGCCGAAGGGAGCCGTGCGCTTATTGCCAGCCGCTACATCACCGACGTGGAGGATGCGATCCGGCTGGAGCAGTACATCTGGGTGCATGCCGAGGGCAACCCGCTGTTCGCGATGGAGTTGCTCCGTAGCCTTGAGGAGGGCGGCATTCTGCGACGCACAGGCGCTGCCTGGTCGCTCGGCGATACCGATCGCGTTCGTCTTCCTACGCTCCTCTTGCAGGTCATTGAGAGCCGACTCGCTCGTCTCGGGGACGAGGCGCTCTCCCTCCTGCGGGTCGCGGCAATCATTGGGCAGGAGGTGCCGCTCGATCTCTGGCAGCAGGTAACCGGGGCGAACGACGATGCGCTCGTCAAGTCGATTGAGCGTGGGCAGATGAGCCATCTCCTGGATGAGACCGTCAACGGCACGGCCATCCGTTTCCGGCACGCGCTTGTGCGCGAGGCGCTCTACCAGAGCGTCATTTCCCTGCGTCGCCGTGCCTGGCACCGTACGGTGGCCGAGGCACTGGCAGCGCGGCCGGTGTCGGTCCCCGACGCCGTCGCCTACCACTTCCAGCAGGCAGGCGACATCCGGGCCGTCGCGTGGCTGCTGGAGGCGGCCCGACGCGCTCGGATGGTCTACGCAACGGCGACGGCCATCGACCGGCTTGAGACCGCGCTGGCGTTGGACGAACAGCAGGGTGGTGCCAGCGGCCTGCGCGGCTGGCTTCTGGCTGGCCTGGCAGGTCTGGGTGAGACCTTCGCCCGTTTTGACGAGCGCAGGCGCATGCTCGGCGAGGCGAAGGACATCGCGGAGCATGCGAACGATGCACCGCTGCTCGGTCTCGTTGCATGGTACCGGGCATACATCGACACGGCGTTTGCCGGTTCGACGGCAGCGGCTCTCGGGAGTGCGCGGGACCACATTCAACGCCTGTCGCCGGATGATCGAGTGCGGCTCTATGGCTTTCTTTACGGCATAGTCGGTACGCCGATTGAGACCGACAGCGTCAGTCTGACCTGCGAAATCATCACATTTCAGAGTCAGGCCGGTCAGTATCGCGAAGCACTTGCCGCCGTTGAGCGTGTCTACGCGGAGTCTCCCATCCTGTCGGCTTCGGCCAGGCTGAGCATCGACGCAGCACTCGGGGGGTCACACCAGGCGCTCGGGCGGCCGGACGAAGCGCTCCAGAACTACGAACGCCTCCTTCAGTCGTACCGTCGTAGCCACGCTTCGGATTGGGCGATGATCATCACCTATCTCATGCTGCGTGATGTGATCCTGGTCTACATGGCAGATCGAATTGCGTTGCGACGCACAGCCGCAGACGACGCGGTTACGGCCGTTCGGCAGGGCAAAATGAAGCAGATGATCGGTTCCGAGATGCCGGATGGCTTCGGGATCGTCTGGCTGCATCTGGTTGATGGGCACTGGAACGAGGCGCGCCGCGTATTAGAGCAGGCCGCCGTCGCCGGTCAATGGGTAGCCTATCTGACCGCCGGGGCGTCGATGAGCCTGTCGCACAACCAGGGATACCCGGAGGAGGCCTGGGCGCGACTGGCCTCTGTGTTCCCCGATGGACCTGGTGCCCAGCCGGGTCGCCAGAGTTACGAATCGTCCGTCTATTGCATGCACCCTGCGATCGAGATCGCACTCGACGCCGGCGACCTCGACACCGCGCGCGCCTGGCTGGAGTGCCACGACCGCTGGATCGACTGGAGTGGGCATATCCCGTTTACGACCACGAACCACCGGCTCTGGGCTCGCTATCACCGCGTCGCAGGAGACCGCGCAGCGGCCGATGAGCGCGCCAATCACGCGCTTTCCCTCGCCACCGCGCCATACCAGCCGCTGGCGCTGTTGGGCTCCCACCGTCTCCTCGGCGAGCTGGCGACCGATGGTGGCGACATCGACCGCGCGCAGCGCCATCTCGACGCCGCGCTAGCGCTGGCCGACGCCTGTGAGGCACCGTTCGAGCGAGCGCTGACGCAGGTGGCACTTGCCGAACTGGCGGTCGCCAGTACAGATGCTGTCGCGGCGCGTCTGCTGCTGGCCGACGCCCGCGCCATCTGCGACCCGCTCGGGGCCAGGCCGACACTCGAACGGGTAGCGGCGCTGGAGTCTCTGATTGCGCAATCGTCGAAGCCGCGCTACCCAGCCGGTCTGAGTACTCGCGAGGTCGAGGTTCTGCGGCTGGTGGCCGAAGGTCTGACCGATGCCCAGGTCGCCGAGCGGCTCTTCCTCAGTCCGCGTACGGTTGGCCAGCATCTGCGCAGCGTCTACAACAAGCTGGGCGTCAATTCGCGGACGGCCGCAACCCGCTTTGCTGTCGAGCAGGGGCTGGTATAGCCAGAGACCTTGCGTAGCATTACGTAGATTTCATCTCTAATATCACCCAATAGATTGCGTAAACTGCTGGATGTGCGCAGGCTTGCCGGCCTCTATCGTGTTCTCGCCACCATAATTGAGGTGGCCGAGGCAGAGAGGAGCCATCCCGTGATCAATCCAGCCGAGCTCGACATCCGCCTCATAAACCACGCCGCATGCGTCGATGCTGCCAACCGGTACGGCGTCCAGGTCTCGCCAAAGCGCTACGAGCAAAACGACTCGGACAGCCTTCTGCAACAGCTCCGTCGCCTGGCGATCTGGTTTGGCTTCGTCCTGTTCAACCAGCCGAAGACGGGCGGCTTCGCCGCCTGATTGACGTCACCGTCGCCGCGCTCCAGCTCATCCGTTGACGGCTATGACCTGGCATGCCCTGGCGACATGTGTCCCAACGACTGACCTGCTGAACGACACCTACGAGAATGGAGCGAGCCGATGTCCGATATTCAGATTGACCAGGCCCGCCGCCTGGCCGATGAAGCCGAGCAATTCAGGACGTCGTGCCCTGCGCTGTATGCGTTTCTCGCCGAGCGCCAGCGCCTGCTGCGCCTCGCGCTCTGGCGCATCCCGCATCCGGACGATCCCGAGGTGGTCAGACCAGTGACCGTCGACGCTACCCTGATCGCCAAGCTCCGTGTCCTCGCGACCGGCATCGATGACTTGCTGGCCGGCCACCCGGACGGGGGGCGTGGATGAAGCGCACGAGCCGGCACAGATGTGCCGGCCCGTTTCATTGCTCTGGCTCGTCAGAAATCTGGCCTCAGCCGGTGCTGAATGCAGTCACTCCAGGTTGCTTACGCACGCGGCTTCTGCGGGGCCGGTGGCTTCGCGCCCTCGGGGAGTGGCGTCTTGTACACGCGGCCGTCGAGGCGCTCCTTGAATTCGGCCTGTGCCTTGGCCAGCTCCTCGGGGTTCGTGTAGAGCTCGGCGGCGGTGATCGCCATCGCCTTGGCCGCCTGGATCATGCCCTTGTGGCCGATCGACATCGCGCCGGTCGAGGTGATGCCCCAGCTGTGACCCGGAATGCCGAACGGCCAGCAGGTCGTGTGGACCTGCAGCGTCGGTGTGATCCAGCTGACGTCGCCAACGTCGGTCGAGCCTGCGCCGACCTCGCCCTCATCGGCCGGGTCGATGACATCGCCGACGAGTGGTGCGTCGAGTAGCTTGCTCGGCAGGCTGCGCGCCTTTACTGCCGCCTCACGGATGCCATCTGGGAACCCGCTGATCACCGTGCCGGCGAATTCCTGCTCCTCGGCGGTGAACTCCAGCGGATCCAGCTCCCGAAGCACGCCCAGTGCCAGATCGGCCAGCGCTTTGTTCGGCAGCACGTTATACGCTCCCGCCTGGAAGTCCTCTTCCCAGGTCGTTTCGGTCATCAGCGTCGCGCCCTCGGCGATCTTGCGCACGCGAGCGGTGATCGCCTCGACCTGCTCGCGCTCTGGTGCGCGGACGAAGTACCAGACTTCGGCCTCGTCCGGCACGACGTTCGGCGCGCCACCGCCATTGGTGATGACGTAGTGGATACGGGCCTTCTCGATGACGTGCTCGCGCAGGTAGTTCACGCCATTGTTCATCAGCTCGACCGCGTCCAGCGCCGAACGACCCTGCTCCGGCTGGGCGGCCGCGTGGGCGGTCTTACCGAAGAATCGGAAGCGCAGGTTGTCGACGGCCAGCGAGCTACCGAGCGAGACGGTCGTGGTGCCCCACGGGTGCCAGGTGATCGCTGCGTCGAGGTCGTCATATGCTCCGGCCCGCGCCATGTAGACCTTGCCGGTGATCGTCTCCTCGGCCGGGCAGCCGTAGTAACGCACGGTGCCGGACTGGCCGGTCTCGTTCAGCCACGCCTTGACCGCCATCGCCGCCGCCATCGCGCCGGTGCCGAGCAGGTTGTGGCCGCAACCGTGGCCCGGCGCTTCAGGAACGACTGGATCCTTCGTCGCCTGCGACTTCTGCGAGAGGCCCGGCAGCGCGTCGTACTCACCGAGGAAGCCGATGATCGGCGCGCCCTCGCCCCACTCGGCGGTGAATGCTGTTGGCTGATCGCCGACGTTGCGGGTGATGCGGAATCCGTCCGCCTCCAGCGTCTCGGCTTGCAGATCGCAGGCGAAGTGCTCGGCCATCGCGACCTCCGGGCGTTCCCAGATCTGGTCGGAGATGGTCGTGAAGCGCTCCTGCCGCTCGTCAATCCAGTCGCCCAGCTCGCGTTTCAGTGCCATAGAATCCCTCCCCATCAGGTGCAGTCACATTCGGCGGCACGATAGCACAGGCAGTGCAACTGTCCAGCGGGAATGCTGGCGCTGTGGCAGCCGTTATGGCCGTCAGGAGACAGATGGCATAGGCACTGCGCTTGAATCGTCGTACCCTGTCGTGGGGTTGCGTGGACGTCATGCGGAACAGAAGTTTGGAGACATAATGCTGAAGATCGGCTGGAAAGCCTCGGCGGAGCAGTTCGGCCCGCGCGAGCTGCTGGAGTTTGCGGTTATCGCTGAAGAGGTCGGGTTCGATTCGGTTATCGTCAGCGATCACTTCCAGCCCTGGCGACACACGAACGGGCACTCGCCGTTTTCATTCGCCTGGCTGGCGGCCGTCGCCGAGCGCACTAGCACGGTGCAGCTTGGCACGAGCGTCGTGACACCGACCTTCCGCTACCACCCATCGATCGTCGCTCAGGCGATGGGGACGCTTGGCTGCCTCGCCCCCGGTCGCGTCTTCCTCGGCGTCGGCACCGGCGAATCGCTGAATGAGATCCCGGCGACCGGTACCGACTGGCCGGAGTTCAAGGAGCGCTACGCACGCCTGCGCGAGGCCGTCTCGCTGATGAAGCAGCTCTGGACCGAAGATCGTGTGACCTTCGAGGGCGAGTACTACCAGACGCAGAAGGCGACGATCTACGACAAGCCGGATCAGCCGATTCCGCTCTACATCGCTGCAGGTGGTCCGCTAGTCGCTCGCTACGCTGGCCGCGCCGGCGACGGGTTCATCTGCACCAGCGGCAAGGGCGAGGAGCTCTACCGCGACAAGCTGGTACCGGCGGTCAAAGAGGGCGAAGAGAAGGCCGGCAAGGCTCCGGGCAGTGTCGACATGATGATTGAGATGAAGGTCTCCTACGATCACGATCTCGACCGCGCCCGCGAGGACACCCACCACTGGGCTGCGCTGGCGCTCTCGTCAGACGAGAAGACCGGCGTCGAGGATCCGATCGAGATGGAGCGCCTCGCCGACGCCCTGCCGATCGAGCGCACCGTCAGCCGCTGGATCGTCTCCGACAATCCCGAGGATCAGATCAAGCACATCAAGCCCTATCTCGACCTCGGCTTCACCCACCTCGTCTTCCACGCCCCCGGCGAGGATCAGGAGCGCTTCCTCCGCCAGTACGCCGAAGATGTCATCCCGCGGCTGCGGGAGATGGCGGGGTAGAAGCGGCGGTGGTGGCCCTCACCCCCCGGCCCCCTCTCCCAACGTTGGGAGAGGGGGTGTCCTGGGTACGGCGTGTTTGGCTACCGCATCTGCGCAGATATTCGACGAGAGAGACAGACGGCCTCGGCTCCGTACGGACATGACCTGGCTAGTCTTGGCCGTGAGGCCACCCCACGGCGCCGATGGATCGACCTACCAAACAGCAGCACGTTTAAAGCTGGCCATCAACGGTGAAAATCGCGATCGTCAGAGCCTGCTATCACGGCAGCAACCGCATCAGCCCAACGTCTCCCCCTCTCCCAACGTTGGGAGAGGGGGCCGGGGGGTGAGGGCCAGCCTTACTCTTTCCGCACCGCCCGCTGCGCCACACCATCCTGATGCAGGATCAGCGCTGTTGTCCGGCCGTCTTCGATGACCTGCTCGACGCGGGTGTTGAGGACTTCGGATGACCAAGTGGTGGCATTCAGACGCGTGAGGCGCATCGGGGGCTGGCCTTGCGGGGCCAGATAGAGATCGCCGTAACGCACCAGCGCGATCAGCTTGAAGCCGGACGGCAGCACCCAGGTCGCGTCAAGGTCGCGGCGCGGTGGATCGACAACTTCGACCGGCGGGAACTCGCTGGCCGGTGCTGCCCAGCTGTGGGTGGTCGCGATGGTGTGGAACACGTCATCGAGCAGTTGCCGCGCGCCGTCCTGCGTGTCGCCATTGACCATGCCGACGATTGCTCGCCCGGCAGCAGGCCACCCGAGGAG
>Ga0182739_1003310_pt1 | contig 14212 bp, 13 predicted proteins | sample eDN5th30CBELigBY_FD_128873 | JGI IMG/M metagenome (GOLD analysis project Ga0182739, IMG submission 128873) | Enriched backyard soil microbial communities from Emeryville, California, USA - eDNA 5th pass 30_C BE-Lig BY (version 2) (version 2) | ecosystem: Environmental > Terrestrial > Soil >... | reverse complement strand
TCGAACTCCACGAGCCGGACGAATGCCGGGCTGCGCTCATCGGGCATCGCAGGCGCCTCGGCGGCGGAGGGAGCCGCCGGAGCAGCCGCGGGCGGCGCTGCGGGGGTCTCCGTCGCGGCTGCAGGACGATCCGTCACCACCGGCGGCGGCGGCACGGAACCGGGAACTGGCGCGGCCGGACTTTCGGTTGCGGCGGCGGACGGGGCCGCCGGGGCCGCTTGCTCTGCCTGCTCGGCCTGTTCCGCCGGCTGCGCCCGCACGATCGTCGGGAAAGCCAGCACTGCGGCGATCAGGCTCAGGAAGATCAGCCGGTACAGCATGTTTCCTCCTTCTCAGCCTCCATCGCCCCTCGCGGCCCCTGAATTTACCCGAAAGCAACCATCTGACCAAGGCGGTGAGCCGGCGGCCGGCATCCAGGCGGATTCGGCAGCCTCATATTACCACCCACAACGCTTCCTTTACCCGGAAGTGTGAGGGTGGTCACCTGAACCGGAGCGCGGACTCCGGCAACAAATGTGTGACGCCGCAAATGGGCGGCCCAAACATTTGACAGGGTGCCGTCATGCCCCATCTGACCTCAAGCAAGCCGGCCTTGCGCCGCGGCCGCCCCTTCATCGCCGTTACCGCCTTCTGCCGGCGGCTGGCGAAAGGCCTGTTCGACCCCTACAGGCCCGAGCGCCACTACATGCGCGGCCCCGGCCCGAAGTGGCACGCCAAGCATCGCCTCGACGTCAGTCTCGGTTAGAGCTTTTCCGGCTTTGATGGAATCAAAGCCGGAACTCTGATTGTTTTGGTGACGCGTTTTCTTGACGCGAACCGGCATCCACCCCGGATCAAGTCCGGGGCAGGCTTTCGCTCGAAAACGCTCTAACATTCGCGTGAACGCGCCGGCGCGCGGGACAGCGCAGCCCCGATCCGCACCGGGGCGCGATGCAACCGCCATCATACATCCGTAGAGTTTACCGCTGTTTCCTGCGATGGCGCCGGTCACCCACGACCGGCTTGCGCGTCACGGCCGCATCGCGGACGTGGTTTTCCGATGGCTGGCACAGTGCCCCGCGCTTCACTAAAATTGCGCCCGTAAGGCACCGGCGGGCCTCGCAACGAGGCGCAACCAACAACAACGCCTTCACCGCGCTAGCCACGGCGCTGCCGTTACGGGGCCTTTCAAGCCCCGTTTTGAGGGAGAAACACTGGGATGAACATTAACAAGCGAACTTTCCTGCTCGGATCAGCGGCGGCCGCCGGCGCCATTGCCATGCCGTCGATCGTCCGTGCGCAAGCCTACCCCGCCAAGCCCGTCCGCGTGATCGTGCCGTTCGCGCCCGGCGGCGGCAACGACTTCGTCGCGCGCGTCGTGATGGAGCATCTGGGCAAGGCGCTGGGACAAAACTTCATCGTTGAGAACATGCCGGGCGCCAATGCGGTGGTCGGACTGGGCGCGCTCAAGCGCGCAAAGCCGGACGGTTACACGCTTGCCATCTCGGCCGACTCGACGATGGTCATCAACCCGCTTCTGCGCAACGATCTTCCCTTCGACCCGCTCAAGGACTTCACCTACATCGCAGGCCTGTCGACTGCGCAGTTCGTGCTGGTCGCCCGTGCGGACCTGAAGGTCAAGAACGCGCGCGAACTGATCGAACTCGCCAAGAAGAACCCCGGCAAAGTGCGGTTCGGATCCGGCGGCATCGGCAACATGACCCATATGGCCTTCGAGCAGTTCGCAGCCGACAACGGCGCGCAGTTCCTGCATGTACCCTATCCGGGCATCGGGCCTGCCGCCGCTGCGCTGCTGGGCGGAGATGTGCAGACCGGGACCTATTCGATCCAGGCGGTGCTCGGCGGCATCCAGAAGGGCGACCTCATCGGCATCGGCATCGGGCAGCCGATGAGCATTCTGCCGAACGTCCCGACCTTCGCGGACTCCGGCATGCCGAAATACGAGGCCTACACCTGGATTCCCCTGCTGGGGCCGGCCGGCCTGCCCCCTGAGATCGTGAAGCGGCTCGACGCTGGGGTGGTCAAGGTGCTGAAGGATCCGAAGCTCATCGACCAGCTCGCCAAGGGCGGCTGGGTGCCCTGGTACAAGACCCCGGCCGAGATCAAGCAACTCGTGGTCGATGATCTCGCCAAGTGGAAGAAGATCATCACCGACGCCAAGATCGAGATTAAGTAGCCGGCTTCCTCGTTCTTGCTGCCAAGGCCGTCGGGGCGAACCTCCGGCGGCCTTTGCTTTTGTGATCAAAAGTTACGGCGGCGCCCTGCCGCTCGCGTCACGGGCAGACTACAATAAGGGCATGAGCGATGTCCTTAACCGCCCCGCCTCCGCCGCCCCGACGGCAAACGACGACTATCTGCTGCGGCCCGACCCCGCCGATCCGCGGCTGACGGTGCCGGTCACCGGCATCGACCACACCGGCGCACGCGTCGACGCGCGGGTCACGGTCGAGCGGCCGCTGACGATCTTCCTGAACGCGCAGGAGATCGTCACTGCCATGACCATCGGCGATTACCCGGACTATCTGGCCATCGGCTACCTACTGAACCAGAACATGCTGCAGCCCGACGACGTGGTCACCGACGTCGACTACGACGAGGACCTCGGCGTCGCCGTCGTACGCACCGAGCGGCAGACCGACTACGAGGAGAAGCTCAAGAAGAAGGTGCAGACCTCCGGCTGCGCGCAGGGCACAGTGTTCGGCGACCTCATGGACCTGATCGAGAATGCGACGCTGCCGGCGGCGACGCTGCGCACCTCGTGGCTCTATGCGCTCACGAACAAGATCAACACCACGCCCTCGCTCTATCTCGAGGCCGGCGCGATCCACGGCTGCGTGCTGGCGCAGGAGGACAGGCCGCTCGTCTATATGGAAGACGTCGGCCGCCACAACGCGGTCGACAAGATCGCCGGCTGGATGTTCCGGCATAACGTGCCGGCGCACGACAAGATCTTCTACACCACCGGACGGCTGACCTCGGAGATGGTCATCAAGACCGTGAAGATGGGAATACCCATCCTGGTCTCGCGCTCGGGCTTCACCGCCTGGGGCGTGGAGCTTGCGCGCAAGGCTGGCCTCACGCTGATCGGCCGCGCGCGCGGAAAGCGCTTCCTCGCGCTGTCTGGCGAAGACCGCATCGTGTTCGACCAGGACCTCGCTTACGTCGAGGACGAGAGCGCGAAGCATCGGCGCAAGGGTTCGTCGGGCGAGGACTGACGCGATCGACGCGCATTCGTTCAACTGCGCGCGTCGTCATTTTTCCATCTTGAAGTATTTCGGCACGTGACGCGGCAAGCACGCGTCAATCCGTGCATGCTCGCGCTCTTTTCTTTCAAAAATCGCTTGCATTCTGCATCGCAGCAACTCTGCACGCGCGATCTGTATTCCGCTACGGAAACAAGGCGTCTCGAATAATTGCGGAACGAATGCGGGAACGCTTCGTTGTTTCAGGTCGGCTGATGCCCCCTAGGCGCGCCGCGCCCTCCCGCAACATCGAACGCAAGGAATGCGAAGCCGCGTGACCGACCGCCTAACAACTGCTCAGCAACGCGGACTCTCTGTCGTGCCGACGGACGCCGCACGACTGAGTCACGTTCGCGCGCCTGCCGAGCGTGTCGCCGTCGTCATCCCCTGCTACCGCGTCAAGGAACACATCCTCGGCGTCGTGAACGGGATCGGCAAGGAAGTCGGCCGCATCTATGTCGTTGACGACGCATGCCCCGAGAACAGCGGCGACTTCGTGGAAGAGACGTGCCGCGACCGGCGCGTGATCGTGCTGCGGCATAAGGAGAACCAGGGCGTCGGCGGGGCGACGATAACGGGCTTCAAGCGCGCGGTCGCCGATGGCGCCGAAGTCATCATCAAGATGGATGGCGACGGCCAGATGGACCCGGCCATGCTGCCGGTGCTGATCGATGTCGTGCAGAGCGGCCAGGCGGACTACGCCAAGGGCAACCGCTTCTTCGATCCGGAATTCGTCGCGGCGATGCCGGCCGTGAGGCTGATGGGCAATGCGGCTCTGTCGTTCCTCGCCAAGGCATCCACCGGCTATTGGCAATCCTTCGATCCGACCAACGGCTATATCGCCATTCACGCCGAAGTCGCGCGGCGCATGCCGCTCGCGAAGCTGAGCAAGCGCTACTTCTTCGAAACCGACCTGCTGTTCCGGCTCAGCACATTGCGGGCGCGCGTCGTCGATGTGCCGATGCCGGCGATCTATGGCGACGAGAAAAGCGGACTGAATGCCGCCAGGGTCATTGTGCCGTTCGCGCTCGGCCACCTGCGAAATTTCGGCAAGCGCATCGCCTACAACTACTTCCTGCGCGATTTCAGCGTGGCGTCGGCGCAGCTTGTGGCGGGTATCGTCCTCTTGCTGTTCGGCATCGGCTACGGCCTGTCCAACTGGAGCACGGCGGCGCAGGCGAGCGCAGGGACAGTGATGCTCGCGGGCATGTCGGTGATCCTCGGCGTGCAGATGCTGCTCGGCTTCGTCTCCTACGACATCCAGGCGACGCCATCGACCGCGCTGCATCCGCGGCTCACCGCGCGCACCGATCGCATCAGGCACCAATTGCAGGCAAAGGCGGGATAGTCATGCGCGTCGAACCCGATATTGCGACCTATCAGCAGCGGCTCGCGGACGCCTATCAGGGCCTCAACTATGGAAGCTCGCTGTCCGGCTACTTCATGCGGCGCGGACACATCGCGCTCGAACGCGCTTTCGATGACCGCACGCATTTCGGCCGCGTACTCGAGGTGGGCTCCGGTGCCGGCGAGCATCTCGGCTTCATCCGCCACGGCTTCGACCACTATCTGATGACGGACTGGAACGACATTCGGCTCCAGCATGCGCGCGCCGCGCTGCCGGAGGCGCTGCGCAGCCGCGTCGACGTCGCGCGCGAGGACGCGACCAGCCTCACACTGAAAGACGGATCGATCGACCGGCTGATCGCCTGCCACATCCTCGAACACCTCTACCGTCCGCACGAAGTTATCCGCGAGTGGCACCGCGTGCTCCGTCGCGGCGGCGTGATGTCGATCCTCCTGCCGTGCGACCCCGGCATGCTCTGGCGGTTCGGCCGCGTATTGGGACCGCGCGCCTCCGCCGAGCGCGCCGGCATCGACTATGACTACTGGATGGCGCGCGAACACGTGAACCCGATCGGCAATCTGGTCACATTCATCCGCTACTATTTCCCCAAGGTGCGCGAGACCTGGTACCCGGCGCGCATTCCGTCGACGGACATCAACCTGTTCTACCTCTGCCACGTCACCAAGCCGTAAGCCTTGCGCCCGCTTCCATGACTCTCACCACCCATCTCGGGGCGATCCTGTGTGTTGCGCTCATCGCCGCCGGGCAAGTGATGTTCAAGCTCGTCGCCTCGGCGCTGCATTCAAGCGGCCGGATTTTCGACGGCGCCGTAGTCGGCTGGGGCATCGCCGCGCTGTCCATCTATGGCGTGGCGACGCTGCTGTGGATCGTCCTGCTGCAAACGGCGCCGCTCGGCCGGCTCTATCCGTACATGGCGCTGAGCTTCGTGCTGGTGGCGCTGGCAAGCTGGTTCCTGTTCCATGAAACGGTGAGCGTCGGCCATCTCGCCGGTCTGGCGCTGATCGTCGGCGGTCTCCTCGTCATCGCGACATCGGCCCCGGCATGAGCGAAACCGCAGACCTGCGCACGCCCGCACCCTCCGTCACCGCGCCACAGCTTGCGTGGGCAAGGGCGATGCTGGCGCGCCCGGCCGCGCTGCTGATCGTGCTGTCGATGCTGTTCGGCTCGGCGATGATCCTGCTCAATCCGCCGCTGCGCGGCCCGGACGAGCCGGCGCACTTCCTGCGCGTCTACGCTTATGCCAACGGCGTGATCCTGCCGACGACGGAGGTCGACGGCCGCAAGGGCATCGACCTGCCTGCGCGTCTGCATGACGATTACGCGTTCTTCCGGGCGCGTACGGAAAGCATCTGGACGCCGGGCTTCAGTTTCAGCACCGCCATGAATGAGCACCGCATCCTGCGCGCGGTGAGACCGGCGCAGGAGGATGCGCGCGATCCGGTGTTCGTTCCTTTCGAGGGCAGCGAGAGCTATACGCTGGCGGCCTATGCGCCCTATGTCGCCGCGGCGCTCGTCGCGCGCGTGCTCGACCTCGAATTTGTGACCAGCCTCACTTTGCAGCGCTTTGCCGGCCTTGCCGCCTTCACCGCGGTGGCCGCCTATGCGGTCGCGGTCACGCCGCATCTGAAATGGGCGTTCTTCCTCATCGCCATGCTGCCGGCATCGCTCTACGGCCGCGCCGTGGTCGGCGCCGATGGCGCGGCGATCGGCTTTGCGCTCGTCGTCGTGGCGCTGGCGCTGCGCGCGATAACGTCGCCGTCGCGCGACCCGGCATGGCATCCGATCTGGCAGCGCGCGCTCTGGATGACGCTGTGCGTGCTCGCGAAGCCGCCGCAGGTCGCCTTCATCCTGCTCGAACCGATGATCCATCGCTGGCGCGACTGGCGCACGCAATGGCGCACGATCCTCCTCGTCACGGCGCCGGGCGTCGTCCTCACGCTGCTGTGGATATGGGCGATGGACGCTGAAATGGCGGCCTGGCGCGTCTATGCCGACGAAGGCCGGTCGCCGGAGCACTTCAGCCTCGGCTGGAAGCTGTCCTTCATGCTGCAGGAGCCGCTGCATTTCCCGCGCGCGATGTTCGCGACCTTGTTCGGCGAAGCCTTCGGCCTGTGGCGGCAGCTTATCGGCGTGCTGGGCTGGCTCGACACGCACCTGCACCTCGGCGTCTATATTCTGCTGAGCGTGCTGTTCCTGCCTACCGTTTTCGAGCGGCTGTCATTCGATGCGGCGACGCGCCATCGGGTGGCGGCCTGCGCCGCGCTGGTGATCGCGGGCTATGTCACCGCGGTTTTCCTGATCCTGTTCATCACCTGGACGCCGCCGGAGGAGCCGCTCGTCTGGGGCGTGCAGGGCCGCTATTTCACCGGCTTGCTGCCGCTCGCAGGCGTGATCGTCGCCGCGCTGGCCAATGTCAGCCTGCCGCCGCGCCTGATCGCGGGGGCCGCGCTGCTGGGCGCGGTGATTTCCGGTACCGCCTGCATCGAAGGACTTTGGCGCGTGAACTGGGCGGGATAGCCCGGCTGGCCACACTGTCATCCCGGACGCGCTCTCAAGCGCGATCCGGGATCCATCTATCCACACGCTCCGTGTGCGTGGTGCAGTGGTTCCCGGCTCTCGCCGCCCAGATCGGCTGTTGCCGATCTGGGCACTGATGATTTGCCGATCTCGCGTACACGCGAGATCGGTGGAGCGGCTCGGCCGGGATGACAGTTGCATAAATCGCGCGGGCTACTACGCCGTGCTTGCCGCAGCCTTGCCGAGCGCGGCCTGCGCGGCGGCGAGGCGCGCGATCGGCACCCGGAACGGCGAGCAGGAGACGTAATCGAGCCCGACCTCGTGGCAGAAGGCGACCGAGGCCGGATCGCCGCCGTGCTCGCCGCAGATGCCGAGCTTGAGATCGCCGCGCGTCTTGCGGCCGCGCTCGACGCCGATCTTCACCAGTTCACCGACGCCGTCGGGATCGATCGAGACGAACGGGTCACACGGGTAGATGCCCTTGGCGGTGTAGGTGCCGAGGAAGCTCGCGGCGTCGTCGCGGCTGATGCCGTAGGTCGTCTGCGTGAGATCGTTGGTGCCGAAGGAGAAGAACTCCGCCGTCTCCGCGATCTCGCCGGCCTTGAGGCAGGCGCGCGGCAATTCGATCATGGTGCCGGTCTGGTATTCGACGCGGACGCCGGTCTCCTTGGCCACCGCCTCGGCCATGGCGTCGATCCGCTCCTTGACGAGATCGAACTCGGCCTTGGTCGCGATCAGCGGCACCATGACCTCGGGCACCACCGCCTTGCCGGTGCGCTTGCCGGCCTCGACGGCGGCCTCGAAGATCGCGCGCGCCTGCATCTCCGCGATCTCCGGATAGGCGATCGCAAGCCGGCAGCCGCGGAAGCCGAGCATGGGATTGAACTCGGCAAGTTCCTGCGCACGCTCGGCGAGTTTCTGGGCGTCCGCGCCCATCGCTTTCGCCACTTCGGCGATCTCGTCTGAGCCGTGCGGGAGGAACTCGTGCAGCGGCGGATCGAGCAGGCGGATGGTGACCGGCAGTCCCTGCATGATCTCGAACAGCGCGGTGAAATCCTCGCGCTGCATCGGCAGCAGTTTCGCGAGCGCGGCGCGCCGGCCCTTCTCGTCGTCGGCGAGGATCATCTCGCGCACCGCGACGATACGCTCCTCGTCAAAGAACATGTGCTCGGTGCGGCAGAGGCCGATGCCTTCGGCGCCGAACTTGACCGCGACGCGCGCGTCGTTCGGCGTATCGGCATTCGCCCGCACCTTGAGTTGGCGCGCGCTGTCGGCCCAGCCCATCAGCGTCGCGAACTCGCCGGAAAGCGCCGGCTCCTGCATCGCAACGCGGCCGCGCAGCACCTGCCCGGTCGAGCCGTCGAGCGTGATAATGTCGCCCTTCTTGAACCGCACATTGCCGGCCGTCAGCGTGTTCGCCGCGTAATCGACGCGCAGCATGCCGGCGCCGGAGACGCAGGGCTTGCCCATGCCGCGCGCGACCACCGCCGCATGCGAGGTCATGCCGCCGCGGGTGGTGAGGATGCCCTCGGCCGCGTGCATGCCGTGGATGTCCTCGGGGCTGGTCTCGACGCGCACGAGGATGACGCTGCGCCCCTGCGCCTTCATCGCCTCGGCTTCGTCGGACGAGAACACGATCTCGCCGCAGGCCGCGCCGGGCGAGGCCGGCAGGCCGGTCGCGACTACCTCGCGCTCGGCATTCGGATCGATGGTCGGGTGCAGAAGCTGGTCGAGCGAGCCGGGCTCGACCCGCGTCACCGCCTCGTCGCGCGTGATCAGGCCCTCATTGGCGAGATCGACGGCGATCTTGAGCGAGGCCTTCGCGGTGCGCTTGCCGCCCCGCGTCTGCAGCATCCACAGCTTGCCCTGCTCGACCGTAAATTCGAGGTCCTGCATGTCGCGGTAATGGCGCTCGAGCGCCTGATAGATGCGCGACAGTTCCGCGAACGCCGCCGGCATCGCGTTTTCCATCGACGGCTTGTCGGACCCGGACTCCTGCCGCGCCGCCTCGGTGATTTCCTGCGGGGTGCGGATGCCGGCGACGACGTCCTCGCCCTGCGCATTGATGAGGAATTCGCCGTAGAGCCGCTTTTCGCCGGTGGACGGGTTGCGCGTGAAGGCAACGCCGGTCGCCGACGTCTCGCCCATGTTGCCGAACACCATGGCCTGCACGTTGACGGCGGTGCCCCAGCTTTCGGGGATCGCGTGCAGGCGGCGATAGGTGATCGCGCGCTGGTTCATCCACGAACCGAACACCGCGCCGATCGCGCCCCAGAGCTGGGCGCGCGGATCCTGCGGAAATTCGCTGCCGGTCTTCTTGCGGACGAGTTCCTTGTAGCGCCCGACGAGGTCCATCCAGTCCTCGGCCTCGAGGTCGGTGTCGAGGACGTAGCCCTTGCTCTCCTTGTATTCCTCCAGCACCTCTTCGAAGTCGTGGTGCTCAAGGTCGAGCACGACGTTGGAATACATCGTGATGAAGCGCCGGTAGCTGTCATAGGCGAAGCGCGCGTCCTCGGAGGACTTGGCCAGCGCCTCGACCGTGGCGTCGTTGAGGCCGAGATTGAGCACGGTGTCCATCATGCCCGGCATCGAGGCGCGCGCGCCGGAGCGCACCGACACCAGCAGCGGGTTCTCGGCATCGCCGAACCGCTTGCCGGTCAGGGCGGTGATGTGCTCGAGCGCGGCCGCGATCTGCGCCTCCAGATCCGGCGGATAATTCCGGCCATTGGCGTAGAAATAGGTGCAGACCTCCGTGGTGATGGTAAAGCCGGGCGGGACCGGCAACCCCAGATTGGCCATCTCGGCCAGATTCGCGCCCTTGCCGCCGAGGAGATTGCGCATCTCCGCCTTGCCCTCGGCCTTGCCGTCGCCGAACGTGTAGACCCACTGTGTCATGCGCCCCTATTCCTTGCGCCCTGCCCCGCCGTCATAATTGTGTTGCGGTGCGGTAGGGCTGTCTTGGCGTGTTTTTGCCGTCAATTCAACGGGGGTGGTGGATTTCCGCCCCCGGCCAACGACACATGACGCGCTTACCCCCGCGCCGGTTCCCGTTTCTGGCCTCATCGGGCTGGGGATAAGCCTACCGGATCAGGCCGGTGATGCCGATCACGATCAGATAGATGGCCACGATGTAGTTCAGGAGGCGCGGCATTAGCAGGATCAGCACCCCGGCGCCCAGGGCAATCAGCGGCTGCAGGGTGACGATATTGACAGTCATGAAGCGCTCCTCGCGGTTTGGATGGCCGAATCCGCATCGATCGGCCGCCCGACGGTAACAGATGACGGTCCGGCGCATACAGCCCTCTTGCGGTCCGCCAGACACGGCGTCGACGAAGGCGTTGACCCTTGGCCGAAACGCGGAACAAATATCCGCGCCAGACCAACAACAACGAGCAAGAACGAGATTCAGCGCCCGGCCGGATTACCGGGCGGTCCGGGAGGAGGTCCGCCATGCAAAGCTACGACGTCTGCGAGTGCTGCAAGCCGCTGCGCCTGATGGAGCGGCCAACGCCGCAGCCCAAGGGCAGCGAAGTGCTGCTGAAGGTGCTGGCGGCGGGCGTGTGCCACTCCGACCTCCACATCTGGGACGGCTATTACGAACTCGGCGGCGGCAAGCGCCTGCAGCTGCTCGAACGCGGTATCAAGCTGCCGCTGACCATGGGGCACGAGAACGTCGGCGAGGTGATCGCCGCCGGGCCGGACGCCAAGGGCGTCGAGGTCGGCAGCGTGCGGCTCGCGCATCCCTGGATGGGCTGCGGCGAATGCCGTGTCTGCAAGCGCGGCGAGGAAAACCTCTGCCTCACCCCGCGCAATCTCGGCGTGTTCTCGAACGGCGGCTACGCGACCCATTTGATGGTGCCGCACCCACGCTACCTGTTCGACATCGGCGACCTCGCGCCGGAACAGGCCGCGCCGCTCGCCTGCTCCGGCATCACCGCCTTCAGCGCGCTCAAGAAGATCGGCGACACCGTGCTCAAGGACGAGCCGATCGTCATCATCGGCGCCGGCGGCGTCGGCCTGATGGGCCTCGCGCTGGCCAGAGCGATGGGCGGGCGCGGCTCTATCATGGTCGACATCGACCCGGTCAAGCGCGAGGCGGCGATTCAAGCCGGCGCCATCGCCGCGGTCGACGGCGCGGCGGCCGACGCGGCAGATCAGATCAGACAGGCGACCGGCGGCGGGGCCTGGGCGGTGGTCGATTTCGTCGGCTCCTCCTCGACGGTCAGGCTCGGCGTCGATTCGATCATCAAGGGCGGCAAAGTGATCGTGGTCGGCCTGTTCGGCGGCGACATCACCGTCTCGACCCCGTTCTTCCCGATGCGCGCGATGGCGATCCAGGGTTCCTATGTCGGCAGCCTGCCCGAAATGGCCGAACTGCTCGACCTCGTGCGCCGCACCGGCGTGCCGCAGGTGCCGATCGCGACCCGCCCGCTGGCGGCCGTCAACGATACGCTGGAGGACCTGCGGGCGGGCAAGATCGTCGGCCGGGTGGTGCTGACGCCGGCGGCTTGAAGGGACAGTGCGGGGCGGCAGCCCCTGGAACGGGGCCTGCCGCCGGCGGTTATCGAGCCGGATTCCGTCCGGACGAGGTTACTGCCATGCGCCGCTCAGACTGGTTCTCCCGCTTCGCCTCCGCTACCGCCCGCTGGGCCGGTCAGCCGATGGTGTTCATTGCCGCCTTTGCCGCCGTCATCGCCTGGGCCGCGACCGGGCCGTTCCTCGGCTTTTCCGAACTCTGGCAACTCACCATCAATACCGGCACCACCATCGTCACCTTCCTGATGGTGTTCATCATCCAGAACACCCAGAACCGCGACGGGGCGGCAGTGCAGATCAAGCTCGACGAGTTGATCCGCGTCACGAAGGCAGCGCGCAATTCGCTGCTCGACCTCGAAGAGCTTTCCGACGAGCAGTTGCAGGCGTTTCGCATCCGGTATGAGAAACTGGCGCAGCAGGCCCGCGCGCGCAAAGGAGGCCCGGTGAGCCCCGAGAGTTGATGTCCGCCCTGCGCGGGTGCATATGCGGGGCACATTTCCGCCGAACGATCCCCCGGGCTCAGGAGAATGCCGATGGACTCCGCCGCACTGCGCGCCATGCAGGCGCCGATCAAGGACCGCTACAAGAACGAGCCGCAGGCCGCCTTCATCACGCTGAAGGCGCGCGGCTCGCTCGATGACCAGAACATCGCCTGCAAGGTCGAGACCGGGCGCGCACTCGCGGTGGCCGGACTGCACCCGGCGACCGGCGGCTCGGGCATGGAACTGTGCTCCGGCGACATGCTGCTGGAAGCGCTGGTCGCCTGCGCGGGCGTGACGCTCAAAGCCGTCTCGACCGCGCTCGAGATCCCGCTCAAGGGCGCCAATGTCTCGGCGGAAGGCGACCTCGACTTCCGCGGCACGCTCGGCGTCGCCAAGGACGCACCGGTCGGCTTCGCGCAGATCCGCCTCACCTTCGACGTCGACACCGACGCGCCGCAGGAGAAGCTCGACCAGCTGCTCAAGCTCACCGAGCGCTATTGCGTCGTCTACCAGACCATCAAGAGCGGCCCGCCGGTGGAAGTGAAGCTGCAGCGGGCGTGACCCTGTTCACGACACGCTGCCAGCACCGGACGTGACGACGACGCTTCGCGCTTCGTCGCACGAGGCGCGGTGACGGCCGTGATCGCAAAGGTCGCGGCCTTTTCTGCCGCTCATTCCCGCGCAAGCGGGAATCCGGACTTTTACTCCCGCCGGCCTGGGTCCCCGCTTTCGCGGGGACGAGCGGACCAACAATTTGACCCACACGCCTTGAACGGTTTCTCTAAACCTCCCCCATGACCGCCACCCTGCCGTTCTGGCTCTCCCTCGCCGTCAAGATGGCGATCACGGCGAGCTTTGTGGTGGCTGCATCCTTCATAGCGCAGCGCTCGGGCGCGCTGGTCGGCGCGATGGTGGCGACGCTGCCGATCTCGGCGGGGCCGGTCTATGTCTTCCTCGCGCTCGATTACGACGCGGCGTTCATCGCGCAGAGCGCGATCGCCAGCATCGTCATCAACGCCATCACCGCGATCTTCTCGCTGACCTATGCGGCGCTGGCGCAACGTCACGGCATGGTGGCGAGCCTTGGCGGCGCGCTCGCGGTCTGGTTCGCGCTCGGCTATCTCGTTAGTCTGCCGGAGTGGACGGTCGGCACCGCGCTGCTGTTGTGCCTCATCATCTATCCGCCCTGTCTCTATCTGAGCTACCCCTACCGGCATGCGCCGATGCCGCCGTCGATCCGGCGCTGGTACGACCTCCCCTTGCGCGCCGGCGCGGTCTCGGCACTGGTGGCGCTGGTGGTGGTGTTCAGCCCCTATCTCGGCGCCTTCGGCTCCGGCATGTTCGCGGTGTTTCCGATCGCGCTGTCGAGCCTGATCGTTATCCTGCATCCGCGCGTCGGCGCGCGCGCGACCGCCGCCGTGATCGCCAATACGATCTCGGGGCTTGCCGGCTTTGCGATTGCGCTGGCGGTGCTGCACCTCACCGCGGTGCCGCTCGGCGTCTGGACCGCTTTCGCGATCACGCTGACGATCAGCTTCGGCTGGAATCTGATGATCTGGGCGGCGCGCCGCCGCGGCATTCCTCTTTAGGCGGACAAGAATGTCTCCCGACCTGATGTTCTGGCTCGGCCTCGCGTTCAAGATCGCCCTGACCGCCGGCATCGTCGTGACCGCATCGGTGCTGGTCGAGCGCAGCGGCCCGTTCCTCGGCGCCATCATCGCCTCGCTGCCGACCGCCGCAGCGGCCGCCTACATCCTCTTGGGGATCGAACATCCACCACAATTCGTCGCCGCGAGCGCGGTCGGCAGCATGGCGGCGAACGCGGCCGTCGCGGTGTTCGCCTGCGTCTATGCCTGGACCGCGCGCAGCCACGGGTATTTCGTCACGCTCGCGGTTGCGCTGGCGGCGTGGCTTGCCTGCGCGGCGCTGTTCGGCACGCTCGCGTTCGGCCTCATAGGCGCGTTGCTTCTCAACATCGTTGTCTACGCCGTCACCTTCACCGTCACCATGCCGCTGCGCGACGCGGCCGTCGCGCGCCGGACGGTCAAGCCGACGCCGGCCGATCT
>Ga0182739_1003308_pt1 | contig 14217 bp, 9 predicted proteins | sample eDN5th30CBELigBY_FD_128873 | JGI IMG/M metagenome (GOLD analysis project Ga0182739, IMG submission 128873) | Enriched backyard soil microbial communities from Emeryville, California, USA - eDNA 5th pass 30_C BE-Lig BY (version 2) (version 2) | ecosystem: Environmental > Terrestrial > Soil >... | reverse complement strand
TGGTGTGCCTCTGCCGGAGCCACCAAAAGTTCTCAGCAGCGACGTCATCGCCACCCGCCGGGACTCGAAGGAGTTTGGCCAGATGCTCGCCGCCCGGGCGTGGTCGCTGGGGATGTTCGCCAGTTCCCGCCAAGCGTATGTGGGCGATGGGAGCAGTTGGATCTGGACAATCTGGCAGCAGCACTTCAAGCCGTTCGGGTTCGTGGCGATTCTGGACATCATTCACGGCCTGACGCATGTCTATGCCGCCGCCACGACGAGGCAAACTCGGGAACAGGGCTGGGGAGTTTACGTTCGCTGGATGACCTGGATTTGGCAGAGGGAAGTCACACAGGTGCTGGTGGAATTGTCCGGGCGGCAACAGGAACTGGGGCTGCCCGGTGAGGAAGACGGCCCGACCAGCGTGCGTCGCATTGTCAGCGAAGCCCTGACCTATCTGCAAAATCAGAGCAGCAAAATGAACTATCCCCAGTACCGCAGGCAAGGCCTGCCGATCACCAGCAGCCACATCGAATCGACCGTGAAACTGCTCAACTATCGGGTGAAAGACAGTGAAAAGTTCTGGTCGGAGTCCGGCGCGGAAGCTCCGCTGCAACTGAAGGCCGACACCCTGAGCGACACCGGCTGTGATGCCAGTCGTATGAAGACTTCGGTTCCCCGCTCCCCGCGCAGGCGTTCCACAGCGATCATCAGCACATCACATCCAGATGCCTTGAAGAACCGCTTCGCTGATCGTAACGATGTCAGGGACTGCTTTCCGGAGCCAGCGGCGGGGAATGTGCTTCGCCTGGCACTCCCTTCGATTGCCGGAAACGACTTTGGCTTCCTGCCGATGGGCTCAACGGGCTGGCATTGTCTGCTCTCGGAAAGACTCGAATCTGGACAAAACCCTCACCGGGATCTCGAATATTGATCGGTTGCAGCACGAAAGTTTCTCGTCGTTGGGCGCCGGTCTGGTGCGAAGTCTCTGATGCTGGGTGGCGGATGCGGTTCTCATGGTAAGTTGCGGCACCGGAACTGGAGCACTATTCTCAATCTCTGCCCGGAAATAACGCGGCTTCCATCCTGTTCGCGAACATTGCAATCGCCTTTGGACTCGCCAGGACTTCTGGCTGAGTGCTCTGCGCAGTAAGCGGTTCCAAATCGACCCAGGATGCGAGGATACCGGGCAGCGTCAGGTCTTCTGATGGTCGATCGGCCCGGCGGAGAACCGTCCCCTTTTTCTTCATCAACGATCAGGAACTGTGTTTCATGGACCACGTCAACGGAAAACTGAATCGCAAGTTGAAAATGGGCCTTGTGGGAGGCGGACAGGGATCATTCATCGGACGGGTCCACAATATTGCTGCCATTCTCGATAATCGGGCAGAACTGGTCGCGGGCGCCCTGTCTTCCACGCCGGAGCGTTCCAAAGCCTCGGCTCCCTTTTATGACATCAAACCGGATCGGGCCTACGGCAGTTATGAAGAAATGATTGCCCGGGAATTGCAGCGACCTGAAGGAGATCGGATCGACTTCATCACGGTCGCCACTCCCAATCACATGCACTTTCCGGTAGCCCGGGCTGCCATTGAAAGCGGCTTCAACGTGGTTTGCGACAAACCACTTACGTTCACGCTGCAGGAAGCGGAAGAACTGATCCCGCTGATCCAGCAACATCGGGTCGTGTTTGCCGTCAGTCACAACTACACCGGTTACCCGCTGGTCCGACAGGCACGAGAAATGATTCTGTCAGGCGAACTGGGCGAAATTCAGGCGATTCGCACCAGTTATATTCAGGGCTGGCTGCGGTCACGACTGGAGAATGAAGACCAGAAGCAGGCGGGCTGGCGAACGGACCCGGCCAAGTCGGGAGCCGCCGGCGCATTCGGCGATATCGCCACACACGCCTATAACCTGGCCCGTTATACCACCGGACTGATTCCATCCGAAGTTTCCTGCAATCTGAAGATCTTCGAACCAGGTCGCCGACTGGACGATTACGGCCATGCTGTGATTCGCTTCGAAAACGGCGGGCTGGGAACCGTCACCGCCAGCCAGATCTCTCACGGTCGCGAGAATGATCTTTCCATTGAGATCGACGGGACGAAAGCGGCGATTTCCTGGAGACAGGAAGAGCCGAATGCCATGTTTGTCCGGCGCAACGGCGAACCCTGGCAGGTTTATACCCGCAACCCGGGAGCCCCGTATACCACCCCTGTCGCCAGCGCCTCATGCCGATTACCGGCGGGCCACCCCGAAGCCTTTTTCGAAGCCTTCGCCAATATCTACCGATTTGCCTATGACGCCATGATCCAGCGGGCCACGGGAGAATCCTTCGAAATGCGGGACACCATCTATCCCAATGTCTATGATGGTGTCGACGGCATGCACTTCATCCAGCAGTGTGTCGCCAGCAGTCAGGCCAATGGAAGCTGGCTGCCGCTGAAACACGAAGCCTGCCGTCGTTAACGCCTTCTCAGTCTGCAAGAACGGCACCGATCAACCATCGGACCCAACACAGAGGATGTCCTGTCATCACAGCTTCCTGATTCCCGTGCTGACGGGGGACATCTCTTCTTGATTTCGATGGGTCATCTCCGGGAAGGATGTTGTTGAATGACCGCTTCTTCATCACGGGCGATTGATCCCATTTGCGGAATGACAGTCGATCCTTCATCGGCCTTGTCTGCGGAGCAACAGGGGAAGACCTATTACTTCTGCTGCGCGGGATGCCGGGATCGCTTTCTGACAGCCTTCGCTTCCAGAAGTTCTCCGGAACTGGTGCAACTGGGCAACAGCCCTTCCCGATCCTGCTGCCATTCTGAAGATCATTCCGCCTCCCCTCCGCCGCCAGACTCAACGGCTGCCTATTACTGTCCGATGTGCCCCGGGGTTGAGAGTAACCAACCGGGAGATTGTCCTGTCTGCGGGATGGCCCTGGAACCCAAAGTGGTGCGTGGAGCTGTTTCTCCCGATCCGGAGCGACAATCGTTGACCCGGCGGTTTCGCGTCAGTCTGGTTCTGGCGATTCCCGTTTTCGTGCTGTCAATGGGCCCCATGATGGGGATTCCCGTTGATCACTGGATTGGGCAGGCCCGTTCGCACTGGTGGCAATTTCTGTTATCGACTCCCGTCGTTTTATGGGGAGGCTGGCCATTCTTCGTGCGGGCGCTGCGCTCCATACGAACTGGGCATCTCAACATGTTCACCCTGATCGGACTGGGAACGGCTGCCGCCTACCTGTTCAGTCTCTGTTCGTACTTCTTTCCCGGTTGGGTTCCGGCTGCTTTCCACGAACATCAGGCCGCTCCGCTCTATTTTGAGGCCGCTTCGACGATCATCACGCTGGTGCTCCTGGGACAGGTTCTGGAACTGCGAGCGAGGGAGAAGACCGGAGATGCGATTCGCGCCCTGTATGCACTGGCTCCGGAAACAGCTTTGCGTGTGACTCCGACCGGCGTTACCGCGGTGCCGCTGGAGCAAGTCCAGGTGGGGGATCGCTTGCGCGTGGTCCCAGGAGATCGTGTGCCGGTCGATGGCATCGTGCTTTCCGGAAGCAGTGCTGTTGATGAATCGATGTTGACCGGAGAATCGGTTCCGGTCACCAGACGGGAGGGGGACAAGGTGATCGGCGGAACGGTCAATCAGTCCGGCTCGTTTGAAATGCGTGCGGAGCATGTTGGCTCGCAGACCATGCTGGCCCGGATCGTGATGATGGTCTCCGAAGCACAGCGGAGCCGGGCTCCCATTCAGCGTCTGGCCGATACGATCTCGGGAATTTTTGTTCCGGTGGTGATCGCTGTGTCTTTATTGGCGTTTGTGGGCTGGACAATCTGGGGACCAGCGGAGAGCCGGCTGGCACATGCCCTGGTGAGTGCGGTCTCTGTCTTGATCATTGCCTGCCCCTGTGCACTGGGACTGGCCACGCCGATGTCGATCATGGTGGGAATGGGACGGGGAGCCCAGTCCGGCGTGCTGATCAGAAATGCCGCAGCCCTCGAAACGCTGGAGCGGGTCGATACCGTGGTCGTCGATAAAACCGGAACATTGACGGAGGGGCGGCCACGGCTGGTGAAGATCGCGCCGGCAGCCGGATTTTCCGAAGAAGAGATCCTGCAGTCCACTGCTGCGGTCGAAGCGCTGAGCGAACACCCGCTGGCATTTGCGTTTCTCTCCGCAGCCGGTGAGCGGCAACTTTCTCTCCCGGAAGCGGATCAATTCGAATCCGTCACGGGTCAGGGAATTGCCGGAACGGTCCGGCAGCAGCGCATCCTGATCGGCACGGCCACCTTCCTCGAAAACCAGGGAGTTGAAAAGACCGGGCAGGCGCAGTTTCAATCCGAAGAAGAACGCCGCCAGGGAGCAACGGTGGTGCACGTGGCCATCGATGGAAGAGAGGCCGGCTGGCTGGCGGTTCGGGATGTCATCAAAACCTCGACTCCGGCTGCCATCGAACGGCTGCATCAGGCGGGAATTCGCATCCTGATGTTAACCGGAGATCACCCGCAGACCGCACAAGTGGTGGCGGATCAGTTGAAGATCGACTCCGTGCAGGCCCAGGTTTCTCCGGCGGAAAAGCTGGATGTGATCAAAGAACTCCGCCGTTCGGGACATTGTGTGGCCATGGCGGGAGACGGGATGAACGATGCCCCCGCGCTGGCGGCGGCGGATGTCGGGATTGCGATGGGAACCGGGACAGATGTTGCCATTGAAACCGCCGGAGTGACTCTTGTTCAGGGAGACCTGAGAGGGATTGAGCAATCCCTGAGGCTCAGCCGTGCTACAATGCGGAATATCCGCCAGAACCTGTTCTTTGCCTTTGCCTACAACGCGGTGGGAGTCCCGCTGGCAGCGGGGGTGCTGTATCCGCTCACAGGAACGCTGCTCAGCCCCATGCTGGCCGCCGCTGCGATGAGCCTGAGTTCCGTCTCCGTAATCGCCAACGCACTCCGCCTGCGAAATTTCGACCTGTCTGCCTGAATGAAAGGAAAGGCTCCTGTTCAGGACGCCCGTCGGGGAGTGTTGAACGTGGCGGCGCTGCGGGAACGAACCAGCCGGGTTTGTGATGGGCTGGCGGGTCCGGAGGGGAATCGGAAGGTCATGTTGTTCAGCCTCCGCCGACGAGCGTCACGATTTCGATTTCATCTCCCGGTTCCAGCCGGCAATCGGGATGTTCTTTTCGAGGCACGAGTTGGCGGTTTCGCTCAACGGCTAAAAACCTTGGGTCCAGGTCCAGCAACTGGAGCAACTCCGTAATGCTCGTTCCTGCGCGGATCTCCCGGAGATGGCCATTGACTGTCACCTGCACTGCGATTGCTCCTTGCCTGTCTGCCTGATTTTGTAAGGAAACCCGGCTGGATGAAGGCAGCCGAGAAAAACCTGATTCATTTCTTCATCCAGGCTTGTCAGACGTTTGTCGGTCCGTATGGTGAATCATACCCGGCAGGCTGGAGGCAATGACAGCTTGACGGCGTCTCTTCCTGTCCGTTTCATTTTCAACAGAGCGAGGTCTCCCATGGCTGGACTGCCCCTGGACGGTAAACGAGTGCTCTGCTTCGTGGGTGATGTTTATGAGGATCTGGAACTCTGGTATCCGAAATTGCGGCTGGCGGAAGCGGGAGCGCATGTCACAGTGGCCGGGCCGGAAGAAGGGGCGATTTATCACGGAAAGCACGGATATCCCTGCCGATCAGACGCAGCCATTCGTGATATGGAAGTGGGTGACTTTCACGGGGTGATTTGTCCGGGGGGATTCATGCCGGACAAGCTTCGCCGTGACCCTCAGACGCTGTCGCTGGTGATCCGGTTCCATGAACAGGGCAAGCTGGTGGCGGCCATCTGTCATGGAGGATGGATTCCCATCTCTGCCAAAATTTACGGCGGCGTGCGCGTGACCGGATCTCCCGGGATCAAGGATGATCTGGAAAATGCCGGCGCTTATTTCGAAGATGCTCCGGTCGTCGTCGACCGACACTTCGTCAGCAGCCGCAAGCCGGAGGATCTGCCGCACTTCTGCAAGGCCATCATTAAAGTGCTGGCGGGATCTCCGATTTGAATGGGAGATCCACGTGAGACACCATTGGCAACTCCGTTCTATTTGGCGAAATCCTCACCATATTTCTGCTGCATCTGCCGCAGCATCCGCATCCGTTCATCGGTGAGCATGCTCCAGACGTCCTCCCGTTGCCGGGCTCCCGCGGAAATGGCGGCTGCCTGTCGTTCCCGGACTTCCTGGAGGTTGCTGGTCACATTGTAGGACGGAGCCCCATACCCGAATCCTCCCCAGACATTGACCGAAGCCCAGCCGGGATTGAAATCATAATTATAGGTCAGAGTTCCCTGTTGCAGGTTGATATCCAGTTGCTGGCCGCGCAATGATCGGCCAAGCGCCCGCAACTTGGAGGAGACACTGGTGCCGTAGTCCACCAGGGCTGGATCAACTCCCGTCAATGGCAGTTCGTCAATCTTCGAAGCAAAATTTTCGTGCCACAGGGCTGTCCGGGAATAATTCGTCGCGCGGCGGTTCGCCCGGGAGAGATCCTGCAGGTAACGATCGACCTGCTTGAAATATCGGCTGGACGCTGCTGCTTCGGCTGTCTCGGTTGCAGAGGTTTTTGGAGGAGTTCCCGTGCCAGAATCCGCCATCTCCATTTTCAGTCCCGGTGACGAAGGGGACGTGGTCACCATCGAGACCAGCCGTCGCAGGCTTTCATCGTCCAACGAAGAAGTCATCACCAGCGATTTGCCATCCGCTACGAATTTTCCCTGATCAAAATCTTCAATCGCTGCGCCCAGATCATGCAGTGTATTCAGGAAAAACCGCTGTACATGCGGAGCCAGCGCCCCCACGTCCTGCTGGAAATCCACCTGCAGATGGGCTGTCGAGGTCTGGTTGATCGACACCGCCAACGTCACTCCCCGGACCGACATCAGCAGCGACTGCATCCGCGCCCGTTCCTCCGGTGTGGCCAATTCCTTGTTCATTGCCAGATGGGCCTGCGTATTCACAGGATCAAGGGCATTTTCCAAATCGAGAGCCAGCACGATATGGCCGGGATGACGGACTGCTTCGGTCAGATACTCGGAGATCGGTCCCGTGACTCTGGCTTGCAGAGCCCGCGCCCACCGGCCGGCTTCCTGTCGTACCGCCGGTCGCCAGATTCCCAGAATTCCCGGAGAAATTCCCAGCAGATAGGAATTCCGATGGCTGCGAACGGCTGGCATGTCATTCAACTGTTCGATGGTCCCCCGTTCGCGCATCGCGATCACGTCCATCGTCACCGTCGGCGGAATGCTGGCGATGCCGGCAGCCCAGACTTCATCTGAAGAAGCGGGGCGAAGCAGGAATCCCACGCTGAGCGTTTTGACCCAGGAGGGAATGCCGCCGGCTCCGCTCAGGAACTTCTGATCCGCGTTTTTGGCCCATTCTTCCTGCTGTGCCCGCGGCGTCTGGAGAATTTCTTCCACCCGGACAATGGCCAGAGCATTGATGTCCTGAGGGAGCAGCTTGACCAGATCCTGAGGCTCTTCCCCCAGTGCGACGGGAATCACTCCCACGAAAAAACAGCCGAGTATCAGAAAATTTCGCCAGGACGGTTGCTGACAAACCGGCAGAAATCGTGAGAGGGCATGAGTCCGCATGATGGGCTTTCAGGCACGCAGGAAAGTGACGGAACGACTCACAGATATTCGTGCATCATATCTCGACCGTTTCCGCTCGTCAGCCGTCCGGACGATCACGAATCGGAATGCGGTGCTTTTTATCCCGGGACAACCGCTATTTCCCGTCCGTACTTCCGCTCCGGCCCGGAATGAAGAAGGTGCGATTCGATCCACGCCCGGCTTTGAATTCCCTGTCTTTCATCAGGGGCCACAGGACACACCCTTTGCAGCTCCGCTTTAATGCAGCAGGAGTTCGGGAGAAGCGGAGGAGCGGGTCTCCGGCAGCGGAGGATTGTCTGCAGCCCGGAATGTCAGCACGACGGAAAATTTGGTCTGTTGGCTGAAATTCCGTGTTGCTGCATGCAGCGTCCGCGCGTGAAAGAACAGCACATCACCCGGATTCAACTCTGCCAGAACACGGTTCGTCAGCACTTCCTGATTCTCCGGCAGGTCGCTTCGAAAGAAGAGAGCTCGATCAAACGAACTGGCGGGATAAGACTGGCGATGCGATCCGGGAATCAATTGCAGACAACCGTTTTCCTTTCGTTCCGGCCCCAGCGCCAGCCAGACGCTCACCAGATCCGGGCGTGTGAAAGACCAATAGCGCAGATCCTGATGCCATCCGGTGTCGCTGCTGAAACGCGGTTCCTTGGTCATGATGCAGTTGTGATGTGCCAGTGGACAGACAATCTGATCACCCAGAAGTTGTCGTAATCGGGAAAGGATCGCTGGATGTTGTGCCCATTCGATGAAAGCGTAGTCGCGACTCAGGGCCTGCTTGAGTCGCCGGACGGTCTGGCCGCCATCCGCAGCTTTGGACTCAGGCGCGCCGGGGTATTTCAGATCGGATTCGTACTCCAGCGGTTCGATACGATGGGTCAGACCGTATTTTGTGACTTCGGCCATCCGTTCCACCAGATGCGATTCACAGGCATTCCGCACGATGGCATAACCCAATTCGTTGAAACGGAGAACTTCCGCTGGAGAGAACTGGAGCAAGGGAAGAGCGATTCCGGATTGTTCAGCGGTCGAATCCTCTGAGTGTTCCATGCGCGACATCGTCAATCCATTCCTCGTCTTTCAACAGACAGGTCAGAGTATCAGGTTCAGCCAGTCTCGGCGCCCGATTCGAAGTTCACGTCCCTGTCGCGGCGTGCATCTGTTCGAATCTGCGTGGTGATATCACTATTCTGCCGAAAAGCAATACCTGGACAAGATGTTCCCGGGGTCTCTGGTCCGAGTTGATGGTTCGGCGCCCACTGAATCCGGCGTCGGTCTGTTGCTGATGATTGCCCGAATCCCTGTCCGGGGATATTCTGCGGCGAGTTGCCAATGATCGGAACCTGACCGGGGGAAGAGATTTTTGTGCCCTGGGTCTCTCCTGCCGACGACTGGAGCATCCCGACCGATCCGGTTGATTGAACGCATTTTCTTTCGCGACAAGACCGCTGCCGATGTCCACTCGCTTTTACGTTCCCGGAACCTGGCCGGAAACGATCGAATTGACCGGTCCGGAAGCACATCACCTGGGACGGGTCATGCGGGCGGCACCGGGGGATGTCATTGAGATTTTTGACGGGCAGGGCCGCGCGTCCGCTGCCGTTGTGGAATCGGTACAAAAACGATCCGTCACGATCCGTTGCCTTCCTCCCGGGAAGCACTCTCCCCCCCCACACTGCGAAGTGGTTCTGGCGGTTGCCGTTCCCAAAGGGGAACGATTGAGCTGGATGATCGAAAAGGTGACGGAACTGGGGGTTGATCGGCTGGTTCCCCTCTCCACCGTGAGAAGTGTTGTTCTTCCGAGTGATCAGAAGTTGCACAAGGCGGAACAGACGGTGATTGCCGCCTGCAAGCAATCCGGACGTGATCGCGAACTGATCGTTGAACCGGTCTGTGCGTTGTCGAGCCTCTTTGAACGTGAGGAGTTTCGATCCGCATTGACCTTTCTGGGAGCCCCAGGCAGTGAGCAGCACACAACTGATTTTCAAAAAAAGAGTTGCGATGTAAAAATGCTTCTGGCAGTGATTGGTCCGGAAGGAGGATTGACGGAGGAGGAAGTGATTTTCCTCCTGTCTCAGGGGGCACATCCGGTCTCTTTATCTCCTTACACCCTGCGTGTGGAGACAGCAGCGGTCGCCTTTGCCACCTGGCTGGAATTTCTCCGCCCTGTTCCATTGACGGTTGAATTGTGAATCTTTTTTGACGGAAGCGTGTCATCGGCTTGACGTCAAAAGGCTTGTCGCAAACAATCTCCTCTTGATCGTCGGCGCCATCAAAATTGGTTCCGCGGGAGAGGCAGACCGTTGAGCAGAAGGGGGGCGGAAATGGAAGAGAATCGCTGGCTGGCCTGGAGCGAACTTCCCTGGCTCCAACGGACCTCGCCCGCTGCTCCGTTGATTCGTCTGTGTGATCGGGTGCTCAGTCTCCCGGAACTGCCCTCAATTCTGACGGATGTCGCGGCTGAATTTGGAGTTCCGCGATGTCTGCTGGCCGTCCGTTCGGAGGACTGGCAGATGATCGCGGCGCGGGGAGAATGGGACGGTCCGCTTCCCAAGCAACTGCTGGGAGAGGTGATCGACCGGGATGCTGCAATGGCCGGTCAGGACAAGCTGCAGGGGCCGATCATGCTGGTGCCGACGTCGTCCCGGGATCAGCATGTGTTACTCCTGTCCGGGCCAAGACTTTCGCCCGATCAATTGCGGGACGCCCTGGCCATCGGGCGGGTGGTTGGCCGGCGAATTGATCAGATCCAGCAACTCAAATCGTCCAAACAGCATGTGGACCGCCTGCGGGCGACGCTGGAACTGGCTCGCTCGTTTGCAGGCGAAAAGGAGACGCAACGCCTGCTGGAGCGAATCGCGGAAGAGGCCGCCCGTCTGCTCGCCTCCGATCGCGCCAGCATCTTTATCTGGGACCGGGAACAGCGTCAGCTCATTGCCTGCCCCGCTTTGGGAGTGGAATCGGGGCGACTCTACCTGCCGGACAACAAGGGAATTGTCGGCGACGTCCTGCAAAGCCGAAAAGCATTGATCGTCGACAATGCCTACCAAGATTCCCGATTCGATCAAAGTGTCGATAAAAAGTCGGGATACCGCACCCGGAACCTGCTGTGTGTGCCACTGTTCGATGCCGATCAGAACTGCCTGGGGGCTTTTGAACTGATCAACAAAATCGGCGGAGATTTTACCGCGGAAGATCAGATTGCCCTGGAGGATTTCGGCGTTCAGGCTTCCACAGCGATTACAAACACCCGGGAACTGGAATTTCTGAATCGCAGTAACCGGCAACTCTCCGAACGAGTCTCGGGACGCTTGCAGATTGTCGGAGACAGCCCTGCCATTGTCGGGTTGCGGGGAACCATCGACCGTCTGGCCGCCACCGATCTACCGGTGTTGATTCTGGGAGAAAGCGGGACCGGCAAGGAAGTGGCGGCAACGTCGTTGCACAATCAGGGGCCGCGTGCTGCACGGCCGTTTGTGGCTGTCAACTGTGCCGCCCTGACAGAAACTCTGCTGGAAAGCGAACTGTTCGGCCACGAAAAAGGCGCATTTACCGACGCCCATGCCATGCACACCGGAAAATTCGAACTGGCCGATGGGGGAACGCTCTTTCTTGATGAAGTCGGCGACATGAGCCTGGGAGGGCAGGCGAAACTGCTGCGTGTGCTGGAACAGAAGGTGATCATCCGGGTGGGAGGGACGCAGACCATTCCGGTGAATGTCCGCGTTCTGGCCGCCACCAATGCCAATCTGGCCGATCTGGTCCGGGAGAAGAAATTCCGTCAGGATCTCTATTATCGATTAGGAGTCGTCACGCTGGAGATTCCTCCGCTGCGTGATCGTGCCGAAGACATTTTGCCGCTGGGCCGGTTTTTCCTCGAACGTTTTTGCCGGGATGCCAAACGCAAGCCGTTGTTGATGTCGCCGGATGCGGAAAAACGCCTGCAGATGCACAACTGGCCGGGCAATGTCCGCGAGTTGAGGAATCTGATGGAGCGGATCGCGTTTCTGGCTGCGGGAGACCGCGTGGAAGTGGACGATCTCGCCTTCATTCTCAGTCCGAAACGAAACCCGCTGGACGATCTCGTGGACGGTGCGGGCCTGGGAGAAGCCACCGCCCAGTTCCAGATCGAATACATCAAACGGGCAGTCAAACGGATGCAGGGAAACATGAGTGACGCTGCGGAATACCTGGGGCTGCACCGTTCCAACCTGTACCGCAAGATGCGTCAACTTGGAATGGAAGTGGACGATGTGAAATCCTGACAAAATTCCACCGGAATGACGGCCAGCCGCATGGCTCCTTCGGAAAAGGAGGGACAGTCGCGGATGCTGGGGGCTGAATGGTCCCGTCCGCCGCAACAGTGCGCCCGGCTTGGAGAGGACGGATTCCGGGCACTTCTAAAATCGCTGATTTTTACACCAATTCCTGTGAGACATCGTTTGCAGGTCCGCCGGAAATTGCTGAAGATGAGGAACACCCTGCCGTGCTTTGCCGGTGACACTAATCTCCTGTCGGTCGGTCGATCGCCAAAATCAACTATGGATTGAGTTCTGTAATGAGTGAAATTCACGCGCTGACCCGCGAGTTGCAAAAGAAGAATGATTCAAAAATTGTCCTGCTGGTGGCGGACGGACTGGGGGGACTGCCACTGACTCCGGGTGGAAAGACCGAGTTGGAAACCGCCAGAACTCCCCATCTGGATGCACTTGCCCAACGCGGCACACTCGGACTCAGCACGCCGGTCATTCCGGGAATCACTCCGGGCAGCGGCCCCGGACATCTGGGGCTGTTCGGTTATGATCCACTCCAGTTCCAGATCGGTCGCGGCGTGCTGGAGGCGCTGGGAATCGACTTCGATCTGGGACCGGATGATGTCGCGATTCGCGGAAACTTCTGCACGCTGGATGCACAGGGATTGATTTCGGATCGTCGTGCTGGACGGATTTCCACGGAGAAGGCAGCCCCGCTGTGTGAAAAGCTGAATCAGATCAAGATTCCCGGCGTGGAAGTCTTCGTGCAACATGTGAAGGAATATCGTCTGGTCGTCGTCTTTCGAGGGGCAGGACTTGGCGGAAATGTGGACGATACCGATCCGCAGGCGACCGGCGTTGCTCCACTCGATCCGGTGGCACGTGATGAAGCTTCCCGAAAAACCGTGGAAGTGGCCAAGGCGTTTCTCCAGCAGGCTCGCGAAATTCTGAAGAACGATGCTCCCGCGAATTTCCTGATGCTGCGGGGCATCGCCAAACGGCCGCCGATTCCGACATTCGAAGAATGCTACGGCACCCGGGCCGGGGCGATTGCGGTGTATCCCATGTATCGCGGACTGGCACGACTGGTCAGTATGGATGTGCTGGACGCTGGTCAGACACTCAGCGACCAGTGTGCGCGTCTCCAGCAGGCGTGGAACGATTACGACTTCTTCTTCATGCACTTCAAATACACCGACTCCACCGGGGAAGATGGTAACTTTGATGCCAAAGTGAAGCGGATTGAAGAACTCGATGCTGCGATTCCCGCCATCACCGCCCTGAATCCGACCGTGCTGATCGTCACCGGCGACCACAGCACTCCCAGCAAGATGAAATCGCATAGCTGGCACCCGGTCCCCACCATGATTGTCGCGGATCGTTGCCGGTTCGACGGCAGCGAAGCCTTTGGAGAATCCAGTTGCCGGTCAGGCGGACTGGGGCAGTTCCCCGCCAAGTACCTGATGCCGCTGGCCCTGGCCCATGCGGATCGACTGGAGAAATTTGGAGCCTGACATCCGCATGGAAGCAGGTCGGAATCGTTCACTTCTTCACCCCGCAGTGTCCCGATTCCGCAGCCTCAGAACAGGCAGGATCCCGGCGGCTGGTTTGTTCCAGCCGCCACCAGAGTCGTGAATGTGTTTCAACTCTTTGCCAGCCGTGAAGTATTGACGCCGTTGCAGTTCAGGGAGTCTTTATGACGAACACGAAGTCCACCATTACTGTCGACCCGGACGCCGTTGCACGGGCACCGGGAGGCGATAAGGGGGTGATTCTGGTCTCGTATCCCAAAATCGTCTTCCTGTATCCCGCCTGGCTTATTTCCATCACAGCGGGAATCTACCTGTCCCTGTTCGGGAATGAAGGCAGCCCGGAAAACTTCAATGCCACTGCGGCCCATTTCTGGACGTGGACGTTCCTGATCGTACTGGGATTGAATCTGGTGGTGTTGGCGTTCGATTTTCCACGTTCGACGTCGCTACTGCTGTTTGCGGTGATCACCGCCCTGGTTCTGGGGTTTTCGCTGATCGTCGCGTACAACTCGAGCTTCCTGCCGCAGGTGCGGAAACTGATACTGACCTTGCATCCGGTCGCGAATTCGACGTTCTTCCTGCTCTTCGCCACGTTGATGGGCGGAATTTATCTGGCGGTCTTCTGCACGGTTCATCTGGACTACTGGGAGGTGCGTCCCAATGAACTGCTGCACCATCACGGCGTGCTCAGCGATTTGGAACGTTTCTCTTCGCCGAACCTGCGGATCGACAAAGAAATCAACGACGTTTTCGAATTTGTCCTGCTTCGTTCCGGACGGCTGATCCTG
>Ga0182739_1003307_pt1 | contig 14217 bp, 15 predicted proteins | sample eDN5th30CBELigBY_FD_128873 | JGI IMG/M metagenome (GOLD analysis project Ga0182739, IMG submission 128873) | Enriched backyard soil microbial communities from Emeryville, California, USA - eDNA 5th pass 30_C BE-Lig BY (version 2) (version 2) | ecosystem: Environmental > Terrestrial > Soil >... | reverse complement strand
GTAGTCCAGGCTATTTTGTCTCAATTTCCCGGCCTACATGGTTTGAGCAAACACACCCTTGATCGGAAATTTGCGTTGGCTCGCCGCCATTTGGCCCAAGCGGAGCAGGCCTAACTCCGAATAGCCAGGCAATGGCGGCCATTGCCTGGCAATGATTTTTCACCCCCACGGACCTTCACTGACTGTCACATCCCACTGCGCGCCACATGGCGCTAAGGAGTGACACCATGGAACCGGCCAGCCCTGCCCCAGCTTCCGCCGATCGCCACATCATGCGCCGCGATGAGGTGGAACAAAAAACCGGCTTCAAACGCTCGCACATCTACAACTTGATGAAGGCCGGACTATTCCCGCAATGCCGGCGCATCGGCACGCGCGCGGTCGGTTGGGACTCGCTGGAGATTGAGCAGTGGGTTCAGGATCGCCTGTCTGTTCGGGAGTAGTGCCATGAAAGTCCTTTCGCTGATCTCGACCAAGGGCGGGGCCGGCAAGACCACGGTTGCCGCCAACCTCGGCGGCCTGCTTGCCGACGCGGGCTTGAAGGTGCTGCTGCTCGACCTAGACAGTCAACCGACGTTGTCCAGCTACTACGCTCTGTGCAAGTCACGTGAAGCGGGCAGTTACGAACTGATCTCGCAGCGGCTCACGGTTGCCGAGCAGATCATTTCCGTCACCACCATCCCGCGGCTTGAACTGATCGTTTCCAACGACCGCGCGGGCCACCTGGGCACCGTACTGCTGCACGCGACCGATGGCCGACTGCGCCTGCGCAACCTGCTACCCGCATTTGCCGATCAGTACGATGTGCTGATCGTCGACACCCAGGGCGCGCGCAGCGTGGTGGTGGAAATGGCCATCCTCGCCTCCGATTGTGCGCTATGCCCGTTGCCACCGGAAATGCTCGCGGCACGCGAACTGCGCCGCGGCACGCTCGGCCTGTTCGAAGAGCTGGAACCCTACCGCTACCTCGGCGTGTACTTGCCCCCGGTGAAACTGCTTCTCAATCAGGTGAACGCCAACCGGCGCGATACCTGCCTGATCATGCAGAGCCTGCGCAACACCTTTGCCGCCGACCCGCATGTCAGCGTCTGTAAAACGGTGATTCCCGATCGCGTCGCGTACCTCAATGCCGCGTCATTGGGATTGCCGGTGCACCGGATCGAGTCGAAAGCCGCCCCTCGATCGCGCAGTCGCTGCGCGGCCGATGTCATGCGGGCACTGGCCAATGAACTGTTCCCGGAGTGGGAGCAGCGACTGGCCCAGCCCAGGGGCCGTGCGCGCTCTTATCCCGACAGCATTGCCTCAGAGGAATGCGTCACCGGCCGACCCGCCTAGTGCCCTGCCCTTCCCCCCGCTGCCCCACCCACGCAGACAACTGGGAAGGCCAGGGCGGGGGCGCCTGCACTGACAGATCAGGGGCAAACCCATGAAACCACCAACCTCCGACGACATCACGCGTAAGCTCCAGCACGGGCACTTCCCACAGCGGGCAACACAGGTATCGCCCACCGATCCCGACTGCGACACGCCGATGGTGGTGACCCTCGAGCAGCTGCGGCCCTACGAGCACAATCCACGCTTCATCCGTAATCCGCTGTACGAGGAACTGAAGGCCTCCATCCGCGACCGCGGCCTGGACCAGCCCCCCTCTATCACGCGCCGGCCCGGCGAGCCGCAGTTCATCATCCGAAATGGCGGCAATACACGGCTGAGTATCCTCGGCGAACTGTGGCAAGAAACCCGTGACGACCGTTTTTTCCGCATCGATTGCCTGTTTCGCCCCTGGCAGTCGGAGCTCCATACGCTGCTGGGCCATCTGGCCGAAAGTGACCTGCACGGCCAACTGACTTTCATCGAGCGGGCCCTGGCCGTGGCCAAGTTCCGCGACATGCTTCTGGTAGACGGTGGTAGCCTGAGTCAACGTGAACTGGCGGCGCAACTATCGGCCGGCGGCTACCCAATCTCGCAATCGCACATCAGCCGGATGCTGGACACCCTGGAGCACCTGCTGCCGGCGATCCCGCAAACCTTGTACGCCGGCTTAGGCAGACCTTCGATCGAGCGGACCCTTAACCTGCGTCGACGTGCCGAATCGGTGTGGAATCGGTACGTTGCGACACGGTTGGATTTCACCGCGTTGTGGTTGGAGGTGCTGTCTACGTTCGACTGCACAGCCGCCGAGCTGGACACCGCCGAGCTGCAGGACGAACTGCTCGCGCACATGGCGAAATCCTTGGACCAGTCACCACGCCTGCTGGCGTTGGAGCTGTTCCAGGATAGCGGCCAGGCATCACGTCAGCCACTGACGCCCGACCGGTCCCTGCCCTCGCCGCAGGGCGTGGGCCAAGACACCGATACCACTTCCGGTAGTGAGCCTGAAGCCCCCACGGGGCTCCACTCACCGGAGCTGGTCTGCCCTCCGCAACCTGCTGATAGGCAACCCGAACAGGCAGACCTGAAGCAGCCTCCTGCCGTCACCCGTGAACAGGTACGCACTCCAACTGCGCCACCGCCCGCTCAGTCTGCCAATCTCGGCAATGCTGGGCTTCAGTCCTCGCCCGGCTCACTGGATACGATCTGGCCGATTCCGCCGGCTCTGGAAGATCTGGTGCGACTGCGCCAGGCGTGCGCGCAGCTGGCCAGCGAACTGGCCGGCTACGCCAATGCACCACACATGGTCTGCGCCACGGAGGAAGGCCTCGGTTTCTCATTGGCGCCCGATACAGCAGCGCCTTCGACACCCCACCGCACCGGGATTCAACTGCTGTTGGGCGCGCTGCTGCGCGTGCAAGACGACGTTGCTTGGGAGCAACGTCAGCAGCTCCCGGCAGCGCTGTTTGGTCAACTGCTGCTGGGTGTCTACGACCTGCCGCTGATCGAGCGCCCAGCGCTCGCGATCGGGATTGAGCGGCTCCCCGATCCTCAACTGGCGCAACTGTTTTCACTTATCCGGCTCTCTCGACGCCTGATCGAACTCACGCTGTCGTCCACCCGCTGACACCCGGAGGTGCCGCATGAGCACGTCGTTCAATCTGCTGAACCACGCCATGTTGAACCAGGTCCTGCATGAGCTGCGCCATGGTCGGCTGCAACGCTGCAAGGCCTTGGGCCTCGGCGACGAGGACATCGAGGTGCTGCAGTCGCTGGCGCCTACGACCTTGTCCCACCTGGCGCACTCCACGATTGCCTGGGTCGAAATCAAGGTCGACACCACGGTGCTGCGGCGCCTGATCGCCCAGGCCGAACGCGACGAGCTGAACGAGCGGCTGATCAACCGCGCCCTGAAGTTGGGGGCGAGTTCGAACATCATGTACCGCTGCTTCGGCCTCGACCACTCCGACACGGCGTTGCGTCGGCGAATCCTGAAGATCGAGACCCATCGAGGTCGCCCTGTCCAGCTCAGCGAAGCCCAGGAACATGCCGTGTGGAACCGTTGGCGCCAGTTGCGAACTGAAGATCCGGACAGCGAGCCACTGGACGCGATGATGATGCTGGCCGAGGAACAACAGATCAGCCTGACCCTGATCTGGCAGCAGATCGAGCTGTACGGAGGTATCCCATGCTGAATTTCTACTCCGTGGACTGGGCTGACGTGGTGCGCCAGAGCATGGTCACGCTCAAGCGCTGTCTGGAGCAGGCCGAACAAGCCAGGGCCGCCCGTGCGTTGGCCGAGGGGCCGGGCTTCGTCTACCACGGCAGCACCGAACCGCTACCGCAGGGATTGCTGCAGGATCGCCGGCTCACGCCCGTGGAGCGCAATCTCTGGTTGGTGCTGCGCTGGTTGATCACCGAGCGGCAAATGCGTACCCCACGTTATCAGGACCTGCAGCCCTATCTGGCGACCAGCCCCTGTGGCGCGCGGGCTTCCCGCGAGACCATCGCCCGCGCGCTGAACGTGCTGCGTGCCACCCGCTGGCTCAGCCTGAGCGAACGTTATCGCGATGAGCAGGGTTGCCTGCGCGGCTGTGTCTACGTGCTGCACGACGCGCCGCTGTCACCCGCACAAGCCATCGGCCAAGATGCCGGCTACCTGCCCCTGATCAGCCAAAACCTGTCCCATGCCACCAAAGGCGTGCGCGATCTCGCTCAACACCTCCTCCAGGAACTGCGGGCGGATCCGGAGGTGGCTGAAGAGGCCTTAACCATGATGGCTTCGCTCCCCGCAACAGGCGCTCAACAGGTCTTGCCGCTGCAGGCCGACAGCCATGTCGAGCATTCCGAACTAGGCGAGGCGCACTGCGTTCGGTCTGCCGCACCGTCCTCGACCGATTCCGAACCCAGCGTAGATGTCCCGGCTACGGCTGCCGTTCGGAATTCAACGCTCGACCGTACCGTACAAAAAAAAGCAAAAAAAGTACAGTACCGCCCACCTCGGCCGATGGCAGCGCCGATTGGCCAGAGGGTCTGCAGCTGAGTCCGACCGAACAGCGTCGGGCAGTCCAGGCGCTGCGCCAGCTCGAGCCCGAACAGCGACAAGCGGTGATCAATGAAGCAGCCGTTCGCTGCAGCCGCGGCGACATCCGCAAACCCATTGCCTACTTGTTGGGGCTGATCAAGCGAGCCTGCCAGGGCGAATTCACGCTTTGGGCCGCACGAAGAGATGTACCACCAGCACCGCGCAAGCGCATTCGCCCGCCTGAGCCGGCTGATGAGCGCTCACGGGAATCCGGAAGCCGGGTGGCCTCGCCGCTGGCCAAGGCGTACCTGGAGCAGCTCAAGCTTCGCTGCGGTGTCGTCAACGGGACAACGTAACAGCGCGTTGAGTCTTCCAGGTCTCCAACGTTCAGCGGCCCTCAATGGATTTGATCACAGTGGCATCAGTCCAGTGACGTCTTCTAGCCAGACACAATCGCTCGAGGGGTGCGATAGGTAGGGTTAGGTGACAGATCGGAGCAGTGGCCGAGGCAGAACGTATCCCTTGGCTGCGTTGGCACTCAGTGGATTTGATCACAGTGGCATCAGTGTCAAGACCATTGAGACCCCAAGCAATGTGAGCCCATCGCCTTCATATTGATCACTGTCAGGTCGCCCTAGAGCGCAGATCGTCGGCGTCATTCCGACGGCGAGGATCTGGCAATGGCCGACCACTACCAGCTCAACCTGGGCTCACTGCGCAGCAGCATCACCCTCACCCTGCACACGCATCATGCGGCACGTCTGTGGCAGGGCCGTGCCGGACGCGAAGGCGTGTTCGGGATCATGGGCATGGCGGGCTACATCAGCGTCACCAACCTGCTCAAGCAGGCGAGCAGTCAGGACGACCCCTTCGCCGACTGGTTCATGTTGCAATTGGAAGACAAGGTGCTGCAGGTCAAGGCCGAGCTGCTGGCGTTGACCGAGCAAGTCAAACTGGTCGAGCGCGACCTACCGTCCCAGGTCAGCATCGGCGACAACCTGAACATCCACCCTGTCACCCTGCCACTGTTCATCGGCAGCCAGTTGGGGTTTCTCGCAGTCTACCTGCTGACCGACTACGATAGCCTGGTGCGCCGGATCCTGCTGGCCCACCACACTGCGCTGATTGGCCGGGTCGACATGGAGCATTGGATCGATCGTGGCGCTCACCTGCTGCGCAGCCTGTTCAGCATGGCGCAGCTGTACCGGCTCGCTGGGGTCAGCCGAGATGACATGGCCGCCAACAACGCCCGCGCTCGCGAAGCCATCGACAAGTTCGGCATCCCACCGCAAGACATTCTCGAAGGCACGCGGCGCTCGCAATTCGCGCCGCCCATCGTCCGCGCAACAAAAGCACCGTTGACCGTCGAGGTCGATCCACTGGAGACCGGCGTGGAGCCCTCGCCCGGCGCCCCAGCCGAAGGCGGTGAAGCATGACTCTGGCCGAAGCGATCGCCCATTGCTTGTCATCGGAGGCCTATCGCGAGTTTGAACAAAGTGCCTCTCTAAAAGGCCTTTTAAAGCCTTTTAAGGGTAAGGGGGAGCTGTTCCAGTTCGCCGAGACAATCAAACAGCTGCGCGGCGAACTCGAGACCCTGATGGGCGCGATGCTGGCGATCATGGCGCAGCCACCCTTCTCGTTGCTCGAGTTGCGACTGAGCGTCCAGCACAGCTCCCAGGGCGCCTGCTTCCTCCGCTGGCGCAGCCCGGACTTCAAGCGCATGGGCGTGGAGGTCTGGGAAGCGGCGATGGAGCATCCGTTGCTTCAGCCGGAGTTGCGCCAGGCGCTGTACCAGCTGGAGGCCAACCGGATCGTCCTCAACCTGCAGATGAGCAGCCTGAACTCGCTCTATCGCCAGGTATTCATCGGCGCCATCAAGCTCGGCTATGCCGACGACGTCCTTTCCGATTTCACCACCGAGGAGAAACACCCATGAGCACGTTCTTTGTTGGCGAAGGCAACATCGGCAGTCCGCCTGAGTTTCAGGAGTTCAACAGCAACCCGGACGAGCCAAAGCGGTTGCTGCGGCTGAATGTGTATTTCGACAACCCAGTACCACGCGAGGGCGGCTACGAAGATCGCGGCGGCTACTGGGCCCCGGTCGAGCTCTGGCACCGCGATGCCGAGCACTGGAGCACCTTGTACCAGAAAGGCATGCGCGTCTTGGTCATGGGCCGAACGGTCAAGGATGAGTGGGAAGACAGCGAGGACAATGCCCGGGTGACATTCAAGGTCGAGGCGCGGCACATCGGCATCCTGCCGCATCGTCTGGCCGGCGTATCCATGCGCGAAAAGGCCAGTGACAATGGGGGCAGCAGCCGCAAGCCGGCCGGCAAGAAAACCACCCGCAAGTCGACCTGAGCGGATGGACGTCAGTGGAAGCGGGCCCTTCAGCGCGATACCGCTCAGTCGCTGCGCCCCACGCGGCGGGCGACGCCCTGCAGGTCGTCCCCCTCGATCAACCCTTTGACTTCCGCCAGGTACTGGTCCAGGGCAAGGAACGCCCGCCAGTGCGCCGGCGCTTCCTTGGCCCACTCCATCAATTTGTCGCGCGCAGCCTGATTGTCAGGTTCCTGATAGGTGGCCATGAACAAATCGCAGGCCTTGATCGCTAACGCATCCGCTTCATGCTGTTCAGATTCGTACAAGTCGCTCCCTCCGCGTGATGGGCAGGTCCCCAAACTCTCATCATGTGATACGCCCTCTAGCGTTGCTAGTCAACCTTTCAAGGCGTTCATATTTTTGGGTGGCTGGTCAACCATACGGGTTGAATTGGAGAGCTGCCCCGTTGCCAGTCAAAGAGCCTAGCCCACAACACATCGGCCGCCAGTTGGCCAAGTACCGCCGTGCCCAGGGCTTTACCCAGGCGCAGGTCGGTGAACACCTGGAGATCGGCACCGAAGCAGTGTCGCGCATGGAGCGTGGCAAGGTCGAGCTGACCGTGCCCAAGCTGCTACAGTTGGCGGATATGTATGGCTGTCCGGCCGATGAGCTGCTGCTGGCCATCAGTCCTCGGCCACAGGACCAGGGGCAAAAGATTGCCTCGCTGATCAAGGACCTTGGCGAGACGGACAAGCAATTTGCCTTGGACCTTCTGCAGACCGTGACCGCGCACCTCGCGCAACGGTAAGTCGTTCGGTGATGGCGGCTACACCGATATGATCTCGACCAATTCAGCTTTTCCCTAGCGCTCCCCTGCCACGCGACCACCCTGTCGGTACCTGTCCGAGAGGGCCATGCCATGCGCCTCTACATCTGCGAGAAACCGTCCCAAGCCCGCGACATTGCCCGGGTGCTGCAGGCTCATCGTCGCGGCGAAGGCTGCCTGCAGGGCACGGGAGTGACCGTGACCTGGTGCGTGGGTCATCTGCTGGAGACCGCGCCACCGGAAATTTATGGCGACCAGTTCAAGCGCTGGTCGCTGGAGCACCTGCCGATCATCCCGCAGCACTGGCAACTGGTGGTGAAGCCCAAGGTCGCCGCGCAGCTGAAGGCCATCAGCCGGCTGCTGCAGGCCTGCGCCGAGGTGGTGATTGCCACCGATGCCGACCGCGAGGGCGAGATGATTGCCCGGGAAATCCTCGAACGCTGCGATTACCAAGGGCCGGTCCTGCGTTTGTGGCTGTCCGCCCTCGACGAGGCCTCGATCCGCCGGGCCCTGACGGCGTTGCGTCCGGGCGAGCAAACCCTGCCGCTGTACCACTGCGCCCTTGCCCGGTCGCATGCCGATTGGCTGGTCGGCATCAACCTCAGTCGGCTGTTCACCCTGCTCGGTCGCCGCGCCGGCTTCGACGGTACGCTACCGGTGGGCCGCGTGCAGACGCCGACGCTGCGCCTGGTGGTCGAACGTGATCGCGCCATCACCAGCTTTGTCGCCCTGCCATTCTGGACCGTGTTCGTTGTACTGCACGCTGACGGGGTTGAATTTGAGGCACGCTGGCAACCACCCGCTGCACACTGCGATGATACCGGTCGCTGCGTTGATCAGGTGGCGGCCCAGCAGGCTGCCCGGCGCCTGGCAGCTGCGCGGTCAGTACAAGTCGAGCGGGTCGACGTTGAACGCGTGACGGAGGGGCCGCCCTTGCCGTTCGACTTGGGCACGCTGCAGGAGGTCTGCTCGGCCAAACTCGGCCTGGGCGCGCAGGAAACCCTCAGTGTGGCGCAGGCGCTGTACGAAACCCACAAGGCCACCACCTACCCCCGCAGCGACTGTGGCTACCTGCCAGAGAGCATGCTGGACGAAGTGCCGCGTGTGCTGCATGCCCTGGCCGCGGCCGACCCGCCGCTTGGCCAGCGCTGCAAAGAGCTTGATCGGACACGACGTTCCCGCGCCTGGAACAGCAGCAAAGTCACCGCCCACCACGGCATCATCCCCACCGCCGTGATGATCCCGCTGGATCAATTGTCCGAGCGGGAGCGCGCCGTGTACACCCTGATCCGCGCCCGCTACCTGGCGCAGTTTCTGCCTCACCACGAATACCTGAAGACCCTGGTGCAGTTGCGCAGCCAGGCCGATCAGCTGGTGGCCCGCGGCAAGCAGATCCAGGGACGTGGCTGGAAGGCCGTGATCGACGAAGCCGACGCCAGCGAGCCGACCGAGCAAACGCAGCGGCTCCCCACCTTGCAGGAAGGTGCGTCGGTTGGTGTGCGCGACGCCAAGGTCAACACGCAGCGCACCCAGCCGCCCAAACCCTACACCGAAGGCACACTGGTCAAGGCGATGAAAACCATCGCCAACCAGGTGGCCGACGTGCGCCTGAAGCAAACGTTGAAAGACAGCATTGGCATCGGCACCGAGGCCACCCGCGCCGCGATCATCCAGGGCCTGATCGATCACGGCTACTTGACCAAGAAAAAGCGCAGCCTGGCGGCCTCTGCCGCCGCCCACACGTTGATCGAGGCCGTTCCGCGTGTGGTGGCTGACCCGGTGATGACCGCGGTGTGGGAACAGGCACTGGCACGGATCGAGACAGGGCAGCTGAGTATCGAGGCGTTTCTCGCCAAGCAGTCGGCCTGGCTCACCCAGGTGGTGCGCAGCCAGGCCTCGTTGAACCTGCAGCTACCCCGTTCGAAAGGTCCGGCCTGCCCGGTGTGCCGAAGCCCCATGCGCCAGCGCAAAGGCCGCACCGGTAACTTCTGGTCCTGTGTGCGCTACCCGGACTGCAAGGGCACCAAGCCAGTGAAGGCCAGCGCGGCGTCTGCCAAGCCGAAGCATTCCTGACTGCTTGACGCTAGGGGCCGTCACTGGTGTAGTGAACAGGCCCCTCGCCATTTGGCGACCCCAGGCCGATTCGCTCCGGGCAGCTCGGCCAGACTCGTTGAGTTCGGAGCCTCTTTCATTACGCTGCATCACTGTTCCGGATGTCCAAGGTTCCCGAGACGGATGACCCGTGCGACCTGCTGCAGGCTGCAGGGGTCATCCGCCTCGGCGACGATGCTCAGTGCCGGTGCCCGCCGGCGAAAAAACGGGCGCCGTTTGTGCGCGGATGCGTGCCAGTTATCCCGACCCAGGCCACGACAAGGGTCGGTTGATCAGGGTGACAAGACAGCGGAAGTGAAGCGACGACTTCGCTGCCAACGAACCGGATCAAGGGTGGCCCTTCTGTTCCTAGCCTGACGACCGTTGGGCTATTTTTTCGCGCGCTTGGGTCCACTGCGCGCCACCCACGTTCACGCCTCTGAACCCAGTCAAAATCGCCGTTGACGGGCGCTGCGCACCGTTCTATAGATGAACTGCAATGCGCTGTCGTTGACAGCACCAGGTAGCCGGAACCTGCAAGGCTACGCTCTCCCCAGAGTGGTTCCTCCCAAAGTGCGACTAGCGTTCGGCGGCTCGCACGGTTATCGCTCCCCGCGATGATGAGCGCTCTTACACCACTGCTGTTGCACCTGACCTTCCCTTGCGGACTCACCCCCCGCCAGGGCCGGTGAATATCCGCGTTTCTCGCAAACAGGAGATTCACCATGACCACAGCAAACACTGCTGCCCCCACCACGTACTTCAACCTGCACACCCAGGGCATTGGTTACTTGAACCGCGTGCGCGAGGTGCCAGTGCGGCGCGGCCAGCCCTTTTTGGCCTGCGACATCGCCGCCTTGCACGGTGCGTCGGATGACGTCGAGTACACCCGCTTCGACTGCAAGGTCGCTGGCGGTGAAGCCGAACGGCTGATCCGCGAACACCTCGAGGATGTCCGTGCCGAACGCAAGGTGCTGATCGCGTTTCGCATTGGCGACCTTTGGGTCGATGCCTTCACCTACGAGAAAGGTGAGCGCAAAGGCCAACCCGGTGCCAGCCTGAAAGGTCGGCTGATCTTCATCGAGTGGATCAAGGTCAACGGTCAGCTCACCTACAAAGCGCCAGCTCGGCAGGATGCTTCCTCGCCTGATCAGCCGTCCGAAGCGGCTGGCGAGGATGCGCCGGATTCTTCACGCAGTGCCCTGTACAAAGCGATACGTAAGATCGAGAAGGCCAAGGCTCAGGTTCGAGCCAAGGTCGAGCACCCGTTCCGGGTGATCAAGCACCAGTTTGGCTATGAAAAAGTGCGTTTTCGGGGCTTGGTCAAAAACACCGTATAGATGGTGACGCTGTTCGCTCTGTCGAACCTGTGGATGGCACGTCGACATTTGTTGGCGAACGCAGGAGAGGTACGCGTGTAATACAGAAAATGGCTGCTGCGCAGTGGCCGATGGGCCCGAAAAATCAAAGAGGATCGATCAAATCCTGGCGTGCGTCGTTTTTTGAAGTGCTGACCGCTCGATAGCCGGATAATATCCGGCTATTTCAGACCATCCCTAGTACAACTCGCTAACCGCCATATTCTAACTTGCTAACAAAAAGCCCCGTGATGCATGCCGCGGGGTATCCCGCAAAAGTTACGACAGTTCGCCCCTCCGACAGGAAATGCCGGTTCGGGTATTCGATCTGCAAACGGCGTTGTACGAAGCCCCAGTCAGGCAACGGTCGCACTTATCGCACCATTGATAATACTGGTCAGCTGGTCAACCTCATCCCTAGGCGATGAAGCGGCCTCGCCGCGGTCCCAAAAGTGCGAGCCCTGCAGCATGCCAATGATTACCACAATTAAAAGATCGAAGCGGTGATTGAAAGTATGCCCCTTGGCAGGCTGACCGGCGATCACCGACTTCAGGCAGCGGGCATAATCCTCCACTAGGGATTTGATATGTTCTTGCTGCTCGGTAGAGAGATTGATCATCTCGCGATTGATCAGGATCATGCGCTTGCCCTCACGCTTCTGGAAATCCAGCGACGCTTGGACGAACAGCCGTATACGCTCATTACGAGTTTTGCCCTGCTTGACACTGGTGCGTGTATTGGCCAACAGGTCGTCCAGCGCTTCTTCCATCAGCTCGTAGAGCAGCGACTGTTTGTTCTCTATATGATTGTACAGGGACCCCGCTTGCATCCCGAGGCAGGATGCCAGGTCGCGCAGGCTGGTTGATTGATATCCCTTCTGGGTGAATAGTTCAAGCGCGGCTTGACGCACGCGCTCGTGTGTTTCAGCGTTGACATGCGATGAAGAGACTCGAGACATTTGTTTTCTCCGCTCGCAGTTGGTTGTTGCATCTAGAGGCGTAGAGGGCCATACAAGCGACGGGCAAATCGCGCAGTAGATAGCGCCTGTAGTAGAGAATCCGACTCCCATTCAAGGGACAGCGACCGCTGGAACGTGAACATCGACCACAAGGTTGTCGATAAGCCGCGTCTTACCTAGACGAGCTGCGCCCAGAATCACCCAGTGGTCGTCATCGTGTGTCGCCGGTTCCAAGCTCTGCGCGTTTCTGACCTCCAGGTACTCAAGCTCGAACCCTGCTGCCTCTAACCGCTGTCGGCAACCATTCAAGGAGGGACCGACCTCCTGCCCTAGCTTTAGCAATGAGGCTAGGTCCACCAGGCACTTGTGCAGCAACGGCGCCATCGAACGTTGCTCCTCACTCAGATAGCCATTTCGGGAAGAGAGTGCCAAGCCGTCCTGGGCACGAACTGTCGGCGCCCCCACGATCTGTGTCCCTATGTTGAGGTCTCGCACCATTGCACGGATGACCGCTAACTGCTGGTAGTCCTTTTCACCAAAGATCGCCACGTCCGGCTGGACAACATTCAGCAGCTTGATGACCACCGTTGCCATGCCATCAAAATGGCCAGGGCGCGAGGCGCCACACAACCCTTGAGAAACTCGCGGCACCCTGACGAGAGTGACATCCTGCATTCCATCCGGGTACATCTGTTCGACGGTGGGTGCAAACAGCACATCGCATCCTACAGCCGTCAAGCGTTCCTTGTCGGCTTGCAGCGTTCTGGGGTAATTGGCCAGATCTTCGCCAAGCCCGAACTGCAGGGGGTTGACGAAGATACTGACCACCACGACGTCGGCCTTCTGCTTGGCCAGCTCAACCAACGCGATATGCCCGTCGTGCAAGTTGCCCATGGTGGCCACCAGCGCTATCGTGCTGTGTTCGGCACGCAGGTGCCCAAGGTGTGTGTGAAGCGCCTTGACCGTACCTATTGTCAGCACAGATTTATACCCCACTGGCCAACTGAGCGTCGATTGCTTCGAGCAAGCGTGGGTCGTCAGCCGCCACATCGGGAGCGAAACGGGCGACAACCTTTCCCATCCGGTCTACTAGGAATTTCTCGAAATTCCACAGCACGTCCGTGCGGTTATCAGCCACGATGCCATAGCCCTTGAGCCGCTCCCTGAATGGGCCTTCACCAATCGTCTCGGGTTGCGCAGCCGTGAGCTCGGCGTATAGCGGGTGCCGATCTTCACCGTTGACCGACAGCTTCGAGAACAGCGGGAATTGTATGCCGTAGTTCAACGAGCAGAACTCGGCGATTTCGGTGTCGCTGCCGGGTTCCTGCTCCTTGAAATTGTTAGCTGGGAAACCCAACACCTGCAGCCCTTGGTCTTTCTTGCGCTGATAGAGTTTTTCCAAACCTTCATACTGTGGGGTTAGCCCGCACTTCGAAGCCACATTGACCAGCAATAGAACTTTGCCGCGATAACGGCCAAGGGTGCTGGCTGTGCCATCGATCTGCTGCAAGGGAATATCGTAAATGGAATTGCTCATGATTACTGCCCCTAAAGATTGAGTTCAACGGTGGGAAGAACTGGATTTCCAATACAGGTGAAGAACTAGCCCCCCAGCGCTCCCTGACAACAGTGCAGACCAAAGGAACACCCAAGCGTAGCCGTAGCCTGCAGCAACCAGGCCCAGCGCCGGCCCAGCCACCCCGACTGCGACGTCAAAAAACAATGAAAGTGCACTGAGCGCCAAGGTTCGGTTAGCCGCAGGGATCATCGCCAGAGTTTCCATGCCTAGCCCTGGATAGACCCACGACACGCCGATGCCAGTGAGGGCGCCCCCTGCGATCACCAGTGCCGGTGACGGCGCCAGCCCGACCAGCAGCAGGCCGCTCGTCTGTACCAGCAGGCAGCCAGCAACCACCGTATAGCCGCGCAACCGGTGCAGAATGCCCGGCGATGCCAGCCGCGCCACGATGAAACCCGCACCAAACCCGCTCAGACAAAACGCCGCACCCTGCCAACCCAGGCTGTCGAAATACAGTGCTACAAATGCCATGAGCCCACCGTATCCAACCGAGCTGCACACGAGCACAATCCCATTGGGCAGCACCGCCAGCAGTACCCGATGAAAGGCCAGCCTCACCCCAGCCACTACCGGCGCCGGGCGCTTGCCCAGGGCCATGAACACAAATACCAAGCCCAGCAGAGCACTGCACAGCCCGACACTGGCAATGCCGAACGTATTGCCCAGTAACCTTCCCAACGGCGCGC
>Ga0182739_1003306_pt1 | contig 14217 bp, 13 predicted proteins | sample eDN5th30CBELigBY_FD_128873 | JGI IMG/M metagenome (GOLD analysis project Ga0182739, IMG submission 128873) | Enriched backyard soil microbial communities from Emeryville, California, USA - eDNA 5th pass 30_C BE-Lig BY (version 2) (version 2) | ecosystem: Environmental > Terrestrial > Soil >... | reverse complement strand
GCGGTTTTCGCTGATCAGCCACGCCAGGGCCACGAGCGCGACCGCGCCCATCGCCGATTGCAATACGAGCATGCCTTGCGCCCCCAGACCCCGCCCCGCGAGACTGGACGATCCCCATACGGACCGCAATCGCACGCCGCAGTTCAGGGAGAGCTGACTGCCTCTTAAAGTTGTATTTTAATTTGAATGACACTATAGGTAATCAATGCGCTTGGGTGCATGGGGGCGGGATGAGCGAGCCAGAGGTCGTTAAACGGCTGGTCCTATGCCTGGACGGCACATGGAATACGGACGACGGCGAGGCCGTCAGCAACATCGTGCACATTCGAAACAATGTGCTTCCCGTGGATACGGAAAAAAACGTCCGGCAAATCGTCTATTACGACACGGGCGTTGGTACCGGTCTGGGGCTCGACAGAGTCTTTGGTGGCGGTCTGGGTCTGGGCCTGGGCGAGAATGTGAGGCAGGCCTACCGGTTCCTCAGCGGCCATTTCGAAGAGGAGGTTGTCTCGCCCGCCGAGGGCGGGCGCGTTGGCGTGGCCAAGACGACGGAGATTTACGTCTTCGGCTTTTCGCGCGGCGCCTATACCGCCCGTGCTCTTGCCGGCTATCTCGGCGCCGCTGGCCTGCTCAAGCCCGAACACTGCGATGCCGAGACGGAGCAGGCCGCGTGGGCGATCTACCGGACGAAGCCGCATGATCGCTATCCGTCCGAACGTCGGAAGCTGGCCGACAAGGTTTTCCGGCATGTCCGTATCCGATGCCTCGGGGTATTCGATACGGTCGGTGCGCTGGGCGTTCCCATCGAACGGTTTCGACGGTTCAATCGGCACAGGTATGAGTTCCACGATACAGAACTCGGCTCCAACGTCGATGTCGCGCTGCATGCCCTGGGCCTCGACGAGAAGCGGTGGCCGTTCCAGGCGGCGATCTGGTCGAGGCCAAACCACGAAGGCAACGAACGCGTCGAGCAGGTCTGGTTTCCCGGCGTTCATACGAATATCGGCGGGGGGTACCCGGACGAGCGGATCAGCCAACTGACCCTGCATTGGATGATGTCGCGGCTCCCACGACCCGGCCTGAAGTTGCGGCCCGACACCATCTCCGGTGAAATGCTGCGAGAACTGGCTCGCGGGACGATCTACGAGTCGCGCAGGATACCGGTTTATTTATATGATCTGTTTCGCCCGGCGTTTCGAAAGGTCGCCAATATCGGGGCAAACGGCACCGCACGCGTTCGTGCTGTCGGCCTGCCGCCGCACGGACTGGTGCATAACGAATATATTCATTGGAGCGCGCTGGTGCGGTGGCACGCACCCCGATCAGAGAGCGGCGGCGAGGCTTATCGACCGCCAAACTTATCGGCCGTATTCGATCGCCTGTCGCAGACTTACCTTCAGCAGAAGTCGCATTCGGTTGCGCCAGCAGCGCCTGAGCTTCGCATGGTAGGTCTTTCCGGCGAGGTGCTGGACCCAGAGAACCCGGAACATGCAGAGGAGGTCAACAGCCTCCTGATGATCGCGAGAGAGCCGTAGAGATTTCCGTTCCGGCGTTACGGAAGGTCTCCGACTTGCGTCAAAGACCTTCCGGAAGGGCTTTAGACGCCAGGGCTTCTAGCCGCGGCCGACGAACGGCATCGTCGTCGCCATCACGGTCATGAACAGCACGTTGGCGTCGAGCGGCAGGCTGGCCATGTAGACCACCGCCTTGCCGACATTGTCTGCCCCCATGCGCGGTTCGATCACCATGCTGCCGTTCGCCTGCAGAATGCCTTCGCCCTTGACCATGCGTTCGGTCAGCGGCGTGGCGGCATTGCCGATGTCGATCTGGCCGCAGCCGATGTCGTACTTGCGGCAGTCCAGCGCCGTCGACTTGGTGAGTCCGCTGATCGCGTGCTTGGTCGCGGTGTAGGACACCGAGAACGGCCGCGGCGCGTGGGCCGAGATCGAGCCGTTGTTGATGATGCGGCCGCCGCGCGGCGTCTGCGCCTTCATGATCTTGATCGCTTCCTGCGTGCACAGGAACGGCGCGGTCAGGTTGGTCTCGACCACTTTCTTCCAGGTCTCGTAGGGCAGGTCCTCGAGCGGCACCGGCGGCGCGCCGATGCCGGCATTGTTGAACAGCACGTCGAGCCGGCCGAAGGTCTCCTTGGTCTTGGCGAACAGCGCCTTGATCTCCTCGGGATTGCTGACGTCGGTCGGGACCACCAGCGACTTCGCCGGCGCGCCCTCGCTGGCGGTTTCCTCCAGCTTGTCCCGCCGGCGGCCGGCCAGCACCACCGCATAGCCTTCGGCCATGAGTGCCAGCGCCACGGCCTTGCCGACTCCCGTGCCGGCTCCCGTCACCAGTGCGACCTTCTGCTGCCCGGACATGCTTCGAACTCCCTGTTACGGCGACGGCTGGCGCCGTCCTGCCCATGATGATTGGTCGCGCCGATATTCACTTTTCCCGCCAATGAGGCAAGCGCCCCGTGGCCCGTCGTCTTCGGTGACGAAGGCGGGGCGGCCGGAGATCGGTGGCCGGTGGTGCCCGTGCGGCGCATCTGCCGGGTGCATTGGCGGCATAGCGGGGAGGGGCAGGGAAGGGCGGGAGCGCCGGCGAGCAGGCGATTCCGCGCCGGTCAGTTGGCGATCGCCAGGCGTGCGGGATGCGCGTCGGGCGCCGCCTCGGCCTCGACCCGTTCCGCGATCACCTGCACGCCGACCGGCCGGCCGAAGCGGAAGCCCTGCATCGAGTGCACACCAGCCGCGCGCAGGAACAGTTGCTGCTCGGCGTTCTCCACACCCTCGGCCGTCACTTTCATACCGAGGCCGCGGCCGAGGCCGACGATGGCGTGGACGATGGCGGCTGCTTCCGCCGCCGTCTCCAGGTTCTTGATGAAGCTGCGGTCGATCTTGAGCTTGTCGAACGGAAGACGGCGAAGATAGAGCAGGCTCGAATAGCCGGTGCCGAAATCGTCGAGCGCCAGCTTGACCCCGAGGGCCTTGAGCCGTTGCATGGCCAGCGCCGCGCCTTCGAGATTGCCAAGCAGTGTGCTCTCGGTCAGTTCCAGTTCGAGCCGCTCCGGCTCGAACTTCGTCTCCTTCAGGATGCGCTCCACGACGTCCACGAAGTCCGGCCGCCGGAACTGCACCGGCGAGACGTTGACCGCCAGCGTCACGTTCTTCCAGGGGGATGCGTCGCGGCAGGCCCGTCGGAGCGCCCATTCGCCCAGCGGGATGATGAGGTTGCTCTGTTCCGCGACCGGGATGAAATCGGAGGGCGGCACCAGGCCCCGCCGCGGATGCGGCCACCGGCACAGCGCTTCGACGCCGATCATTCTCTGGCCGTCGGGGCTGACCAGCGGCTGGTATTCGAGCAGGAGGCCATCATTGTAGATGGCGTTGCGCAGTTCGTGTTCCATCCGCTTGCGCAGCGTCAGGTCGGCGCTCATGGCCGCATCGTAGAGGCAGGCGCGGTTACGGCCCTCGTTCTTGGCCCGGTAGAGGGCCATGTCGGCGAAGCGCATGATGTCGGCGGCGTCATGCGCATTCTTGTCGATCATGACCATGCCGACGCTGGCGCCGATCACCAGCGTGTGCGGTCCGATGATGTAGGGCGTGCTCAGGCTGGTGATGATCCGCTTGGCCATTTCCTCGAGCGCCCCGCGACTGGTTGCGCGCGGGGTCAGTACCGCGAACTCATCGCCGCCCAGCCGGGCGACCAGATCGTCCTCGCGAACGATCCGGCACAGCCGGTCCGCGACCGCGGTAATCAGTTCATCGCCGATATGGTGTCCGAGCGTATCGTTGACGTCCTTGAAGTGGTCGAGATCGATGGACAGCAGCGCCACGGGTGAGCCGCCACGCTTCACCGCGTCGAGGGCCGTCTCAAGATGTTCGCCGAACATCATCCGGTTGGGAAGGCCGGACAGGGGGTCGTGCATGGCCAGGTGGTGCAGCCGGCTCTCGCCTTCGGCAATCGTCGCCGTGGTGCGGCGCGTATAGCGCACGGCGAAGCTCGCCAGCAGGATGAAACATCCGAGCGCAATGGCGATGAACGGCAGCATCTTGCGCACGATCTGCCCGCCGGGCCGGTTCGGTTCCCAGACGAACCGGGCGATGGGGGCGCCATTGTCTCCGGCCAGGGTCAATGCGTTTTCGTCGCCGCTCCTGTTCGTCGCATCGGCGATGCGGAGGTTCGGCAGACGCAGGCGCGCGCCAACCTGCTGGAGGAAGGGCGCCACCATGAAGTTCACGACGACCAGGGTTGGCGCAGCGCCTACCCGGACAGATCCCGTATCGCCGTAGCTGCGGGCGGGCATGGCGATCGGCGCTGCGGCCACGATCGCAGGATAGCCAAGAAACTCCTGAATGCGGGTGGCGCCATGCGGCCGCAAAGCCTCTTCGTGCCAGTTCGCGACCGCGACACCGGCCAGCACCGGCCCGAGTTCGCGCAAAGTCGATCCGCCGGCGAGGTCGAGCCATACATCCGGCTTGCCGCTCAACGGGTGGACGAACTCGCTATCTGCATCGACCAGCAGCACCATCGTGTATTCGTACTGGTGCTTGAGACGAAGCCCGACCTGCTGGTGGATCCAGGCCTCGTCGAGTTGGAGCCAGAGCTTCTGCAAGGCTTCGCTCGAAGAGGCGATGTATTCGATCTCACTGAGCAACTGTGTCTGCCGGTCCTCGATCGAGGTCGAGAACAGTCGGCGCTCATGCTCGAGCGCCACGACGTCGGCGCGCTGAGCCGACCAGAACAGGACGAAGATGGTGCAGGCGACTGCTACGGCGACGATAAGAATCACGGGAGCGGCGGCGATGAATTGCGCCCGCCGCCCGAAACTTCGCGCCTTCTGCCTCGGCCCTGAGAAAGCCATCTGAACCCGTCACCGCGTCCTGCGTTGCCGGCACAACCTGCGCGGCAAAACTTTGGAAATGGTTGCAGGGTTCCCTAATCTTGATGCTGACGTGAGGCTTCGCCCACGTTCCTGCCATTGGCCTTAACGCGGTGTAAACGCGTCGGACGGGCCAGAGGACGCGGAGTAGGGCGGGCGGGGGATCGCGATATGCGCGGCCCGAAGCGCGGCCGACCAGCGCTCCCGCAGGTCGGCGAAATACGGGTCGCCCGGCTCGATGCGGTAGCTGAGTTCGTCGGCGCAGGCGTCACGCCGGGCCACCATGACGTCGATCGGCATGCCGACGCTGAGATTGGAACGCATCGTCGAATCCATCGAGATCAGTGCGATCTTGAGGGCATCGTAGAGGTCGATCCCGTGCGTGATGGCGCGGTCGAGGATGGGCTTGCCGTATTTGTGTTCGCCGATCTGCAGATAGGGCGTGTCGATCGTGCATTCGATGAAGTTGCCGGCGGCATAGATCATGAACAGGCGCATCGGCCCGCCATTGATCTGGCCGCCGAACAGGAACGACACGTCGAACTGGATGTCGGCCGCACGCAGGCCCGCCGCTTCCGTCTCGTAGACGCTCCGTATGGCGCGTCCGATCCGTTGCGCGCCCTGGAACATCGTCGGCGCGTTGGAAAGGGTCTCGATCTCGCCGGTCTCGGGATTCTCCATGCCATCGGTGAGGATGCTGACGGCCGACTGGCTGATGGAGAGATTGCCCGAGGTGGCCAGCGCCATGATGCCGCCGCCCTCCCGCCGGATCACATGCAGCTTGCGGAAGGTGGAAATATTGTCGAGCCCGGCATTGGTGCGCGTATCCGCGATCATCACCAGGCCGTCGCGCACCAATATTCCGCAGCAATAGGTCATCGCTCGCTCATAGCCCCGATTCCGCTCTGCTTATAGCGATCGGACCGCCGGGCCGGCAACGGCCGCTGCGAAAGGCTGCCGCCCCGCGATCATTCCTGCCACTGCGACTGTATCTGCTCGACCCGCACCGCGACGTCGAGCTTCTCGGCGCCGCCGCCATAGCGGGCGCCGCGGACGGGTGCGGCCCCGAGGTAGTCGAGGCCCACGGCGACGCGCACATGCGCTTCCGTCATGCAGATGCCGTTCGCCGGGTCGAAGCCGACCCAGCCGAGATCCGGTACGAAGGCCTCGGCCCAGGCGTGTCCGGCACCCTGGTCGATCACGCCGTCCGCCCGGTGCAGATGGCCGCCCACGTAGCGGGCGGGAATTTCCATCAGCCGGGCGCAGGCGATGAAGATATGCGTCAGGTCCTGACACACGCCGCGCTTGAGTTCGAAAGCCTGCGCCGCCGTCGTGTGGACATGGGTGGGATCGGTGTCGAAAGCGATCTCCTGATGCAGCGTCGCAAGCAGCCGGTGCAGGCGCGACAGCCCGTCGCGATCCCGTCCTGCGACCTCGGCGGCAAAAGCGGCGATCGCGGGGTCCGCTTGGGTGAGATCCGTCTCGCGCAGGTAGAGACTGGGCGGGAAGCGCTCGACCGCGCCCCGCACCACCCCTGCCGTGTCCTGGGTCTCGACTTCGCCTTCGACGTTGACGCCGACCTCCTCGATCGGCCCCGGCAACGTGAAGGCCTGCACGATATTGCCGAAAGCGTCCTCGCGCTGTTCCAGCCGGCTGTCGTGGGAGAGGTCGAGCCGCCAGCGCACCACGTATTGCCCCTCGTGGTGGCGCGGGGTGAGGCGCAGCACCTGGATCACGCCGTTGGCGGGCTGCGCATAGCGATAGACGGTATGGTGCGAGACGAGGATGCGCATGAATTCAAGGGTTGCCTTCGCTCGGGCGCTACGGCCTCGCGCCTTCCGGGCTGCGACGCCGCCTGATGTCAGTTCATATCAGGTATTGCTTGCTGATCGCAGCCCCAAGAGCATTGTTGTCGGCCAGGAACTCCTGGATGAACTGGTGCAGCCCGGCCTGAAATATCTGCTCGATGTCGAGGTTCTTCATCCGCGCCCGCATGGCGCGCGCACGCCGCTGTGCTGGGCCCTGCTGGGCGTAGGAGGTTGCGATGTCGTCGAGGTAGCGCACCAGGTTGTCGTAGCAACTGGCGAGCGAGCGCGGCATCTCGTCGTTGAGGATCAGCAGGTCGGCAATCCGCCACGGCCGCAGATTGTCCCGATAGACCCAGTGGTACGATGTTAGGGCGGAAACGGAGCGCAGGATCGCCGACCACTGCAGATAGTCCAACGGGCCTCCCACCGGCTCACTGTTCGGCAGCAGCACGTGGTACTTCACGTCGAGGATGCGCGCGGTGTTGTCGGCGCGCTCGATATAGATGCCGAGGCGCGAGAACCAGTAGCAGTCGTTGCGCAGCATCGTCCGGTAGGCCGAGCCGTCGAAACGCAGCGACGTCTCCTGCACCCAGCGCAGGAACGGCATCAACTGTTCACGGCCCCCACCGGCGGCCCGGAAGCGCCCGAGTTCGTGCCAGGCGGTGTTGATGGTGTCCCACATTTCCGTGGTCAGCGCAGTGCGGACGGCCCGGCTGTTGGCGCGCGCGATCTCGAAGCAGTTGCGGATGGAGGAGGGATTCTCGCTGGAGAATGCCAGATACTCCACGACGTTGGCTTCGTTCGCTTCCGGATAGATCGCGAAGAATCCGGCCGAGCATCCGGCGGTGGCGATCGCCGATTCCCATTCGTTGCTCTGGCCGGCGGTCGGGACCGGCGTCGCCGTCAGGCGCAGTGTCGCTTCGAGGATGCGGGCGAGCGACTCCGCGCGCTCCACATAGCGCGCGAGCCAGTAGAGGTTTTCAGCGGTGCGCGAGAGCATCAGACGGCACCTGCAGCTTGATTCCGGGTTGATGGAATTCGGCGGTTCCCTCCCCCACAAGGGGGGAGGGAGCCCGACCGCTGTGCCCGTCGGCTTTGAGTGACCGTCATCCCTCGATCACCCAGGTATCTTTCGTCCCGCCGCCCTGGCTGGAATTGACCACCAGCGACCCTTCCTTGAGTGCGACACGGGTGAGGCCTCCCGGCACGATGGAGACGCGGTCGCGGCCGCACAGGACGAACGGGCGCAGGTCGACATGGCGCGGCGCGATGCCGGCGTCCACGACGGTCGGGCAAGTGGAGAGCGCCAGCGTCGGCTGCGCGATGAAATTGGCCGGGTTGTGCTTGAGCTTGGCGCGGAAAGCCTCGATGGCGTCTTTGGTCGCCGCGGGGCCGACCAGCATGCCGTAACCGCCCGAGCCATGGACTTCCTTGACCACCAGTTCGTGCAGATGGTCGAGCACATAGGTGAGGTGCTCGCGCTCGCGGCAGCGCCAGGTCGGTACATTGGCGAGCAGCGGCTTCTCGCTGAGATAGAACTGGATGATCTCCGGCATATAGCTATAGACCGCCTTGTCGTCGGCCGCGCCGGTGCCGACGGCATTGGCGAGCGAGAGGTTGCCGGCCTGGTAGGCGATCATCAGCCCCGGGACGCCGAGCGTCGAATCGGGGCGGAACGCCAGCGGATCGAGGTAATCGTCGTCGATGCGGCGGTAGATGACGTCGACCCGCTTCGGTCCGCGCGTGGTGCGCATGAACACCGTCTCGTCGCGCACGAACAGGTCGCGCCCCTCGACCAGTTCGATGCCGAGCTTGTCGGCCAGGAACGAGTGCTCGTAATAGGCGGAGTTATAGATGCCGGGCGTGAGCAGGACGACAGTCGGGTCGGCCGCCGCGCTCGCGGGCGCGACCGACTTGAGCGTCGCCAGCAATTCGTCCGTATAGGTCTCGACCGGCGCCACCCGGTGCCGCGCGAACAGTTCCGGGAACAGCCGCAGCATGATCTCCCGGTTCTCCAGCATGTAGGAGACGCCGGAGGGCGTCCGCGCATTGTCCTCCAGCACGTAGAACGTATCGTCGTCGGTGCGCACGACGTCGATGCCGGCGATCTGGACGTATGAGTCGTGCGGGATCGCGAGGCCGTTCATCTCCGGGCGGAAGGCCGGGTTCTGGTAGACGAGCGACTCCGGAACGACGCCGGCCCGCAGGATGTCCCGCCGGCTGTATATGTCCTTCAGGTAGAGGTTGACGGCGCGGACGCGCTGTTCGAGGCCGCGCTTGAGCCTCTCCCACTCCTCGGCCTGCAGGATGCGGGGCAGCACGTCGAACGGGATGAGCCGCTCCTGCGCCGCCTCCTCGCCATAGACCGCGAAGGTGATGCCGATCCGGCGAAACAGCAGTTCCGCCTCCTGCCGCCGGCTCTCCAGCACGCCGGCGTCAATCTTCTTGAGCCATGTGTCGAGACCGGCATAGGCAGGGCGAACGCCGTCGCCCATCCCCTGCATTTCGTCGAACGCTGCCACCATGGGCCCCCGGTTGCCCCCTGTCTGCCCGGAAAACATGCAAACGGCGCGCCAGTATTCGGAGTTCGCCCGATGCGCCGGCATGCACAGGATGGCATGCCCAAGGCGCAGGCGACCATTGGACAAAGTGCGCCACCCGATTAATCTCCGCGCCGCCGAAGCAGAGGATGGGAATGATGCAGCAGGACGCGCCGAAAAGCGACGAGATCGTAACAGCCGCGATGATGGTGATCGGCGACGAGATCCTGTCGGGGCGAACCAAGGACAAGAACATCGGCTACATCGCCGAATACCTCACGAATATCGGCATCGATCTCCGTGAGGTCCGCGTGGTGCCCGACGTTGAGGAGGAGATCGTCGACGCGCTCAACACGCTCCGGCGCAAATACACCTACGTCTTCACCACCGGCGGAATCGGGCCGACTCACGACGACATTACGGCGGACTGCGTCGCCAAGGCGTTCGGGGTGGCGCTGCCCTATCACCCCGAGGCGGTCGCGATCCTGCAGAAGCGGTTCGGCGGCACGGACCTCAACGAGGCGCGCATGCGCATGACGCGCATCCCCGAAGGCGGCGATCTGATCCTCAACAAGGTCTCGGGCGCGCCCGGCTTCCGGATCGGCAATGTCCACGTCATGGCCGGCATCCCGAGCGTGATGCAGGGCATGATGGACGAGATCGCGCCTACCCTGAAGACCAGCGCCCGCATGTTGTCGGAGACCATCCGTGCGGACGCGCGCGAGGGCGATGTCGGTGGCCCGCTTGGCGAGATCGCCAAGGCCCATCCGGAGACCTCCATCGGCAGCTATCCGTTCTTCGATCAGGACCAGCGGCCGAACACCAACATCGTCGTGCGCTCGCGTGACGCCGAGAAACTGGCGGCGGCGGCCAAGGCCGTCGAGGACATGCTGGTCGAGGTTCGGGCTGCGCTTGCGCGATAGTTGTGCGCAGCCTGGGCGGCGGACTTGCAACGGACCCTGAACGGGTTCATCCAGCACTTCCGCACCGCCCCCGCGCGGGTGCGCGGCGTTTAAAGTGAGCGAACGAGCAACACTAACTGTCTGATATGCCGTGATGATGAGCCCGCAGCCCCTTCCTGGGCCTCCCGACAAAGCCTTCCCGGTCTCCTGGGACCAGTTCCACCGCGACGCGCGTGCGCTCGCCTGGCGCCTGAGCGGGGCCGGACCTTTCGAGGCGATCGTGTGCGTGACCCGCGGCGGGCTCGTCGCGGCGGCGGTGGTGGCGCGCGAACTGGAGATCCGGCTGATCGAGACGGTGTGCGTCTCCAGCTACCAGCACCAGACCCGGGGCGATCTGCGGGTGCTCAAGGGCGTCTCGTCCGATGTGGTCGCGATCGGCGGCGGCGCCGGCAAGCGGGTCCTCATCGTCGACGACCTCGTCGATACCGGCAAGACCGCGCGCATCGTGCGCGAAATGCTGCCCGAGGCGCATTTCGCGACGGTCTATGCCAAGCCGATGGGCCGGCCGCTGGTCGATACCTTCATCACCGAAGTGTCGCAGGACACCTGGATCTTCTTCCCCTGGGATACCGGGCTGGCGTTCCAGCCGCCGATCAGCGGCGGCGCGGGCTGAGCCGGACGGCCGATCTATCGCGCGCGGGCGGTCGACTTGATCGGCGACGGCCGAAAGCGCGCAGCCGCAAAAAAGATGACGCCATTGCGGGCGTGCGCCACGCAAGCCTTTTGGCGCGCGTTCGCCGGTGATAAGACCCGAACGCCGGGGCGGACGTGGCGGAACCGGTAGACGCAACGGACTTAAAATCCGTTGGGCGTAAGCCCGTGCGGGTTCGATTCCCGCCGTCCGCACCACCGCGAATTATGTAATTAAATCAATGTCTTGTGGCGGCGTTTGTAGCGGCGTTCTGGGATGATTTTGTAGCGGTTCTGTAGCAGCGCTTATGCTGCTTCGAAACATCCTATCGGTCGGCATGTCAGCACGGCCACGCACCAACGATCTGCATTACAAAGCCAAGCAGCACTAGAAAGATGCCGAACCGCAAGGGCGCGCGCTTATATGGCTCGGCGGCGATTTGATCGGCTCTAACCGGAAGCTCGTTTCGATAGCGCTCCCAGTCGCGATCATAGCGATCGAATGTTCCCTGATCCTGTCGCGGCAGCGCATCGCGAGCAGCCATCAAAACCGTGCTGGCGTCCAGCGAACGGTTCAATTCCGACAGTACTCGCCGGGCTTCTTGAATTTCCGCTCGCCTATCCCGCGCACGCTCTTCACGGATTCCCGCGCGCCGCGAAGCCATCGAGCGCCCAGCCGATGGTGGCGCGGATTTCATCGTCCGTGGCGCGGCCGGCGGCGACACGCTGGAGCGCTAGCCGGAAGCCATCGGCAAAGAGGCGACTGTAATCTACCGGATCGTAGTCGGCTGTTACCGGGCCGGTTCGGGCAGCATCGTCAATCTGTAGCTCGGCATCGTAATGGGCACGCGCCAGTTGCGGCAGGTTCAGGGGCCGGTTGCGTCTGGGCTGGCGTGTCGTCTCGACACTAGCGGCCTGCGCTTGGGCGGAATTGAGGATCGCCTGTAGCCGCGTCACGGCCGCCGGGAGCGCCCGGAGGGCAAGCTGGCGATCGCCGCCTAACGCCTCCGATAGCTCTCGCTTGCCTACGATGGGGCGCAGGGATTCCGGGATGCTGATGCGGGCGTAATAGCGCCCAGAACGCTCAAGCAGGTGTCGGACTTTGCCAGCCAAAACGCGGTCTTCCCCAAAAAATTCTGGGAAAACTCTGTAGCAAAAGACTGTGAAAAAACAACATGTTGTTGGAATGTCGAGAGAATATTCTGGGAAAAGCGGGCTCCCGCCGTCCGCACCATTGAAATCAATAACCGATCTTACAACAAACGCCTCGAAATTCATTGGCTTGCCCGCCGCCGCGCGCCGGCTTGGCATGGGCGGGGTCGGCGCGGGACAAGTCGATCACCCTTCCTGCAGAGCAAATACGGGTCCCACAAGAAGGGCTTTCCTGTCTACTGCTTGTTTCGCGTCGCTCCGTTGTTACAATCAGATTTCTGCAAGATATCGAGCTTGGGGAGTTCCACGATGTTCAAATTTTCAGCGATTGCCGTGCTGATAGTCCTGTCTTTCCCGGCCCACGCTGCTTGCTCTCAGGAGAACCTTACTGGTCTGTGGCGATTTATATTTGACACAGGAGTTATACGGGGGGACGGAAAACAAAGCCGTACAATGAGTTGCACGCTGAATGTCAGGAATAACGGCGCCATCGTGTCGCGAGGATGCCAGACGGTAGACGGGACTGGAGACGGGGGAGCATTTCACATCCAATCGCCAAACCGCCGATTGAAAATGAACGTAAACAGATGCGAGGTGGTGATAGGCGGCCAAATCGTCTTCGCAAACGATTTCAGCCTAGCGTTTGGCAACGTGTCTTACCACTTCAATGGCGCCAGCCTGTCCATTTCGCAGAATAAACAGATGATGCTGGGGTGGGTGTCAGTTTACGGCGCTCCTGTCTTCTCGGTAACCGCTTTGAAATTAGCAATGCCTTAAAGCCTAGCACGATTGAGCATCGCTATTTCCGAAAACCTGCGTCCACCCCGGATCAAGTCCGGGGCAGGCTTTCTCGGAGCGATGCTCTACCGATATTGAATCGTCAATGCGCGGTTTCCGTGTCGCGTTTTCCCTTCGATGCGCCTAGCCGATGACGAGCCTCAACGAGCCGTCAAATTCCGGCTGGGACCGCAGGTGCCCGTAACGCGCGTCCCAGGTTCCATCGCCGAGGTCACGGCCGAGCATCTCAATGAAGCGCTCGACGACCGCCGCATCGACAAAACTCCAGGCCGAGCACGCCAGGCGCGCGCCGGGGTCGAGCAGGGCTTCCGGCCGCCCGTAATAGGCCTCCGCAAATCCGTCGCTGCAGGTGAGGGGGATGGGGACAGAGCCGACCTCTGTCTTCGGACCAAGGGCGGCCGCGATGGACTCGATGCCCGGATAGCGACGGGCCTCGACGGCGATGACTTCCGGCGCATAGGCGGTCAGCCAGAAGCGATCGAGCGCGGAGGGGTCGCAGGTGAGGATGAGCACCGGTCCGCGCGTGACGCGCCGCATCTCTGCGAGGCCGGCTGCGAGGTCCTTCCACTGGTGGACCGAGAAGGTCGCCATGCTCGCATCGAAATGCCCGTCGGGGAATGGCAGGTTCTCGGCCGTAGCGTCGATGGCGGTGGAAAGCTGCGGCGGCCGCTGCGCTCGCATGGTCGCCGAGGGTTCGACGGCCGTGACGGTGCGGCCCGATGGCTCATAGGAGCCCGCGCCGGCGCCGACATTGAGCACGCTGCGCGCATCGCCGAGCGCGCGCTCGATGGCAACCGCTATGCGCGGCTCCGGCTGGCGGTACCGCGCATAGTCCGTGCCGATGCGGGCGTAGTCTGCGTCGCCGGCGCTGCCGTCGCCTCGGTTCAATTGCATTGGCGCCTGTCTGTTTGGATGTCGGTCGATTGGCTTGCGGCGTGTGAATGCCGACTATGCCATCTGACAAATGGCGCGGAAACATCACAGCGAGAGGTCAACGACGCCGACCGCGCGACGGGCGCCTGGCTCTCAAGCCGATCCGGCCTCGGCTGTGGCGCTCAGCGCAAGCAGCGCGCGCCCGAGTTGCGCCGCGGCGGTCTGCGGAAGCGCGAACGCCAGCGCGGTCAATCCGATGTCGATCTGAACGAGCGGATTGCCGTCTGATGTTTCGCCGACCGACACTGCATCGATGGGGATGGGGAGCGCCGAGCCGGGGTCGTGCGTATCGGGCGCGGCGAGGCGCAAGCCCCGCTCCTTTCCGAGCACGAGCAGGAGGCTTACCAGCGCGGAAAGCCCGTCGGGTGCGATCAGGAAGTCGCGCGTATCGTGCGGATCGTCCGTCTCCAGCCGGAGCCTGACCTGGCCGTCGGGCGAGCGGCAGTCTCCTGATACGAAGTGGATGGGCTTCGCCTGCATGACGCTTCGGGCCTTCCTTGGGCGGCAAATTCGTT
>Ga0182739_1003305_pt1 | contig 14220 bp, 16 predicted proteins | sample eDN5th30CBELigBY_FD_128873 | JGI IMG/M metagenome (GOLD analysis project Ga0182739, IMG submission 128873) | Enriched backyard soil microbial communities from Emeryville, California, USA - eDNA 5th pass 30_C BE-Lig BY (version 2) (version 2) | ecosystem: Environmental > Terrestrial > Soil >... | reverse complement strand
CAAATTTAAACTTCCGGAATTTAATCAATTTCCCACGATTCTTTACCTCTTAACAATGCATCAAGATCAGGCTCCCCTTTTATTGAAACTATTTCTTCTATCTGCATCTGCAGAATATCTTCGTAACACGCTCTTTCCTTTGCATAAAAAACCCCAAATGGACGTGGCAAATGTTCATCCTGATTAGGATCGTCAAACATTCTTGTCAATATTTGGGCCTTATAAAAATCCTGCTCATCATGTATCCAAAGCTCGGAAGCTGGTACATCAGCGGTATTTACAACAACTGGCTTTAATCCATCTAACTTAATACCCTTATTTTTTTCAGCGCCAAATATCAATGGTTGCCCATTTTGAAGATACACAGTTTCTTGTGGCCTGGTTCCCTTCTCAGTGAATATTTCAAATGCCCCATCATTAAATATGTTGCAATTTTGATAAATCTCTAAAAATGAACTTCCCTTGTGGCCATGGCTTCTTAACAGCATTTCCTGCAAATGTTTTGGATCTCTATCCATTGAACGTGCAATAAATGAAGCATCTGCACCTAGAGCTAAAGCAAGAGGATTAAAAGGATGATCTATACTTCCAAGAGGAGTGCTTTTTGTTACCTTATTTGTTTCCGAAGTTGGTGAATACTGGCCTTTGGTTAAACCGTATATCTGATTATTGAAAAGCAAAATATTCACATCAAAGTTTCGTCTTAAAATATGAATAGTATGATTACCTCCAATACTTAAACTATCCCCATCTCCGGTAACTATCCAAACACTTAGTTCAGGCCGTGTTGCCTTTAAACCACTTGCAATTGCCGTTGCCCTGCCGTGAATGCTATGCATCCCGTAAGTGTTCATATAATACGGAAACCTGCTGCTGCAGCCTATACCCGAAATAATTACAAAATTCTCTCTGGGAATTCCTAAGGTAGGCATTATTTTTTGAACCTGAGCCAAAATGCTGTAATCGCCACAACCCGGGCACCATCTCACTTCCTGATCGGTTGCAAAATCCTTCGCTGTTAAAACCGGTTTCGCTACTGTATCTGTTGACATCTTTTTTATTGAATGCGCAAAGTTACTAAATAGCTGTTGCGTTTTTGGCAAAAAATGTTAATGTTGACCCGCATATTTTAAAAAATCAGTTAACCCCTTTACTATTTTTTCTGCAATCTTCTGCTGAAAATCAATGTCCAATACCTTTTCTTCCTCCGCAGGATTGCTTAAAAATAATGTTTCAACTAATGAATTCGGATACTCTGTAGGGCTGTTTAACATGAAATTAAAAGACCCGTTATTTCCATAATCCTTCAACCCCAATTCGAGCAACCTGTCATGGATAAACCCATTTAGTTTTCTATATCCCGGATAACGGTAAAATGTACTTGTGCCTTCCACACTTAAAGGGTCGCCCGAAGCATTTAAATGTATGCTTATCAGCAAATCAGGAAGGCTATCTCTGTAAAATGTGATTCTCTTTTTATTATCAAAAAACTCCTCTTGTTCCCTTGTCATTATTACTGTTGCACCGGCATCCACCAATTCTTGCTGCAATTTTTTTGCTAACTGCAAGGTTATCTCCTTTTCCGGCACACCCGTAATGCCCACGGCGCCGGTATTTGTTCCGCCATGGCCGGCATCAACAGCAATTGTTAAGTTCGACAATGAAAGATTGGCGGGCTGATTTTTAATTCTTATTATTAAAGTGTTTCCGGAATAATAAACTGTGTGCCCCCAGTGTTGCTTATGCTTTAAATTTATTGATACCCTTAATACTTCATCACTTACTTGCTCATAACTTAAATTAGAAATTTCTTTAGCTGAATTTAAAACTGTAATCCAGTTTGTGTTACTTATTGCACCAAAAATATCAACAACTACCTTTGATGGTTCTACAATTTGCATTGATTGATATGGCAATCGTGTTGACAATGGAATCTGTATATAATCATACTTACCATCTCCGTAAACATGCCATTTGTTAGTTAACGATGTTGTATATAATTCACCTTTAGCTGCAACATCCACAAGGTCATCTTCAATATAAGCGGTTCTGTTCGGTGCTAACTGAATTTTATAGTTAATCCCAACTTTACCAATTACTTTTAATTTAATAAGGCTGTCAAGATAGCCAATTTTTGCGCCTCCTAACCTGTCGTCTCCCAAGCCAAATAGGAGGTATGGCAATCTTCCTTTTGTAATTACAACATTATTATCATCAGAATTCATTACAGAAAAATTATACCTTCCTTCTCTCTTAACTTCCACCCCTGTTGGTGTTCTCATAATCGCCACAGGCTTAAGGTTCCTGAAAGTATCTGTATCCTTTATTTTATATTCCCCTTTGTAAATGCCGGCCATTTTCCCGGATGTTTCAAATAACGGTTGTCCCATAACGTTAATAGTGCTGCCCGGCAAAGCTTTAACCTCAAACTGAATTATATCTCCTGCACTTAATAGTAAATTCCCTTCAGGATAAGTTGAAAAGTATTCAATTGAATTTGTTGATACAGGCAGTGCAGGCTGCGGAACCGTAAATGAAAATTTAATTGATTTAATTTCTTCCTTCTTTCCGTTTACTGATTTAATTTCAAAAATATTTTCTCCCGGTTTTAACCAAACTCCATAAGCAAAGGCGCCGGTTTTGTAAACCTTCACTTCTTTTTCATTAATAAATATTTTGCAGTCTGCACATGTAACACCGGTAATAAACTGTCGTGAAGAGGAAACATTTACCGCTGAACTTTGCGGTGAAACAATTTTTAATTTTTGCTGTGCAGAAATAAAATTTCCTAAAAAAATAAATAATCCGAAAAATATTAATCTTAATGTCATGCCCACAATTTATATAAAATAAAAAACTGCATTTTAAAAAATGTGTGAAACTTATTTACAGTAATTTCATTTTATTAATAATGGTAATACTAATAATCTTTTCAAGTGTTTTTGTTGTACTTATATTATTCCTGAATTCAGGATGGCATAAAATAAGGGAACATAAAAATGCTCAATTCGGCGAGGCCTTTATTTCGGTTTTAATTCCTGCAAGAAACGAACAATACAATATTGGTGAGTTACTTAAAGAAATTATTGCGCAAGATTATCCCGCTAACCTTTATGAAATTATTGTTATTGATGATAACTCAACAGATAAAACCGCCGAAATTGCTCGTTCCTACGGAGTGAAAGTTATTTCACTTTCAGATTATGTTTTTGGCAATATTAATTCTTATAAAAAGAAGGCATTGGAAATTGCTGTTTCGGAATGTAAAGGAAATATTATTGTTACCACAGATGCTGATTGCAGCGTTCGCCCAAAATGGCTTTCTGTAATTTCTTCGTTTTACAAAATAAATGATCCTGATCTTGTTTTGATGCCTGTTGTTTTCCGACGAAAAAATAATTTTTTAAACTTGTTTCAATTTCTTGATTTCATGAGTTTGCAGGCTGTAACTGCTGCTACAGCAGGATTAAACATTCCCGTGATGGCAAATGGTGCAAACTTATCATTTAAAAAAACGGCATTCTTAAATTCCGGAGGTTACTCCCAATCACAAAATATAGCAAGCGGAGATGACATGTTTTTTCTACACTCAATTTCTAAAAACAGAAATAATAAAATTTCTTACTTGAAAAGTAAAAACGTAATTGTAACTACAGATGCATGCCCTACAATTAAAAGTTTTTTAAATCAACGAATCAGATGGGCAAGCAAAAGTTCTTCATATAAAAAATGGAACATTAAACTGCTTCTTGCATTTATTTATTTGTATAATTTTTTAATCTTATCGGCAGGAATTTATATTTTCTGTTTCCACAACAAAACAAACTTTCATCTAATAACTTTCCTGGTTTGCTTTGCAGCAAAAATTTTTATCGAAATAATCTTTTTAATTCCGGTGGCCAAATTCTTTAACTCCTTAAAAACCTTATGGTTATTACCATTTATTGAGCCACTCCACATTTTATACACAGTTGCATTAGGATTTTTGAGTTTTAAAAAAACTTATGTTTGGAAGGGAAGAAAAGTTTCATAGTTAAAAAAAATTGAACATTTATTGATATATTTATAATCAATAACCGCAACAATTATGAGAACATTTTCTACTTTTTTAATTATTTTAATTTTTTCCTCTTCATCTGCTTTAGCAGGAAGTTGGTATGTAAACGATAATTCAACCGTTGGTGATGTATTTACTTCTGCCGTAGGCAGCGATTTAAATAACGGAAGCGCCGCTGCACCTTTTGCTACATTAACTTATGCACTTACTCAATATTCAGCAGGAGATACAATTTATGTTGATGCAGGAAATTATATAGAAAACGATGTAATAATACCTGCCGATTTAACTCTTCGAGGGGCAAAATTCGGCGTTGCCGCCGGCCCTTTAGCTGCTCCTGTTACTCGCGGCACAAATGAATCTGTATTAAATTTCAGCGTTTCCTTTGGCCCGTCACTGATAAATACAACGGTTGATGGGTTTACCATTTTAATGGGTACAAAATCATTAGGAATTAGTGCCCGCGGTTTAAACTCAAAAGTTATAAATAATATTATTCGTGCTGTAACTACCCCTTTTACAAATCAGTTTGGTATTGCAACACGCCAAAATGGGCCTGCAAGAATTCACAGTTTCCTAATTAAAAATAACATAGTTACCGGGCCGCGTTTTGGAATTTATTTTGACGGAAGTTCTCTCTACGACCTTCCCTCAGAAATCAGTTACAATTATGTTTCAGGAACATTTACTGCCGGATTTGTGGTTGCCGGAAGCAGAGGCCACACTTACAGAGCAAACGTTGCACAGAACAATATCACAGGAATGAGAATTTCAGAAAGCGGTAATATTATTGAACAAAATTCATTTCTTAACAATGCTCTTCACGGAATAAGGCTCGCAGCAACTGACGAAACTTTTTCAAATCAAATTATCAATAACTTCTTTATTCAAAACGGCACCGGAATCGCTTTAACCGAAGATGTTCCGGCGGCACAAAATAACGAAGCTCATTTTAATTCATTTTCCCAAAATACTAATAACATTACTAGTACAAACTCTGCTACTTTTAACGCAAAATGTAATTATTATGGTACCATCACACAATCTGAAATTGCTGCTAAAATTTCAGGAAATGTTGATTACATTAATTTTTTAATTGACGGCACTGACGTTGACCCTGCTACTCCGGGATTTCAAACTTTGGAAGCCTGCAATATCCTTCCGGTAAAACTTTTATATTTTACAGGAATATGGAATGACAAATATCCAAATTTAACCTGGCGCACAGATTATGAATTAAACAACCGGGAATTTATTATTGAAAGAAGTTACAACGGACGCAATTTTGAATCTGCCGGCGTAATTGCTGGAAATATTAATAGCTCAATACCTGTAAACTACGCATTTTCTGATGTTTCAGTGTCTTCTTCTTTTAATGGAGTTTATTATCGGCTAAGGCAAATTGACCTTGATGGAGCATTCAGCTACAGCGCAATTATTTATTTGAAAAATAAGAACAGTAAAAATTTTGAAATATATCCCAATCCTACAACAGGCAACATAAATATAAAATTTAACGGTGGCGGAAAATACAGCTATAAAATTATTTCTGCCTATGGCAGAATTGTAACATCTGCTAATTTACGTGAAGGCATTTCTTCTGTTAATTTAAAAGGATTGCAGTCAGGCACATATTTTATAAAAGTGACAAATGCGGAGGGAAAATCTGAGACCGGGCCTATAGTTGTTCAGTAATTACCAGGCATTTTTTTGAGATTCATTCAACCTTTCAGGTGGAATGGGTTTTTCTGTGCGCCAGCGCGGGTTGTATTTTACAAAGAACGCAAGCCACAATGTTCTGGCAAATCGCATAATATAAGGCTGTAAGGCCAATAACAGAACAGCATTAAATATAAGCCAGTAAAATATTCTGTTATCAGAAGAGGAAAAACCTATTAAAAAATACAAAATTATTAATGTTACAACGCTTAAAAAAACGGTAACTCCATAACTTACATATCCCGAGCCATAGTAAAATCCAACTTCAATATCAAAATGTTGATGACAAACTTCACACTGATCGTTCATTATCATAAATTTTTTAAAATTGTAAATGTTTGAATACTTAAACATATTTCCCAAACGGCATCTGGGACATTTGCATCTTAATAAATTTAATACTGATGGATTTTCGTGGAGCATACCACAAAGTTAAATAACCATTTAATCAATTACTACAGGATATATATCTACTGTGAAGTTTTTATCCTCTTTCGATAAGACTTTTAAATGATCTCCTTCAAATACATATTGCGAAGCTTTATCCATAAATGTATCGGGCAAATCTTCAAATGGCAGGTCAGGATTTATTAAATAAATTGCATTTAAATGGTCGCCTAATAAAATTTGAACCTCGGTATAGCGCTCTTTTTCAATATTGTCTTTATTGAAGACAACTTTGGCTGCAAAACCGGTAACACCATCCGGCTTTAATAAATTAAAGTAGTCAACAAACTTATGAATGCTTGAGTTATTGCTCATTAAATACCAATTTATTAATTTAAGATAGGATAAATAATTAATAATCTTAAATATTATTTATAAAATGTTCTTGTAGTTTTGGAAATGGCTCAGAAGAAACTTTTTCGTTTTGGCGAAATAAAGAAGTTTAAAAATGTATTAGAGTATCCAAACGACATTAAAAATAAGTGGAGTGAATTTTTTGGAAATAAAAATCCAATAGTTCTTGAACTTGCGTGTGGAAGAGGAGAATACACTATCGGATTATCAAAATTATTCCCTGAAAAGAATTTTATAGGTGTAGATGTTAAGGGTAACAGGATGTATCTTGGAGCAAAAACTGCATTGGATCAAAATTTAAAAAATGCTGCTTTTCTGCGAACTCAAATTGAAATGATTGATAACTATTTTGGAGAAAGTGAAGTTGACGAAATCTGGATTACTTTTCCTGATCCTCAGTTGCGATTATCAAAAGCTAAAAAAAGGCTCACCCACCCACGGTTTTTGCGTCTTTACCACAAATTTTTAAAGCCTAATGGTAAAATAAATTTAAAAACCGACAGCCCTGACTTATACAATTTTACTCTTGATGTAATTAATATTTATGGTTTTACAATAATAGAAAATAGAGATAATTTATATTCCGACCTAAACATAAACGACAGCCTTAAGATAAAAACCCACTATGAAAAGATGGATATCGCACGTTCTGAGCGTACTCACTTTTTATCTTTTTCACTTCCACATGATATTCCTGAAAAAGATTCAGAATTAAAAACCCTATTAAATGAAAAGGCATTTTGATGATGATGAAAGGTTGAACGGTTTTATCTTTGAGCCGCTAAGTGCTGAAGTATTGCTCAAAAGAGGATATTGTTGCGGAAATGGATGTAAAAACTGTCCTTATGAATACAAGAATGTTCCATCACCTTTAAGAGAAAGATTACTTAATGAGAGAAAAAAAGCCGCAAACCAAGAGGGTTCCTCAGATAGCAGATAAAAGAGACTTTTTTAACGATGTTTATGAAATAGTGAGGCTTATCCCCGTGGGCAGGGTTTCAACCTATGGTGCAATTGCAAATTACCTAAGCTTAAAGAGCGGCGCCCGAATGGTAGGCTGGGCTTTAAGTTCCTCGCAATCTGCCCATTCAGATGTTCCGGCGCAAAGAGTAATAAACCGAAATGGTCAACTCTCAGGACGACTTCATTTTGCTACACCAACCTTAATGCAGGAATTACTTGAAAAGGAAGGCATTATCATTAAAGATAATACAGTTCAAAATTTCAGTGAATTGTTCTGGGACCCGGTAAAAGAACTTTTATAATGTTTTCGTTTAATCAACCTCAAAAAAAATCTTATCCTTTGTAGAATGGCTCTATCATTAAGTATATTATTACCCCACTTAAGGTTACATAAAACCATAGTGGCCACGCAATTCTGGCTAACTTTTTATGGGCAGTGTAATCTCCGCTTAAAGCGCGATAGGCTGTAAACAATATTACCGGTAAAATTATTCCCGCCAGCGGAATATGAGTTAACAATAAAAATAAATAAGCGTACCTCGACTGTCCCGCTTTTTCTTTTTCTATTTCCGAAACAATCCCATTGCCATCATAATCACCATACCTTGTTTCACCGGCAAAAAGATGATGAGCAATATAACTTAGCAGAAACAATATTGATAAAAATATGCATGTCTTCATGATATTCTTATGAGTAATATACTTCTTGTTCTTTACTGCTATTAAACCTGCTATCAGCATTAGCGTTACAATTGAATTAATTGTTGCATTTAAAGATGCAAAAATATGGCTGTTAAAATCCATATTTTTCCCGATTTCAACCTTACTCAAAATTGTAATTCCTATAAATATTATTGCAGAAATAATAATAATTATAATCCTTGCCTTTTTATCGTTCTTTTTTAATTCTGCTTTAGGAAACATCTAATTTTTATTTTTTGACCTTTGAAGAAATATCATTATAACAATAACTATTGCAATACCAATAAATATTAAAGGTAGAACTGGTATGAATTGTCGTAATACTGAAGGGCTTTTGTCTGATTTCTCAAGCATCAAAATCGGGATATCGCCCGCAAGCTTCGCAACCTCATTTGTATCTAAACCGTTATACCATCCTCGAATGATTCTGTTTGTATCCAATAAAAAGAAGTCTTCGGTGTGAATAAATGCTGTATCAATTCCGGGGTCAGCAATATTTGCTTTCATTTGCTGAATTGCAAAATCATAAACAGCAGTTTTATTCCCCGTAACCATCCACCAACTATCATGATTCACCTTATACTTATCTGCAAATTTCCTTAACACCGGAACACTGTCATGTTCAGGATCAACAGAAACAGAAATGAATTGAACAATTTCAGGATTTTTTACATAAGAATCCTGAAGTCTTTTCATTGATGCCGTAAGCTTGGGACAAATTGAAGGGCAGCGGGTAAAGAAGAAATTCACAACCAAAATTTTGCCTTTTGCACTGTCGAATGTTACCTGCTTACCGAGTTGATTTGTAAATTCCGGGCTATTTACTGTATGCCATACAGTATCCGTTTTTCCATTTTTTATGGAAACACTGTCGTAAAAATAGTGTTTGGGTATATCAACCGCTCCTTTGCTTAACTGTTTAAGTAAAAAATATCCTGCCAATGGAATGCATATAGCCACTAATAGGGCTATAAAAGCCGATTTTCTCATTTTCATATATTACAAAAAACCATCGTATCTTTTGGAAACGATGGTTTAAATATTAATAAAATCAGATTACTTTAATCTTTCGCTCCTTTTTGCAAAGGTACGGTAGCAGCGGGAGTTTTTTCCTTTGCTCTTTGTTCGATTGTAGTGGCGCCTGCATTTGTATTTCTTAAATGCCGGAAGCTTGATCCATCCCAAAGGAAAGCTGCAATAAACCACACAAATAAAAGCATAGGTATTGCTACGGTCATTATTAAGTTCCTTATTTCATCACCAAGGTGCATGAATACGGCAATAATGTAATAAGCTTTAGCCAAAGTAAGAATAGTAATTACTCCTTTAATAAAAAGAATTAATGCCGCACTGGGATTTTTTCCCTGATGTATATGTTCTATAGTTAACCCTAAGGCAAGCTCTATTACCGTTAATACTGATAATATCCAAAAGGTTTTCCAAATTCTTTTTGTTGTACCCAAAGGTGGGTGAAAAGTAATTTCTGATGAAACAGCATGTTGACTCATATCTGCAAATAAGATTTAAATTTATTAAATAAGATAAAAACAAAGGAACACAAATACCCACACTAAATCTACAAAGTGCCAATATAATCCGGCTTTTTCAATCATTTCATAGTGGCCGCGTTTGTCGAAGTGTCCAAGCCTTGTTTTTGCAAGCATAATAATATTTATAATTATACCGCTAAATACGTGGAACCCGTGAAAACCTGTTATTTCAAAGAAAAAGCCACCAAAAAGTGCAGGGCCGGGTGTTGCAATCATCCTTCCTTCGTGCATTACGGCAGGGCCGAGAGCGTTATGACTGATAGTTGTTGCCCAGTGTTCAATTTTACCGTCAACCAAAACCTCTTTGTAGCCTGTTAAAAAGTGCGTCCATTCCCACGCCTGGCAACCAAGGAAAGCAATACCGCCTAAAATGGTAAGGATCATGTATTTTTCAACACCTTTTCTGTTCATTTTATGCCCTTCATGAACTGCAAGAACCATTGTTACCGAACTGAATATCAGTATAAATGTCATTAATGACACGAATGCTAACGGAAGGTGGGCATGCCCTGCGAATGGAAATGCATTAAAAACGTGGTTTGGGTCAGGCCAACTGTTATAGCTAAACCTAACTGTACCATAACTAATAAGAAATGCTCCAAAAGTAAAGGCATCACTCATAAGGAAATACCACATCATTACCTTTCCATAACTAGTGTTGAAAGGGCTTCTGCCGCCATTCCACCATTTTATTCCGGTTGGAACTGTTGCTGTTTCCATAAGCTGTAATCTGTATTTATCTATGTTCTAAATTAATTTATCTTATCATAAACATGAATACCAGAAGGTAGATCCATAAAAGATCTACAAAATGCCAATAAATACCTGCAAGTTCTACTGATATGCTGCTATAATTTCTTTCCTTTTTACTCCTCGATCTTAATGCTAAAACCAATAAAGCCACAATTCCCCCGGCCACATGTAATGCGTGAAAACCTACAATTACATACAAAAATGAAACTGAAACTGTTGAATTGTGGGTTAAACCCATTCTATACAAATGAGTAAAACCAAGTACCTGCAAAACAACAAATACAATTCCTAAAGATAGCGTAGCAAAAATTAGCTTTCTGTAACGCGCCATCATTCTGCCTTTAAAGGCTCTTTTTGCCAACACCATTGTAAGGCTACTGATTATAATGGCAGCTGTGCTGTAAAGAAATTCCGGAGGTAACTGATAATCTTGCCATCCCGCCTGATTTCTTTTAACTATATAAGCACTTGTTAACCCTGCAAACATCATAACCATGCTTCCAATTGCAATCCAGAGATTGAATTTGAAAGGATGTATCCTATTATTTTGTTCCATCGCCACAGTGTTCATTCAGTTATATTTTATAATTTATTAGCATAAAGGCTTATAAATACGAACATTATATAGAAATAAGATCCGAACATTACAAACCTTGCACTTTTTTTATCCATTTTATAATACAGGTTAATGCTTAATACCACCATTATTAGGTTGCATAGCAAAATAATCCACATACTAACTACTCCGCTCATTTTAAAAATATATGGCATTAAGCCGATCGGAACCATAAGCATGCTATAAATTATTCCCTGTATTGCGGTAAATTTTGTTGGCCCTTTATCGCTTGGCAAAAGTTTAAACCCGGCTCGGGTATAATCTTCATGAGCAAGCCAGGCGATAGCCCAAAAATGTGGAAATTGCCATAAAAATTGTATAGCAAATAATATCCAGCCTCCGGCTGAAAATTCATTTGTGGCCGCCACCCAACCTATTAAGCAAGGTAAAGCGCCGGGAAAAGCACCAACTAATACAGCAATAGAATTTACCTTTTTTAAAGGAGTATATACAAAGCCGTATAAAACAAGGCTGAATAACGCCAGCAAAGCTGAACTCCAGTTAAAAAAGAATCCCAAAATAAGCGTGCCGCCAATTCCGCAAACCGCCGCAAACATATAACCTTCAGTAGGTTGCATCCTTCCGGCAGCTACCGGCCTTTTGGAAGTGCGTTTCATCAAAGCATCTGTATTTTTTTCCAGAGTTTGATTTATTGCATTAGCGCCGCCTGTTACAAGCATTCCCGCAAAAAAAAGTAAAAGAACTTTCGGCAGATCAAATTCTACCACATTTGGTGCAAGTAAATAACTAATTACCGTTGTGAAAACCACTAAAAAACTCAAAGTGAACTTTATCAATAAAAAATAATCCTTCACTTTACTCGCCATTCTGAATGATAACGAATCGGCGATATTATTTGTAGTTTCCTTCTCCATCAGCATAATTTACAGCTTGCACACTGCAATTATGATTTAAATTAATTTATCAATGTCCTTTGGTTTCTTCTTCACCTACAGGAGTTGTTTGCATAATAAAATCCTTTCCATCTTTACTGTAGTCATAAGCCCAGCGGTGAACTTCCGGAATTTCACCCGGCCAGTTTCCATGGCCCGGATTTACAGGTGTTGTCCACTCAAGAGTTGTTGCACCCCAAGGGTTTTCTGTCGCTCTTCTTCCACGCCAAATACTGTAAAAGAAGTTTATTATAAACAGGAATTGAGTAATAAAAACAATTATTACAACAATCGAAATGAACTGATTCATTCCGCCAAACATTTTGAAAGATTCCCAATTTGAGTAATCGTAATATCTTCTTGGCATACCTGCAAGCCCTGTATAGTGCATCGGCCAGAAAATAAGATATGCTCCAATTAAAGTAACCCAAATATGTATATATGCCAGAGTATTATTCATTTCACGGCCATACATTTTAGGAAACCAATGGTAAATTCCGGCAAACATGCCGAAGAATGCTGCCACACCCATTACCAAATGAAAGTGGGCAATTATAAAATAAGTGTCGTGCAGAGCAATATCAAGAGCTGCATTTCCCACAAATATTCCTGTTAATCCTCCACTGATAAACAAACTCACAAATCCTATAGCGGCAACCATTGCCGGGGTAAAACGGATATTTCCCCTCCACAAAGTGGTTAGCCAGTTAAATACTTTTACTGCCGAAGGAACCGCAATCAAAAGCGTTAATAATACGAAAACTGCTCCTAAGAAAGGATTCATCCCCGTTACAAACATATGGTGAGCCCAAACTAAGAAAGCTAATGTGCAAATTGCAAAGAATGAACCTATCATTGCCATGTAGCCAAAAATTGGTTTTCGGCTGTTTATAGCCAGAATTTCTGATGTAATACCCATCGCCGGAAGAATTACAATGTAAACCTCCGGATGGCCTAAAAACCAAAATAAGTGCTGGAATAAAATCGGGCTTCCTCCTTCATTTGGTAAAATTTTTCCTGCTACAATTATATCGCTTAAGAAGAAACTCGTCCCTAAATTTCTGTCAAATAATAATAAAACCGCTCCTGATAACAATACCGGGAAAGATAAAATACCAAGAATAGCAGTAAAGAATAAACCCCATATTGTTAAAGGCATTCTAGTCATGCTCATACCCTTTGTTCGGAGGTTTAAAATTGTTGAAACATAATTCAACCCACCCAAAAGAGAAGAAATAATAAATAATCCAATTGAAACAAGCCAGTAATCCATACCTACAACACTTCCTACCGAAGCTTCACCCAGCGCACTTAATGGTGGATAAATTGTCCACCCGCCACTTGCTGGCCCTGTTTGTACAAATAATGAAACAATCATTACTATTGATGCAGCAAAGAAGAACCAGTAGCTAAGCATGTTAAGCAACGGTGAAGCCATATCTCTTGCACCAATTTGCAATGGAATTAAGAAGTTTGCAAAAGTTCCGCTTAAGCCGGCAGTTAACACAAAAAATACCAGAATAGTACCGTGCATTGTTACTAAAGCGTAATAAAATTCAGGGGTAATTTTTCCGCCTTTGGCCCAGTGGCCGAAAAGATTTTCAAGGAAGGGAAAAGTGGAATCAGGAAACCCCAACTGTAATCTGAAAACTACAGAGAAAAAGGCGCCCACAACTGCCCAAATAATACCTGTAATCAAAAATTGTTTTGCAATCGTTTTATGATCCTGGCTAAATACGTATTTAGAAATAAATGACTGGTGATGATGTGATTCATGTGCTTCATGGCTGTGATGAAGTGCTGAATCTTGTATAGAAACTACGTTGCTCATAGTAATATTATTAATTAATGTTCGTTGCTGCTATTGCTGTTGTTGTTGAATCGCTGTTTTGTTGTGGTTTATTTGACGGTGCCTTATCCGGAAATAATGACCAGTATTCAGGCTTTTGTTGTTTCAACCATTTATTATATTCATCTAAAGTTACAACAGTTAAAACTCCTCTCATAGAAAAGTGTCCTTTTCCGCACATCTGGTCACACACTATTTCATAAACAAATTCAGGGTTTCCGGTTTTTTCTTTCATTTTGGCAGTAGTAACAGTTGGTGTAAACCACATTGTTGTTGGAGTGCCTGGAACTGCATCCATTTTCATTCTAAAATGAGGT
>Ga0182739_1003304_pt1 | contig 14222 bp, 18 predicted proteins | sample eDN5th30CBELigBY_FD_128873 | JGI IMG/M metagenome (GOLD analysis project Ga0182739, IMG submission 128873) | Enriched backyard soil microbial communities from Emeryville, California, USA - eDNA 5th pass 30_C BE-Lig BY (version 2) (version 2) | ecosystem: Environmental > Terrestrial > Soil >... | reverse complement strand
GTCTCGCCCAAGTATGACATCGCCAAGGCGCTCGCCAAGACGAGCGCGATCCAGGGCCCGGCGCTCCTGTTCGCGCAGACAGGCACGGACTTCCCGCTGGTCGCCGGCGTCTACGGCAACCGCAGGCTGGCGCTGATGGCGTTCGAGGCGACCGAGCGGACCATCCACGAGAAGGTCCTCAAGGGCATCAACAACCCGATCGCGCCCGTCGACTTCAAGGGCACGGCGCCCTGCCAGGACGTCGTGCTGACGGGCGATGCGATCGACGTCACGAAGCTGCCGGTGCCGATCTACAGCCCAAGGGACGGCGGCCCCTACATCACCGCAGGGATCGTCGTGTCGGAGAATCCCGAGACCGGCATTCCCGACATCGGCAACTACCGCTTCCAGGTGCATGGCCCGAAGGAGCTGGGGGTGTTCTCGGCACCGAACCATCGCTTCGGCAAGAACATGGCCCATGCCGTCGCGATGGGGAAGGAGCTGCACGGCGCGGTCGCCATCGGTGTCGATCCGCTGACCATGTTCTCGTGCCAGGTCCAGTCGAGCGACGCGACCAACGACTGGTTCGTCGCCGGCGGCCTGCGCGGCGCACCGGTCGAGCTGGTGAAGGCTGTCAGCAACGACCTGAAGGTGCCGGCCTGGGCCGAGATCGTGATCGAGTTCGTCGTCGACACGAAGACGCAGAAGATGGAAGGCCCGCTCGGCGAATATACCGGCTACTACACGCCGGCCTCGCCCAAGCCGGTTGCCCGCATCACTGCGATCACCCATCGCCGCAACGCGATCTTCCAGGGCCTGCTGACCGGCAAGCCGATCACCGAGAACCACGTCCTGAAGCAGATCCCGTTCGAGACTTCGATCCTGCGCCAGCTCCAGGCACAGTTCCCGACGATCAGCGACATCTCGATCAACAGCTCGGGCGGCGTGCAGACCTACGTGGTGATCGCGATGAAGCCGCGCTACGAGGGCGAGGCACGGCAGGCCATCCTCGCCACCATGGCCGGCAACCTCCATCCCAAGTGGGTGATCGCCGTCGATCCCGACATCGACATCCGCAACGCCGCCGAGGTCGAGTGGGCGCAGTCGTTCCGCGTCAAGCCGAGCCAGGATGTCTTCGTCGTCGACCGCACCGCCGCCGCGCCGCTCGATCCCTATACCGACGGGGGTTACTCCTCGTCGGTCGGCATCGACGCCACGAAGCCGTTCGGCGAGGCGTTTCCGGAGGTTTCCGAAGTGCCGGGCTGGAAGGATTTCCCGCTGCCGGAACTCGACGCCGTGACGCGCAAATAGCGCGGCCGGAAGCGGCGGTTGGGCTTGGCGGCGCGCCGCGTTTGGGCGACAGTCCGCCCACAAGAACCGACCGGGAGGAATGAGATGACCGACTACAACCGCCGCGGGTTCGTCCGCGTCACGGGCGCGGCCACCGCGCTGGCCACCCTGGGACTCGCGGGCCGGGCGGGTGCGCAGGGCACCCCGCCGCTCGAGACCGTGCGCGTCGTCACCGGCTTCCCGCCGGGCGGCACCTCCGACACGCTGTGTCGCCGCGTCGCCGAGGGGCTGAGGGGCACGGCCTATACCAAGGCCGCCCTCGTGGAGAACAAGGCGGGCGCCGGCGGCCAGATCGCCATCCAGTCGATGAAGGGGGCGGCGACCGACGGCAGCGTCATCCTGCAGACGCCCGCCTCGATGCTGATGATCTATCCGCACATCTACAAAAAACTGGCCTACGACGCCTTCACCGACGTCACCCCGGTGACGCTCGCCTGCACCTTCGATTTCGGTTTCTGCGTCGGTCCTGCCGTGCCCGACAGCGTGAAGAACATCCCGGAGTTCCTGGCCTGGTGCAAAGCCAACCCGGACAAGGCCAATTACGGCTCGCCCGCCGCCGGCTCCGTGCCGCACTTCATCGGCGTGCTGCTGGGGCAGGCGGGCGGCGTCGAGCTGAAGCATGTCGCCTATCGCGGCACGCAGCCCGCCGTGCAGGACATGGTCGGTGGCCAGATCCAGGCGGTGTCTGGCCCCGTCGGCGAGTTCACCCAGCAGGTGGCCGCCGGCAAGGCGCGCTTCCTCGGCGTCTCGGGCGCCACCCGCAGCCGCTTCGCGCCCAACGTTCCGACCTTCGCCGAGCAGGGCTACAAGGATCTCGTCTTCTCCGAATGGTTCGGCTTCTTCGCCCCGGGCGGCACGCCGGCCCCGGTCGTGATGCGCGCCAACGAAGCGTTGCGCGCGGCTCTCGCCCAGAAGGACGTGATCGAAGGTCTCGCCGTCATGGGCCTCGAGATGAAGTCCTCGACGCCGCAGGAACTCGGCGCACTCCTGAAGGCAAGCTACGACCGCTGGGGTCCGATCGTGAAGAAGATCGGCTTCACGGCGGATTCCTGAAACATCTCCGTCGTCTCGACCGGAGCGAAGCTTCGGTCGAGACGACGGGTTTTATAGCTGCAGGTCAGACCCGCTTCGCGTCGTTTCTCGCATAGGCCGCGACGGCGCGGTCGACCAGGGTCTTGCGATCGATCTTGTTCGTGCCGGCGAGCGGCAGCTCGTCGACGAACCAGACGGCGCGCGGGTGGGCGTAGGCCGGGCCGTTGTCGAGGGCGAAGCGGCGCAAGGCTTCCTCCGTCGGTGACGTGCCGGGTTTGCGGACGACGAAGGCGACCGGGAGCTGGTACTTGATCTCGTCCGGCACCGGCACGACGCAGGCCTGCGCCACGTCGGGATGCCGGCCGAGCAGCTTCTCGACTTCGCCCGGATAGACGTTTTCGCCGCCGCACTGGAACATGTCGTCGGCGCGGCCGACGAAGAACACGAAGCCGTTCTCGTCGCGCCGCATCACGTCGCCGGTGTCGTACCAGCCGTCGATCAGGCGCTTGCTTGTATCGGCCTCGCGGTTGAGATAGCCGCTCATCAGCGCCGGCGTCCGGATGTGCAGCACGCCCTGCGCCGGGCCGATCTCGGCACCGCCGATGAACTTCACCTCGATGCCCGCGCGCGGATAGCCCAGCGCACCCAGCGGCTTCGGCACGCCGTCGGGATGTGGGCCGAAGCCCAGCGGGCCCGACTCCGTGGTGCCCCAGCTGTTGGCCGTCTCGGCATTGGGAAACAGCCGGTGCATCTGCTCGAAGAACTCCGCCGTCGAGGGCGCGGAGCCGGTGACCGCCGTCGTGACGCAGCCCAGGTCCGCCCTGGCCAGTTCCTCCGTCTCGCGCATCACCAGCGCGAGCATGGTCGGCACCGAGGTGATCATGGCGACGCGCTGGCGATCGATCGCGCGGATGAAGCCGCGGGCGGTGAAGTTGGTCATCAGCACGATCGTGCCGCCGTTGATCATCGCCAGCTTGGCGCTGAACAGGCCGTTCATGTGGAACAGCGGCGCGGCGATGATGATCTTCTGATCTTCGATGGCGGGGCGCTGCTCGGGCGTGGCGCCGGTCGCCCAGAGGTAGCCGCCATGCGTGAGCGGCACGCCCTTGGGCAGGCCCGTCGAGCCCGACGTGTAGAGGATCATGGCGACTTCCTCGGGCGCCATGTCGACCGGCTCGAACGACCCTGCGTCCAGCAGGCTGTCGAGTTCCTCGATGGCGACGGTCGGCACCAGCGAACCGACCAGCGGCGCGCGCTCGGCGTCGGCGACCGCGAGCTTGATGGCCGAGTCCTTCATGATGTGCGCGACGGTTTCGCGCGGCAGCTTGTGATTGACGCAGACCGACACGAGTCCGGCCGCCATGGTGGCCATGTAGAGCACGAGATAGTCGGCGCTGTTGGCCGCGACGATGGCCACGGCCTCGCCGCGCCCGAGCCCGCGCTTCAGCAGGCCGCGCGCCAGGGCGGCGATGCGGAGCCGCGCTTCGCCGTAGCTCAGGCGCAGCTGTTCGTCGCCCTCGGGGGAGACCTGGATGATGAAGGGCCGGTCGGCCGGCGCCTGCGGGTCGAGGATGGCGGCGAGATTGTTGAGGTCCATGATTTCCTGATCGATCAACGGGGGCTTGCCTGCAAGCGACATGCCGGAGTTCAGCGCCGGCGATGGAATTGCGACCCGCCATACGACTGGTCGGTCGGCACGATCTCCATGAAGCTCACATCCATGCGCTGCGGCGCGCCCAGCACGAACATCACCGCCTCGGCGATGTCGGTCGGCTGCAGGGTTTCGAATCCCTCGTAGAAACGCCGCCGTCCTTCCTCGCGATCCTCCATCAGGCCGAGATGGGCACCGGTCTCGACCCTGCCCGGCGAGATCTCGGTGACCCGCACGCCCGACCCGTGCAGGTCGAGGCGCAGCGTCTGGCTGAGATTGTGGATGGCGGCCTTGGTCATGGCATAGACCGGCATGCCGGGCAGCGCACAGGTGCCCGAGGTCGAACCGAGATTGACGATGTGGCCGAGCCCGCGCGCCCGCATGCCGGGCACGACGGCGGCCAGGCAGTTGAGCGTGCCGCGCAGGTTCACGTCCATCAGCGTGGCGATGTCGTCGGGCGCGGTCTCCCATGAAACGCCGCCGCGCACCGGGGCCGAGGCGTTGTTCACCAGGATATCGGCATCTAGCGAGCCCAGGGCACTCAGCACCGCGTCGCGATGGGAGATGTCGAGCGCGATCGGTCGGCAGCCGGTTTCCTGGGCGAGTTCCGTCAGGTCCTCGGTGGAGCGGGCGACGGCGTAGACGTCGAGTCCGCCGATCGTGAGCTCGCGGACGACCGCCGCGCCGATACCGCGGCTCGCGCCCGTGACGATGGCGGTACGATAGCGATCCAGTGACACGGCTTCCTCCTTTGCCCGGCGCGAGCGGCCGCCTAAAGTGCCACCATAGCGCATCGAAGCTGGAGCAAGGCATGGCGAAGAAAGTCTTTCCCGACGGCACCGAGGTGGCGGGCTTCTACGTCCGCACCATCAAGAGCGGTCCGTTCGTCTTCGTGTCGGGCACGACTTCGCTCAATCCCAAGGGGCAGGTCCAGGGCAAGGATGCTGCCCAGCAGACCACGATCACCATGCGCAAGATCGAGGCGGGGCTGAAATCCGCCGGGGCGAAGCTCGGCGATCTGGTGCGAACCACGATCTACGTGACCGACATCCGCGACATGGCGGCCGTGACGACGGCCCTGGGCAAGTCGCTGAAGGGTGCGGTGGTCACATCGACGCTGGTGGCGGTGAGTGCGCTTGCCGTGCCGGGGCTGCTGGTCGAGATTGAGGCCACGGCCGTCGTCGGTGAGTGACGAGGGGCGACGGTTGATCGGGGAGAGTTGGATGAGCGTCAAGAAAGCAGGGCTGCTGGGGCGCCGGCAGGCACTGATCGGGTCCGTCGGGGCGGTGGGAACGGTGCTGGCGGCGCCGGCGATCGCCCAGCAGCGGGTCAAGTCCGGAACGGTCAACATCGAGCAAGTTCAGGTGGCGTTCTTCGGCAGCGGGAACGTCGGCAGCGGCACCTTGCACTATGAAGGCCGCAGCTACCGCTTCTCTGTCGGCGGCCTGGGGGTGGGCGGGTTCGGCGTCTCCAAGATGGAAGCCTACGGCGACGTCTATAACCTGAAGGAGTTGCGCCAGTTCCCCGGCGCCTATGGCCAGGCGCGCTACGGCGCGGCCTATGGTGACAAGGGCAAGGGCGAGATGTGGCTGGAAAACACCAACGGCGTGATGATCGACCTGAAGACGCGCCGCCAGGGCCTGGCCGTGTCGCTCGGCGCCGACGCCGTCATCATCGATTTCAAGTGAGGCGGCCCATGACGATCTTCAGCCGCGCCCTGGCGGGCGCCCTGGTTCTCCTGTCCGCCGCTCCGGCCGTGGCGCAGGACGAGACACAGACCTTCAATGCTTTCGCGGTGGTGCTCGCCAACGGCTCGGTCGTGCGGGCCGGAGACAAGCAGCTCGTCGTGGCAGGCAATCTGGCCGGCCCCATGTTCATCGAGACCGACGAGGGGCCGCAGCAGGCGGGCCGCGTCGGCTGCGCCCTGTCGTCGAAGATCGACCAGGCCAGCCGCAAGACCAGCGCGGCGGGCGCCTGCACCTTCACGGCCTACGACGGCGCCACCGCCTGGGGCGAGTGGGAGTGCGCCGGCTACGAACTGGTCGGCTGTCGCGGCACGTTCAAGCTGACGGGCGGCACGGGCCGCTTCGAGGGCGCGAGCGGGGAGAGCACGCTCATCTGGCGCCCGACCGCCTACGAGCTGAAGAAGCAGCTCGACGGCATGGCGCTCGACAATGCCAGCGGCATCGTGCTGTGGCGCGAATTCAAGCTGAAGGGCAAGTGATCCTTCAGCCGGCCGGCGGGTAGGGAATGCGGTTGCGCCGGAGGAGTTCCTCCAGCGCCTTGATGCCCTGCTCGTATCGGCCCTTCTGGCAGTCGATGCCGGCCCCGAGACGCGCCATGTTGGGGCCGCTCGAGCCCTCGCCACGTTGCGTATTGTAACGATCGTAGAGCGCTCCGAGCTGGGCGCAGCGCGCCGCCAGTTGCTCGTTGCTCTGCTGCGCGTGTGCCCAAGCGGCGGGCAGCACCAGCGATGCGACGGCGCATGAGATGACGATCCCGAACCCGGTCTTCATGTTCCGCAGTAGGTCACGAATCGCGCGACCTTGCACCTGTCCTGCGGCGCGAGGTACTGTCGATTGCCTTCTTCAGGGAGGCCAAGGGGGAGAGCCAATGACGACGCGATCGACGATGCAGTGGGTGTTCGTGATGGGCATCGCGGGTCTGGTCGCGGCCTGCGGCATGGCGAAAAGCACGCCCGGCGAGGATCCCCGGACGGAAACGAATGCGACCCAGGTGACCTGGACCGACGGCAAGCCTGCCATCGCGATCAGCTGCAAGGAACCCGGCGGCTGCCAGACGCGGGCGGTTGCGATGTGCGGCGCGACGGGCGGCGATTACAAGACGTTGAAGATGGAAAACATGCCGACGCGCGGCGACATGTCGGAGATTCGCGGCGCTGCCTCGGTCGTCATTCGCTGCGGGGCCTAGCGCTCGCCTGACCGCTGCGCTTCGATCCCCAGAGGCTGGCCATTTCGGGCAGTGACTTCGAGGCGTCCGCGCCCGACGGAAGCTGGGCCTCGTGATCCGCAATCCAGGCAACGACGTCGCCCGTGACGGCCGGTCCTGCCTTGTCGCGCATCAGCAGGTGGTAGCCTTCCTTGTAGAAGGCCAGCTTCGAGTCAGGCCGCGGCGGCATGATCTCGATGGCGGCCTTGACCGGCTGCTGCGGCACGATGCGGTCGCCCAGCCCATACATCATGAGATAGGGCTCTTTCACCCGGGCCGCGGACGCGCGCGCGTCATCCATCAGGTCGACCAGCCCGTAGGCCATGTCGAGGCGCGGCTGTCGCAGCATCATCGGGTCGTTGCGAAGCTTGTCGATGGTCTTGGGATTGTCGGTCGGCTTGTAGTCGATCGAGGTCGGGCCGGCGGGCATCCACGGGATGGTGTGGGCGAAGAACCACAGGCCGCCGCTGGCCACCGGGCCGAACGTGTCGCGCGAGCGAACGGCCGCGGCCGACAGGATCAGCCCATCCGACTCGGTTCCGCGATCGGCGGCCACCAGCACCACCGCCCCGCCCATGCTTTCGCCGGCCAGATAGAACGGCACCCCGGGATGCTGGGCCCGCACCAGCGCCGCGACCGTCCGGGCATCGTCGACCAGCGTTTCGGTGCCGGGCCAGCGGCCGCGGGTCGGGCTGCCGCCGAAACCGCGCTGGTCGTAGGCATAGGTGGTGATCCCGGCGCCGGACCATGTCCCGGCCGGCTCCTCCCAGGCCATGCGGTAGTCGCCGAACCCGTGCAGGGCCAGGACGACCGCCTTGGGGGCGCCGTTTGCCGCAGGCCAGACCGACAGCGGTAGCGAAGTCCCGTCGGCCGCGACATAACGGTCGGCGGCCAGCCGTGGCGTCTGCACCGGGCCGCCCGCCGGAACGACCGTCGGGGCACAGGCTGAGAGCATGACCGCGGCCACGGAGGCCGCTATCATTCGCCGGCGTAACAGGAGTGGGATCGTGACGGAGCCGTTTGAAATCATCACTGTCGATACTGACCGCGTCGCCTGCGATGGCGGTGGCGGCGCGTTGGGCCATCCCAAAGTGTACCTCAACCTGGGCCCGGAAGGACACGTCGAGTGTCCCTATTGCAGCAGGCTCTACAAGTTGCGCGAAGGCGCAACTCTCGCCCACGCTCACTGAGGGAACGGCCCCATGAAACAGCTCGGGGAAGGCTGGAACTGGCGCGACCTGAAGGTCGGCGACACGTTCATCACCTATGGCCGAACGATCTTCGAGGCCGATCTCCTGAATTTCGTGACCCTTTGCGGCTTTTCCGAGGAGCTGTTCACCAACCGGGAATACATTCGCGAGCATGCGCCCATGCGCGGCGGCCATCCCGTCCCGGGTGCCCTGGTCTATTCGATGGCCGAGGGCCTGGTGATCCCCACGACCCTGCAGGGAACCGGCCTCGCCTTCCTGTCGATGGGCTTCGACATCAAGGGCCCGACCTACGTCAACGATACGCTTCACGTCGAGATCGAGGTCACCGAGATCAAGCCGACCTCCAAGGACCCGATGCGGGCGCTGGTGCGGACCACCAACCTGGTCAAGAACCAGAAGGGCGAGACGGTCCTGGTCTACACGCCGCTGCGCATGATGCAGGGAAGCTAACGTCCGATGGCGATGCCAACCGACGCCGAGATCGCCCGCTTTCGAGAAGACGGCGCGGTCTGCCTGCGCAACGCCATTCCGCTGGAGTGGATCGAGCGGATGCGCGCGGCGGTGGACGACGACATGGCGAGTCCGGGTCCGATGGTGCGGATCAACACGCCGCAGGGCGCGCCCGGTCTCTTCTTCGTCGACTTCCAGCTCTGGCAGCGTCATCCCGCGGCCCGCGCCTTCGTCTACGAATCGCCCGCGCGCGAGATCGTGGCGAAGCTCATGGGCTCGCAGGAGGTCGTCTATTATCACGACCATCTCCTGGTGAAGGAGCCGGGCACGCAGGAGCGCACGCCCTGGCATCACGACCAGCCCTACTATCCGATCGACGGCGAGCAGGTGATTTCACTGTGGACGCCGCTCGACCCCGTCGACCGTGAGACCTGCGTCGAATACGTGAAGGGCTCGCACCGTTGGGACCGCTGGTTTCAGCCCAAGTTCTTCAAGCAGGGCGGCGTCGACCTGCAGGTCCAGGACAGCCGCTTCGAGCCGCTGCCCGATCTCGATGCCGAGCGCGGCGAGCACGAGTTCCTCGCCTGGGACATGGAGCCGGGCGACGTCATTGCCTTCCACGCGCTCACCCTGCACGGCGCCTCGGGCAACCGTTCGAGCGCCCGCCGCCGTCGCGCCTGGGCGACGCGCTGGTGCGGCGACGATGCGCGCTATGGCGCCCGGGTGGGCCAGATTTCTCCGCCCATCGAGGGCCATGGTCTGAAGCCGGGCGACCGGCTCGAATGCGAGACCTTCCCCAAGGTCTGGCCGGCCTGATCGAGAGCGGGCCGCTGCGCTACCGGGAGTCCGTGTCGAAGCCGTCCAGCCACTCGCGGGCCTGGTGCAGTTCGCGGAAGATCTTCACCGGACGGTCGCCCTCGGCCAGGACCTGGAACAGGCTCGCCTGCTCGTAGGCGCGTTGGGTGACCGCCACGATGGCGAGGGGGCCGAGCTTGCTCACCTCGAGATAGGCGCGGATGCGGGCCCCGAGCGCCATCATGTCGGCGTCGGTGAGCATCACCGCGGCGTGCGTCATGTCGAAAATCTTGCGGTAGGGAAGCACGTCGGCGATGGCGACGCCGTCGAGATACTGTTCGACGTCTGCAAGCCGCAACTCGTCCCGCGCGACGGCGATCACGAGTCGGTGCGGCTTGGAGATCGTCCACTGGACCGGCATGCCGGCCCACTATGCCGGAACGACGGCGGAGCCGACAAGAGTCGCTGCGCTACGGAACGAGGACGGCCTTGCCCACCACGGTACGCTCCTCGATCAGGCGAAATGCCTTCACCCAATCTGCGAGATCGTAGGTTGCCGCCACCGTCGCCTTGAGCTTGCCTTCGGTGAACCAGCGCGTGAGGTCCTCCTGGGCGGCGGCCACCAGGGCGCGGCGCTTGGCGAGTGCCTCCGCTTCCTTCGGCGACGGCACGCCCTTGCCGCCCCAGCCGTTCCAGTAGCCGTAGTAGAAGCCGATCACCGTGACGTTCTTGACGAGCAGGATGTTGGCGGGGATCTGCGGAACCGTGCCGCTGGCAAAGCCCATCGGAATGATGCGACCCTCGGGTGCGATGCATCGCAGCGAGGCATCGAAGGCCGATCCGCCGACCGGATCGTAGATCACGTCGGCGCCGCGTCCGCCGGTCACTTCGAGCACCTTGGTGCGCAGGTCTTCGGCGCGATAGTCGATCAGGTGATCGGCGCCCGCCTCCTGGGCCGCCTTCAGCTTGTCGGCGCCGCCGGCGCTGGCGATCACGATCGCGCCCATGGCCTTGCCGACCTCGATCGCGGTGAGGCCCGAGCCGCCGCCCGCGCCGTGAACCAGCAGCACTTCGCCGGGCTGCAGGTTGGCCTTCCATTTCAGGGCGCCGTAGGCGGTGGGATAGAGGGTCGGGAAATTCGTCGCCTCGGCATAGGGCATGATCTCGGGGATCGGCACGAGGTTGGCGGCTGCAGCCGTCGCGTACTCGGCGAAAGCGCCCTGGCTGACGCCCGTGGCGATGCGGTCACCGATCGCCACGTTGCTCACGCCGTCGCCCAGCGCCACGACGTGGCCGGCCAGCTCGTTGCCGGGTACGTAAGGAAGAGGGGGCTTGTTCTGATGCTTGCCCTGCACGCCCAGCATTGCGGCGAAGCTCACGCCGGCGGCGCGGACCTTGACCAGCACTTCGCCGGCCTTCGGCACGGGCTGCGGAATGTCCTCGACCTTCAGATTGTCGATCGGACCATAGGCATGACAAACCAGCGCCCGCATATCCCTACCTCTCGGATTGTTTCCTGGACTCTATTTCTTGAATTGGCCGTGCCGGCCTTCGCCCTGGGCGAAACGCGCCGCGCCGCCCTGCGATTCCTGTCGCCGGGCGTCGAGCGACAGTTCCATCTCGCGGCGGATCGCCGAGGCCTCGTCACGGTCGAAACTCTCGTAGGCCGACCGGCGGTCCGACGTCATGGCGATCGGCGGAAAGCCCGCGATCTGGCGGGCCAGCGCCTCGGCTTCGGCGCGTGTCGTGCCGCGTGCCACCTTGCGCGTGGCCAGCCCGATCGCGATTGCCTCGTCGGCGCCCACGGCGCGGCCGGTCAGCAGCATGTCCATGGCGCGACCCTGGCCCACGATCCGCGGCAGGCGAACGGTCGTGCCGTCGCTCATCGGCACGCCCCAGCGGCGCGAGAACACGCCGAAGGTCGCCGTGTCGTCGACGATGCGGATGTCGCAGAACAGCGCGACTCCCAGGCCGCCGGCGCAGGCATGGCCCTCGATGGCGCCGATCACCGGCTTGGAAAGCGGCGCGCGCAGCGGTCCCTCGTCGCTGCCGGCCCAGGGAAAATAGTCCGTGCCCGCGCCCAGCTCCTTGAGGTCGGCGCCGGCACAAAAGGCGCCGCCCGCACCGGTCAGCACGGCGACGCGCGCGCCAGCATCGGCCTCGAAGGCATGTAGCGCGTCGGCAAGCCCATGTGCCGCCTCGTTGTCGAGAGCGTTCCGGGCCTGTGGCCGGTTGATGGTGATGGTGGTCACCGGCCCCTGGGCCTCGACCAGAATTTTCGGCGTGCTCATGCCATCGTCTTAGCGAACCGTGGCGAGCTCGTCTTCAAGCTGGGCGTTGGAGCGGGCCGGTGTGCGGAAGTACCACCAGTTCTTCTGGGGGGTCCAATGTTCCTTGCGGGCGATGCCGCCGCCCCAGACGCAACGCTTGAAGTCGCGCGTTGCCGCCATGAACGCGCGATCGGCCTCGTCGAGCTTCAGCGCGTGGTCGCCCATCTCCTCGCGGCTGAACATTGGCAGGGCCTCGAGGATGAGTTCTCGCACGTCGACGTCATTCAGCCAGTTGTCGAGATCGAACGTGTAGTCTTCCCGCTCGAGTCCGCGGGTGAAAGTCGCCCACTGGTCGATCAGTTCCTGCAGATCGGCCACGTTGGGCGGGCCGGGCGGTGGTGACGGCGGGTTCAATCGTTCCCTCTTTCGGATTGCCGGCGGTAGTAGCGCTCGCCATCGTTGGGTTTGAAGAAGGTGCGTATGACGCCGTTGGCATTGAAGGCGATGAAGGCGCCGGTGTCACGGTCGAAACGCGTCACGACACCATCGCGCCGCACGGTCTCGAGGACTGGTCCGCCGACCTTCGCGTCGCGCAGCAGTTGCGCCTGGCGCAAATAGTCCTGCTTGGTGATGCGACCGAACTCGTTGCCATGCTTCTGGTAGTGGTCGTCGAGGCGGCGCTGGTCGGCGAAGCCCACGCTCGTGCCCCAGCTCTGGCCCGCCTCGCGCGCCTCAGCGGAGATCGTGGGACCACGCGCGGCCTCGCGCTGGCCGCGCTCTGAGGTCTGGTTCCAGAAGAGGAAGATCGCGACCGCCGCCAGCGCCGCCGTCAGGAGACGGCGCCACGGCACGCCGCGGGAGCGGAGGTTCATGCCGCTATTGTGCGCCGCCTTTGAACCAGCGCGCAATCATGCGGCGCTCGGCGTCGGTGATGTTCGTCATATTGCCGGGCGGCATGACGCGCGAGGCGGCCGCCTGCTGGTTGATCGCCGCAGCCATGGCGTGAATTTGCGCCGGCGTCTCGAGCAGGAGTCCCTTGGGCGGAGCCAGGAAGCCTTCCTGGGTCGGCTTGGCGGCATGGCAGGGGGTACAGCGCGCCTGGATGATGGGCTGGACCTCGGTGAAGGCCACCGGGCCGCCGCCATCGGCGCTGGGCCTTGGCAGGGCGAGCAGGGCGGTAATGGCGATGAACACGAAGCCCGCCGCCAGCACCAGCGGGTTGGCGTTTCCCTTGTGGCGCTGGACGAACCACACCCGGATCAGGGCGCCGGCGATCGAGATCGTCAGCAGCAGCACCCAGTTCCACTCGTGGCCGTAGAGGCCGGCATAGTGGTTGCTGATCATCGTGAACAGCACCGGGAGTGTGAAATAGGTGTTGTGGACCGAGCGCTGGCGGCCCCGCAGCCCGTGGATCGGATCGGGGATGCGGCCTTCTTCCTTGGCCTTCACCAGCTCGCGCTGGCCGGGGATGATCACGAAGTAGACGTTCAACACCATGATGGTGCCGAGCATCGCGCCGAAATGGATGTAAGCGCCGCGGCCGGAAAAGATGTGGCAGAGCGCCCAGGCGGCGGCGATGCAGTAGACGAAGATGAGGCCGCCCAGCACGACATCGTCCTGGCCCAGCACGGAGCGGCAGAGGAAATCGTAGACCAGCCAGCCCAGGACGAGGAAGCCGAGCCCGATGGCGATGGCCTGTACCTGCGTGAGCGGCATGACCGAGGGGTCGATCAGCGCGACCTCGGCCCCGTAATAATAGACGAGGCAGAGCAGGAAGAAGCCGGTGACCAGGGTCGTGTAGGCTTCCCACTTGAACCAGTGCAGTTCCGGGGGCAGCCGCTCCGGGGCGACCTTGAATTTCTTGGCGGTGTAGAAGCCGCCGCCATGGACCGCCCAGACCTCGCCGCCGATCCCCTTGGCCTCGTCGGCCGGGTCGAGCGGCTTGTGCAGGTGGTTGTCCAGCCAGATGAAATAGAAGGAGGCGCCGATCCAGGCGATACCCACGATCATGTGAGCCCAGCGCAGGATCAGATTGAGCCACTCGACGACGTACGGGTCCATTGATCCTCTGGTGCGCAGACCTAGTGCGCGGTCTCGGCTTCCCGGCCGGCTGCCGTGGCGTCGGCCACTGCCGCCGCGCCACTGCGCATGCCGTTGAAGTAGGCGTTGAGCGCTATGGCGGCGATCGAAGCCAATAAAATCCCGCTATGCAAGAGGGGACTGAGGGCTTTCGGCATGTGCACGAAAAATCTCTCCGAAACCTGCGGGATCATGCCGAGGCCGATGCTGACGGCAACGACGTAGGTGTTGCCGGGATTGCCGCGGAAGTCGACGCGCGACAGGACGCGGATGCCGGTGGCGCAGATCATGCCGAACATGACGATGCCGGCGCCGCCCAGCACGAACTGCGGGATCGAGGCGACGATCGTGGCGATCTTGGGGAACAGGCCGAGCACCAGCATGATGACGCCGCCGGTCGCCGTAACCCAGCGCGAGCGCACGCCGGTGATGCCGACCAGGCCGACATTCTGCGAG
>Ga0182739_1003301_pt1 | contig 14225 bp, 12 predicted proteins | sample eDN5th30CBELigBY_FD_128873 | JGI IMG/M metagenome (GOLD analysis project Ga0182739, IMG submission 128873) | Enriched backyard soil microbial communities from Emeryville, California, USA - eDNA 5th pass 30_C BE-Lig BY (version 2) (version 2) | ecosystem: Environmental > Terrestrial > Soil >... | reverse complement strand
CTTCGCCGACTACGCGGCTAAGCTGCGAGAGGCGCATGTCATCCTGGACACTGCCGAGCGCAAGGCGATCATCCTCGGTGGCGCGCGCAAGCTTTGCGCGGACGCGCAGATCACGCTGAACGAAGACGAGGGCCTGCTCGAGGAAGTGGCCGGCCTGACCGAATGGCCGGTGCCGATGCTGGGCGCCATCGACGCCCTGTTCATGGACGTGCCGCCGGAAGTGCTGATTGTATCGATGAAGGTGCACCTGCGCTTTTTCACAACGGCCAAGGCCGACGGAACGCTGGCCAACCGCTTCGTCGTGGTCGCGAACAACGTGGCGCGCGACGGCGGCAAGACGATCGTCGCCGGCAACGAGCGCGTGCTGCGCGGCCGTCTCGCCGACGCCAAGTTCTTCTGGGATCAGGATCGCAAGATAACCTTGGAAAGCCGCCTGCCGGCCCTGAAGCAGGTCGTGTTCCACGCCAAGCTCGGCACCCAGGCCGAACGGGTCGAGCGGGTCGTGGCGCTGGCCGGCGAGATCGCGAAATCCGTTCCCGGCGCCGATGCCGCGGCGGTCGAGCAGGCCGCGCGGCTGTGCAAGACCGATCTCGTGAGCGGGATGGTGGGCGAGTTCCCCGAGCTACAGGGCGTCATGGGGCGCTACTACGCACTGGGCGAGAAGCTGCCGGCTTCCGTCGCCGACGCCATCGGCGATCACTATGCGCCGGCCGGTCCCAACGACCGCTGTCCGACGGCGCCGGTGTCGATCGCCGTCGCACTGGCCGACAAGCTCGACGCGTTGACCTCGTTCTGGGCGATCGGCGAGAAGCCCACGGGCTCGCGCGATCCCTTTGCGCTGCGCCGCGCCGCGCTCGGCGTCATCCGGATCGTGGTTGAGAACAATCTTCGGCTGCCGCTCAAGCCGTTCCTCAAGGCCGACGATCTGCTCGCCTTCTTCGCCGATCGACTCAAGGTCCAGATGCGCGAGAAGGGTGTGCGTCACGACGTGGTCGACGCCGTCGTCTCCGTTGGCGGCGAGGACGATCTCGTCCGGCTGCTCGCCCGGGTTGAGGCATTGCAGGCGTTCCTCGGCACCGAGGCGGGCCGGAACCTTCTCACCGCCTATGGCCGAGCGGCCAACATCGTTCGGGCAGAAGAGAAGAAGGAAAAGGGGCTCGCGGCAAAGATCGCCGGTGCACCCGATGCCGCTCTGCTGGAACAAGCGGAGGAGAAAACCGTTGCTTCCGCCTTGGACCAGGTGGCGCGTGCGGTGAAGCCGGCGCTCGCCGCCGAGGATTTCGCGGGTGCCATGGCGGCCTTCGCGGGCCTGCGCGGGCCGATCGACGCCCTGTTCGACAAGGTCACGGTCAACGTGACGGACAGGCCGGAGGTTCGCCTGAACAGGCTGAAACTGCTCAACCAGATTCGCGCCACCATGGATGCGGTGGCCGATTTTTCGAAGATCGAGGGCTAAGAATGGCCAAGTGGGTCTACAGTTTCGGGGATGGCAAGGCCGAGGGCCGTGCCGACATGCGCAACCTGCTGGGTGGCAAGGGCGCCAATCTGGCCGAGATGTCGAGCCTCGGCCTGCCGGTGCCGCCGGGCTTCACCATCACCACCGAGCTCTGCACCTACTTCTACGACAACAAGAAGACCTATCCGCCCGAACTCAAAGACGAGGTGGAGAAGGCGCTCGCCCAGGTCGAGAAGGTCGTGGGCACGCATTTCGGAGATCCGGCCAACCCGCTGCTGGTGTCGGTCCGCTCGGGCGCGCGCGCCTCGATGCCGGGCATGATGGACACGGTGCTGAACCTCGGCCTCAACGACAAGACAGTGCTCGGCCTTGCCAAGTCGTCGGGCGACGAGCGCTTCGCCTGGGACAGTTACCGCCGCTTCATCCAGATGTACTCCAACGTCGTGCTCGACGTCGGGCATCACTATTTCGAGGAGGCGCTCGAGATCAAGAAAGAGGATCTCGGTGTCTCCATGGACACCGACCTCAAGGCCGCCGACTGGCGGGCGATCGTGGCCGAGTACAAGAAGCTGGTGGAGAAGCGCACCGGCAAGCCGTTCCCCCAGGAGCCGCGCGAGCAGCTGTGGGGCGCCGTCGGCGCGGTTTTCGATTCGTGGATGAACCAGCGGGCGATCACCTACCGCCGCCTGCATGCGATCCCCGAAAGCTGGGGCACCGCCGTCAACGTCCAGGCCATGGTCTTCGGCAACATGGGTGAGGATTGCGCCACTGGCGTCGCCTTCACGCGCGATCCCTCCACAGGGACCAACCTGTTCTACGGCGAGTATCTCGTGAACGCGCAGGGTGAGGACGTGGTCGCGGGCATCCGCACGCCGCAGCACCTCACCGTGCAGGGCAAGCTCGCCCAGAAGTCCGATGCGCCGGCCATGGAAGAGGTCATGCCGGAAGTGTTCAAGCAACTCGACAGCGTGCGTCAGCGGCTCGAGCGGCACTATCACGATATGCAGGACATCGAGTTCACGGTGCAGCGCGGCAAGCTCTACATGCTGCAGACGCGCAACGGCAAGCGCACTGCCAAGGCTGCCCTCAAGATCGCTGTCGACATGGTGCGCGAGGGATTGATCGACAAGCGCGAGGCCGTGTCGCGCATCGTGCCGGCCTCGCTCGACCAGCTCCTGCATCCGACGCTCGACCCCAAGGCTGCCCGCAAGGTGATTTCCAAGGGCCTGCCGGCGTCGCCGGGTGCGGCGTCGGGTAAGGTGGTGTTCACCGCCGACGATGCCGAGAAGCAGGCACGTGGGGGGGAGAAGGTCATTCTTGTGCGTCGCGAGACCAGCCCCGAGGACATCCACGGCATGCATGCCGCCGAGGGTATCCTGACCTCGACCGGCGGCATGACCAGCCACGCCGCCGTGGTCGCGCGCGGCATGGGCAAGCCCTGCGTCGCGGGCGCCGGCGACGTGCGCATCGACGGCAAGGCCGGCACGCTCAGCGTGCGCGGGACGGTGGTGAAGACCGGCGACACCCTCACGCTCGACGGCAGTACCGGCGAGATCATTCTCGGCGTTGTGCCGACCGTGCAGCCCGAGCTCAGCGGCGACTTCTCCCAGCTCATGGAATGGGCCGACGAGTTCCGCAAACTCGGCATCCGCACCAATGCCGAGACTCCGGCCGACGCGGCCCAGGCGCGCAAGTTCGGTGCCGAGGGCATCGGCCTCTGCCGCACCGAGCACATGTTCTTCGAAGGCGATCGCATCGTGGCGGTGCGCCAGATGATCCTGGCCGACGACGAGACGAGCCGGCGCGCGGCGCTGGCGAAGATTCAGCCCATGCAGCGCCAGGATTTCGTCGAGCTGTTCGAGATCATGGCCGGTCTGCCCGTCACGATCCGCCTGCTCGACCCGCCGCTGCACGAGTTCCTGCCGAAGACGGCGGCGGAGATGGAGGTCGTGGCCAAGGACCTCGGCGTCGATCTGAAGGAGATCGAGGAGCGCGCCAACAAGCTGCACGAGTTCAATCCCATGCTCGGGCATCGCGGCGTACGTCTCGGCATCTCCTATCCGGAAATCTACGAGATGCAGGCCCGCGCCATCTTCGAGGCCGTGGCGGAAGTCCAGAAGAAGGCCGGCAAGACCGTCATCCCGGAAATCATGATTCCGCTGGTGGCGACGAAGAAGGAGCTCGACCTGATGAAGGTCGTGATCGACCAGGTCGCCGAGGAAGTCAGCAGCTCGTCGGGCCAGAAGCTCGAGTATCTGGTCGGCACCATGATCGAGCTACCGCGCGCGGCGCTGCGGGCCGGCGACATTGCGGAGTCAGCCGAGTTCTTCTCCTTCGGCACAAACGACCTGACGCAGACTACCTTCGGCCTCAGCCGCGACGACTCGGCCTCGTTCCTGGAGAAATACCAGCAGCGGGGCATCTTCGAGCACGATCCGTTTGCCTCGCTCGACATCGAGGGCGTGGGCGAACTGATCGAGATCGCGACGGAGCGCGGACGCAAGGTGCGCAACAGCCTGAAGCTTGGCATCTGCGGCGAGCATGGCGGCGATCCGGCCTCGGTCTTCTTCTGCCACAAGGCCGGCCTCGATTACGTCTCCTGTTCGCCCTACCGCGTGCCGATCGCGCGATTGGCGGCGGCGCAGGCGGCCCTGGGCGGCCCGCTCAAGACCGAATGACGCTGGCGGCGCTCCGCACGGACGGCAAGCGGGCGCTGGCCGCCGCCCTTGCCGGCCTGGAGCGCGATCCGGACAGTGAGACGTCGCAGGCGCTGCTCGACGCGGCCTGGCGCGAGCCACGCGCCCATGTGGTGGGCGTCACCGGGCCGCCGGGCGTCGGAAAATCCTCTCTGTGCGCCGCGATGGTCGCGGCGTGGCGACGGGCAGGCAGGACTGTCGGCGTCATCGCGGTCGACCCCTCATCGCGCACGAGCGGCGGGGCCCTGCTCGGTGACCGCGTCCGCATTGCCCATGACGGCTCTGACGAGGGCAGCTTCGTGCGATCGATGGCGGCCCGCGATCGGCTGGGCGGGCTCGCGGACCAGACGGTGGCGGCGATGGTCGTGATGCGGGCGCTGTTCGACCGGGTGCTGATCGAGACGGTCGGCGTGGGCCAGTCCGAGACCGATGTGGCGGGCGTGGCCGATACGGTGCTCTTCTGCGTCCAGCCCGGCTCTGGTGATTCGCTGCAGTTCATGAAGGCGGGCATCGTCGAGATCCCGCACTTGGTCGTCGTCACCAAGGCGGACATGGGCGCCCCGGCCGAACGCGCGCGTGCCGACGTGGCGGGCGCGCTTTCCCTCGCCACCGCGGGCGGCAGCGACTGGGCGGTGAAGGTCCTAGCCGCATCGTCGCGCAGCGGTGCGGGGATGGATCGGCTCATGGACGCGCTCGAGGCGCATCGGGATTACCTGTCGGGGGACGGCCGGCTGGCGGTGGCGCGTCATCATCAGGGCGAAGGCTGGGTCGCCCAGTCGCTGCGCGACCGGTTCGGCCGGGATGGTATTGCCAGGCTCGGGCGGCTGGGGCTTGATCTGTCGCTGAGGCCCGGCGCGCAGCCCTTCCAGCGGCTGCGTGAGCTCGGTGCCGTCCTGGAGAGACCGTGATGAGCCATCCGACCGATGAAAGCTGCATCTTTTGCAAGATCGTGGCCGGGCAGCTCCCCTGCTTCAAGCTGTTCGAGGACGAGGCGACCATCGCCTTCATGGACATCAATCCGGTCAATCCCGGTCATGCCCTGGCTGTCGCCAAGGGCCACTGGCCGACCATCGACGTCATTCCGGCCGACGTTCTGGCCGCCGTCGCGCAGACGGCGCAACGCGTCGCGAAGGCTGCGATGCGCGCGCTCGAGCCGAGCGGCGTCAATCTCCTGCAATCCAACGGGGCGGGAGCCGGGCAGAGCGTGCCTCATCTCCACGTACATATCCTGCCGCGCCATCCGGGCGACAAGGTCAGGTTCAACTGGACCTACACGCCCGGGGACAAGGCCGAAATCCAGGCGATCTGCGAAAGGTTGAAGGCCGCCCTCTAGGCCGCCGCCATCGACCGGCTGCTGCGCGGCGTCGTTGAGAACCACTCGCGTTCGTCCTGACGGAACTGCTCGCGCACATAGTCGATCACGGTGCGGATTCGCGCACCCTTGTTGGTCTCTTCGTGGCTGACCAGCCAGATGTCGCGGACGATCCTGAGATTGATCGGTGCGGCAACCAGGTTCGACGACTTGGCAATGTAGTCGGGGAACACCGAGATTCCGTAGCCGGTCTGCACCGCTTCCATGGCGGCATAGGAGGAGTTGGTGCGGAGGACCACCGAAGTGCTACGCTCGACCACTTCGCTCCATGGCTTCATGGCCGGCAGACTGTGCAGGGTCGTGTGGTCGACGACATGGTGGTCGCGCATGTCGTCGAGCGTCTGCGGCAGGCCGTACTGCTCGATGTAGGACGGCGCGGCGAAGATCGACATGTTGACCTGACCGACGCGCGCCGCGACCAGCTGGTTGGAGGTCGGGCGAAAGAAGCGGATGGCCAAGTCGGCCTGACGGGTGGCGAGGTCCAGTACCTGGTCGCCGGCGATCACCTGCACGATGATGTCGGGATGGGTGCGGCGCAGCACGCCGAGGCGCGGCACCAGCCAGTGCGCGGCAATGCCCTCAGTTGCGGCGATGCGCACTATTCCGGCCATTTCCCGGTCGAGCCCGGCGAGATGCCGCTCGATCGAGGTGGCATTGGACATCATCGATTCGGCCTGCGAGAGCACGCCGCGGGCGGCGGGCGTGACTTCCATGCCGTGGCGATGACGGTCGAACAACTTAGCACCCAGGCGACGCTCGAGCGCCTGAATCCGGCGCCCGACGGTCGTCTGCTTGGTGTTCAACTGGGTCGCGGCCGCGCTGAAGCTTCCTGTCTTCGCAACTGCGAGAAAGAAACGCACATCGTCCCAGTCGCCGAGGATATTCGGCACCTTATTCTTGCGCGGAGGAAGGGTAACCATGGCGACAATCGATACAATTAGAGTTGCGCCCACGCATATCTGACGCGAGCCTTGTATTCTACCCTACACCATTATCAGTGAAATGTCGTTTTCTGTCCTACTTTTAGAGGGTTAGGCCGCTCCTCTGACCCCTACGGACCCTTCGGCACTTCCAGTTCACGTATTCGCGGGTCAATTTTTCGGTTGTATGTATCCGGATTGTCGCTCGGAACGAGACAGGAGTGCTGCCCGTGGCCGCTATCGGCTCTGACGGAAAATCGACGCCAGCCGGCGTTCGCGCCGCCCAAATCAGCCGCTATCTGCGCAGTCCATCGACGCGAATGGCCGCCTTTGGCGGACTTTTAACATACTTGAGCTATGCGTACGCGCACGGCAGTTGGGCTAACCCCGTCCTGATCTGCGTGTCAATCTTCGTCGGGATATTCCTGCCAAGCTACGCCAAGCTCAGTAACAAGGCTGAACTATGGGCCAACAACCGGTTTGGCTTCGTAACGGCCGGCCGGCTTGGGCGGTTCATCCCACAGTTGGCGTTCAACCTGGTGATGTTCTGGCTAATGTTGTGGGGGGGTGCGCTCAACCAGCTCGGGATGGCGTCCGTGGGCGGCATTGCCGGCGCGGCGCTGGTCACGACCCTGGCTTCACAGGGCACGCAGTATCTCGGCGGCTATCTCGTCGCGCGAGGGATCGGCGACGCGAATCGCAACACCTTGGTCGGGATCCTGATCAACGTCACCCTTGCCGGGTTGGGCACGGCGGGCGTGCCGGGCGCGCGCGAGGCGTTCCTATTCCTGGGGTTTGGCCTGGGTGGTGCCTTGTTCGTCGTCGGCCTGCTGTCGGACATCCGCTCGGTGGCGGCGCCGAAGGGCGGCATCGGATTGTTCTTCGGTACGTACAATCCCTTCCACAACAGCCATCTCGCCCTGCTCCGGACGGCCATCGAGCAGCGTGGCCTGGACAAGGTCATCATCCATCCCGTCCTGATCCCCAAGCTGCACGTCGATGCCTTTCGCAAGGGCGAGATTCGGGTGGGCCATCTGAAGGACGGCTTCCAGATCTACGAGAAGACCGAGAAGGCCGATTCGAACGTCGACTATTTTCCGACGGGCAACGTCTTCCTGCCCCCGGAAACACGTGTGGCGCTGATCGAACTGGCGCTCGCCGAGGCCGGCATGGCCGCCAAGGTCGAGGTCGCGGTCTATTCCGACATCTACTACGGCAAGGGCTTCCAGGGTGTCATTGCCGAGATCAAGCGGCGCCACCCTGCTGTCCGGTTGCACATCATCCATGGCACCGATTTCGGCGGCATGCTCGTACGTCAGATCGCCGATGAATGTGGATGGATCTACCCATGGTGCATCCTGCGCCGGGACCAAGTCTCGGCCACCGCAATCCGTCGCGGTGCGAAGGGCATGACGCCGCCGATCGTGACCGATGTTCTTGACCAGATTTCACAGAATCTACCGACAATTTCGGCCGGTGGCCGAAGCTTCCGCAACGACAATGGTGTCTTGACCGAAAGGAACTGAAATGACCCAACACGCGACAACAGATCTGGGAAACCGGCCTGAGATCACGATCAAGCTCGCATCGACGTCTGACGAGATGATGCAGTGCTTCATGCTACGCGCGGCCGTCTTCATGGGCGAGCAGCAGTGCCCCTACTGGGAGGAGTATGACGGCAACGACTACACGGCCAGTCACCTCATCCTGTATGTCGACGGCGAACCGGCCGCTTCCATCCGCGTACGGTGGTTTGCCAATTTTGCCAAACTGGAACGGGCCATCATCCTGAAGCGCTACCGGTCGTACGGCCTGTTCCTGCCGTTCGTCCATTGGGCAAAGGAATTCTGCCGCAAGAAGGGTTACCCCAAGGCATACCTGCACGGGCAGAAGCGCCTGTGGCCGATCTTCGAACGCGACGGCTTCCGCAAAGTCGACGACAAGATCTTCCACTTCTCCGATCACGAGTATGGCGCATTCGCCTGCGATCTCGATGTTGGCGAGGATTCCCCGACTGTGACGACCGACCCCATGGTGCTGAACCGGCCCGAGGATCAGCTCGATATGCCGGGAATCCTGGAGGAGTCGATGGAGCGGGGGACTTCGAACCCGCACGCGGGTTGGACAGAACGGCGCGCGACCTGAGAGGAGTGACGGAGATGAACAGCAAGACGACGACCATTGGCGGCCAGGCCGTCACAGTGAAGCTCGCGATGAAGATGGAAGACTCGCTGCAGGCCTTTGCCGTGCGCGCGGCCTGCTTCATCGGCGAACAGGATATCCCCTACTCGGAGGAGTTCGACGGTCACGATTTCGGCGCCACCCACATCCTCGCGTGTCTGGGCGAAGAACCGGTGGGCACCGTCCGGCTGCGCTGGTTCAAGTCGTTCGCGATGCCGGAGCGGCTGGCGGTGATGCAGCGCTTCCGGGGTAACGGCATCGGCCAGCTCCTGATCGAGCGCTGCCGCCAGCTCGCGGAAAGCCGCGGCGCCAACACCCTCTACACCCAGGCGCTGCCGCAGGACGTCAGTTACTGGGAAAAGCAGGGCTGGCGCCGCCTCGACGCCGAAGACACCGGCAAGGGGCTGAAGCGCTTGGTGGCGATGGTTCGGCCGGTCGATCCGAGCAGGCCGTTGCCGGATGCCGACGCGCCCGAGCAGGTGACCCTGCGCAACGAGCCGCAGGTCGATACGTCGGGCCTGCCCGTCGGTGGCGACCGCCGCTGAGCCCCACGAAGGTCGGAGGGCGATCACGCCGGATCGCTCTCGCCAGCCCTTTTTTTTGAGTACGCTGGGGACCACCGGCGATATGCTGGAGGTAGGGGAGCGACCGTGGGATGCAAGGCGGGGAAACATGAGGGATGTCTTCGAGATCATCGTCGAACCGAGGGGTCGGCGCCGTCGTAGTCGCGCGCCGCTTTCCGAGAAGCAGCGGGCAGCGGCGCTGTTCCGGGTGTGGCATGGGGTGCGCGACATGATCGAAGAGGCCGAGCGGCTCGGCGACAGCGAACTGGTGCACTTTCTCGCGGTATCCCAGCTTCTCGTCGAGGAGAGGATCACGACGCTCACGAGCGGCGTGCCAGCCTTCGCCATCGTCGATACCTCGCTGCCCAACTAGGCGATCACCGAAGCGGTGCGGGGCTAGCGGGCCGATCACGCCTTGGCGGCGTCGGATCCACTTCGACCGTTATAGTGAGGCCGGCAACGAGGCGGACACCTTCTGGCACGTGCGAAAGGCGAACGCGTACCGGCACCCGCTGCGCGAGACGCACCCACGTGAAAATCGGATTGACGATGGCGAGGCCGAGTTGGTCTGGCCTTGCATTCGCGACGTTGATCCCTCGGGCGATACTCTCGACGTCGCCAAGCATGAGCTCGTCATAGCCCATGAGCTTCATGCGAACCGGGGCGCCCTCCCGGATCCGGGCAAGCTGCGGCTCCTCGAAGTAAGCGTCGACCCAGAAGGAATTCGCGTCGACGACGGACACGACGTTGACTCCGGTGTTGGCATAGTCACCGAGCTGGACAAGCAGATTGGTGACCCAGCCATCAACGGGCGACCGGATTTGCGTGCGCTCGAGGTTGACCCTCGCCTGGTGAAGGTTGGCGACGGCTTGCTGGTATTGGGCCTGGTTCGCCAGCGCACGGGTCGCAAAGTTCTGCTGCTCCTCTTTCGAGACGGCTTCCGCACTCAGCTTCGCGCGCCGATCGGATTGAATGTTTGCATTCTGAGCGGTCACCTCCGCCTGCTTCAAGGCAGCCTCGGCCAATTCCACGGCGATCCGGTAGTTCGTCGGATCGATGGTGACGAGCACGTCGCCCTTGTGCACGAACTGGTTGTCCCGGGCGCCAACATCGACGATCTGGCCCGGGACCTGCGGGGCCATCGTGACGACATAGCTGCGAACGACGCCATCCCGCGTCCAGGGTGTGCCCATGTATTCCCGCCACATCGCCCAGGACAGCCCGATCGCGGCTGCCACCACGACGAGGGTCGCGCTTATACGAATGAGCTGCGTCACGCGTGTCGGCATCATGCCATCCGTAGGAGAGGAGCGCTCAGGACCATGAGCGAGAGGACGATGAGAAAGAGCGAGAAGGCGAACAGGGACGGGTGCCACACGTGGCGCAGGAGGCCGCTCCGCATCAGCAACCAGCGCAGCAGAAGCGTCACGAGCCAGCCCATGAGCATCATTACCGAGATAGGCGCCACATAGACCCCGAAGATGTTCACTTCGCTGAATGTCATTTCAGGGATTCTCCGGAGAAGTAGGCAGCATGTTGTGCCAGACCATCGTCGATCAGCTGCAGCAACCCGCGTATCCGGATGACGGACGCGTGTTGGAGCATCGGATCCGGATTGCCGAGCGCTCTCTCGACTTGCTCGAGGCGGTTGCGCGCACCGGCGATGTCACCCTGAGCTAGTTGGGACAGGACAGCCTCCAGTTCGGACTTCCAGGCGACTGGCAGACGAGCACGACGCAGCCGGATCAGGGCGAGGCCGAGGGCGTGCGCAGCGAGGATTTCGGACCGCTGCTGCGGCGTGGCCGAGTCGGGAATGGCTGCAACCCTGCCATACATCAGTGTCTCCCACTCGCAGAGGGACGGGTTCAGCTCGGTCCGGCAAAGCGAGAGGAAGTCACGAAGCGTCTGCCGGAGAAGTCGGTGCGTCCGGGCGCTCGGCGACACAGGAGGCAGGATCAGGTATGACATTGCGCCGATGCAGCAGCCGATCACGACTGCCGTCGCGGCGTTGTAGAACTGCAGCGTATCGTAGGACATCTGGTTTTCCGGATTCAGCAGCGGCACGAAGAGCGTGGCCATCGCGCCGAACATGGCGGGTTTCAGTGGCAGGTAGCTGAGCGCCCCCATTGGAACCAGGTAAAGACCGAGAACAAAACTCAATCCAACGAAGCTGTGGACGTTTGGCAACACCGCGAACGCGGTGACGGCTGCGAATATCGCAGCCATTGTCGTTCCAAGCGCCCAGGCCGAAACGCGCGCGAAGCCTTCGTCACCGCTCGCCGCAAAGATGACCGTCGCGAGCGCAGCCCAGACCATGGCCGTCGATCCGTTCGGCCATGCCGTGGCGATCCAGAGGAGCGCCGCGATCAGAACGACGCAGAAGGCTCTGACTGCAGCGACCAATCCCGGCAGCATGTCTATCGGAGGCGATGGGCGCGCGCGGATGGCGGTGCGGAGTGTGCGGCCGTCCTGCAGCAGGGCGAGGCCATCGATTGCCTGGCCAAATCCAGCCGTGATCCTTGCTGTCTCATCCGTGAGCAGCCTGAACGAGGCTGTGTCGGCGGGCTCGCGGAGCAATGCGCGCGCGGTCGTGGCACATGTGTCGCGAGGATGGTTGATGACCGCGCTGATCTCCGGTCGGCTCTCGGCCTCCACGAATCCGAACGCCGGCGCCAGCTGGAGAATTCGCCGGGTCTCACGGTCGGCGCGATCGGTCGGGAGGGCGGAGAGGCGGATGGAGACGATGCGCCAGCTGATGAGGGCCTGAAGCAGACCTTCCAAGGCTCTCCGCAGCAGTGGTGCATTGTAGCGGATCAGCCACGACTCGCCGACCGCCTCGTCGATCTGCGCGTTGACGCCGATGACCCTACGCGCCAGGTCGCGCCGGGTCGCCCGCGAATCGGGTTGCGCGCCCCCAGCGGCGAGCATGTCCGATATGTGCGATCGGATTTCGAGAGCGATGCTGAAAATCTGCTCCTGCAGACGACGCGGTGCGTCACCAATGTGGGTGGTCGCCAGCACCACGCTGGCGGCGATGACACCGATGCAGATTTCCGTGGCCCTGGTCACTGCCAGTGTGAAAACCTGGCCATTCGATCCCCCGACGGCGCCCAGCTCCGCTCCCGCCACGATGGCGGCCGTTGCGCCAACGAGGGCTGCGGAAAGCGCCGAAGCGTTGCCGAGCTGGGCAGCGACGAAAGCCGATGCGCCACACAGCAGAGCCAGCCCGATCAGGAAGGCGGCTCGATCCTGTGAAAAAGCAGCCGAGAGCAGGACAATGGCGGCGGCACCGATCATCGTGCCCATTATGCGAAACCAGCCATTCCGCATGGATGCGCCGAGCCGCGGTTGGCAGACCAGGGCCGCCGTGGTGCCGGCCCAGGACGCGTTGTCCAGTTCCAGCCAGAAGGCGACGAACAGCGCGAGGCAGACGGCGGCCCAGAGACGGAGGCCGAAAAGAAGCGGGGCACCGGAGGTGCGAATAGCCTGCAGGAAGAATCTGGGCATATCTCGGATCAGCGAACCGGGGCCTGTGTCTGGTTGCCGGCAGCATCGCCGACACGATATCAGACGGCCAAGACTACGAAGGTTGTCTGCCGATGCCTCTTCGTCTGGTCTCGCTATACCTTCGTATAGGGATGCGCACCCCGTGGCGGGCGGCGCCGGCGCCCGATCATTTGTGCCGGGGATCGAGTGCGTCGCGCAGGCCGTCGCCCAGCAGGTTAAACGACAGAACGGCGAAGAAGATCGCGAAGCCCGGCCAGAAGGCCATCCACGGCGCCTGCGCGATGAAACGCTGTGCGGAGTTCAGCATGCTGCCCCACGAAGGCGACGGGGGCTGCTGGCCGAGTCCCAGGAACGAGAGCGCCGCCTCGGCGATGATCGCGCCGGCAATGGCGAGCGAGGCCTGAACCAGGAGCGGCGGCACGATGTTGGGCAGGACGTGGCGCAGTGCGATGCGCCAGTGCGGATTACCGACGGCGCGCGCCGCCTCGACATAGTCCTCGACCTTGGCGGCGATGGTCTGGCCGCGGGTCAGGCGGATGAAGACCGGCGTGGCGGTGACGCCGATGGCGATCATCGCGTTGGTCAGGCTCGGTCCGAGGAAGGCGGCCAGAGCGATCGCCAGGATCAGGAAGGGAATCGCCAGCATCGCATCGACGATGCGCGACAGCACGGCATCGACCCAGCCGCCGGCATAGCCCGCCAGCAGGCCGAGCGGCACGCCGATGCCCAGCGCGATGCCCACCGACACCAGCCCGGCGCTGAGCGAGGCGCGGGCGCCCCAGATGATGCGGGTCAGCACGTCGCGGCCGACCTCGTCGGTCCCAAGCCAATGCGCCCAGGACGGCGGCTTGCGCACCTGCGTGAAGCTGGTGGCGATAGGATCGTAGGGCGAGATCAGGGGCGCCAGGATCGCGACCAGGACGAACAGTACTACGACGACTAGGCCGAACATCGCGCCCTTGCGCCGCCTGAGCCTGCGCCAGGCGCGGGCCCAGGGGTTCTCCTCGCGGGCGTCTGCGTTGGCAACGGCGGGAGCGACGGCGGCGGCAGTCATGACGGTCAGCCCCGCAGCCGTGGATTGACGAGCACGTAGGCCACGTCGGCCAGCAGGTTCAGCACGATGTAGGTCGTGGCCGTCACCAGCACGACGCCCTGGACGACCGCATAGTCGCGATTGAAGACCGAATCGACGATCAGCTTGCCGAACCCAGGTATGGTGAAGATCTGCTCCGTCAGGACGGCGCCCGACAGGAGCGTGCCGAACTCGAGCGCGCCCAGGGTGATCACCGGCGTCATGGCGTTGCGCAACGCATGTTTCAGCACGACGCGGCGCTCGTAGAGGCCCTTGGCCCGGGCCGTGCGCACATAGTCGGCGCCCATCGCCTGCAGCATGGCGCTGCGTGTGTGGCGCATCAGCACGGCGGCGATGGCATTGCCCAGCACGAAGGCCGGCATCACGGTCGTGGCGAGGCTGGCGCGCCAATCCTCGCCCAGCCGCACGTAGCCCGAGGCCGGCAACCAGCCGCGCGT
>Ga0182739_1003300_pt1 | contig 14227 bp, 17 predicted proteins | sample eDN5th30CBELigBY_FD_128873 | JGI IMG/M metagenome (GOLD analysis project Ga0182739, IMG submission 128873) | Enriched backyard soil microbial communities from Emeryville, California, USA - eDNA 5th pass 30_C BE-Lig BY (version 2) (version 2) | ecosystem: Environmental > Terrestrial > Soil >... | reverse complement strand
TTCAGAAAACATGGTTTCATCATTCCTATCCTCCGTTATAAAGTTAGGATTTTGCCGAGCAAACTCTCCTGTATTTCACGTAGTGAAACGCTTATAACAGAACTTGTCGCGCGCGCCCGATTGTTGAATATTAAAAAACATGAAAACTACAAAATAGTCCTCAGATATTTTTTTTAGTTTCTAAAACAAATATTAACTTATAAAGTTAAGCAAACTGATATCCTTAAATTATTAAATAAGATGCGACATACAAAAATATTATATTGTTATTTAATGAATTATCTTACTTCTTCTCTCCATGATTACAGTATCTTGCCATTCACCATCACGTTGTGCAATTTTTTCTCTTATACCTACAACTTTAAACCCTACTTTTGAATGTAGTGCTATACTAGATTGATTCCTTTCAAAGATCGAGGATTGTAACGTCCAATATCCTTCCTTTTCGCTTTCCTGAATCATTTTTTCCATCAGTGCAGTCCCAAGTCCTTGATTACGTGCTGAATCACTGATATAGACACTAATTTCACCAACCCCACGATACACTTCACGTCTAGAAACTGGTGAAAGTGCAATCCAACCTTCAACTTGCTTTTCCATATCTGCAACAAACCGTAATCGTGAATGGTGTGATTGATGCCATCCCTCTATTGTTGGGATGACTGTTTCAAACGTTGCAATTTTTGTTTCTAACCCTTCACCATAGATTTCTAACACTCGATTTAAATCTGTTACTTGCATTTGACGAGTAATCAACGTTTGTTTCCCCCTTTAAAAAGAGACTGTTAGTTTTCACTAACAGTCTTCTGTTTAACAACAACCACCTAATCCACTATTACATACCCCTGTTTCAGGAAGGTTTAATTCAACTAGTTTTGAACTCTTCACATCGCCTGCTAGAAAAGCAGCAATTGAACGTACTTGTTCATATCCTGTCGCCATTAAGAATGTTGGTGCTCGACCATAGCTTTTTGCACCTACAACATAGAAACCTTGTTCAGATTGACGCAACTCAGTTTCTCCATGCGGTTTCACGGTTCCACAACTATGTTCATTGGGGTCAATTAAAGGTGCCAATGCTATTACACTTTCCGTTACTGGATCAATATCGCATCGTAGCTCTGCGTTCAATGCATAATCTGGTCTACTACCTGTATTAACAATTAATCGGTCAAAGCCTTCCACCACTAATTCTTCACCATGACTCGTTCCAACAATAGAAATTTTCCCTTCATCTTTTAACGAAGTAATTAAGAATGGTGTTACTACTTGAATTTTTTCTTCTTCAACTAACTGACGAATGCGTGCGCCAAGTTCTCCTCGTGCAGCTAATTCATCATTTACTTCTCCACCATAAGCCATTTCAATATTCTCTTTTCTTAATATCCATGTAATTTCTGTATTTGGTGCCTTTTCCTTTAATGCCACTACATTTAGTAATGAGTTAATTGCTGAGTGACCTCCACCAACCACAGCAATTTTTTTATTCGCATACAGTGTCTCATTTGTTTCAATGTTCGGGATATGGTAATCAATTCGTTCTTTTAACGCTTTTTCAATTGGTAACCATACACCATTACTGTGTGCAGGGTTGGGATTTCCCCAAGTACCTGTTGCGTCTAATATTGCACGAACTTCAAAAGATTTCACTTCACCAGCAGCCTCCACATAAAGGACAAATGGATTTTGATTGCGATCTTTTGATTTCATTTTGTCACTATTTTTACGAGAAATTGCAATGACTTGATGATTTGTATAAATAAATGGTTTGATTTCTTTTAAGCCTGATAATGGTGTTAAATATTGGTCAATGATTTCATTACCTGTGGGAAGTTCTTCACCATTTGGCTCTATCCATTCTGTTTGTTGTAACAATCCTTTTGCGGCTGTGTCTATGTTATATTGCCATGGTGAAAATAACGTAACATGCCCCCAAGTTCGAATATTTGCCCCCACTTCATCTCCTTTTTCAAAGAGAATGAAAGCTTGTTTTCTGGATACTAAATGTGCCGCAGCTGCTAATCCCACTGGACCAGCACCAATGATTGCTACTGGTAGTGTTGAATCAGGTGTACAACATCCTGTTGAAGGGTCACAACAAGCTGATTGATTTAAAATTTTAAGTGTTTTCATTAAACATTGCCTCCGATACATAAGAATTTACTTATATACTTCTTAAATAAATAGGTAGCACTTGGCTACCTATTTATCTTGATTTCTTAACAACTTGCAGGTGGTGTATAACCAGCTAATAAAAGACCGATTTCACCGTTTTCTTCTTCCGCATGGATCGTTACGCCTTCTAGTTGATTTTTTATAAGTGGATCAATGGCAATTTCAATACCTTCGATTGTTAGTATTTCATCATCAGGTTTCGCTACTTCTAAACTAACCCCGAGATTCACACTACAACAACCAGGAATACCAAAGAAACGAAGTGTTTTTACTTCAGAATCTGCGATTACTTGTTGTAGATAATTTTTACCTTCTGCTGAAATGTCCATTAGTTTTGCTCCTTTGCAAATTGTTCAATACGAGTTCCAATTGCATCTCTTACATTTTGGAAAACTTCCCATTTTTCTTGCTCTGTACCTTGTGCTTTTGCTGGATCTTCAAACCCCCAATGCTCACGTTGTACATGCGGTGGGGTAACCGGACATTTATCAGCTGCATCGCCACAAAGTGTAACCACTAGTGTTGCATTGTTTAATGTTTCTATATCGATGATGTCAGATGTATGATTCGAGATATCTATGCCAACCTCTTCCATTGCCTTGATTGCATTTGGGTTTACACCATGTGCTTCGATTCCTGCACTTTTTACTTCCCAATCAGTTGGTAGTAGTTTTTTTGCCCAGCCATCAGCCATTTGACTACGACATGAGTTTCCTGTACATAAGAAGTAAATCAACTTTTTAGACATATTTTTATTCTCCTTTTAGAAAAACAGTAGTGTTAAGTATAGACCTAATAAAGTAATAAATAGTATTGGAATTGTTAATACAATACCCGTTTTAAAATAAGTTCCCCAAGAGATTTTAACCCCTTTTTGGGATAAAACATAAAGCCATACCAATGTGGCAAGTGAACCAATTGGCGTTATCTTTGGACCCAAGTCAGAACCAATGACGTTCGCGTAAATAAGAGCCTCTCTTATAGTTCCAGACGTATTCGTTTCTGCAATGGCTAAAGCATCAATCATCACTGTTGGCATATTGTTCATTACAGAAGATAAAATCGCAGCGATAAAGCCCATTGCCATTGTTGCAACAAATAACCCTTGTTCAGCAAAAGTTTCAATGACACTTGCTAAAGAATCTGTTAACCACGCATTCCCTAATCCATATACAATAACGTACATACCAATTGAGAAAAATACGATATTCCATGGTGCTCCTTTTAAAACTGTGTTCGTATTTACGACGTTACTTCTTCTAGCCATCATTAAGAAGAAGATTGCGATGATTCCAGCCACAATTGAAACTGGAATATTAATAAATTCACTTGTAAAATAACCAATTAATAATACAACCAGTACAATCCACGATAATCGGAACATCTGAAGATCTTTAATTGCTTCATTCGGCTTTCTTAATTTCGATAACTCATAGGAACTTGGAATATTTTTTCTAAAGTAAATTAATAAAACAGTGATTGTTGCTATTAAAGAAAAAATATTTGGAAGAACCATTCTTGTAGCATATTCTACAAATCCAATATTGAAGAAATCGGCAGATACAATGTTAACCAAGTTACTAACGACGAATGGTAATGAGGTTGTATCTGCAATAAAACCACTTGCCATAATAAATGGGAAGATCATTGCCTCTTTAAATTTAAGGTGACGAACCATTGCTAAAACAATTGGTGTTAAGATTAAAGCTGCACCATCATTTGCAAATAATGCTGCAACAATTCCTCCTAAAATGCTTACATAGACAAACATTTTAATCCCATTACCTTTTGCAGCTCTTGCCATATGCAATGCCGCCCACTCAAATAATCCGATCTCGTCTAAAATTAATGAGATAAGAATAATTGCAACAAAAGATAGCGTTGCATTCCATGTAATTCCTACTACTTCATATACATCATTAAAATCAACTACACCTACAACTAATGCTAGAAGTGCTCCGATACACGCTGTCCAGCCTATGTTTAATCCTTTCGGCTGCCATATAACAAAAATAAGTGTTACTAAAAAAATACTAGTTGCCAAGATTGCATAAATCACCATTAACTCTCCTCATTCACAACTAAAAGCTCAATGTTAAATTTCACAATTTATATCACACTGACATGTTGTTTTTTGCTCTAACTGTTGAAGAACGGTCTGTAATACAGGTGATTGTTCTTCTACTAGACGATAATGTTTCCAAGTTCCTACTTTACGAGCTGTAATAATACCCGCTTCCTCTAGCTTTTTTAATTGTTGACTTACAGCTGGTTGTGATAGGCCTAAAGCGTCAACTAAATCACACACACAAACTTCACCAGATTTTAAGCAACTTAAAAGAGTTAATCGATTCACATCGGCAACTGCTTTCAACTGTTTTTCTAGCAGTTGAAGATCCATCAATATCACCTCTCTAATTTCGAATATAAGAATATTCTTATATATTATTCCAACAGTCACTTTATTGCAACTATAAATTCTTTCAACTAGCATTCCTTTACTTTAAGTACATAAATTCAAGAATCGCATAAAACTCAGCATAGAAATTTAATTTTTTTAAAGACGTTGCTATAGTGATAGGTAAGCCTTTGACGTTATCTCCAGCTTTTCCCCCACCTCACACCGTACGTGCGACTTTCACCGCATACGGCGTTCCAATTAATTCAATTTATTCGATTTTTATGTAAGGACAAGATGTAATGTAGAATTAGATCGCTTCGTTCAGACATTGCTCACGCAATTCATTTAATTTCTTTAATTGTTTCTTATCTAAATTAAGTACATTCATGAGTACTTTTATCTTAACGAGGTCTTTAAGGTGGATTAGTCGATGAACGGATTCATGAACAATGATTAAGTTGCCGTACGAATCATCTTGCGATAAATGATATGGTGTTTTGTGATGACAGTGCCAGTCGTTAAAGCTTAGTTCACCCCCTGTTACACCACATTTTCCATATTGCGCAATAAATCTACTAATACGATTATCGTTATACTCAATGGAGCGTTGAGGAATAAATTGTTTCATCACAGTAGTAAGCGTTTGTTTATTGATGACTCCTAAATTTTGATGAATTTTACTTCTCCTTCGGTAGTATAATTACAGATAGATTGTGAGGAGTTTAGGTTTATTCGACAACGTTGAGCGTGAATTGGAGCGAGTGCAATGCTCTTAATTTTATAGAGCTTACATTCATATCCTTTATACCTTTTCTGTAAGGATTTCGTGAGGTCTTGAAACGTTGCTTCTTTTCTAATGTCTTTTAAACGATTATGTAGCGTTCTGTGAATACGGTGGTTCAGCTCAGTTAAATCATCTGTTATGTGTGAAGCTACTGCATAATAGTTTTGAATGCCCATGACAACCGTATTAAATCGCCAAACATTTTCAATACATTGATGTTTTTGTATCGCCTTTACCGCTTCTTTCAACTTTATTTGTGCATTGTTTAGAGCCTTTTCAGTCATATGTGAGTGTGCTACATATAGCGTACGCTTCACTGTTTTCTTTGGGTGAGCTTTGATACGAAAGCCTAGAAATTCAGAAGAATTTTTCTTTAAATTTACTACTTTCGATTTCTCATCGCTGATTTCTAGATGCAATCGTGTAGCGAGAAAATCTTTAACTCCATGAAACATGCGTATTGCTTGAGAACGTGTACGACAGAGAATATTGAAGTCATCTGCATACCTCACGATATAGCAATGCTTAAGGTTCGACTTCTTTAGGGCTTGATTTTTCGTCATTTTACTTTTGTAAACTTTCTGTGTTTCAAAGTTTTCCCATTGATTACTAACCCACCAATCAAGTTCATTTAATACAATGTTCGATAGAAGTGGAGAGAGTATTCCACCTTGAGGTGTACCTCTCGTTGGAAAGCCTTCGGCTACGATTTCCGCTTTTAAAAGTCGCGAAATAATGGAAAGAAGGGCTTTTTCCCTAATGCCCATTGTCCACATTTGTTTGAGTAGTTTCGCATGATTTACGTTGTCAAAGAATCCTTTTATATCAACGTCTACACAATGATATAGACACGCTCGATTTATTAATGTTTCGAATCGTGCCTTAGCATGATGTGTACTGCATTTCGGTCTGAAACCATAGCTATGCTTGTAAAATCTTGCCTCACAAATTGGCTCTAACACTTGTAAAATGCACTGTTGAAATAACCTATCCCAGATGGTCGGAATACCTAATGGACGTGTTTTCCCATTCGCCTTCGGAATAAATACACGTCGTACTGCTTGAGGGTGATAATTTATAAACATTTTTTGTATCGTTGATACAACTTCCGCTATTTTTAATTGCTTAATATCCTCAATTGTTTGGCCATCAAACCCCGCCGTTTACTACCCGTATTTTTCTTAATATTACGGTACGCTAATCGAATATTTTCACTCGATTGCATTAAATCTATTAAATCATAAAAATTTTGACCATTAACACTGCGAGCATATAACATATCAAATTGTTTCTGCATGTCATAGTATTAGCGGAGATGATTCGACCATTCTTCAATCTAGCTGAATGCATGGAGATTGTTCCCCTTCCTTCTGATTCGATAAAAAACGGTCACGTTGATTCTCTAGACACTTCATGTATGTAAGTAACACTTCTTGGCGTCTCGCGGATGAATATTGATTCACTGGCATTACTGTAGAAACAATATCCGCAACGGAAGATTGTTTGTATCCCAAAGTTGTTTCACTTCCTTTTCAGGAAATTCCCCTTCAAAAAGTTTACAATAGTTTTTTAAATGATTCATTGAACTTATTTCGAATATTGTGGGTATGCATAATGCAAGGTAGCTTATTCTCGTGCTCAAAAAGCATGTTTAATGCAGCTGCGAGGTTTGGAACATTTACCGTGTAAATTTGTTTCTTTTCCCAATCAGATAACTCAGACTCTCCGATACGAACGATTAACTGCAGATCACGACTAAGTGTATACATCAAGCAATTACGAAGGGTATATTCAGATAAGGAAAAACTCGTTGTAGAATGTTGCTGAATGGATAAATCAAGAATATGCGAAACAGCTTGTTTCACCAAATCCACTCTAAATTGTTCCAACACTTTTACAAACTCGTTACTTTCGTCTGCACTCATCTTCATTTCTATAAAACTTCCCATTTGGTGAACAAAATCAACGTCCACCCATTTCTCATAATGATGTATTGTAACTGATTGGGCAAATTGACCAGAAAAATCATGCTCCATTTTATTTGCCTCCTGCACCCAGGAACGGTTGCGAATCATTTGTTTTCGTGAAAATAGAATGCTGTTCTTCACACTCAGGTGAACAATATAAAGGTTCGTTAATTCCATCTTCAAAATCTAATAAGCTAAATTCACGATTACAATTAACACAAGTATTTAAACGTGTTTTGATTTCAGTCATTTTCGAAAACTCCCCTAGCAAAAATATTTAGTAAAGACTTCTTCAAACATGTTTTGTTCGTCTTGATGAATGTTAGCAATGTTTTCTTCTAGATCTTGAACACTATCAGGAGCAAATTCAGTTGTTTTTTGGTAATAACTGAAATTCACGATTCCTATGATGCCACAAAGACCTATAATACTCAGAACAAGCCATCTCATTTTATATCGGTTGTTCTTCAAAAATTCCCCTCCTTTCAGGAAACTTAAGCAGCCGATTGAATACACTCCATCCCTTGACGGATGACGCTGCTTGCACCACTGCTTTTTGAGAAAACGATTGGTGTATTTAATTCTTTACAAGCGTCTTTAATGAAGTCCTGTGCAGTATGGCCGCAGGCATTCAGTATCACTACGACGCTGTCAGCATTTTTCGCAATGTTATACATTTCTTTTTTTCGATGAGACAGACCATCGTGATGGATCACGTCTATCCCCATTTTTTTGCCCTGGTTTAAAATTGCTTTCCCATGAAATCCACCAATTACGGCTACAGTTGTTTTTTTCATATAAACTCCTCCTGTTATTCGTTTATTTATTAAACATAGTTTAAACGGAAAGAGGTTGTTTAGTCAATCCTAAAATGTAATAAATACATTTTAATTTATAAATTTTAAAAATGTACCTTTTCTTTGACTAACCAATTCAATTGCTGTTTCTAGTTCATCCAAGGAACAATGAACATTCACATAACCTTTTATTCCATATTTTTTAAGCACTTCAATGACCTGCTCGTTAATTTGCCGAACAGAGCAAATTAATGGAAGTCCATTAGCGTCTGCATATTGAACCCATTTGTAAAACTCTCCATTACCGTCATGTGAAACCAAAAAGATTAAATCAAATGGTTCTTGATGTACCTGGATATTAAACAATTCGGTCGTTATTGTTAAATCTGCTTCTGGAACAACTAAAGCGATTAGCCTTTCCCAATAAGTAGCCTGACTAGCAGATTCTGATACGATCAAGATTTTCATATTATTTCACCTTCCTTCGCAACAAAAAAAGGAACACCCTTATACAAAAAAGAAAGGATAATACTTTCTTTTCTTTGCATAGGGGTGTTCCCTTTTACTCTTTGTATTCAATTGCCGTTGATTAATACTATAACAGAAATTACGAGATAATTGTAGGTACAATAATAGAAAATAGAACAACAACAATCGATACAGTTGTCACCGTCCGGTAATTTTTATAGAAATCAGGATGTTCTATTAATTTATGACCGAATCTTAGCAATAACCCAACAGCAAGTCCAATCAATGCAACAAATAAGATACATTGCATTAATACAATTATGATTAAGTCTAGAAAAGCATCCGCTTGTTTTAATGTTGGAATAGACAACATCACAAGTGGAAATCCACGTAAGGTTAAAGTGCCAACGAAGGTCGATAGCGCTGTTACTTGCGCGTACTTTTTCCACTGTCCCTGTTTAAATGTTGCAGCAAGGATGGTAACTAAGAAGGATACCAGGAAAAGAACCGCCAATACAGTAGCACCCGTATCGATTACATCAACCCAAACACTAATATCAGATGCAGCCTTAAATATGCCTTCTACTGGATTTTCTGGAGTTTTTCCATTGTTATCGAATACATCGTATGGGTTGACTGTTAACAAGAGAAATTGATTCATTCACGTTCCTCCTACATTGTCGACATAAATTCTTTTTGAGATAATCCGTAAACACTGTTTTCAAAGCTTAATTCCCCTTCATCACAAGGAATATTCATACTACAAGCGTAATGATTTCTGGTAAACTGCTGGAACTGTTTAATAGCATGATTCCATTGTTCAAAGCACTTATTAGGGATTGAGATATTTTCCATCATATATAGAAGATCTTCCATATCCGTAACTAAGAAAACCTCACAATGCGATAATCTGTAATTTGTCGAATATAGGTGTACATCGTGGATGCAATCAGCAAAAACTAAAATATTGAATAATGTATCATGGACCATAAGTGCATGAGATTGGGGGTATTTCCCGTTCGAGTCTTTTTCTACAAAAGATCGGCTAACTTGAATATGTACGTGATCAAAATCAAACTTTCCATTTGGTAAAACTTTAATATCTACTTTAAAGTTTGATTGAATAACTGTAGAAAGCTTTTGAACGATTTCTTCAACAACATCTAGCTCTTTTCGAATCGTTTCATAGTAGGCTTCTGATAATGCATAATCGAGTGTTCCTTGGGGCTTTCTGTGTAGGCACAAATTATTATGTCTGTATTCATATCTGACTGATTTTAGGTAAATTCGATTATTTTTGATATGAGATAGAATATCTATTATCTTATTCATCATTTCCATTTTCTCCTTTTCATCGGTAAATCAATCGTGAATCAAATAAAACATAAGCAATATTGTAACTGAAAATTACTGTTTCTATTATTCTGTATCATAAACGATACATCTTTTTTGGTGTATTTGGTTAAAAATTGTAGAATTTAGTAAAAATTATACATAAATTGTTTATTCGTTTCCACATAAGAACAAAAGACTACGATTATTTGTTCGCATGAGGAAACGAATAAACTTAAGGATGACACAAGATGGGTACTTAGTAACAAACGTCATACCCATCTCGCATCTTCTCATTTCTATCTAACTACTATTCTTCACTAATTTAGTAAAGTTGTATATATTTATAAAATTATTGCATATTTTTCATCAAAATGCTGTTGGTAGTGGTCGGGCATTGGCTCATACAGAACTTCTACTGCTAATACGTCCTCTATATCAAAACTAAAGTCCATGTGGACATTTAAAATACTATAAATCGGATAACGATTGCCTTCTCCGACAAATAACCATCTTCGCGAACCTTCATGTAAAACATGAATATATCCACCTTCAGCTCCTATCACTTCAACTTGCCAAACAGCACTTGTTTTATTTTGATGATGTTTTCCACCCTGTTCTTCTGCTGCAGGAAATTCTACAACTTCTGCTTGTTGAGGTTGTTCCGGTTGTTCCATCAATACTTCCTGTTGATTAAACAGTTCTGCCAAAAATGCTTCTTCTGTTTTATCTAACTGACTTTCGATGTAAAACGCTTCTTCAACAATTGGTTGTTGTGGGTTTGGTGTTACTTGTACTGGTTCATCGTCAGCAATCTCTACGAAAATTTTTGGAGTGCTGTTTTTCGTTTGTCCGTTAGGATTTAACGCAAAATGTAACGATACTAAGTAAAAACTAATTTCCAAATAGCCCCACGCGATAATACAGGCAAAAGATAATATTAATTCCATCATTGTTTCTTCCTCCTAAAATAAAGAGAGAATTAACCAATAATTAGTTAATTCTCTGTTCCATTCATTGTCATTTTTAATTAAGCAAATAAATCAAATACTAATTGATCTTCAGTCGTCACTTGGCGTCGTTTTGATGATTTACCGCCTGTTTTCTTCTGAACATCCTTTAGTACCACAATTTTTTCTGCTTGTTTTTCCATTCGTACTGCATTTGTTTGTTTTTCCTGGGTTGGTTGGCTCGTTGGTTTTTGCACTGGTGCTACCGTCTCAACAACTATTGGCTCTTGGTCCTGAACAATTACTGGCGTTGGCGCTACTTCCTCCGCTTGCTCAATCGATTGTTCAACCACCACAACGTGTTTCAACAGATAAGCTCCAATCGCACTTGGTTCATGTTCTTGACCGAATACTTTATCTAACTCAACGGATAACACGCCATCGTCGACGTCGAATCCTTCGATTTCACCTTTTACGATGACTTGAATCAGTGGTTGATAGTACTCGCTAAGCATTGTCGATAAACCGATTTGCGTGCTCCATGCTGCCAATTGTTCAACCAGTGGTTTAGGTGTAGGTGCTTTCTTCTTCCCAATACCAGCTAAGATTTCCCTTGCTCGATCTGTTGTTTGACTAATCCAATCTTCTGAAGAGCCTTTGAGTGTTTTACCACCCTCTTTAATGCTCTTTAATAGTAAGGATCGCAAATCACCTTCGTCCCCCAACATCGCGGATAAGCCATCCGAGGAAAGCTCGCCATTAATCGCTGAACTGGCGCGATTTTTCATCGCTACAATTTTCGCCATATGCTCTTGCATACTATCCTCGTAAGCGAGATAGAATAATCTACATTCCTCTGTTTGGCCGATTCTGTATGCACGTCGAGCAGCTTGGTTCACGGTAAATAATGACCAACTGAATTGGTAGAAAATAATCGTAGGTGTACAGAGCAAATCAAGCCCTACTTTAACCAATTCCTGCGACACGATGCAGACATCAAAACCTTCATTGACCATTTTATTTTCTAACCATTGACTCCGTTTGTCGGTATCAGCTGATGAAGTATCTAAAATGCAGACTTTCGCGCCAATTTCTTCGAGTTTTTTCTTCAAGCGAGGACGAACATCACGGTCTGGATTCGATGAACCTGTATCCCGAACGTATACAATAGATTTTCGACCCTCAGACATTTCCGTAGTAATGATTTCTTGAAGTTTTTCCTCTTTCGGCAATGTTATGTCTTCTTCTAGATGTTCAGCTTCCCATAATAACGCACGACGGTTTTCTTCAGGCAGTTTTAATAGCGCATCCGGCATGGTGAACGGGTTATCTGGCATAGCAATACCATAATCCATCATGACGCGGTAGATAGGTCCAGGATTGTCACTACTATTAATGTGAGATTGGAAAGTACCAATCATATTGTCGTAAAGTGCTTTCAACTTTTCCGACATAGGCACCATAATAGTAGGTGTATCAATCAAATCCACTGGATCTGGCCATACATCTGTTAAACGCACGTTCACGACGTTTTTGAGTAGGTATTTGCCATAAATGAAAGGTGAGATACCCGGTAACAACTTATCGGGATAACGTTGGATGCCTCCGCGAGAATTTGAATTACTATTCTCTTTTGAATCATTCGATACGAATGTTCGCTTTTCTACGTTTCCGAACTCTTGGTTAAATCGAGCTACCTCTTCATATTTATAACCGCTTCTTACCATATCTGTAGGGAAGAGCCTCCACATTAGATAATAAACGTCCATACTTAACCCACCAAACAGCGTGCCGGTCCCTGCGACTACTTTCTTACTTGCAGCTACTAGCGAGCCTAACGCATTGCCAGTTGCAGTATTTCCAGCCTTGCACATATGCACTTCGTCAACGATTGCCATATCGAAAAAATTCTTCATTTTTCTTCGAATATAATCAATGGTTGCGACTTTTCGTATATGACCGCGCTTACCTGTTGGAGCTGGTTGACTACCTTTTATCATTTCCACTCTGAATTGATTGTCAGATACAATGGCTTCCACTAATTGCTTCTCATACAACGCCCATTCTTTAAAGCTGTGATAACGAGTGGCAACCTTATTTGTCCAAAGACTTTCACCACAATAATAACAAAATGCGTTTGGATCATATCTCGATTTCGTTACACGGCGATTCTTACCAAACTCAGTAGGCGTCATGTTATAGGTAATGTCCTTTTCACGTTCTACACCATCTTCATCAATGTATTTTTCAACATCTTCAATAGATTGGTGTGGTTTTCCGCAATGTGGACAATAGTAACCTGAACGATAAGCGCCCTCTTCAGACCGTTGCTTTGTAGTGGCTTTAAACTCGTACTGAACAGCTGGCTCAATCCGCGCACCATCACGCATCGTCGTAAAGGCGATGATGAAGAAAACAGGTTTTAGTGGTTTAGGTCGGTCTTTTGCTGTCCATGCTGTATGGTAGTTAATTAGTTCCGCAGTATTTCTAATCACATGAATCTCTGCATCTGGAATCAATGTCCGAATTTCTTTCGGCCATTTATCCAGTAAGCTTGGAGGACACATGAGACAGACGTGATAACCTTTATTACCATTTACCGCACCCTCAAGAGTTGGACGATTGAAGGTCCCATCAGCGATAGCGGTCATCATGGTACTTTTTCCAGTAATACCAATAGGTAAGGATTTGAATTAATCTCCACCTTTTCCCCTGGTCCACACCGTACGTGCGACTTTCACCGCATACGGCGTTCCATCGTTAGATATGGTTTGTGTGTTTCTTGCACCCTTATTGTTTTGATACCAAAAGGTATTCGGACTTTTAATTGTTAGTTAGTGTAAATTTCCTCAAGTTTAGCATGTACTCGAAGTTTATTTAATTTGGCTAGTTGTTGCTTACTAAGGTTTAGAATTTTCATCAGTTTCCTAATGGTTTCCTCCCTAGTTGCGTGAATTAGCATGTGTACGGTGACGCTTACAATTGCTAGATTGTTGAACGAATCATCTTTACTTATTTTGTAAGGAATGATGTGGTGACAATGCACCTCGTCCATTTCTAGTTCCGTACCAGTGATTAAGCACTTACCTTGTTGTGCAACAAATTTTGAAATTCGGTTATCGAAGTACTCAATTGAGCAGTTTCTACCGATAACTGGGTTTCTCCAGAGGTATTCAAGTTTCCACGATGGCACAATGCTTAGTTCATCGTGAATTAGCTTTCTACCTTCTGGGGTGTATTTGTTGATTGCACTTTTAAGGTTCATTGGATTTTTATGTTGAATGTATCCAATTGGTAGGATAGGCGTACCTGCAAGATAACGGAGTCTTTTTGAAGCTAAGTAAGGTTTAATT
>Ga0182739_1003298_pt1 | contig 14230 bp, 14 predicted proteins | sample eDN5th30CBELigBY_FD_128873 | JGI IMG/M metagenome (GOLD analysis project Ga0182739, IMG submission 128873) | Enriched backyard soil microbial communities from Emeryville, California, USA - eDNA 5th pass 30_C BE-Lig BY (version 2) (version 2) | ecosystem: Environmental > Terrestrial > Soil >... | reverse complement strand
TGACGATCCTGATGAGCTTCGTCGGCGTGGCGCTCGCGGCCAGCTATCCGTACCTGAAGCGCTACACCTACCTGCCGCAGGTCTACCTGGGGATGGCGTTCGGCTGGGGCATCCCGATGGCCTTTGCCGCGGTGCAGGGCACGGTGCCGCCGGTGGCGTGGCTTCTGTACGGCGCCAACATCCTGTGGTCGACCGCCTACGACACCTGGTACGCGATGGTCGACCGCGACGACGACATCCGCATGGGCGCCAAGTCGACCGCGATCCTGTTCGGCGAACTCGACCTGGTGATCCAGGGCGTGCTGTACGCGCTGGTGTTCGCGGCGCTGGCGCTGGCCGGGCAGCAGGCGGGGCTGGGCGTCTGGTATTTCGGCGGGTTGGGCGTGGCGGCGGCGCTGGTGGCGTGGGAGTTCGTCATCACCCGCTACCGCGATCGCGACGCCTGCTTCCGCGCGTTCCTGCACAACCACTGGGTGGGGCTGGCGGTGTTCGCGGGGATCGCGCTGGATTACTTCATGGCGACGGAGGCCGGTGCCCGGCTGTTGTCTTTGTAGGCGCGTTGCAGGAGCGGCGGGAGCCGCGATGCTTCACCGGTAAAGCCATCGCGGCTTCCGCCGCTCCTGCAAAAGTCGGGGGCCGGCTGGCCGCGGCGCGCGCGACAATGCGGCCTTCGCCACCGGGAGACGCCACCATGTCCGAACCGCAGGCCCAAGGCTGGCCCGTCCGCTTCGCGCTGCGCAGCGCGGCCTTCGCCGAGCGCTGGTTCCCCGATGCCTACGTGTTCGCGGTGGCCGGGGTGGTGCTGGTGGCGGCGTGCGCGATGGGCTTCGGCGCCAGCCCGGCCGAGACCGCCAACGCCTTCGGCGAAGGCTTCTGGAGCCTGATCCCCTTCACCATGCAGATGGCGTTCGTGGTGATCGGCGGCTACGTGGTGGCGACCGCGCCGGTGGTGGCGCGCTTCATCGACCTGCTGGCGCGGATGCCGAAGACCGGTCGCGGGGCGGTGGTGTACGTGGGCCTGGTGAGCATGCTGGCGTCGCTGCTGAGCTGGGGGTTTTCGCTGGTGTTCGGCGGCCTGCTGGTGCGCGCGCTGGCGCGGCGCGGCGACCTGCGGATGGATTACCGTGCTGCGGGCGCATCGGCCTACCTGGGCCTGGGTGCGGTGTGGGCGATGGGGCTGTCGTCCTCGGCCGCGCAGCTGCAGGCCAATCCGGCGAGCATGCCGCCGGGGCTGGTGGAGATCACCGGCGTGCTGCCGTTCTCGCAGACGATCTTCCTGTGGCAGTCGATCGCGCTGACCGCGATCCTGATCAGCGTGTCGCTGCTGGTGGCATGGATCACCGCGCCGGGCGGCGATGCGGCGCGCACCGCGCGCGAGTTCGTCGACGTGGACGAGGCAAAGGCGCCGTCGCTGCCGCCGCGCACGCGCCCGGGCGAGTGGCTCGAATACAGCCCGCTGCTGACCGTGCTGCTGTCGCTGCTGGCGTTCGGCTGGCTGTTCGGCGAGTTCGCGAGCAAGCCCGCCGTCACCGCGATCGCCAACCTCAATACCTACAACCTGCTGTTCCTGTCGCTGGGCCTGCTGCTGCACTGGCGCCCGCGCAGTTTCCTCGATGCGGTGTCGCGCGCGGTGCCGGCGACCACCGGGGTGCTGATCCAGTTCCCGCTGTACGGGGGCATCGCGCTGATCCTCACCCATGCCGCCGGCCGCGGCGGCGAGACGCTGGCGCACCGGCTGTCGGAAGTGTTCGTGCAGGTCGCCTCCACCGACACCTTCGCGCTGGTGATGGGCGCGTATTCGGCGGTGCTGGGCTTCTTCGTGCCCTCGGGCGGCGGCAAGTGGATCGTCGAGGCGCCATACGTGATGCAGGCGGCCAACGACCTGCAGTTCCACCTGGGCTGGGCGGTGCAGGTCTACAACGCCGCCGAGGCGCTGCCCAACCTGATCAACCCGTTCTGGATGCTGCCGCTGCTGGGCGTGCTGGGCCTGCGCGCGCGCGACATCGTCGGCTTCACCTTCCTGCAGCTGCTGGTGCATATCCCGCTGGTGCTGGGCCTGTTATGGCTGCTGGGGTTGACGTTGCAGTACGTGCCGCCGGTGATGCCATGAGCATGGCGTGGAAGCGGCCTCGCCTCCGCGCGTTGCCGGCACGGGCCGGCGGCCGGTTTCAGTAGCCGAGCCTGACCGCCTTGACCTCGGTGAAGTGCTCCAGTCCGATGCGGCCGTTTTCCCGGCCATAGCCGGACTGCTTCACGCCGCCGAACGGCAGGGTCGCGCTGCCGCCACCGCCGTTGACGATGACCTGCCCGCTTTCCAGCAGGCCGACCAGCGCGTGCACCGTGCCGATGTCGCGGGCCCACAGCTTGGCCGAGAGGCCGTAGCGCGAATCGTTGGCGAGCGCGGCGACGGCGGCCGGCGAGGCGTCGTCGTCGAACGGCGTCACCGTCAGCGCAGGCGCGAAGATCTCCTCCTGCGAAACCCGCATGTCCGCGGCCGCGTCGACCAGGATCGCCGGTTCGAAGAAGTAGCCGCTGCCCGGGCGCGCGTGGCCGCCGCGCAACAGGCGCGCCCCGGCGGCCACGCTGTGGCCGATGATGTCTTCGGCGCGCCGGCGTTGCGCGGCGGAGATCATCGGCCCCACCTGGCTGCCTTCCTCATAGCCCGGTCCGATGCGCAGGCCGTCCATCGCCGCCAGCATGCGCTGCAGCAGGGCCTCGTACGCGGAACGTTGCACGAACACCCGCGAGCCCGCCGCGCAGTACTGCCCGCACTTGAACGTGATCTCGCCGACGATCGCCCTGGCCGCCCGGTCCAGGTCGGCATCGGCGAACACCACCACCGGCGACTTGCCGCCCAGCTCCAGCACCACGCGCTTGAGGTTGCCGCGCGCGGAGGCGGCCATGATCGACTTGCCCACCGCGGTGGAGCCGGTGAAGCTGATGATGTCGACGCCTGCGTGGTCGGCCAGCGCCTGGCCGGCGCTGGCGCCCGCGCCGGTGACGATGTTCACGACGCCGTCCGGGATGCCGACCTGGCGGCACAGGTCGCCGATCAGCAGCGCCGACAGCGGCGCCAGTTCGGCCGGCTTGACCACGGCGGTGCAGCCGGTCGCCAATGCCGCGGCGAGTTTCTGCAGCACCATCAGGAAAGGCGCGTTCCAGGGCGTGATCAGGCCGGCGACGCCGATCGGCTCGCGCAGGAAATAGTCCATGCCCGGTTGCGTGGCCGGGCGCATGGGCACCTCGCCGGAGAGCTTGGTGGCCCAGCCCGCGCAGTCGCGCAGCGCACGCAGGCCCAGCGGCAGGTCGCCGTCGCGGACCGACGCGATGCAGTGGCCGGCATCGAGCGATTCCAGCAAGGCGAACGTCTCTCGCCGGGCCTCGATGGCATCGGCCAGCGCCTGCAGCAGGGCCGCGCGCTGCCAGGCCGGCATGCGCGGCCACGGGCCCTCGCGGAATGCGCGGCGCGCCGCGACCACGGCGAGGTCGATGTCGGCCCCGTCCCCGGCCGCGATGGCGGCGATCGGCTCGCCGGTCGCGGGATCGTCGACCGGCAGCGTCTTCCCGGATGCGCACGGTTGCCAGCGGCCGTCGATGAGGACCGCAGGCGGCCGATCCCGGAGCTGGCGGCGGAGGTGTTGGAGCATCGATGCGGCGTCGGTGCCGGCAGGATCCGTGTCGAGGGGTGTCGGGTTCGGCATGGGAGGAAGGTTCCTGGCGGGGTGGCTCGGCCCGGCGAGCCAAGATGACAATGTCAACTATTGTGGAATAAGTTGATATTGTCAACAAAGAGTCCGGGCGGCCCGGTCAATCCTGGTCGGCGGATTCCAGCGGCGAAAGCCGTCCGAGCAGCGCCTCCAGCTGCGAGCGTTCGTCGGGGCCGAGTCCGGCGACCAGTTCGCGCGCCGTGTCGGCGCGCAGCGACTCCGCGCGCGAATGGATGGCGGTGCCGGTTGCCGTCAGCGCCAGCGGCTGCGGACGCCGTCCGCCGCCGGCGGGGGGTGCGATGAAATCGCGCTCGCGCAGGACCTTGATGATGCGGGCGATCTGCGCCTTGTCGCGGCCGCTGGCGCGGACGATGTCGCTTTGCGTGCATCCCGGATGGCGGGCGACGAAACGCAGGGTGCGCGCTTCCATCGCCGCCAGGCCCACGCCGGCCTCGCGCAGCAGGCGCTGCATGCGGGCCGTGGTACGCCGTTCGATGGCGTTGATCAGGTTGAGGATCTCGATTCCGGGCTGGGCCGACATGTGCGTCCGTATTCCAGGCAGTCCCGGCGGATGGGAAGCGGTGTTGCCGGTGCGCCTATCGTACGTCCGCCTGCGATGGCGGCCGGTCACGGCACCCGCGCGCACACCCATGCATCGACCCGTGCCACGCCGGCGCGCCGCAACGCTTCGGCCGCCGCGTGCAGCGTGGCGCCGGTGGTCATGACGTCGTCGACCAGCGCGACGTGCGCGGGCAGCGGCGGGTCCCGTCGCGTGTCGAATGCGCGGCGCAGGTTGCGCCTGCGCCGCGTGGCGTCGAGTTCGGACTGCGGCGCGGTGGCGCGGATGCGTCGCAGCGCGTCGGGCAGCATCGGCAGGCGCAGGGCCCGGGCGAGCGGCTTCGCCAGCTCCAGCGCCTGATCGTAGCCACGCGAGCGCAGGCGGGCCTGGTGCAGCGGTACCGGGACCAGGGCCTGCGGACGCCCGGCATCGGTGAGGGCCTGCGCCATCAGCTGCGCCAGCAGTCGTCCGGCGGCGAGGTCGCGGTGGAACTTGAAGCGCGGCAGCAGGCGGTCGAGCGGGGCGGCGTAGACGAAGGCGGCGTGGGTGGCCTGCACCGGTGGCGGTTTGCGCAGGCAGTCGCCGCAGGCCTGCGGCGCGTCGGCCGCGCCAGGCGTGGCGGGCAGCGGGATCGCGCAGCGGGAACAGGCATGGCGATTCCAGGGCAGGGACGCGAAGCAGGTCTCGCACAGGTCGCGTCCGGGCGGGCTGGCCTCGGCGCAGGCCAGGCAGCGCCCCGGCCACAGGCGGCCGAGCAGGCGTTGCCAGCGGCCGTCAACATCCGGGCGGGTCGTTTGGTTGACAGGCATCGACATGCTTTCCAGACTGCCAAGCTTGTCCCGCGCTGTCTGTCAGGAACCTGCCATGCCCACCGTCAGTGAACCCCGCGACCTCGCCGCGGCGACCGCCGAGCCGCGCCACGACTGGAGCCGCCGCGAGGTCGAGGCCCTGCTCGACCTGCCGTTCACCGAGCTGCTGTTCCGCGCCGCCAGCGTACACCGCGCGCATTTCGACCCGGCCGAGGTCCAGGTCAGCACCCTGCTGTCGGTGAAGACCGGCGGTTGTCCGGAGGACTGCGCGTACTGCCCGCAGGCGCAGCGCTACCACACCGGGGTCGAGGCGCAGAAGCTGATGAGCACCGACGATGTGCTGGCGAAGGCGAAACAGGCGAAGGACGCCGGTGCCTCGCGCTTCTGCATGGGCGCGGCGTGGCGCTCGCCCAAGGACCGCGACATCCCCAAGGTCGCCGAGATGATCCGCGAAGTGAAGGCGCTGGGGCTGGAAACCTGCGCCACGCTGGGCATGCTGACCGGCGAGCAGGCCAGCGCGCTCAAGGCCGCGGGCCTGGACTACTACAACCACAACATCGACACCGACCCCGAGTTCTACGGCGACATCATCCACACCCGCGAGATGCAGGACCGCTTCGACACGCTCGCACACGTGCGCGACGCGGGGCTGAAGACCTGCTGCGGCGGCATCGTCGGCATGGGCGAGTCGCGGCGCCAGCGCGCCGGCCTGCTGCAGGCGCTGGCGACGCTGCCGGCGCATCCGGACTCGGTGCCGATCAACCGCCTGGTGCAGGTGGAAGGCACGCCGCTGCACGGCACCGCGGAGCTGGATCCGTTCGAGTTCGTGCGCACGATCGCGGTGGCCCGCATCACCATGCCCAGGTCGATGGTGCGCCTCTCGGCCGGACGCGAGCAGATGAGCGACGAACTGCAGGCGCTGTGCTTCGCCGCCGGCGCCAACTCGATCTTTTACGGCGAGAAACTGCTGACCACCGGCAACCCGGACACCGAGCGCGACCTGGCCCTGTTCGAACGCCTGGGTCTGCGGCCGATGCAGGTGACCGTCGACGCCGGCGACCACGACCACGGCGGCACGGTGCACGCCGATATCGTCCAGTCCGCCTGTTCGTGCGCGGCCTAGCCAGCGACGGGAGGCCGGCAATCATGACCGGGAACGCCTGACATGCCCTGGTACGGATGGGCCTACCTCGTGCTGCTGTGCCTGATCGGCGCGGGCGGCTTCGTCGCCGGGCTGCGCAGCGGACACCCACTGCTGGCGCTCCTGCAGCTGGCCGCGGTCGCCGTGCTGGGCTGCGGCGTGGCGCTGTACTTCCGCGGCGAGGGCGCCGGCCTCGCCTACGGCGTTGCGCTGCTGTGCGCGCTCGGGGTGCTTGCGTACAAGACGCTCGCCGACAGGCGGCTCGCCGAACGCGCGCGCATCACGCCGGCCGGTCGCCTGGGCATGGCACTGGGCCAGTTGATGTTGATGCCAGGCGCGGTGCTCGGCGCGCTGGCGTTCTGGGCGCAGCGCGGTGGCTGAGCGTCCCGACCTGCACGCACGGATCGCGGCGCAGCGCGAGCAGCGTGCCGCGGCCGGGCGCACGCGCGTGCGACGCACGGTGACCCGGCGCGACGGCGTGCGCGTCGAGGTGGATGGCCGCTGGCTGCTGAACTTCTGCAGCAACGACTACCTCGGCCTGTCGCAGCAGTTCGCAGTGGTCAACGCGCTGCAGGACACCGCTGCCCGCGAGGGCGTCGGCAGCACCGCCTCGCACCTGGTCTGCGGCCACCACGCCGTGCACGACGAGCTGGAGCGCGAGCTGGCCCACTGGATCGGCGCGCCGCGCGCGCTGCTGCTGGGCAGCGGATTCCTCGCCAACCTGGCGGTGGTGCAGGCGCTGCTCGGCGATGACGACCTGTGCGTGCAGGACCGCCTCAACCACGCCAGCCTGGTCGATGCCGCGCGCCTGGCCGGCTGCCGCCTGCGCCGCTATCCGCACGCCGACGCCGACGGCGCGCTGCGCCAGCTGCGCGGCAATCCCGATGGCGCCGCGCTGCTCGCCACCGACGGCGTCTTCAGCATGGACGGCGACATCGCGCCGCTGCGCGAGCTGGCGCTGGCCGCGCAGGCGCAGCACGCGCTGCTGTACGTCGATGACGCGCACGGCGTTGGCGTGGTCGGTCCTGACGGCCGCGGCAGCGTGGCCGCCGCGCGCCTGTCCGGCGCCGCGCCGCTGCAGCTGGTGACGCTGGGCAAGGCGCTGGGCGGCTACGGCGCCGCGGTGCTGGGCGATGCCGACCTGATCGAACACCTCGCCGAAACCGCGCGCCCCTACGTCTACACCACCGCGCTGCCGCCGGCGCAGGCCGCCGCATCGCTCGCCGCGGTGAAGCTGGCGCGGCGCGAAGGCTGGCGCCGCGACAAGCTGCTGGCGCAGGTCGCGCAGTTCCGCCGCCTCGCCGCGCAGCGCGGCCTGGAACTGCTGCCATCGGACACGCCGATCCAGCCGCTGCTGTGCGTCAGCGACGCGCAGGCGCTGGCGATGGCGGCCGCGCTGGAGCAACAGGGGTTCTGGGTCGCCGCGATCCGCCCGCCGACGGTGCCGGAAGGCCGCGCGCGCCTGCGCGTCACGCTGTCGGCGCTGCACGCGCCGGAGGACATCGAGGCGCTGGTGGATGCGCTGGCCGTCGCGACGGAACGGGTCGCGGCCGCCGCCGACGTTGCGCAAGACGCGATTCCACAGCCATGAACGAGACCACCGCCGACACCCGCCGCGCGCTTGCCGCGGTCGTCATCGCGCTGGCCTCGGCGCTGTTCTTCACCCTGACCTACGTGCTCAACCGCGCCAGCGCTACCGGCGGCGGACACTGGGCGTGGACGGCATCGCTGCGCTACCTGATCACGCTGCCGCTGCTGCTGCCGCTGATGCCGTGGCAGGGCGGCGTGGCGCCGGCGTGGCGCGCGATCCGCGCGCATCCGTGGGCATGGCTGCGCTGCAGCGCGATCGGCTTCGTCGGCTTCTACGTGCTGCTTTGCTATGCGGCCGACAGCGGGCCGTCGTGGCTGGTCGCCGGCAGCTTCCAGTTCACCGTGATCGCCGGGATGCTGTGCGCGCCGCTGATCTATCGCGATGCGCGGCGCCGGATCCCGCGCGCGGCGCTGGCCATCGGCGCGGTGATCGTTGCCGGCGTGCTGCTGCTGCAGTTCGGCCACGCTGATGGCGCACTCGACCGTGCCGGCTGGATCGCACTGGCCTGCGTGCTTGGCGCGGCGGTGATGTATCCGCTCGGCAACCGCCTGCTGCTGCTGCACCTGGAGCGCACCGGCGAAGACCTCAACGCGACCCAGCGCGTGTTCGGCATGACCCTGGCCAGCCAGCCGCTGTGGATCGCGATTGCAGCCTTTGCCTGGCACGAGGCCGGCGTCCCGTCCGCGGGGCACGTCTGGCTGGCCGGCGGGGTTGCGCTGAGCGCCGGCGTGATCGCCACCATCCTCTTCTTCCAGGCCACCGGCATGGTCCGCGACAACCCGGCTGCGCTCGGCGCCGCCGAGGCGATGCAGGCGGCCGAGCTGCTGTTCGCCACGGTGCTGGGCGTGGTGTTCCTGCACGAAGCCTGGCCGCGCGGCATTGCCATCTGGGGCGCGGTGCTGGTGGTGCTGGGGATCGTCGCGTTCGCCGCGCTGGTGGCGCGCCGCAGCGCCGGCAGCCTGCCGCGCACGCGCGCGCTGCGGACGGATCGCGGGGCATGAAGGAGAACGACCTGTATATCGAGGAAACCGGCGAAGGCTCGCCGCTGGTTCTGCTGCACGGCTGGGCGATGCACGGTGGCGTGTTCGCGCTGCTGGTCGAACGCCTGCGCGAACGCCACCGGTTGTTCATCGTCGACCTGCCCGGCCACGGCCGCAGCCGCGACAGCGCCGTGCCGCTGGCGCCCGAAGCCTGCGCCGAAGCGATCGCCGCGCGGGTCCCGCGCGCGCCGTGGTGCGGCTGGTCGCTGGGCGGGCTGGTCGCGCTGCACGCGGCGGCGACGCGGCCCGACGCGGTGCGGGGCCTGGTGATGCTGTGCGCCAGCCCGCGCTTCGTGCGCGGCGACGGCACCGGCGATGATGGATGGAAGTACGGGATGTCGGCGGAGGTCTTCCGCGATTTCGCGACGGGTTTGCGCAGCGACTACCGCGCCACGCTCGACCGCTTCATCGCGCTGGAGGCGTTCGGCTCCGACGACGCGCGCGGCGAACTGCGTACCCTGCGCGCCGAAGTGTTCTCGCGCGGCGAGCCGGCCGCGCACGTGCTCGCCGACGGCCTGGAACTGCTGGAGACCGCCGACCTGCGCGACGAGCTGCCGAAGCTCGCGGTGCCCAGCCTGTGGATCGCCGGTCGCCGCGACCGCCTGGTCGACCCGCGCGCGATGCGCGCGGCCGCAGGCATGGCGCCGAATGCGAAGTTCGCGGTCGTCGAACACGGCGGGCACGCGCCGTTCCTCACCCATGCCGACGAAGTCGCCGCGCTGCTCGACGGTTTCATGCAGGGACTGCCGGCATGAGCAAGGTGTTCGATCCGCGCCAGGTGCGGCGTGCGTTCTCGCGCGCGTCGAGCAGCTACGACGCGGCCGCGGCGCTGCAGCATGAAGTCGAGTCGCGCCTGCTCGAGTCGCTCGACTACCTCGAGGACCGCGTGCCGGACACTATCCTCGACCTCGGCTGCGGCCCCGGTCACGCCGCCGCGGCGATGCGCAAGCGCTGGCCGCGGGCGCGCGTGGTCGCGATGGACATCGCGTTGCCGATGCTGCAGCAGGCGCGGCGGCGCAGCAGCTGGAACCCTTTGCACAAGCCCATCGACCGCATCAACGCCGACGCGCGCGCGCTGCCGCTGGCCGACGACAGCGTCGACGTGCTGTTCTGCAACCTGTGCATGCAGTGGGTCGATGACCTGCCGGCCGCGTTCGCCGGCTTCCGCCGCGTGCTCAAGCCCGGCGGCCTGCTGCTGGTCTCGACTTTCGGTCCCGACACCCTGCAGGAGCTGCGCGAGGCGTTCGCCGCCGCCGACAGCGCGCCGCACGTCAGCCCGTTCGCTTCGATCGCGCAGTTCGGCGATGCGCTGATGCACGCCGGCTTCCACGACCCGGTGCTCGACCGCGACGTGTTCGTGCACGGCCATGACGACCTGCCGGCGCTGATGCACGAGTTGCGCGCGATCGGCGCCACCAACGCGCTGGCGTCGCGCCGGCCCACGCTGACCGGCAAGGCGCGCTTTGCCGCCGCCGCGAGCGCATACGAACACGAGCGCCGCGACGGCCGCCTGCCCGTGACGTGGGAAGTGATCTACGCCCAGGCCTGGGGCCCGCAGCCGGGCGCGCCGATCCGCGAGGGCGGCTTCGACGTGACCTCGATCCCGGTGTCGAAGATCCCGATCCGGCGGCGATGAGGTCCGACGCGGTGGTTCCTGTTCTGCGTGCGATTCAGCGGCGGGATACTGAAAGCAACCAGAACAGGGGCCGACACTCAGCTTTGTCTGCGACAGGCCACGGGAAAATGCGTTGCCAGCAGGAGATGGCCGCCAAAGCGGCGGCCATCCCTGAAATATCCTGCGCGTTCACGGTTCACGGTTCACGGTTCACTGGTCGGGGGTGTACTGCGTTGGAACTCGTAATATGTCAAAACCCACCCGCCGCCTTGTCCATTGCTTACCCATGTGTAAGTCCATGTTTCGGTAATGCCGCCACCCGTATGCGCAATGGTGAGTGTCTCCCCATTGGTTCCGCTGGGTGGCAGCGGAACTGGCGGTTCGCCACCCACATTCGCTCGATCCGACGCGCTCCCCCGAACCGTCTTGATCGATACCAGGAACTCCCCCTTCAAATCAGAACTCTCGAACAAGCCCTGCTTTGAAGGTGCGTCGTGTGCCATCAGCCAATCAATGATTTGACGCCCCTCGCGCGAGGTCACGCCGTAGGTCGCTGTCGAAGTGGTGACAGTCTCTACATCGGATGTGCGGGCATGCGCCGAACCACTCCCTACAAGGCCCAGCGAGAGAGTGATGGCGATGATTGAGGGAATATTCTTCATGAAAACTCTTTGGTAGACAGTCAACTTCGCGATTCGACACAACACACTGGCTTGCAGAATGAAGCCGAATGAATGTGCTTGCGAACGCTGAATCAACTTCCCCGCTTCTCTCCTCTCCTCCGCCGGCCTTGTACCTCGTACGCGGTGTACGGACCGTGATCTGCATTACGCGATATCAGCAAGAAGAAAATAGGCTAGGAACTAGCTGTTCGCCGACGATCCAATTGAAGTGCGAAGCCGTCTCCCCGCAAGGTCTCTGGTGCCAGTTGCTTCGATTCAGACACCACCGCCTACACTCGCCGCAACCGTCCTCATCGAAAGCCGCCATGTCCGTCCGGCTCCGCCTCGTCCCGCTCTTGCTTGCCGGCGCGCTGGCGGCTTCGCCCGCGCTCGCGCAGGACGAATACGTCGTCGACCTGTCGCAGATCGACCCGGCGGCGATCCTCGCCAGCGCTGGCGACGTGCTGATGCGCGCGCCGGACGCCGCGATCGACGATCTGTTCCAGGCCACGCATGCCGCTTCGCAGTCGCCGCGCGACGCAAAGATCCTGTGCACGCTGTTCGACCCGCACGCCGACCGCGGCTTCGAGGCGCTTGCCGCTACCGCCAACCGGCTCGGCGCCGACAGCCGCGAGCGCTTCGCCATCGCCCTGGCCAACATCGCCGCCGCGGGCCTGCAGAATCCGCGCCAGCCTTACGACGCCATCGCGGCGAAGCAGACACTCAAGTCCGCCGGCGTGACCGCGATGCTGCTGCACGACGATTTCCTGCTCGGCATGACCGCCGAAGGCAACGACGCCGCCGCCCGCGACGCGCGCTGTCGCTCGTTCGGCTGGATGCTCGATGCGCTGCAGGCCGTTCCTGCCCAACAGCGTGTCGCGGCGACGCGACTGATGCTCAACGAAGGACTGGCGCAGCTGGGGCCGCGCTGAGCCGACGCACTCTGTTCTTGCAGGAGCGGCGGAAGCCGCGAGCGTCTTCCTCGCACGTCGCAGGTCGCGGTTTCCGCCGCTCCTGCAACGCGCGGGCCGGCCTCACCACGGCAGCGCGTCGAGGTCGACATTGCCGCCCGTGAGAACCACGCCCACGCGCTGGCCTGCGAAGCGTTCACGATGGCCCAGCACCATCGCCAGCGCGATCGCCGACGACGGCTCGACCAGCAGCTTCATGCGCTGCCACAGCAGCCGCATCGCCGCGATCGTGTCGCCATCGGTGACGGTGAGCACTTCGACGCCGTGTTCGCGCAGCAGCTCGAAATCCGGCGCGCCCAGGGTGCCGCGCAGGCCGTCGCAGATCGTGTCGGGAATGAAGTCGGTGACGCGTTCGCCGCGACGCAGCGATTCGAACGTGTCGGCCGCACCCGCGGGCTCGGCGCCGAACACGCGGCAACCGGGCGCCAGCGCGCGCGTGGCGATCGCGGTGCCCGAGGCCAGTCCGCCGCCGCCGACCGGGACCAAGATCGCGTCGAGCGTGCCGGTCGCATTGAGCAGTTCCATCGTTGCCGTGCCCTGGCCGGCGATCACGCGCGAATCGGTATAGGGATGCACCAGTTCGGCGCCGGTGTCGGCCTGGACTTGTGCGCACATGGCTTCGCGTGCGGCGATGGTCGGCGCGCAGCGGTGCAGGACCGCGCCGTAGCCTTCGATCGCGGCGAGCTTGGCCGCCACCGCGTTGTCCGGCACCACCACGTGGCAGGGGATGCCGCGCGTGCGCGCCGCCAGCGCCAGCGCGCCGCCGTGGTTGCCGGAAGAATGCGTGACCACGCCGCGCGCGGCGGTGGCCTCGTCCAGCGACCACACCGCGTTGCAGGCGCCGCGGAACTTGAATGCACCGGCGCGCTGCAGCGGTTCGGCCTTGAAGTGCAGCGTGCAGCCGGCGATGGCGTCCAGGCCGCGCGAATGCAGCACCGGCGTGACGTGCGCATGCGGCGCGATGCGCGCCGCTGCAGACAGGATGTCGTTGAAACCGGGCAGCGCGGCGTGATCCATGGGCACAGCGTACGATGGGCGAGGCTGTTCAGCTAACAGAACGCCGCTTGGCGAAAATTAAGCACGGATTCAAAGCCCGGGGCCGATGCTGGCCGCAGATAAACAGGGGAAGCCGCCATGTTCCGTCAAATTGCCATTCTCGCCGCCGCCGTCGCACTGGCCGGTTGCGCCACCGATTACAGCTATCGGGGCGGCGCCGGCGGGGATTACTACTACGGGCGGCCGACGGTCGATTACTACGATTACGGCTATGGCGCGCCCTATGGCAGTGCCTATGGCTATCCGGGCAGCTGGTATGGCGGCGTGGGCATCGGCTATGGCTACGGCTACGGTGGTTACGGTTATCCCTACAGCTACTACGGCGGCTACTACCCGCCGTACTGGTGGTACCGGCCGCATCGTCCGCACCGCCCCCACAAGCCGCCGCATGAGGATGTCCCGCCGCGCGTGACCGGCGGCCGCCTGCCGCCGAGCCGGGTGGTCGGCAGCCAGCCGCCACGCAGTCCGGCGCAGGCGATTCCGCGCAACGGCGAGCGGCCGATGCTGCCGCCGCGCCAGGAAGCGCCCTGGCGTGGCCGCGCCGACGCCGGCCCGCCGCCGATGTCGCGGCCGGCGCCGCGTGCGGAGCGCCCGCCGTCCAGCAGCCCTCAACCCGCGCCCAGCTATCGACCGGCTTCCACCCCGCCGCGTCCGGCCCCGCCGGTATCGCGTCCGTCCCGGCCAACTTCGACACCGAGTTTCCGGGAACGTGAACCCGATCGTAAACACGAGCGCTGATGCGCTTGCGTCCGGCGCAAACTGGACGCAAGCTAGGCGCGACTGACCGGTTGCGTCCTTTATTGACGTAATGCGGACTGACCAATGTCGACACCCGGCGGAGTAATCCGGATCCCCCCTGTTCCGCTCTCCGCCGGGCGTCGGCGCCTAGACAAGGCGCCACTGGCGCACGCTCCCCGGAAATGAAAAGGGGCCGAATGTCCCCCGACATTCGGCCCCGTTGCTACCCCGTCGTGCGCCTGGCCGGCCCTGTTCCGATTTCCAGCCTGCGCCCCCTCGCGCTTGCCACGTCGGGTGCAACGGGACAGTTTGCAGGAAGCGTGCCAACTGCTTCGGTGCGT
>Ga0182739_1003296_pt1 | contig 14234 bp, 12 predicted proteins | sample eDN5th30CBELigBY_FD_128873 | JGI IMG/M metagenome (GOLD analysis project Ga0182739, IMG submission 128873) | Enriched backyard soil microbial communities from Emeryville, California, USA - eDNA 5th pass 30_C BE-Lig BY (version 2) (version 2) | ecosystem: Environmental > Terrestrial > Soil >... | reverse complement strand
TGGAACAACTTCTTCTGGCCGTTCATCGTGCTCGACCGGCAGAACCCGACGCTCCCCGTCGCGCTGTCGCTCCTGCAGTCGAACTACTTCGTGGACTACTCGATCGTCCTCGCGGGCGTCATCCTCGCCACGATCCCGCTGCTGCTGCTGTTCATCTTCGCCGGCAAGCAGCTCGTGAGCGGCATCATGGCCGGTGCGGTCAAAGGTTAGTCTGCCTCCATGTCCCGCACCTTCCCCGGCGGCTTCCTGTTCGGAGCCGCGACGGCCGCCTTCCAGATCGAGGGCGCGGCCCTCCAGGACGGCCGCACGGCATCCATCTGGGACGCCTTCTGCCGCGTGCCCGGCGCGATCGTCGGCGGCGACCACGGCGACGTCGCGTGCGACCACTACCACCGCTACCGCGACGACGTCGCCCTCATGAAGGACCTCGGGCTCGACACCTACCGGTTCTCGGTGTCGTGGGCGCGCGTGCGACCGGACGGCGGCCCGCTCAACCGGAAGGGCCTCGACTTCTACGAGCGGCTCGTGGACGAGCTGCGCGGCGCCGGGATCGTCCCGTGGCTGACGCTCTACCACTGGGACCTCCCTCAGGCGCTGCAGGAGCGCGGCGGATGGGCGACGCGCGAGACGAGCGATCTGTTCACGGAGTACGCGCTCGACGTGCACGACGCGCTGGGCGACCGGGTCGAGAACTGGACGACGCTCAACGAGCCGTGGTGCTCGTCGTTCCTCAGCTACACCGCAGGCATCCACGCTCCCGGCCGCTACTCCGTCACCGAGGGCGTGCTCGCCGCCCATCACCTGATGCTGGGCCACGGCCAGGTCGTGCGGGAGCTCCGCGCCCGCGACGCGGCGCTGAACCTCGGGATCACGCTGAACCTCACGGTCGCCGAGCCCGTAGATCCCGCAGACCCTGCCGACGCGGACGCCGCCCGCCGCATCGACGGACAGTTCAACCGCTGGTTCCTCGACCCGATCTTCCGTGGCGCGTATCCCGCGGACGTCGTCGACGACATCCGCGCCGTGGATGCCGGCGCCGTCGCGGCGCTGGAGGAGGCGACGCTGCCGGGCGACCTCGACGTGATCTCGACGCCGCTCGACGCCCTGGGCGTGAACTACTACCACGGCGAGTTCGTCGGCGCCCGGCCCGATCCCCGTCAGCCCGAGCCGACCGACGCGCCCACGACCCGTCGCGCCGAGTCGCCGTTCCCGTCGCACGACGGCATCCACTGGCACGAGCGCGGCCTGCCCCGCACGTCGATGCACTGGGAGGTGCAGCCGGAGACGCTCACGACCCTGCTGGAGCGCGTGTGGACGGAGTACGCGCAGCCGGCCGGGACGACGCTGTACGTCACGGAGAACGGCTCGGCGTACGACGACGTCGTGTCGTCCGACGGTGACGCGAAGCGGGTCCACGATCCCGAGCGCACCGACTTCCTGCGCCGCCACCTCGCCGCGACCCTCGACGCCGCGGAGGCGGGCGTCGACGTGCGCGGCTACTTCGCCTGGTCGCTGCTCGACAACTTCGAGTGGGCATGGGGGTACGACAAGCGGTTCGGCATCGTCCACGTCGACTACGACACCCAGGAGCGCACGCTCAAGGACAGCGCGCTGGAGTATCGTCGGGTGATCGCCGCCCGGGCGATCGACGTTCCCGCAGCACAGAGGTAGACCGTGACCATCGACGCGACGCGCGCCCCGGTGACCATCGAAGAGGTCGCGGCGGCGGCCGGGGTGTCCCGGTCGACCGTGTCGCGCGTGGTGAACGGGTCGACCGCCGTCAGCCCCGCAGCCCTGGACGCCGTGCACCGCGCGATCGCGGAGCTCAACTACGTCCCCAACCGGGCTGCCCGCTCGCTCGCCAGCAAGGCGACGATGGCGCTGGCCCTGGTCGTCCCCGAGGACACGACGCGCTTCTTCGGAGACCCCTTCTTCGCGGCGATCGTCTCGGGCATCAACGCCCGGCTCCGCCGCTCCGACTACGTCCTGAACCTGATCATCGCGAGCGACGACCCCCAGGACAAGGCGACGGCCTATCTGCGCAGCGGCGCCGTCGACGGGGCGATCGTCGTGTCCCACCACACGAGCGACACGTTCATCGACCGGATCGCCGCCGTCGTCCCCGTCGTCTACGGCGGCCGTCCCGTGCGCGAGCGGGGGCGCGACTACTACGTCGACGTCGACAACGTGGCGGGGGGACGCGCGGCGACCGAGTACCTCATCGGCACCGGCCACCGCCGCATCGCGACCATCACGGGGCCGCTGACGATGCCCGGCGGCATCGACCGGCTCGCCGGCTTCCGCAAGGCGCTCGCGGACGCGGGCCTGGAGGAGGCCGGAGTCGAGGACGGCGACTTCACCGCCGACGGCGGCGCCGCGGCGATGCAGCGGCTGATCGACGCGAAGGTCGAGTTCGACTCGCTGTTCATCGCGAGCGACCTCATGGCACGCGGAGCGCTCGCCGCGCTCGGGCGCGCCGGCATCCGCGTTCCCGACGACGTCGCGATCATCGGCTTCGACGACTCCCCGGTGGCCACGAGCGTCAGCCCGGCGCTCACGACGATGAGGCAGCCGTCGTTCGCGCAGGGCGAGCGGATGGCCGACGTCCTGCTGTCGATCCTCGCCGGCGACGAGCCGCCGCACGTGACGATCCTCGAGACCGAGCTCGTGGTCCGCGCGTCGGCGTAGCTGCTGCGTTTCGTCTCGTCGCTGCTGCGTTTCGTCTCGTCGCTGCGCTCCTCGCTCAACGACCGCCTCGCTCAACGACCGCCTCGCTCAACGACCGGTCGGCGGGGCGTGCCCCCGGTCGTTGAGCGAGCGCAGCGAGACGAAACGCCGGCGGCTCTACTGCGGGTCGCCGCCGAGCTGGCCGATCGGGACGATCGGTCCGCCGTCGTCGGCGCCGGTGCTGCGCCACCGCGCGATGGCGTTGCCGCCGTGGTAGATCGCGAGGGCCGCGAGGGTGCCCAGGACGATCGCGCCGAAGCTCAGCGCGCCCAGGTTCATCGTGAAGCCGGCGATCGCGATGACGAACGCGACGGCCACGGTGTACTGGTTGACGGGCCGCGAGAAGTCGACCTGGTTGTCGACCCAGATCTTGATGCCGATGACGCCGATGAGGCCGTACAGGGCCGTCGTGACACCGCCGAGCACGCCGCCGGGCATCGCGAAGATGACGGCGCCGACCTTCGGCGAGAAGGCGAGCAGCACCGCGACGGCGCCGGCCACCCAGTAGGCGGCGGTCGAGTAGACGCGGGTGGCGGCCATGACGCCGATGTTCTCGCCGTACGTCGTCGTGCCCGAGCCGCCGAATCCGCCCGCGACGACGGTCGCGACGCCGTCGGCGACGAGGGCGCGGCCGGTGTGGCGGTTGATCGAAGGGTCGCCCGTCATGGTGGCGACGCCCCGGACGTGGCCGACGTTCTCGGCGATGAGCACGAGGACCACGGGCAGGAACATGGGCAGCGCGCCCCAGGCGACGGGATCGCCGAAGGCGGGGAAGTGGAACTCGGGGAGGCCGATCCACGCGGCCTTGCCGACCTCGGAGAAGTCGACGCGGCCGAGGAGGATCGCGGCGAGGTAGCCCACGACGACGCCCAGGAAGATCGAGATGCGGCCGAGGAACCCGCGGAAGAGCACGGCGAACAGGATGCAGGCGACGAGCGTGATCGTGCCCAGCAGCGCATCCTTGCTGAAGTTCTGCCACGCGACAGGGGCGAGGTTGAGGCCGATGAGGGCGACGATCGCGCCGGAGACCACCGGCGGCATGAGCCTCTCGATCCAGCGGGTGCCCGTCGCCTGCACGAGGAAGCCGACGCCGGCGAGCAGGAGACCGGCGACGAAGACGCCCAGGAGGGCCTGGCCGTACTGCTCGGGCGTCTCGAGCGGCCTGCCGTCGCCGGGGCCGAGCGCGAGGATCGGCGCGATGAAGGCGAACGACGAGCCGAGGTAGCTGGGCAGGCGGTTGCGCGTGAGCAGGAGGAACAGGAACGTGCCGATGCCCGAGAACAGGAGCGTCGTCGACACGGGGAATCCGGTCAGCAGCGGCACGAGGAACGTCGCGCCGAACATCGCGACGACGTGCTGCGCGCCGATGGCGATCGTCCCCGGCCAGCCGAGGCGCTCGTCGGGCTTCACGACGGCGCCGCGCTCGACGTGGCGTCCGTCGCCGTGGAGTTTCCAAGTGGGCATGGCGCTGCTCCTCAGGGGTCAGGGGGTCCGGGGCGTGGTGCCCGACGTCAGGCTACCTGGGAGATCGCTGAGAGCGTCGGAACGGCGCGCTGCGTCAGGCGGTGAGGAGGGTGAGGAGCTCGCGGTACTTTCCGGCAGTGCGGTCGACGATGTCGGCGGGCAGCTCCGGCGGCGTTCCCTGCTCGTCCCAGTGCGCGGCCAGCCAGTCGCGGACGATCTGCTTGTCGAAGCTCGCCATGCGCTCGGCGGGGGTCGTGCCGGTCGCCCACGCCGCGGCATCCCAGTAGCGCGACGAGTCGCTCGTGAGCACCTCGTCGGCCAGGGTCAGGACGCCGTCGGCATCCGTCCCGAACTCGAACTTCGTGTCGGCGAGGATCAGCCCCTTCGCCTCGGCCGCCGCCGCGGCGCGGCGGTAGATCTCCAGTGACGTGTCGCGGAGCTCGGCGGCCCGCTCGGCGCCGACGAGCTCGACCGTCCCCTCGAACGTGATGTTCTCGTCGTGCTCGCCCATCGGGGCCTTGTAGGCGGGCGTGAAGATCGGCTCGGGAAGGCGGTCGCCGTTGGAGAGCCCCTCGGGCAGGCCGATGCCGCACACCGTGCGCGAGGCCTGGTACTCGGCCCATCCCGATCCGGTGAGGTATCCGCGGACGACGCACTCGATCGGCTGCATGTCGAGGGCCCGCACGACCATCGCGCGCCCTGCGACCGCCGCGGGCGGCTCCGCACCCGCGACGAGGTGGTTCGGGATCGGCCGGCCGCCGTCGGCGCCCGCGAGCTGATCGAACCACCACAGGCTGAGCCGGGTCAGCAGCGCGCCCTTCTCGGGGATGCCGGGGCTCAGCACGACGTCGAAGGCGCTGACCCGGTCGCTCGCGACGACGAGCATGGCCTCCCCTGAACCTGTCGAATCGGTCCCTGAGCCTGTCGATTCGGTCCCTGAGCCTGTCGAAGGGCGGTACAGGTCGCGCACCTTCCCCGAGTACACGTGTGTCCAGCCGGGCAGGGTCGCGGGCGCATCCGTCACCCGTCCATTATGGGCGGCCCGCGCCGCGGGCAACGTCGTCATGCCGTCAGCTCGTATCTCGCGCGGCCGCCGCGCCTCGGCGTTCGGGCGGGATCGATCCACGGGGGCGGTATCAGCCACACGGTCGCCTCGCGGCCTGCGCCGTCGACTCGGATCTCCCACCCGTCGTCGTGGATGCGGTGGTGGCATCCCGTGCACAGGAGCACGCCGTTGTCGAGATCGGTCGGTCCCCGATCCCGCTCCCACCAGCTGATGTGATGCACGTGGCACCAGGTCACCGGAGCGCCGCACGACGCGCAGCCCCCATCCCTCTCCGCGAGAGCGAGCTTCTGAGCCGTCGTGTACAAGCGCTTCGCCCGGCCCCAGTCCAGGACCTCTGATGCACCGCCCAGAACACAGGGGACGACCTGCGCATCGACGGCCAGACGACGCGCGGTGGCTGCGCTGACGGGTGCGTCGCTGCCGTCGATCGTGGCCGAGCCCACGCCGGACGTCAGCGCGTCGAGGTCCAGGCGCACGATGACGGTGGTCGTGGACAGCGTCGGCAGGCGGTCGCACCCGAGCCCGTGGCGGCACAGGTCGGCGAGGGCGTCGGCCTGCAGCTGCTTCACGCTGCGCTGATCGCGGCAGTCGTCGTCGACGTGCTCGTTGCGCCGCAGTGCGCCGGTCACGATGCCCTCGATCGCCGCCTTGACGGGCGCCGCCGTCTCGGGATCGAGCCTGGCCGTGAGGATCGTCAGCCCGTCTCGCTCCTGGATGACCAGCGACCGCTCCGCACGCAGCTCCTGCTCGCGCGGCTCGATGCCGTCGGGGTCGAGATGGGCCTCGGCTCGTGCGAGCACGCGGGCGAGCTCGTCGTTCCTGAGGCCGGGTGCGAGCTCGACCAGCTGTCGTTCCGCCTCGTCGAGGCGGCCGGCATCCACTCGCGGGGCGAGCTTGTCGAGCAGCGTGATGATCTGAGACGCCGCCCACGTGCCCAGCCGGGCTGCGGCGATCGCCCCGGCCACGTGCGGGCGCTTCGCGGGCAGACTCTCTCCGCTGAGCGACAGCCTCGGTGCGGTCGCCTCGCCCACCTGCACGAGCCGGGCAGCCTCCCCTCCCGTCGATCCGGTCGCGGTCGCGATGAGCGACACGGGTGTGCGGAACCCCTGTCGCTTGGCGAACGAGTCCTTGCCGAGCTCGGCGCGCGACTGTCGCGCGACCTCCGCGGCGACGGGCGCGAACGCCGCCTCGACCTGCCGCCGGAGCGCGCCGAACGCCTCGGTCACCGCGACCAGCTCGCCGGGCGACAGCGCGTCGGGTGAACGGCCGCCTCCGGCCGCGCCCAGCGCCGCGAGGGCTTCCGTGATGCGGTCGAGCGGGCTGTTCATGCCATCGAGATTAGAACATAAGTACGACACTCGGTGAGAGTTATCCACAGGGTCGCTCGGGCGACCCGGTTCGGCGAGCATGTCCGTGATCCGGGGTAAGAATGTTCGCGGGAAGGGTATATAGTCCATCTGGACTATTCGAGGATCGACGACGCAGGGGAGGCGCGATGAAGGATGCCACGGGCGCGATCACGCCGCTCGGTGTCGTCGTGATCGGGCTGCTCCGCGAGCGCGACATGCACCCGTACGAGATGCTCCGCCTCATCCGGCAGCGACGGGACGACCGCCTCGTCGGGGGCTCCCGCGGGACGCTGTACCACACGGTCGCGCGGCTGGAACGGTGCGCGTTCGTGACAGAGGTCGGCGTCGACCGCGACGGCAACCGTCCCGAACGCACGACGTACTCGCTCACCGACCGCGGCGCCGCGGCGGCGGCCGACTGGGTGCGCGATCACCTGTCGCGCACCGATCGCCCGCGGGAGTTCCGCGTCGCCCTCGCCGAAGCCCACGACCTGCCGCGCGCAGACGTCGTCGACCTGCTACGACGCCGGCGCGCGACACTGCAGGAGTATCGCGACGAGCTCCGCGCCGGACTCGCCGGCGCCGGCGAGCGGGGGGTGCCGCTGCAGTTCCTCGTCGAGGTCGAGCGGGAGCAGGTCATCCTCGACGCCGACCTCGCCTGGCTCGACGGATTCCTCATCCGTCTGGCCGACCTCGACATCCCCTGGGGCGTGCAGGAACTGCCCGCCGAGACCATGGCCCGCCTCGCGGCCTTCAGAGAAAGCGTGATCGCATGAGCGACCCTTCGACAAGCTCAGGGACCGGGACGAGCTCAGGGACCGGGACGAGCTCGGGGACCGACGTCCGCGGGCGCACCGGCACCGGGACGTCGCCCATCCCCACCCGCAGCCCGTGGCCCGCGCTGTGGGCGCTGGTCATCGGGTTCTTCATGATCCTCGTCGACACCACGATCGTCTCCGTCGCCAACCCCGCCATCAAGGCCGCGCTGGACGCCGACACGAACAACCTCGACAACGTCGTGTGGGTGACCTCCGCCTACCTGCTGACCTACGCCGTGCCGCTCCTGATCACGGGGCGGCTGGGCGACCGGTTCGGTCCGAAGAACGTGTACCTGATCGGCCTGGCGGTGTTCACCCTGGCATCCCTCGGCTGCGGACTCTCGTCGAGCCTCGAGATGCTCATCGCCATGCGTGCCGTGCAGGGTCTCGGCGCGGCGTTCATGACGCCGCAGACGATGGCCGTCATCACGCGCACCTTCCCGCCCAACCGGCGGGGCGCGGCGATGGGGCTGTGGGGCGCGACCGCCGGCATGGCGACCCTCATCGGACCGCTCGCGGGCGGCCTGCTCGTCGACGCCCTCGGCTGGGAGTGGATCTTCTTCATCAACCTGCCCGTCGGCGTCATCGGCTTCGTGCTGGCGTGGATGCTGGTGCCGTCGCTCGAGACGCACCCGCACCGCTTCGACCTCGTCGGCGTCTTCCTGAGCGCCCTGGGCCTGTTCCTCATCGTCTTCGGGCTGCAGGAGGGCGAGAAGTTCGAGTGGGCGGCGTGGATATGGGGCATGATCGGCGCGGGCGTGCTCGTGATGGGCATCTTCATCTGGACGCAGTCGCGCACCCGCAGCGAGCCGCTGGTCCCCCTCGGCCTCTTCCGCGACCGCAACTTCTCGATCTCGAACCTCGCGATCGCCGCCGTCGGGTTCACCGTGACGAGCATGTCGCTGCCGCTGATGTTCTTCGTCCAGCTCGCGCGCGGCCTGACCCCGACCGAGGCCGCGCTCCTCATGATCCCGATGGCCGTGCTGTCGGGCGTGCTCGCGCCGTTCGCCGGGCGCCTGCTCGACCGCACCGATCCCCGCTTCCTCCTCGTGCCGGGACTCCTGATGGTCGCTGTGTCGCTGTTCTGGTACTCGAGCCTCATGAACGTCGACACCCCCATCTGGATGTACCTGCTCCCGTCGGCGGTCATGGGCATCGGCAACGCGGGCATGTGGGGGCCGCTCGCGACGACCGCGACGCGCGAGCTCGCCCCCCGGCAGGCGGGCGCCGGCGCGGGCATCTACAACACGACGCGGACCGTCGGCTCGGTGATCGGCTCGGCCGCCATCGCGGCGGTCATGCAGGCGCGACTGACGGCGAACCTGCCCGGCGCCGACGACGCGGCATCCGGCGGGTTCGGCGAGGGGACGCTGCCCCCGTTCGTCGTCGACGGGTTCTCCACCGCGATGGCGCAGTCGATCCTCGTGCCTGCGGGCGTCATCGTCATCGCCGTCGTCGCGGTCCTCTTCCTGCGTCGCCCCGCGTCCGTCGAGCGGCGGTAGGTGGCGACGAGCAGCCGCGTAGGGTGGGCGGGTGAGCAAGCGATCGCGCGCGGGTGTCCTGGCGGCGGCCCTCGTCGCGGTGCTCTCCGGATGCACGGCGACACCGGCGCCGGTCGTCTCGACGACGGATGCCCGTCCGACCACGCCGTCCGCCTCAGAGCCCGCGTCGCCTTCGCTCCCGCCGCTCTCCGTCCCCGAAGTGCGCGACGACGAGATCGCCCGCTCGGTGCTCAGCGAGACGGCCGGCACGCCGACCGTCGAGTCCGTCATCTCCGACGTGCCCGACGCCGACGCGCAGTACGCCGTCGAGGGAGACTGCCGATCGGACGCAGGGACCGGCGCGGCGACGGCGGCATGGGCGATCACGCGCGCCGACGAGTCGGCCGAGCCGATCGCGTCGGGCGAGATCCCCTGCGACGGCTCCGGGTCGCTGAGCACCCTGCCGTTGCCCGGCGGCCCGGTACAGCTCGCGTTCACCCGCACCGACGGCGTCTCCGTCGCCTGGGTGCGGCTGATCCCGGCTGACGGCTAGCGCCGGCCCACCCTCAGAGGGACGGGTCAGTCGGCGACGCGGACGGCGATGTCGGTGCGGTGGTGCGAGCCCTCCAGCGCGATCTCGCCGACGGCGCGGTAGGCGCGCTCGCGCGCCTCGAAGAAAGTGTTGCCCAGGGCGACGACGTTGAGCACGCGGCCGCCCGTAGCGACCAGCTCGCCGCCGCGCTCGGCCGTCGCCGCATGCGCCAGGTGCACGCCCTCGACAGCGGCCGCGGCATCCAGCCCCGTGATCGGCCGGCCGGTGACGGGAGCCTCGGGATACCCCTCGCTCGCGAGCACGACGGTGACGGCGGCGGCCTCGGCGAACTGCGGCGCGGGCTCGTCCTCCAGGTGACCGGACGCGGCGGCCATGAGCAGGCTCGACAGCGGGGTGACCAGGCGCGCGAGCACGACCTGGGTCTCGGGATCGCCGAAGCGCGCGTTGAACTCGATGACCTTGATGCCGCCCTCGGTCAGGATGAGCCCCGCATACAGCAGTCCGATGAAGGGGGTGCCCTCGGCATCCAGCTGGCGGATCACCGGCTCGGCGACGGTGCGGGTGACCTCGGCGACGAACTCCTCCTCGCCGCCGAACGCGCCCGCGAGCCACGGCAGCGGCGAATAGGCGCCCATGCCGCCGGTGTTGGGGCCGGCATCGCCGTCGTGGGCGCGCTTGAAGTCCTGCGCAGGGCTGAGGGCGCGGACGGTGTCGCCGTCCGAGACGAAGAAGAGCGAGACCTCGGGGCCCGAGAGGAACTCCTCGACGAGCACCGGGGCCGCCCCCAGGTACGCCTCGGCGTGCGCGAGCGCCGCCGCGCGGTCGTCGGTGACGATGACGCCCTTGCCCGCGGCCAGCCCGTCGGCCTTCACGACGTGCGGCGCGCCGTACTCGTCCAAGGCGGCCTCGACCTCGGCGCGGGTGTGGGCGCGGGTGGCGCGGCCGGTCGGGACGCCCGCGGCATCCATGATCCGCTTGGCGAACGCCTTGGACCCCTCCAGCTGCGCGGCGGCCCTGCCGGGACCGAAGACCGGGATGCCGCGCTCGCGCAGCGCATCGGCGACGCCCGCGACCAGCGGCGCCTCCGGCCCGACGATCACGAGGTCGATGCGCTCGTCGTTCGCGTAGTCGGTGACGGCGGCGGGATCGGCCGGGTCGAGCTGCGGCACGAGCGCCGCGTCGGCGGCGATGCCGGCGTTGCCCGGCGCCGCGAACAGCTCGTGGCCGGCATCCTCCGCCTTCAGGGCGAGCAGGATGGCGTGCTCACGGGCACCAGAACCGAGGACGAGGATGCGCACACCCCCAGCCTACCGAGGCCCTCGCCGGCCGCGCCCGTTCACAACTCAGGCAGAGCGGTCCCCATCCCGCGGCTGCGCGGGCGGACCGGGGCCTCCGCCTGAGTTATCTCCGGGAGTGCGGGCGGTCAGCCGGGCGGCGCTCGCCGGTTGCCCGAGCCGGTCGCTCGCAACTCAGGCGGAGCCGGTGCCCGCCCGCCGCTGCGCGGCGGAGCAGGGGCGTCTGCCTGAGTTGCGGACGGGCTACCGTGGGCACATGGCGCGGAGGATCACGACCGAGGAGGGCCGCGCGGCGCTCGCCGCCGCGGCGGCGGAGCCGCCGGCCCGGAGCGACCTCGCGACGGCGGTCCGCTACCTGCTGCAGCTGCTGGCGGAGAAGGCCCCGGGCAACTCCGTCGAGGTGCGGGTGCCGCCGTTCGCCGCGGTCCAGGTGGTCGAGGGGCCGCGGCACACGCGCGGCACGCCCCCGAACGTCATCGAGACCGACCCCCGCACGTGGATCGCCCTGGCCACGGGCGAGATGTCGTGGGCGGATGCCGTCGCCGCCGGCCGCATCCTGGCCTCCGGGACGCGCGCCGACCTGACCGCGCTCCTGCCGCTGCGTCCCTGACGCCTCCCGGGGTCGCCCATCCGGCCGCAACCGCGGCTATGCCCGCTCGTCCGTGCGGAACCGGCCGGATGACGCGGTGCGTCCGCCGGTCATCGGGCCGCAACCGCGGCTATGCAGGCCCGTCCGTGCGGAACCGGCCGGATGAAGCGGCGGGACTAGGCGGCGGCGGCCGAGGAGGCGGCGGTGCGGCGTGCGCGGCGGCGCACCAGGAGGACCGTCAGAACGACGAGGGCCGCGACGACGAGGATGACGACGAGCACGGCCCACGGCACGGCGGGGGTGCTGAACTCGAGCACGACCGCGTCGAGCTGCTGCGCGCCCAGGCCCACGGCCTCGGGAGAGAGCGAGACGGTGCCCGAGATCACTCCCCACGGAGCGATCTCGAGCTCGCGATGCACGTCGATCGTCGAGCCGGGGATGACCTCCGGCAGCGCTGCGACGGGTGCCGTCGTGGCGAACAGCCCGGCCGGGGCGCTCGCGGTGAGGGTCTCGCTCGCGGTCACGCGGGTGTTGCCGGTGTTGGTGAGGCGGTAGTCGAGCACGAGGATGCCGGGAGCGAACGGGTTCCAGCTGTCCTGGTACTGCGCGACGACGTCGGAGACGTCGACGGCGGGGACGAGGTCGCCGGACACGCGGACGCTGATGCGCGTCGCGAGCCGCCGGTCGACCGACAGCGTCCCCTGCTGCGTGTTCAGGAGCGACGTGATGAGGCCCGCCGAGTGGTCACCGGGCGCGGCACCGTCCGGCACACGCACGGTGAAGGAGATCTCCGACTGCTCCCCCGGCTGCAGGACGAGCCGGTCGGTGTCGGTCGAGACCCAGGCGCCGGCGTCGTCGGGGGTGAGGTCGGGGGTGTCGAGGTCGATGTTGCCCGTGGGCGTCGTGTACGCGTCGGCGGCGTAGACGGCGAGATCGAGCGGCTGCCGGCCGGTGTTGGTGACGCGGAGGGCGTCGGTGAGGACGGTGCCGGGGTCGACGGCGTAGGAGAAGTTCGGCCGACCCTCGCCGTGGGGGCCGTCGACGGTCTCGATGGTCCAGGCGATCTCCGCGCTGTCGGCGGCTGCCGCGGCGGCGGATGCGGGGGCAGCGGCGATCAGCGCGGATGCGGCGAGGGCGCCCGCGAGAGAGAGCGCGAGGGCCTGCGTGCGGAGGAGGGATCGGGCGGGCATGGGTTCTCCGGGACGTGCGTCGGGGTCCGGCGCCGAAGCGCCGGACCCCCTCTGCGGGTGGGTTGCCGTTACTGGACGGCGGTCAGCGTCAGCGTCGCCTTGTAGTCACCCTGGGCGGTCGTGCCCGGGATGACCAGCGCGAGGTCGGCGCCGACGGTGGCCGAGGCGGCCGCGTTCGAGGATGCCAGGACGCTCGTCGCGCTCAGGCCCGTGCCGCCGGACAGGGTCGAGGTGACCTCGGAGCCCGCGACCGCGGCGCCCGAGACGACCTTCGGCGCCCAGCCGAGGTAGCCGCCGCTGAACGAGCTCGTCGACGAGGCGAAGTCGCCCACCTGGCCGGAGATCGACCAGCTGTAGGCGCCGCTGCCGCCGGCGCGGGTGTCGGTGACGACGACGTTGTTGAGCGTGCCGTCGGCGACGAAGTTCGCGCCGCTGACGGTCGCGGTGCCGAGGCTCACGGCGTCCTCCGAGGCCCAGGCCCAGCCGAACGAGCCGGTCTCGGGCTCGGGCTCGACCTGCTTCTCGGGAACGGTCACGTTGATGTCGCCGGCCGCGGGCTCCTCGGGCTCGGGCTCGGTGGTGCCGCCGTCCTCGGCCGTGAAGCCGATGTCGATCGGCAGCGCGGGCTTGAGGTCCTGGTTGCCGCCACAGCCGGTCGAGTAGAAGTGCGCCGACACGGACGCGCCTGCCGGGTCGGCGGCGAGGGTCTCGACGAACTCGGCCGGCCACGAGCCTGCCTTGCTCGGGGCGACGCAGGTGGTGGTCTGGCCCTGCACGACGTCGGGGTTCAGGATGACGCCCTCGAAGTCGGGCGTCAGGCGGAAGCTGTCGTCGTCGAGACCGCTGATCGAGCCGGCGCTGAAGGTCGCCAGCGTGATGCGGCCGTACTCGACGGCGTCGAACGGGTTGCCGCTCATGTCGATGCCGGCGCCGATCGTGAAGTCGAAGGTCAGCTCACCCGAGCCGTCCGCGGCGACCGAGAGCTGCGGGTCGGCGTAGATCTCGTTGGGTGCGTTGAACGCGGGCGGGTACGCGTTGACGGTGTAGGAGCCGTCCCACGTGAGCTCGGCTGCGCCCGTCGCCGGGTCGACCGTGCCGGTGCCCTCGGTGAACTTGATGGCGTTCGGGTTGGCGCCGCTGGGGGCGTTGGCGGGGAACGACGTGGCGGGGAAGACCGCGGTGACGTACTCGGTCTGCGTCGCGCCGGAGAGGTACTCGATGTCGCCGGTGAGGTCCTTGAACGTCCACGGCCCGAAGATGCCCTTCTGCGCGTAGCCGTTGAGGCCCCACGTGAAGCTGGCGTCTTCGACCTCGGTCGGGGCGGCGTTGGCCGGGGCGGCGAACGCGATGCCGCTGAGGGCGAGGGCGGCCGCGGCGCCGGCGGCGGCGACGAGCCGCGTTCTGTGCCGCGGGGAAACTGTGCGTGCGTGCACGATCGTTCCTTTCGGTTGTCGGGATTGGGCCGAAGCGCGGGTGACCCCAGACATTGACTTCGGTTAGGCTTACCTTATTCGCCGGCATGAGGTTAAGTAAAGGTAAGCCTTACCTAACGCGTAATGAGGCGTGCGTGGCGGCCCACCCGCCCGTCACCCGTCGAGACCCCCACCTCCGAGAACCAAGGAGCAGTCATGCCGCAGCCTGACCGCCGCCGCGGAGTCGTCGCCGCCCTCCTGCTCGCTGCCGCGCTCACCCTCACCGGATG
>Ga0182739_1003295_pt1 | contig 14238 bp, 12 predicted proteins | sample eDN5th30CBELigBY_FD_128873 | JGI IMG/M metagenome (GOLD analysis project Ga0182739, IMG submission 128873) | Enriched backyard soil microbial communities from Emeryville, California, USA - eDNA 5th pass 30_C BE-Lig BY (version 2) (version 2) | ecosystem: Environmental > Terrestrial > Soil >... | reverse complement strand
GGTCTTGACGCCGCTCGCGCGCAGCGCCGCAAGAGCGGCCACCGAAGTATCACGCAGCTTGTCGGCGATACTGACCGCCCCGAGGATCTGCGCCCCGCGCCCCAGATAGACCACCGTTTCGGCCGTATCCTGCAGCGCCCCAAGACCGTCCTGATCGGGCGAGGCACCCATCAGTTCCGCCATGCGCCGGTTTCCGGCCCAAACCGGGCCAATGGCATCGCGCCCGGAGATGCCGGCGCTCGGGATCGCTTTCACGTCAGACACGTCGCGCAGCACCAACCCGCGCCGCGCGGCTTCGCGCCGCATCGCTTCGGCAATATGGTGTTCCGAATGCGCTTCGACACTTGCGAGGGTGGTCAGGAAGGCGGTCTCGTCTCCATCAAGCGCGACGATCCCCGTCACCTCCGCGCGTCCCGTCGTCAACGTCCCGGTCTTGTCGAAGGCGAATGTGTCGACGGCGGCCAGCGTCTCGAGAGCCGCGCCGCCCTTGAACAGCACGCCACCGCGGGCAGCGGCGGACAGCGCCGACAGGATGGCGGCGGGCACCGAAATGACGATCGCGCAGGGGCTTGCGGCGACCAGCAATGTCGCTGCGCGATAAAGCGCGGTCTCCCAGTTCTGGCCGAGCAGGTAGAATATGCCAAGGGCAATGACCGCCCCCACGAGAACCGCAACCGTATAGCGCTGGCCGAACCAGGAGCTGAACCGCTCCGACGGGGCCTTGGCGGCCTGAGCCTCGGTGACCAGCGCGATCATCCGGGCGACGGTGCTTTGTTCCAGCGTTCGGGTCACCTGCACCTCGAGCACGCCGTCGAGATTGACCGTCGCCTCGAATACCTTGCCGCCGGGTTCTTTTGCGACCGGCATGGACTCGCCCGTAATCGTCGACTCGTCCAATGCGCCCCGGCCATTGGTGATGACGCCATCGGCGGGAACCCGTGCGCCGGGGCGAAGGATCACGACATCGCCGACGCCAAGCGAGGCGGCCGGCACTTCACTCACCGTGCCATCGCTGGATTTTCGGAAAGCGGTTTCCGGGCGCAGCGCCATCAGCGCCTCGATCGCGCGCCGAGCCCGTCCCATGGCGCGTTCTTCCAAGGTCGTCGAGAGGCTGAAAAGCGTCAGCAGGACCGCACCTTCGACGGCAGCCCCGACAGCCGCCGCCGCAATCGCGGCGACGATCATCAGCAGGTCGATGTCGAGGATATGCTCGGTCCATAGCGCCTTCAGCGCGCGCCAGCCGACGGGAACGCCTCCGGCCAGATAGACAAGCGCCGAGCCGAGACCAATCGCCTGCAATCCCGCATCACCGCCCATCAGCCATTTGCCGGCCAGGGCGGTCAGCAGTCCGATGACGGTCGCGGAAGTCAGGGCGATTGACGGGTTGAAAGCAAATCTGGGCACTTCGATGCGACCTCATCCTGTGAAACGCTGTCGGGAGCTGCCTCGATATTTATGATCTCGGCCTTCGCGATTGAAGGGCATGAGAATGAAGTCGCGACGCTTGCCATAGCAGATTGCCCCGGTTCTCGCCGACCCGGGGCAATATGGGCTTTGCCGGACAGGGCCGAATTACCGGTTCCTGTCGCGCAGGTTCGATCTGAACTGTTCGATCCAGCCGGCGACAGTGCCGAACGCCTGGCTTCCGGCACCCAGCACGGCCTGCAATTCGACCTCTGCCTTCTCGCGCATCGACGTGTCGACCGCTTTCTCTGGCAGCGGCGGCAGGATATGCGAGAAATAGGTCTTGTCGAGCAGCCGGTGCAACAGGCGCTCGCCAATGAAGGGCTCTCCATTGTTGATGGCGCGGGCCGCTTTCAGCAATGTGCGGATATCATATTGGGTCGGGCTGATATCCGGCACCTTCTTGCGCAGCCCCAGCAGCGTGTAGACGCCGATGCGCGCCGTCCTGATCGAACTGTCCATGGTAAAGATGATGTCGTTCGAGGTCTCGACGAACTGACCCAGAAGGGCGAGGTTCGTGCAGCCTTTCGGCACGACATGCGGGCGGTCGCCCGCCGCGCGGGGCATGAACATCGAAGTGATATAGGGCATCAAGGCCAGCCGCGCCTTGGTATTCGCCACCACCGCATCAAGCTTGTCCTCGATGCCCAGATGATAGCAAAGCTCGGCCAGAATTTCCTTGCCGGTGCAGGCAGGCATCGGCTTCTTGACGTAATTGCCCTCCTTGTCCATCAGCAGCGCATATACCCACAGCACCAGCACATCCTTTGGCTGCTCGGGGAAATGCGGCTGGCGATTGCAGGTAAAGCTCAGCACCCAATTCGAATCCGTGAAGGTGATGATCCCGCCCGTCACGGTCTTGCCCGAATAAGGGTCGTTGACGGACAGCTCCTTCAGACGATCGACAAGGGGCGAGGGCTTGCAGGTCAGTGTCACCGATTCCCACATCGAGCGATCGACATTGCCATAGAACTTCTCGGGCTTGCCGAAAATCGGGGATTTCTTCGCCATATTCGTCCAAAGCGCCCAGTCGCTGCCCTCGCCCGGGTCGGACTTGTCACGCTCAAGCACCGGGGCGTTGTCCATGTCGCCATAGGCCGTGCCCTCGGTCATCGATCCGGTCAGAGCAAGAACCACATCCTTGGGCTTCACCGCAATCGTCGCGTCCTTGCCGGCGACCTTGCAGCGGATGGCGGTAACCGTGCGCGTCTCGCCCTGACCGGTCCCGCCGGTCTGAAGGTCGAGATCATAGGCCCGCGTGTCGAACTGGATCTTCACCCCTTTCGCGCGCAGGTGGTCAACGAGGGGCCGGACGAAACTGTCGTACTGATTGTATTTCGGAAAGACGAGCGCCGACATGTCGGCCAGCCCGTCGATCGCATCGAGGAACCGATGCATGTAGAGCTTCATTTCCAGAAGGCTTTGCCAGTTCTCGAAAGCGAACATCGAGCGCCAGAAAAACCAGAAATTGGTTTCGAGGAAACCGGGGCTGAAATATTGCTCGATGGTGATGTCGTCGAGATCCTCCTTGCGCTTCAACAGCAGCCGGATGAGTTCCCATTGCTGCGAGCGTGACAGGCCGAGCGTCGAGAAATCACGGATCTCTCCGCGATTGTGCATGAGGCGGGCCTTGGAGAAGTTCGGATCGTTGTCGTTGACGAGGCGATACTCGTCGAGGACGCTGTAGCCTTCGGGCAGTTCCAGCGCCTGGACGTCCTGGAACATGTCCCACAGGTTGTCATAGTTCCAGTTCATCTCGCGGCCGCCGCGGATGATGTAGCCATCTGCGGGATTGCCCGCGCCGTCCAGTGAGCCGCCCTCGATCTCCAATGCGTCGAGTATGGTGATGTCCTCGCCCGCCATGCCTCCGTCACGGATCATGTAGAAAGCGGCGGCAAGGCCCGCGATGCCACTGCCGATGATCCAGGCCTTGCCCCCGTCACGGGGCGGAACCGGCACCGGGCGGTTGCGCATATAGGCGCCCATCATGTCGGGCGGCGGCAAGGTGTTTTCGGGTCGGTTCGACCAGTAGCCGGAGGTCGTGTCGGCCTCGACTGCGAAATCTCTGCTGGGGCTGTCAGGGTCATTGCCAGACATGGATGCTCTCCATCGGACTCTGTTAATCGGCTTGGGGTAGCGACAGTGAGTAGCGAATTTCCGACATCATCTGCGTGCGGATGTTAGTGGACCGGACTTGGCTGTCAAACGGTCATTACCCTTGTAGTTGACTTCCACCGCGGGCTAGAACCGCCGCGGAGGAGCGAACCGCACTATCATCAGCAACAGGAGATGACCGGATGGCGCCAGCCGTCAATCTTAAGGCTGTGGACATCACGTTCACGGTCGGCGGAAAGCCTGCCTTTCGCGCCGTGGCCAATGCCGATCTGCAGGTCGCCCGAGGTGAATTCGTCGCCATTGTCGGGCCGACCGGCTCGGGAAAATCGACGCTGCTGAATGCGGCGGCCGGGCTGCTGAAACCCTCGGCGGGCACCGTCGAAATCGAGGGCGAGCCGCTGGAAGGGCTGAACCGCAAGGCGGGCTACCTGTTCCAGGCGGATGCCCTGATGCCCTGGAAGACCTCGCGGGACAACGTGGCCATTCCGCTTGAAATCGCCGGCACCCCGCGGCGCGAGGCGCTGGCCCGTGCCGATGAATGGCTGGTGCGCGTGGGCCTGCGCGGCTTTGGCGATCGCTACCCGCATATGCTGTCGGGTGGCCAGCGCAAGCGCGTCGCCATGGCGCAGGTCTTGATCCGCGATCCCGACATCTTGCTGATGGACGAGCCTTTCGGCCCGCTCGACGCGCAGACCCGGCTGATCATGGGCGATCTGCTGCTGGACCTCTGGCAGGAGGAACGCAAGGCAGTGATGTTCGTGACCCACGATCTCGAGGAAGCGATCTCGCTTTCGGACCGCGTCGTCATCATGTCCACCGGTCCCGATGCCCGCCTGATCGGTGATTTTCCGATCCCGCTCGAGCGTCCGCGCGACGTATCCGAGATCAAGCTGACGCCCGAATTCCAGCAGCTGCACCGCGAAATCTGGCAGATGCTGAAGGAGCAGGTGCTGAAGGCCTATGGCTATGCTGAAAAGGAGAACGCCCGATGAAACGGTCGCTTCTGTTGCCGCTGCAGATCCTCGTCGCGGCCCTGGCCCTGCTGTTCTGGTGGGTGCTGACCAATACCTCGCTCATCGGCGAGATGTCGCGGATGCGCTTCTTCTTCTCGACCCCCGGCGACGTGCTGCAGCAGATCATGGCGTGGTTCCGCTCGGGCGAGATCTGGTATCACCTGTGGATCACCCTGCTTGAAGCCGCGCTGGCCTTTATCATCGGCACGGTGGCGGCGCTGATCCTTGGCTTCTGGCTGGCGCGCAGGCCGGGGCTGGCCGCGGTCTTCGACCCCTATATCAAGGCCGCGAACGCGCTGCCCCGCGTCGTGCTGGCGCCGATCTTCACGCTGTGGTTCGGGCTGGGCATCTGGTCCAAGGTCGCGCTCGGCTTCACGCTGGTCTTCTTCATCGTCTTCTTCAACGTCTATCAGGGCGTGAAGGAGGTGAACCGCACCGTGTTGCAGAACGCCCGCATGCTCGGCATGTCCGAGCGGCAATTGCTGCGCCACGTCTATCTGCCCTCGGCGCTGAGCTGGGTGTTCTCGTCGCTGCATATCTCGATCGGCTTTGCCGTCGTGGGCGCCGTGGTCGGCGAGTATCTGGGCGCTTCGGCCGGGCTGGGCTATCTGATCGCGCAGGCCGAAGGCATGTTCGACATTGCCGGCGTCTTTGCCGGGATGTTCGTGCTCTCTGCCTTCGTCCTGCTGATCGACTGGGGCGTCACGCTGGCCGAACGCCGCCTGCTGGTCTGGCGGCCGGACAACGATCACCACAATTAATCCATCCGGAAAGGGAGGAACGCAAATGAAACTCAATAGGGCTCTGGTCGCCGTGCTTGCTTTGGGCGCAGCGGCCCCCGCCAGCGCCGAGACGATCAAGATCGCCATCGGCGGCTCCGGCTGCATCTGCTATCTGCCGGTGGTGCTGGCCGAACAACTCGGCAATTTCGACAAGCATGGCGTCGATGTCGAACTGGTCGATTTCAAGGGCGGCTCGGCCGCGCTGAAGGCCGTCGTGGGTGGCAGTGCCGATGTGGTCTCGGGCTATTACGAGCATACGCTCAGCATGGCGGCCAAGCATCAGGACATGCAGGCCTTCGTCGTGCAGGGCAAGCTGCCCGGCATCGCGCTGGTTGTCGCCCCCAAGAACAACGGCGAGATCAACAGCATTGCCGATCTGGACGGCAAGACCGTGGGCGTGACCGCGCCCGGTTCCTCGACCGATTTCTTCCTGAAATACATGCTGTCCAAGCAGTCGCTTGACCCGAAAGCGGCCTCGGTCGTCGGCGTGGGCGTCGGCGCCACCTCGGTCGCGGCGGTAGAGCAGGGCCAGATCGACGCGGTGGTCACGCTGGACCCGGCAATCTCGCAATTGCAGAAGCTGCATCCCGACCTGAAGATGCTGGTGGATACCCGCAAGGAAGAGGACACGCGCAAGTTCTTCGGAGCGGATTACATCGGCGCGGCGCTCTACACCCGGCGCGAATGGATCGACGCCCATCCGAAGGAAGTCGAGGCCATGGCTGCCGCGATCGTTGATACGCTGCATTATATCCACGAGACCAGCCCCGAGGAAATCGCCAGCCAGATGCCCGCGAACATCACCGGCGCGGACAAGGCGATCTATGCGGAATCGCTGAAGAGCAGCCTCGAGATGATCTCGACCGATGGCAAGGTGGACCCGGACGGCGCCAAGGTCGTGCTGGAAGTGATGAGCTTCAACTCGCCCGAGATCAAGGACGCCAAGGTGGATCTGGATCGTACCTATACCAACGCCTTTGTCGAGAAGGCGGCGAACTGACCGCAGCTTCCACGGCCTTGACAGGCTGCTGGAGTCTGGACCCGATACGGAAAACGTCATCCACCCTCGGCATTGCAACGGCGGGGGTGGGTGATACGCAAAAGAGGCGAAGCGGGCGGAAGATGCTGCCCGCTGATCGCAGGACCACCGGCATCGTGACCCGCGCCAGATCTTCAGGTCCGTCGGTCGTCGTCCATCGCCGCAGTCATTTCGCGTTCAATGGTTCCGCGCAGAAGGTCCAGCGGAATGGCATTCGGCGATCCTCCGAACGGATCTTCCAGCTGATGGCTCAGCGCGTCGAGGCCGAAGAAGGTATAGGCGACCAGCAGCACCGGCAGCAGCGTCCACCAACCCAGCGATCCGGCCAGCGCAAATGGCAGCAGCACGCAGAAGACCAGCGCCGTCCGATGCAGAAGCAGCGAATAGGCAAAGGGCACGGGGGTCGAGGCGATCCGTTCGCAGGCCGCCTGCGCCGCGGAAAGCTGGGCAAGATAGCCCTCGAGCACGGTCCAGCGGATCTCGCCCAGGCGCCCGGCACCGGTTGCGGCGATCAGCTCCCGCCCGGCGAGTTGCAGGACGCGGTCGGTCGGATTGGGTCGGCTGGCCACATCCTCGGCGGGCAGCCAATGTGCGATCGCCGCGCGCTCGTCCTGATGGCGCAACCGGGCGGCGAGGCCCGCGGCAAAGGCGCAAAGCGCGCGCAGCAACAGCCTGCGGGTCTCGGGCTCCAGCCCGGCGCTGGCCCGGGCGAGGCCCCGGCAGGCGATGATCACCTGCCCCCAAAGCTCGCGCCCCTCCCACCAGCGGGCATAGCAGGTGCTGTTGCGAAAGCTCATGAAAACCGAGAGCGCGATGCCGATCAGCGTAAACGGGATGGCGCTGATCCGGGCGAAGATGCCGGGATGCATCCGCGCCGCAAGGATCGCCACGATGCAGACCACCCCGATCGCCCCCAGACGCCCGAGGATCACCGGAATGATCGAGCCCTTGAGCGTGAAAAGGATGTCCCGCAGATTGGGCTGCGCGCGCGCCGGCATCGCGGTCAGGCGTCCAGCCGGACGACCGCTTCCGAGGTCTGCATCTGGAAGGTCAGGCTTTCCTGCAGATACAGCGTCACGCTGTCCGCGTCATGGGCGAGATAGCCGATCGAGATATCCTGACCCAGCCAGAGATCGAAATCGCCGCCGCGCGTGGTCACGACCGCGCCGCCCTCCAGCGCCTGGCTCCAGATCACGGGCGCATCGACCAGCTTTTCCAGATGCTTCAGCACCGGATAGCCGTCCTCGGCACCCCCGGCCGCTTCGGTGAAGGCCGCCGTGCCCAGGACCAGCGCATAGGGACCGTTGACGCCCGCCAGCCGCAAGGCGCTGACGGCCTGCGCGACCGCCTCGGGATAGTCCGCAACGTCTTTCGGCAAGGCGACGGCGGCATTGCTGCTTTCGGGCAGGATGCCCTTGATGCCGGCATCGGCATAGCCCTGGAACACCAGCCGATCCTCGGCCAGGGCGATCTGGCGGGCGGCGTCCTTCAGCGGCTGCCAGTCGCTGTCGTTCGAGCCGCGCGCCACGTCGTCGATGGCGGCGCGAGTCAGCCTGAAGGGCACGCGCAGCTCGACCAGCGGATTGACCTCGCGCTGGCGGCAATCGACGCCCTCCGCCAGAGCGGCAGCCGGTCGCAGATGGCCGGTGCCGATGGCGGAAAGCTCGAAGCCCTCGGGCCCGTGTAGGTCAACCACCCGGCGCGCGCCGAGATAGCGTTTCAGCGTGCGCGAGGCCTCGTCCTCGATCTGCGCCCAGGCGGCGTCACTGATCGGGGCGAGGGCGCGGTGAAGGTTGTCCATGTCAGTTCCCCTGTTTCAAAGATCCGATACCAAGCGAGCCTTGCGCCCGCCCGGCCAGGCCCGCTCTCCCCTGCTCCGGCTCCGGCATGGCCAGCGCCTCGCCAGAGCCGATCCGGCCGAGCAGATCGGACGAGGGCACGAAGAACAGCCCGCCCGTCACGGCGGTCGAGACATCGAGGATGCGGTCGTAATTTCCCGGCGGCAGGCCCACGAACATATTGGTCAGCATGGTCTCGATCCGGCCCGGCTCGCGGGCATAGCCGATGAAATAGGTGCCGAACTCGCCGCGCGCCGGGCTGCCGAAGGGCATGTTGTCGCGCAGGATCTGCAACTGGTTGCCGTCGGCGTCGTTGATGTTGGTCAGCACGTTATGGGCGTAGCTGGCCTTCCGGTCGTCGGGAAACTCGATATCCGAAAGCTTGTGGCGGCCGATCACCCGCTCTTGCGCCTCGACCGTCATCGCCTTCCATTTCGCAAGATCATGCAGATATTTCTGCACGATGACATAGCTGCCGCCAGCAAAGAGCGGGTCTTCGCCGGCAATGACCACAGCCGCGGCACGCGCGACGCCATCCGGGTTCTCGGTCCCGTCGACAAAGCCGAGAAGGTCGCGGTTGTCAAAGAACTTGAACCCCTGGGTCTCGTCCTCGACCGTGACCACGGCCCCCAGCCGCAGCATGATCTGGGTGGCCAGTTCGAAGCAGTAATCCGGCCGGGCGGCGCGGATATGCAGCAGGATGTCGCCCGGCGTCGCGGGCGCGTGATGGACGCCCGCAATTTCGCGGAACGGGTGCAGGTCTCGCGGCCGGGCGCCGGGATCCAGCCGGTCCCAGAGCGCACCCCCTATGCCAAGAACGCAGCTCAACTCAGCCGAGGCGTTGCGAAACCCGACGGCCCGGACCAGCGAAGGAAGGTCGGCACAGAACTCGCGGAAGGTATCGACCGCCCCGTCGTCCTGGTGAAGGGTCAGGGTCAGGAAGATGGCGTTGGCGGTCAATGCCCCCTCGGCAGGCTGGTTTGCAATCGTCATTGAGCATCCCTCGCTGGCACGACTCCAGCAAAGCCTATTCGGCGGGTTTGCGAAAGTGCTGTCATCGTCGCAATCGGACGGCGGAGGGAAGGCCACCCTTCGGTCGATAGCCCGGTTGCTCAGAGCCGCAGATCAAGGCCCTCGTGGCCAATGCTGATCCAGCGGGTCTCGGTGAATTCATCAAGGGCGGCGGTGCCGCCGAAGCGGCCATAGCCGCTGTCCTTGATGCCGCCGACCGGCATGTCGGGGCGGTCGATCACCGTGGGCGCGTTGATATGGCAGATCCCCGCCTCGATCCGCCGAGCGAGCTGCATGGCGCGCGGCACGTCGCGGCTCCAGACCGCCGCCGACAGGCCAAAACTGCAATCATTGGCCAGCGAGATCGCCTCCTCCTCCGATCCGGCGCGGCAGATCGCCAGCAACGGGCCGAAGCATTCCTCGTGATAGACCCGCATCCCCGGATCGACATGATCGAGCACGGTGGCCTCCACGAAGCTGCCGCGTCGGTTGCCGCCGCAGAGCAGCCGTGCCCCCTTGGCGCAGGCATCCTCGACCAGATCCTGCTGCCGCTGGGCCATCGCCTCGCTGACCACCGGACCGAGGGTCGGCGCCCCCTCCCCGGCGTGGCCGGCATGAAGCCTCGCGGCACGATCGACCAGCAGATCCGCAAAATGATCGGCGATGTCCTCGGGCAGGATCACCCGATCCGTACTCATGCAGACCTGGCCCTGATTGAGGAAAGCGCCATAGATCGCTGCATCGGCCGCGGCTTCGAAATCGGCATCGGCCAGCACCACCAGCGGCGCCTTGCCCGAAAGCTCCAGCAGGCAGCGTTTCAGATGCTGCGCCGCAACCCCGGCGACAAAGCGTCCGACCCGGCTCGATCCGGTGAAATTCACCCGGCGCACCGCCTCATGCGCGATCAGGATGCGGGCCACCTCCTCGGCCTGGTCGGGGCTGTGGGTGACCACATTCAGAACTCCCTGCGGCAGCCCGGCCTGTGCCAGAACCTCGGCTATCAGCAGCTGCGTGCCGGCGCAGATCTCGGAAGCCTTGAGCACCACCGAATTGCCGCAGGCCAGCGCCGTGGCAATTGCGCGCACCCCGAGCGCCAGCGGCGCATTCCAGGGCGCGATGCCCAGGCAGACGCCAACCGGCTCGCGACAAATGAAATGCCGGCCGCTCAGGTCGGGGGCAGGTTCCGTCACCAGGGTTTCGGCCAGATCGGCCGCGACCTGGAGTTGCCAGACCGCCTGCCTGACATTGAACCGCTGCCAGGCCGGGGTCGCGCCGATCTCGTCCTGCATCAGCCGGCCGAAGCGCGGCGCCTCCTGCTGCATCAGGGTGGCGGCGCGTCGCAGGATCGCCCCCCGCTCGGATCCCGGCTGCTGCGACCAGGGCAGGAAAGCCAGCGCGGCGCGATTGACCATCGCCCGCGCCTCGGCCGGCGTCATTGCCGGCACGCGCGAGGCAATGGTGCCGTTAACCGGATTGAGGCGCAGACATTCCTCGCCAAGCGCGACGTTCCCCTGCCCTGCCAAGGTCTGTCCCTGCAGCGCCCGCCGTCGGGCCAGAGAATTATCGCCTGTCGTCGATCTTGCCATTGCGTTCCGAGGCGATGATGTCATTTTCGCTTATCTATTTGTCATTTTAGATCAAACCATGCCGCAAAGCCGCTCTCTTAGCAATGATCTGCAGGCCGAACTGCGAGTCGAAACCCCCGAGGTCGGGCTGCGGGCGCGCCTCCTGCGACCGAACCGCGGGCCCTATCGCGACCATGTGCATATCCTGCTGCTGGCCGAGGGGCAGTTGCGCCTTGAAGCGGGCGAGCCGACGCATGATCTGCATGGCCCGGCCGCGCTGATCCTGCCGCCCTCATCCGAGCATCTGCTGACATTGGGGGCCGGGGCGAGCTGCTGGCTTTTCGGCCTTTCCAGCGCGCTTCTGGGCGAGATTGCCGGGGCCCGCCCGGATTTCGAGCTGATGCTACCTCTCAGCCGTTCGATCATCATGGCGACGGAACTGGAGACTGCCGGACCATTGGCCGCGCCGCTTTTGGCCGAGGCGATGATGGCGGAACTGCAGGCGGCCGCGCCGGGCCACCGCACCGCCGTTCTCTCCTATCTGCGGCTGATTATTCTGGCGATCTGGCGGCAATCCCATCCCGAGATCCCGGCCGACCGGCCGCATTCCGACGCGCATATCCTCGAGGATTTCCGCCGCGAGGTGGAGATCCATTTTCGCGGTCATCTGCCGGTGGCGGACTATGCCCGCGCCCTCGGCCTCAGCGAGAGCCGGCTGCGGCGGATCTGCCAGCGTGGGCTTGACCGCAGCCCGCTGCAACTGATCCACCAGCGCGTGATGCGCGAGGCGGTGATCTGGCTGGAACACAGCGACCAGAACGTCGCGGGCATCGCACTGGAACTCGGCTTTGCCGATTCCGCCGAGTTCAGCCATTTCTTCAAGCGTCTCTCGGGTCGCGCGCCCAGCCGGTTCCGCGAAGAGCAGCGCTCCTCCTCGGCTGCCTCCGAGGAAACTACAGCGGTCCGTTTCGCCGATTGGCCCTAAGCGGATGCTTCCCGGCCGGCCCGGAGGTCATCCCGGCTCAAATCGCCTGAAAATCACAACCAAATGTCATTTTATGACATTTCTCTTCATTCCATACTCATTACTTTGACATTGAACCCCGGAAGTGCCGAAACTCTGGACAGTTGGGGATCCGGCCGGAACGACCGCTTGGGCTGGTTGCGGCTTCGGAGAGAGGAAATGGCCCGTTCGCCGGGTCTGCAAGGAGAGGATCGAGATGTCGGTAGCATCTGCACAGAACGCAAAAGCGGGCGACTCGCCCTATTCCGGGCTCGATTTGCAGTTTATCGGCGGCCTTTGGCGGCCTGGCCGGTCCAACCGCAACGCCGTCAATCTCAACCCTTTCGATGGCAGCGAGCTTGGCCGGGTCCAACTGGCGAGCCGTGAAGATGTCGACGCCGCCTATACCGCCGCCAAGGCCGCGCAACCGGCCTGGGCCGCTGTCCCGCCCGCCGAGCGCGAGGCGATCATCCGCCGCGCCGTCGCCATCTTCGACACCCGCGCTGAGGAAATCCTTGGCTGGCTGGGGCGCGAATCCGGCTCAACCGTGATCAAGTCGCATATCGAACTGGATGCGGCCCGGACCATCACCGAATATGCCGCAGGCTTCCCCGGCGCGGTCAAAGGCGAGATGCTGGCCTGTGAGCCCGGCATGGAAAGCCGCGTCTACCGCGAGCCTCTGGGCGTGATCGGCATTATCAGCCCGTGGAATTTCCCGCTGCATCTGTCGGTGCGCTCGGTCGCGCCGGCGCTTGCGCTTGGGAATGCGGTGGTGCTGAAGCCGGCCTCGGACACGCCCTTCACCGGCGGCACGCTGATCGGCAAGATCTTCGAAGAGGCCGGGGTTCCGCCGGGCGTGATGAACGTGGTGATCGGCTCGGGCGCCGAGATCGGCGACTATTTCGTCGAACATGAAGTGCCGGCCTTCATCTCGTTCACCGGCTCGACCGAAGTGGGCAAGCGGGTCGGACAGCTTGCCACCGGCGGCAAATTCATCAAGCGCGTCGCGCTGGAGCTTGGCGGCAATGCGCCGCTGGTCGTGCTGGACGACGCCGATATCGAAGCGGCCGCCGGGGCCGCCGTCTTTGGCCGCTTCCTGCATCAGGGTCAGATCTGCATGTCGACGAACCGGGTGATCGTGGATGAAAAGATCCATGATGCCTTCGTCGCCGCGGTGGTTGAACGGGCCGGGAAGCTGACCTTCGGCGACCCGCTGTCGCCCGCGACCAATATCGGGCCGGCCATCAACAAGGGCCAGGCCGAGGGCGTGCGCGCCAAGATCGCCAAGGCCCGCGCCGAAGGTGCGGTTCAGGTTCTGGGCCAGGACACCGAAGGCAACCAGATCGCGCCGCATATCTTCACCGAGGTCGGACCGCATTTCGCCCTTGCCCGCGAAGAGACCTTCGGCCCGGTCCTGCCGATCATCAAGGCCCGGGACGAGGCCCATGCCCTCGAACTGGCCAATGATACCGAATACGGCCTGTCGAGCGCGGTCTATGGCCAGAATATCGAGCGCGCGGTCGCCTTTGCCCGCAAGATCGTCGCCGGCATGACGCATGTGAACGCGATCACCGTCGCCGACCATGCCAATGCGCCCTTCGGGGGCGAAAAGAACTCGGGCCTCGGCCGCTTCAACGGGCATTGGATCCTTGAGGAATTTACGCGCCCCCATTGGGTGACCATCCATCCGAACGGACCGAAATTCCCGTTCTGATGCCGGATTTCGCAGCGTATCCCGCCATGGGCCATGCGCTGCAAGGCGAGACCGTTCCGGCAGCAAACGCCGGGATAAAGGATCGGACAGGGATATTCACCGGCGTCCCCCTGCTCCGTTCCGGTGCCTGCAAGGTTTGAGGAGGTGAAAATGCTTACAAGACGTGGCTTCATCGTGGCAGGTGGCGGCACCATCGCCACATTCTCACTGGTTGGCGCAGGCCATGCGGGCATGGCCCGGACCGGGGGCGATGCAATGGTGGTCTATAGCAAGGCGCGCATCCCCGCCCCCAACGCTCTGGCGCGGTCGCATGTGCTGCTGGGCGATGACCTGACGGCCAACCTGCTCAACCTGGAGAAGCTGATCCGTCAGGATCCGGCCCGGCCTCTGGTGCTGGAACTGGATGCGGCGGATGAGATGCTGTTCGCCATCGCCCGCACCAATGTCGCCACCCACGGGGCCCGCGCCGGAACTGCCGCCCAGGCGGCGGTTGTCTGATCCTTTCCTAGACCCAAGTACCAGGAGTGTCTGATATGACCACCCAGGGTAAAACCGCCCGGCGTGTTGTTGCAGGTCTCGGCGCCATCTGGCTGCTGGCCATGCCCGCCATTGCGCAGGAAGCCGCCCCCACCGCCAAGACCGCCGAGGCCGCGCCGCCGGATCTGACCGAAACGCTGGACCAGCGCCGCAGCTT
>Ga0182739_1003291_pt1 | contig 14262 bp, 14 predicted proteins | sample eDN5th30CBELigBY_FD_128873 | JGI IMG/M metagenome (GOLD analysis project Ga0182739, IMG submission 128873) | Enriched backyard soil microbial communities from Emeryville, California, USA - eDNA 5th pass 30_C BE-Lig BY (version 2) (version 2) | ecosystem: Environmental > Terrestrial > Soil >... | reverse complement strand
CACGCAGTTCATCATCGGCCTGCTGCTCGGACGTTCGATCGGCTGGATCGGGCAGGCGCGCGACGACCATGCGGTGCCGTGGTCGATGGCGTGGCGGCAGCTATGGCCGCAGACGGCGTTGGGCGCGGCCTCGCTGGCCGTGCTGGCGATAACCGCGCCGGCCGCCATTCCCTATGCGCTGTTCATTGCCGGCGGTCTTTTACTAGCAGTGCCGCTCGCCGTCGTGACGGCGATGCCCATAGTGGGTGCGGCGCTGGTGCGTATCGGGCTCGGACGCTTGCCGGAGGAGACCGATCCGCCGCCGGTGCTGCGCGCGCTCGGGCTTCCGGCGATCGTGGCGGCCGCCGGCGCGGGAGCCACACCGCAACCGAGCCCGACGCCCCATGCTTGAAACCCTGCGCACCGCGCGTGGCATCGTGCGGTCGCTGCGCACCTATTACGGCGGCGGCGCGACACGTCGTCACGCGATGGATGCGCTCTACGGCCGCTTCGTGCGGGCAGGGGACCTCGTATTCGATGTCGGCGCGCATGTCGGCGACCGGGTGGCGGCGTTCCGCCGGCTGGGCGCGCGCGTGATCGCGGTCGAACCGCAGCCCGCGCTCGTGTGCACGCTGCGTCTGCTCTACGGGCGCGATACGTCCGTGATCGTCGAGCCGCAGGCGGCAGGGGCCGCGCCGGGCGAAGTCGAACTCCTGCTTAATGCCGACAATCCGACCGTCGCTACCGCATCGGTGGATTTCATCGCTGCCGCAGGCGGCGCAGCGGGCTGGGAAGGTCAGCGCTGGACCCGGCGGGTCACAGTGCCCGTCACCACGCTCGATGCGCTGATCGCGCGGCACGGTGAGCCCGCTTTCATCAAGATCGACGTCGAGGGTTTCGAAGCCGAGGCGCTGGCTGGCCTCACCCGGCCGCCGCCGGCGCTTTCGTTCGAGTTCACGACCATCCAGCGCGATGTCGCGCTTGCCGCGCTCGAGCGCTGCGCGGCGCTCGGCTACGCGCGCTTCGACGCCGCGCTGGGGGAAAGCTGTGCGCTGGTCAACAATGCCTGGATCCCGGCGGATGCGATGCGGCGCTGGCTGGCGGAACTGCCGCACGCCGCCAATTCGGGGGATGTCTATGCCGTGCGGGATTGATGGCCGATGTAGTCGCCGCGCGTGGACAACCGGCAGCGGAATCGTTGCGGCGGTGCTGATGGTCTGCACATCGGCCGCAACCGACGACATCGCCGTCGAGGTCCTGAACGCCAGTACGCCGACGCTGTGCGCGGAAGTGGACAATGTCCATGTTCAGTTCCGTTCAAGCGAGACGAGGCGCTTCACGGTGGAGGCCCAGCATCCGGCCTATGTCGGCACCATCGTCGCCGACCGCTGGGCGCCCGACTTCACCAATTGCGACATGTCGGGCGATCCGGCCTTCAGGTTCGAGAAGCGCCGGGTCACGCTCTACGAAACCGACGAGTGGCAACTCGTCGGCCACGTCTTCCCGAGTTTCTGGCGACCGAACCAGGTCTCCGTGCGTGTCGGCGACCGGGTCGAAACCGGCCTTCACCTGCTGCAACTGTGGACCCGCTTCCAGGAGCGCGCCGAGGAAGTGCTGGTGCTCTATCCGGCCGATGGCTACTGGCGCGCGCGCCCGCTGCCGCCGCCGCATCTGCGCTGGAGCGCCTACGGCTCGTCGTTCCTGATCGGACCGGTGGAGACCAGCGGCCGGCCGCTGGTGGACATATCCGCGGTCACGTTCGAGCCGGAGACGCGGACCTTCCGGCTCGACTTCGTGCGCGGCGGGAGCGCCACGCTGCGCCTCGACAGGCTCGACCAGGACCGCATTGCACTCGATGTCGCGCTCAGCGACGGCATACCGGCGTCGCAGCCGTTCGCGGCGCTGCGCTCGATGTATGTGACCGAGGTCAATGCCGACGTGGCGCATCTGGCGTGGCGGACGAAAGGCGGAAAGGGTTGGGAGCAGGCGCCGGTGATGTCATTCGCGCGCGCCAGCGCGGTCGAAGTCTGGGCCGGGCGGCACGTCCCCTCCCGCCACAACACCAGCGCGCCCGACATGATCTTCCGCGCCTTCAGCGCGCGGTAGAGCATCGCTCCGAAAAAGCCTGCCCCGGACTTGATCCGGGGTGGACACCGGTTTTCGGAAATTGCGATGCTCAAACAAGACCCCGCAGAAGGAAGGTTATGGCGACGGACGGCGACGGCTCCGGAAAGGGGAAGGGGGGTGGCGATTCCGAGGATCGCGCCCTGACCAACATCTATCTGCTGGTGTTCTTCCTGCTCCTGGTCGGGATCGGCGTCTGGCTCGCCGACGCGCTGGTGACTGCGCGCAAGGCCGACGACTGCATCGCTTCCGGCCGCCGCAACTGCACACCGATCGATGTGCCGATTCGAGAGAGGTAGGGCTGCAAGGCGCCCCGAGGGGTGCCCAAAATAACAAATGCCGCGCGAATTTCCCGCGCGGCATCCATGAAGCACGATCTGCCGATCGAAAAGGGGAGGTCAACGAACCTTGAGGTTCTCTGCCGACTGCTTGCCCCGGTTCGTCACCATCTCGTATTCGATGTCCTGGCCTTCATTGAGCGTGCTCAGGCCAGCACGCTGCACTGCCGAAATGTGGACGAACACGTCGCGCGTGCCATCGTTCGGCTGAATGAAGCCATACCCCTTGGTCGGGTTGAACCACTTGACTTTTCCGCTAGCCACTAGGGCCTCCTTGCTTGCGTCATCAACCGCGCCGGTGTGACGCGGTTGCCGAGTTTGCGGGCATCGTATCTTGTAACCGCGAACCCGATACACGATCGCGCGCAGCAAGACGGCCGAAACTTGGTTGCGATTAAATCATAAGTCAGTCCCGCGGTTCCGTCAAAGCGAACGTGACGCCGGAATGTAAGGCGACCGTTCGCAGTGCGGGCGTTGCTCCGGCAGTCGTGGCGGACACAGACGATCCGGCCTGTGAAAGCCATCCGGCCCCGGTACCCAGTTCTATTCGGCGGCGGTCGGATCAGGCGGCCCTGGAAGCTTGGCGACGACCGACCGATGCAGGGGCCGCGTCCGGTGCCTGCCCATGCCGCGGCGCGGCGAGCCACGGAGTGCCGGGGCGCCGAAACGTCGATTGAAAGCAATCCGGCAGCGAGCGCGGAAGCGCCTCTGAGGAAAGGTGAAACGGCAGGCGAGCGCACCCGTATGGAATCAGCTACGATACGGCTTATCCGAACGGGTCGTCGCCTTTGCCCGCGTTTGCTTGACGCATGGTGCAGGCGCTTCCGGCCTCGGGGATGCCGGATGAGGTTCAAGGGGGTGACTGCGTCGGCGTGAACGGTTGGGCTATGTGGCGGTCGTAGCCGGGGAGGGCGCCGGAGCCAGCCGACGGCCGATGCTTGGAGGGCGCTTTACCTTGGGTCTGATTCGGCAAGGCCGATCGACAAGCCGATCCGAAATGCGCGACCCTGCCGGGGCAAATCCACAGTTTGCGGCGGCTCATCAAGATAAGTTATTGTCTGCGTGGTCGATTGCTTCAAATAAACGACAATATCCTCCTACCTGCGTAAAATATTCTGCAAGCCTGCGGGTACGTTTAGTTCTGGCCTCGAGCCGAACTTATTGACCCGCGCGACCCGGTCGACCATCATAGTTATGTAAATATTTCTCATTGGGGCGGAGGTACGATGAAGGGGCGTTTTTCAGGGCCGGCGATGCAAGGCATCGTTGCGGTCTGCCTTGCGCTGGGGGCTTCGAGCGCGGCGCATGCCCAGGCAAACCACGAGCGGCCTGTGGCGCGCAGCGCGCAGAGCGCCGGGTCCGCCTCGTCGCTGACCGGCGGCAGCACGCAGCTATGCGGATTCTATTTCAACGTCCGGACCGATCATTTCACGCCCCCTGACGACAGCACCCCGGACAACAAGCCCGCCAACGTCATCGCTGATCGAAAGAATTGCAGAGGCCCGGTTCTCGGCGTGCTCAGCACGGAAGTGAACACCCATCACGACGGCTTCATTCACGTCGACATGCGGGCGACCTGCGTTCGGGCGGTCGGACCCGAGCCGTGTACGGAAGGCGAGGTGGTGGAGGCACCGCCCGGCCATACGTTCCTGAGAAATTCCGCCGGGGATACGCAGACACAGACCATTCAGATGGTCTGGCCGGACCTCGGCAGCGGCCGCTGGCGCTACGAGGTGCGGCTCGGCGGCGACGGAACGGCATATGTTGAATACCGGACGTTCACGGTACAGGCTTTTCGCGGACAGCCCTAGCGGCGCGGGCCGAACGTACCGCCACCGTCCTGACGTTGAACCAAGAATTTTTGCGTAACGGGCGCCCCTGGTGGGCGCCCTTTTTTTCGACGGCAAGGATCGAATGGAAATTGCGTGCGCGCACGCCCCCCGGCGATATGCCCGGCGGACATCGCAAAATGACCCCGTCTGACCCGGAAGCGAACCACGAATTCCCACTTGTATGATAACCGACATCATATAAATTCCCTCGTTGCCGGTGATCCAACACAGCCAACAAGACGGCCGGCGGAGGAACGAACCATGTTGAAGTTCTCGCTATCGCTGGCCGTGGCAGTGGTCACAGCGCTGGGGGCAACGGCCCCGCAGGCATTCGCCTATCCCGACAAGCCGATAACGATGATCGTGCCGGTTCCGCCGGGCGGGGCGACCGACCTCACCGCGCGTCTCATGGGCGAGCGGATGTCCACGATCCTCGGCCAGCCGATCGTCATCGAAAATCGGCCGGGCGCGACTGGCGCGATCGGCGCCACGCTGGTGAAGCAGGCGGCCCCGAACGGCTACACCTTCATGGTCGCCGCCATCGGCACCTACTCCGTCAATCCGTTCCTGCAGAAGAACCTGCAATACGATCCGACCAAGGATTTCGACCTGATCACGGTCGCGGTGCGCACGCCGAACGTGCTGATCGTGCATCCGAGCTTTCCGGCGAACAACGTCGACGAACTGATCGCATACATGAAGAAGAACCCGAAGAAGGTCTCCTTCGCCTCGTCGGGTTCGGGGACTTCGGACCATCTGACCGCGGCGCTGTTCATGCAGAAGACCAAGACCGAGGGCGTGCACGTTCCCTACAAGGGCGGCGCTCCGGCGGTGGCGGACCTCACCGGCGGCCATGTCAATGCGTCGTTTCAGAACCTCGGCGCCGTGATCGGCCATATCAAGGCCGGCAGGCTGAAGGCGCTGGCGGTGAGTTCGGACAAGCGCGTCAGCCAGCTTCCCGATACGCCGACGCTGATCGAATCCGGCTATCCGGATTTCACCGTCTATTCCTGGCAGGCTGCGGCGGCACCCAAGGGCCTGCCCAAGGACGTGCGCGCAAAGCTGAGCAAGGCGGCGATCGACGCGCTCAATCACGAGCCGGTGCGGGCGCGCTTCAATGAGCTTGGCTTCGAAGTGGTGGCGAACAATGCCGACGAGTTCGCCAAGTTCCTCAACAGCGAGTTGGCGCGCTGGAAAGAGGTCATCGAAACCGGGAAGATCACGGCCAACTGATCGGTGCCACCGGACAGGACGGCGCCCGGCCGTCGCCTTGTCCGGATGGCAGCAGAAGTCCGCAAATCCATCGGAGCTTTGATCCAGTGACGGATACGCTTGCCGCCGGGCGCACCGGCTCACCGACCATCGTCGAGATGATCGTGGTCCCCGTCGCAGGGACCGACAGCATGCTGCTTAATCTCAGCGGCGCGCACGGGCCGTTCTTCACGCGCAACATCGTGATCCTCAAGGATAGCTCGGGCCACACCGGCGTCGGTGAGGTGCCGGGCGGCGAGGCGATCCGCGCAACGCTGGAGAAGGCGCGCGACCTCGTGGTCGGGCGCAGCATCGGCGCCTTCAACGCCTGCCTCTCGGCGGTCCGGGCGGCCTATGCGCATGAGGATGCCGGCGGGCGCGGCACGCAGACCTTCGACCTGCGCGTCACGATCCATGCGGTCACGGCGATCGAGAGCGCGTTCCTCGATTTGCTCGGCCAGCATCTCGGCGTGCCGGTGGCGGCGCTGCTCGGCGAGGGCCAGCAGCGCTCCAGCGTCGAGATGCTCGGCTATCTTTTCTACATCGGTGACCGCCGCAAGACCGACCTGCCTTACGCGTCGGCGCCGGACGCTGACGACGACTGGCTGCGGCTGCGCCATGAGGAGGCTCTGACACCGGCGGCCATCGTACGGCTCGCCGAAGCCGCCTACGACCGCTACGGCTTCAACGACTTCAAGCTCAAGGGCGGCGTGCTGGCCGGGCGCGAGGAGGCCGACGCCATCCACGCTCTCGCCGAACGCTTCCCGCAGGCGCGCGTCACGCTCGATCCCAATGGCGGATGGCCGCTGGAGGAGGCGATCGAGATCGGCCGGGACCTCAAGGGCGTGCTCGCTTATGCCGAGGATCCGTGCGGCGCCGAGAACGGCTTCTCCGGCCGCGAGGTCATGGCGGAGTTCCGCCAGGCCACCGGCCTTCCGACCGCCACCAACATGATAGCGACCGACTGGCGCGAGATGGGCCACGCGATCCGCCTGCAATCGGTCGACATCCCGCTCGCCGACCCGCATTTCTGGACCCTGCAGGGCGCGGTGCGCGTCGCGCAGATGTGCCGCGACTGGGGCCTAACCTGGGGCTCGCATTCCAACAATCACTTCGACATTTCGCTGGCCATGTTCACGCATGTCGCCGCCGCCGCGCCGGGCCGCGTCACCGCGATCGACACGCATTGGATATGGCAGGACGGGCAGCGCCTCACCCGCGAACCGCTGCGCATCGTCGGCGGCCTCGTCGCGGTGCCGGACCGCCCGGGCCTCGGTATCGAGATCGATATGGATGCTCTTGCCGCCGCGCATGAGGTCTACAAGGCGCACGGCCTCGGCGCGCGCGATGACGCCGTCGCCATGCAGTATCTCATCTCCGGCTGGCGCTTCGATCGCAAGCGCCCGTGCCTGGTGCGCTGACGGCCCGCAGGGCCGATCGCTGTCGCGGCGCATTTCGCTCCGCAGTCTTTGTAAGGAAAGGACGTCACGATGACGGGGATGGCTCCGCAGGACATGGCAAGGCAGATCGGCGAAGGTCTGCTGTCGTTTCCCGTCACGCCCTTCGACGGCAATAACCGTTTCCATGAAGCGCGCTACCGCTCCAACCTCGACTGGCTCTGCGGCTTCGAAGTCGCGGGCCTGTTCGCTGCCGGCGGCACGGGGGAGTTCTTCTCCCTTTCGCCGGCCGAGGTGGTCGAGGTGGTGGCGGTGGCCGTCGCCGAGGTCCGGGGCCGGGTACCCGTCATCGCCGGGGTCGGCCACGGCACCCGGATCGCGACCGATCTCGCGGCAGGCGTGGAGCAGGCCGGCGCCAACGGCATCCTGCTGCTGCCGCCCTATCTCGTATTCTCCGAGCAGGAGGGGCTTGCCGCCCATATCGAGGCGGTCTGCCGCGCCACCCGGCTCGGCGTCATCGTCTACAACCGCGACAATGCGGTGGTGAACGATGAGACGCTGGCGCGGCTGTGCGAGCGCAACCCCAATCTCGTCGGCTACAAGGACGGCATCGGCGACATCGAACTGATGACGCGCATCCATCTGCGCATGGGCGACCGGCTGACCTATATCGGCGGACTGCCGACCGCGGAAACCTTCGCGCTGCCCTATCTCGAAATGGGCGTCACCACCTATTCCTCGGCGGTGTTCAACTTCGTCCCAAAGTTCTCGACCAAGTTCTATGCCGCCGTGCGCCGGCGCGACCGCGAGACGGTGCAGGCGGGCCTGCGCGACTTCATCATGCCGCTGATCGCGATCCGCAACCGTCGGCGCGGCTATGCCGTCTCCATGATCAAGGCCGGCATGCGGCTGATCGGACGCGATTCCGGGCCGGTGCGGCCGCCGCTGACCGATCTGACCGAGGCCGAGATGGCTGAACTGGCGGCCCTGATCGCAAGCCTCGACAAGAGCGAGTTCTCAACCCGCCAGCTTGCGGCGGCTTGAGTAGGGTTTTTCCGCGCTCTGTAGCGGGGCAGTTCAATCCGGGGATTTGTCCGGGACTCTGTGTCCCGGAATATCCCCGAACGGCCCATTCTGTTACTGTTTTTACCTCGTCGGCTGGTTTAGCCGATCTTGTTAAGCGTTGATGTTACGAGGATTTTGGTGGCGACCCCGGGAGGATTCGAACCTCCGACCAACAGCTTAGAAGGCTGCTGCTCTATCCTGCTGAGCTACGGGGCCGGGAAGCATCCTCATAGCCGGATTCCGCCGCCGGACCAAAGAATTCCCTTCGGCACGGTTACACGACCGCGCGAGCCGCATGTCGGGACCGCAGCAGGCCGCGGCCCCGTTTGAAAAGCGCGTGAGGTGCGCGCGGCGACCGCGGTCAGGCCGCCAGCCGATCGACCGACAGCCGTGACAGCCGGCTTTCGTCGACCTCGATGCCGAGCCCCGGCCGATCCAGCACATAGGCGTGGCCGCCGATGATCTTCACCGGATCGCGGGCGATGTCCTGCGTGATGTACTGGCAGGTGATGCTCCCGTCCCAGTCGGGTTGCGGCAGCGCGGCGGCGAGATGCACGATGGCGGCGCTGGCGACGCTCGAATCCGCGATCTTGCCGGCAAGGTTCACATGCATGCCGAGCGCGTGCATGCGCCGCCCCGCTTCCATGACCGCCGAAAGCCCGCCGAGCTTGATGGTCTTAAGGCTCGCGCCGCGCGCCGCCTTGAGCGTATGGTGCCGTTCGATGTCCTCGATCGAGTGAACGCCCTCGTCGGTGCCGATCGGCACCGGCGTCGCGGCTGCGACGGCGGCCATGCCCTCGAGGTCGTGCCAAGCTATCGGCTGCTCCACGAAATCGAGCCCGGCGGCCTCGGCCCCTTGCGCGAAGCGCAACGCCGCCTCGCGGCTGTAACCCTGGTTGGCGTCCGCCGAAATATGCGCGCCGGCGCCGAGCGCCGCCCGCACCGCGGTCGCACGTTCGAGGTCGGCCTCGGGCGCCGCGCTGCCGATCTTGACCTTGTAGGCGACGAAGCCCTCGGCCGCCATGCGCTGCGCGGCGGCGACGTCCGGCTGCAGCTTGTTGGCCGCCAGCATCCACAGCACCGGGATCTTCTCGCGCACGATGCCGCCGAGCAGTTCGGCCACCGGCTTCTTCTGGCGCTTGCCGGTGAGGTCGTAGACCGCCATGTCGAGCGCCGATTTCGCGGCCGCGTTGCCGTACATCAGCCCGTCGATCCGGCTGCCGAAGCCGGCCACGTCCTCGACCTCCATGCCCTCGATCCGCGGCAGCATGAACTTCACCGCTGCGATCATGCCCTCCGGCGTCTCGCCGGTCATGGTCGGGGCGGATGAGGCTTCACCCCAGCCGACATTACCGTCGGTATCCTCGATCCGCACGAGCAGGTTATCGGCGGTCGTGATGACATGGTTCGCCAGCTTCAGCGGCTCGGTGAGCGGCAGGCTGATCCACAGCGGGGTGACCGAACGGATGCGCACGGGCAGGGCTCCTTGGTTCAGTTTCGGGAAATGATGCGCCGATGGAAGCGGCCCGGCAACCGGGTTACTCCTGAAAGCGAGCCTTGTTCATGGTGCGGACGCCGGTCGCGCTACCAGACGCAGACGCGCACCTTGGTCGCATCGTTGTCCCAGCAGGCGCGATCGCTGGTGCTGCGAAAGAACCGGCCGGGCAGGCTGACGTTGCGGGTGCCGAGATTGACGAAGCCGGTCGCAACGCCCGGCTCGATCATTTCCAGAATGTAGGTCGGCTTGCCACGCGCCGTGATGCGGAAACTGCCGTCCCTGTCGGTCGCCACGAAGTCGCAGGCGTAGCGGCCATCATCGGTCGTGAAGCATTGCGCGGGCCGCGCCTCCGCAGGCAGGCTGAAGGCCACGGCGATCAATCCCAGCATCGCCAGGACGGGTACCTTGATGGGCGGAAAGCCGAACAAATGTTGCATTGAAACGACTGTCATTGCTGTTGAAGGCACGAAACCTATGCGGTGAGGCCGCCGGTCGTCAAAGGCCCGCCCCGCGCTCAGGAGGCGGAACCACTGGCCGGCGCGGCGCGCTCAGGGACCGGCGTAAAGAACATAAACAGGTTCGCGATCAGGATCGTGACCCCGAGGAAATAGAACGTCGCGCCGAGACCGTAACGGTCGGCGATCAGCCCGCCGATGATCGGCCCGATGGCGGCGCCCACCGACTGCATGCCGAACATCAGGCCGATGCTGGTGCCGGCCATGCCCGGCGGCGCGGCGTCGAGCATCCATGCCTGCAGCACGGCGCGCACCGCGAACAGGAAGAAGCCGAGGAAGGCGACGAAGAACGCGAAGGCCATCGAGCGGCCCGCAAAGCCCATGAATACGAGCAGCACCATCGACACGCCCATGCAGAACACGATGATCTGCCGGCGGCCAATGCGGTCGGAAAGGTAGCCGGCGACGGGCGTCGCCGCGAAGCCGGCAGCCTGCAGTCCGAACAGGCAGGCGCCGATGAGGAGCGCCGAGTAGCCGAGTTCGTTGGCGAGGAATACCGGCAGGAAGGTAAGCAGGGAAACCTGCGTCATCGTGCGGAAGGTCGAGCCTATGGACAGCATCGCGACCGTCTTGTTGCGCAGAAGCGTGCGCAGCACATGCAGCGCCTGCGTGCCGCCGCTGCCGCTGGCGGGCGGCTTATAGCCCGGCTGCGGCGCAGCGAAGTAGATCAGCAGCACGACCGCCATCAGCACGCCGGGCAGTACGTTGAGCACCATCACGTTGCGCCAGCTCAGCACGACCAGCAGCGCGCCGGCGGCGAGCGGCGCCAGCGCATCGCCGACATTGCCGGCCATGGCGTGGAACGACATCATCAGCCCGCGGCGGTTCGGGTAGAGGTCGCCGAGCAGCGGGATCGCGGTCGGGTGCCAGAAGTTATTGCCCATGCCGACCAGCGCCGCGCAGGTCAGCAGCATCCAGTAGGCATCGACAAAGCCCATGATCAGGTAGGGCAGGCCGATCCAGGCGAGCGAGATCGCCATCAGGATGCCCTTGCGGCTGACGCTGTCGACGATCAGCCCGCCGGGCACATTGGAGATCGCGCCGGCGACATGCTGGATCGCGAGGATCGAGCCGATCTGCACGTAGGTCAGACCGAGTTCGTTTCCGATCAGCGGCAGCAGCACGTAGAACGTCGCCGGGTACCAATGCGTAAAGGCATGCCCGATCGTGATCAGCCACAGATCCGTGTAGGACCGCTGGGGCTCGCGGCCCGGGACCAGGGTGTCGACGGTGGCTGTACTCATGCGGATGGGCCGGCGGCGGGAGCGATCGGAAAACCAGCGCGTTGCGCTGGTTGGCGGGCGATTCAGATGGAAACGGCGCGAACACGGCCGTCCGTCTGATTAGACCGGCCGGGAAGCGGCGCGCAATCCGCAATTCTGATACCCATCCATGCCTTTCGTGGGTGTCCGCGGCTCGGGCGCGCCAAGCTAAGACACCAGTTCCTCCGCCGCGCGGGCGAGGGCGCCTTCGGGAGCGGCCAGTTCGTCGAGGATCGAGATGTGGTGGTGGTCGAGCGGGAGCAGGCCGCCCGGCCCGCCGCTACCCGACCACGCCGCCCAGTAGTCGGCCGACTGACGCTGCAACTCGGGCAGTTCGCGCGTGCCATAGGCGACGATCAGCGGGCGTCGGCGCTGCGGGAGATGCAGGATCGGGCTCATGGCCGCCGCTTCATCGGCGGTCAGCCGGAGCTTCTCGTTGAGGTAGTTGTGGCGGCATGGCTCGACGTCAAAGATGCCGCTGATCGCGAGGCCGGCATCGACCTCATCGAGCGGCATCGCCATCGCGGTCAGATGCCCGCCCGCCGACCAGCCGGAGACGACGAGCGCGTCGCGGCCGATGCCGTGGCCCGGCCCCTCGCGGCGCAACCAGCGGATCGCCGCATGGGTCTCCGCCACGATCCCGGTCAGCGTCGCGTCCGGCGCCAGCGTGTAGCCGATCATGGCGACGTCCAGGCCGCGCGCCATCGGGCCGGCGGCCATGTGGCTGAACACCTCCTTCTCCCGGCTCTGCCAGTAGCCGCCATGGATGAAGACCAGCAACGGCGCGCGGTCGCGGCCGCAGGGGAAAAGGTCGATGCGGTTGCGCGGCCGCGGGCCGTAGCGCAGGTCCAGCAAGGCCGGATGCGCGGCACGGAACGCCGCGGCTTTCTCCGCCCATGCCTCCAGCATTTCGCTGCTGCCGGGGATGGATGCCGCGTTGTTATACGCGGCATCGAGCGCTGGCTTCGTAAAGCTACGCCAGACGATCTGTTCTTCGCTGCTCATGGCTCATTCCGCAGAAAGGTTCGCGCCGATCCAGTTACAGGGCACGATACGTGCCAGAACGGTAGCCCACGCGGCAGTCCGGTCAAAGCGGTTCCGGTTCAATCGCCCGCGGGGACGCGAATACCTGCAATGCGCCGGGGCGCGCACGATAGCGCAGGGGAGGATGCATGATGCGCACCTCGCCATCGACGGCGACCGGCAGGCGGCTGGCGCGCGACTCGATCTCGGCCGAGTCCGCGCACACGATCTCGAGTTCCTGCAGACTCTGGCGGAGACCGAGCAGTGACCGGCAGGCAAGCCACAGCAACTGCCGCCGGTTCTGCTGGCGGGCGACGCATATCCATAACCGGCCGTCGTCGAGGCACGCTCTCGTCCCGAGTTCTGGAGGGTGAAGCCGATAGGCATTGTTGCCGACGAAGACGAGCGGCGTGCGGTGCTGCATCCTGCGGCCCTCGGCCGCGACGGTGAGCCGCCGCAGCGAAAACCGCCGCAACAGGCGAAGGCAGGCGAGCATCATTGCTGCCCACTTCGACAGCCCGCGATCGTTCTGCAGGCGCTCGCGCTCGAGCACGAGGATGGCGTAGAAGCCGACCGAGGAGTTGTTGACGAAGGCATGTCCGTTGACCTCCGCGACGTCGATGGCGCGGGTTGCGCCATCTGCGATCAGGCCGATCGCAGCGTCGAGGTCCGGCGGAATGCCGAGATCGCGGGCAAAATGGTTCAGCGTCCCGAGCGGCAGAATGCCGAGCGGGATGCCGGAGCCCGCGAGCAGCCCCGCGACCGTACCGATGCTGCCGTCGCCGCCGCCGGCTATCACCGCGTCCACTTCGCCGCGGCGCGCCGCCTCGACGGCGGCGGCCGCCGCTTCCGGCAGCGCCTCACCGGCGGCTGCAACGACCTGCGCCACGATGCCGCGCGCCGCAAAACCTGCCTCGATCTGCTCACGCAGGCCGGTCCCGTCGTGATTATGCGCGAGACGCGCGTTGGGGTTGATCAGGACGGTGACGCGCATGATGATCGGGATGGCCTGCGGGATGATGGCTTACAGCGATTGAAGGGATAGCGGAGGGGTTCTGACGGCCCCTGCGCTTGATGACTCGGCTGGAACCGGATCGTTCCACGACCGGGCAGGGATGATTTGCGAGGCATAATCCGCCATCTTCGACGCGCCGGGCGCACCGCACGCCGGTGTGCACGCGAATTACCGACGGACAGGAGCGAACACGATGCCCGCAGAGACACCGAAGAAGAAGACGGCCAAAGCCGCCAAGAAGGCCGCCGCCAAGCCGGATGCGGCGAAGCCGGCTCTGCTCTCGGGCGGCAACCCGCAGATCGCAAAGGGCTACGGCGATGCGCCGGTGCAGGCTTACATCGCGGCCATGCCGGGCTGGAAAAGCGAGGTCGGCGGACGCATCGATGCTGTCATCACACGCACCGTTCCCGGTGTCGCGAAGGCGGTGAAATGGAACTCGCCCTTCTACGGCGTTGAGCAAGAGCTCTGGTTCCTCAGCTTTCATTGCTTCGCGAAGTACATCAAGGTGGCCTTCTTCCGCGGCGCCGCGCTCCGGCCGGTCCCGCCCGTGGAGTCCAAAAGCCAGGACACGCGCTACTTCCACATCCACGAGAACGACGCGTTCGACGAAGCCCAGTTCGCCGACTGGGTGAAGCAGGCGAGCCAATTGCCCGGCGAGAAGATGTGAGGGAATGCCGCAGGTCCGACGCCTTATGGCTCCGTAACGCCTTCAGCGCACCTGCTCTCGAAGGTAGCGCGCGGCCACAATCTTGACGGTTGCCCGTCCCACAGGCCCGCTTACAGCGCGAGTGCTCAAGCACAGATTTCCACAGAACGGGGCAACAGAGTGGCATTCAAGGGGCGAATTTATGGTTAACGGTACCTCGGCGCCCCCGACTGTTGCAACCGGAACAAGCGGCAGATTTGCTTTCAGCAACCCCGGAGATTCTTCGTCACAGCCGCCAACGAGCATGGAATCATTTT
>Ga0182739_1003290_pt1 | contig 14276 bp, 14 predicted proteins | sample eDN5th30CBELigBY_FD_128873 | JGI IMG/M metagenome (GOLD analysis project Ga0182739, IMG submission 128873) | Enriched backyard soil microbial communities from Emeryville, California, USA - eDNA 5th pass 30_C BE-Lig BY (version 2) (version 2) | ecosystem: Environmental > Terrestrial > Soil >... | reverse complement strand
TTTTCGAGTTCGGAATTGCTCCACACGCCCAGCACCGAGGACGTGATCAGCATACAGGCAAGGGGCGACAGCAACGCCAACGCCATGGGCCATAGCGCCCGCAAGTCCATGGGCTCATAGCGCCTGACCGCATTCGCGGCGATGGCGAAAAGCGCGATCAGCGCGCTCAGGTACAGCACGGCGGGGCCGCCCACCGGACTGGTCAACGCCAGGGCGGGCATCAGCAGCACTAGCCAGGCGGCCAGGGTTACATACATTCGGGGCACAACAATCAACCTGGAAAAAACTGAGCACGCGCGTCGCGCGTCATGCCGGTCGGTTAGACAAAACCCGCCCGCCATGACGGCGGGCGGGTTTGGCGGAACATGCGGGACCAGGCCGGATGCGCGGGGCGGACAGCCTCGCGCGACGGCCCTGGCCGCGGATTACATGTTTTCGATCATCACCTGGCCAAAGCCCGAGCACGACACCTGCGTCGCGCCTTCGAGCAGGCGGGCAAAGTCGTACGTGACCTTCTTGGACTGGATGGACTTTTCCATGCTGGAGATGATGAGGTCGGCGGCTTCGGTCCAGCCCATGTGACGCAGCATCATTTCGGCGGACAGGATCTCGGAACCGGGGTTCACGTAGTCCTTGCCGGCGTACTTGGGCGCCGTGCCGTGGGTGGCTTCGAACATGGCCACGGAATCGGACAGGTTCGCACCCGGGGCGATGCCGATGCCCCCCACCTGCGCGGCCAGCGCGTCAGAGATGTAGTCGCCGTTCAGGTTCAGGGTGGCGATGACGTCGTATTCGGCCGGGCGCAGCAGGATCTGCTGCAGGAAGGCGTCGGCAATCACGTCCTTGACGATGACCTCGCGGCCGGTCTTCGGATTCTTGAATTTGCACCACGGGCCGCCGTCGATCAGTTGCGCGCCGAATTCCTTCTGCAGGAGCTCATAGCCCCAGTCGCGAAAGCCGCCTTCGGTGAACTTCATGATGTTGCCCTTGTGCACCAGCGTCAGCGACGAGCGGTCGTTGTCAATGACGTACTGGGCGGCCTTGCGCACCAGGCGCTCCGTGCCCTCGCGCGACACGGGCTTGATGCCGATGGACGACGTGTTGGGAAAGCGGATCTTCTTCACGCCGAGCTTGGTCTGCAGGAACTGGATCAGTTCCTTGGCCTGCTCGCTTTCGGCCATGTATTCGATGCCGGCGTAGATGTCTTCCGAGTTCTCGCGGAAGATCACCATGTTGGTCTTTTCGGGTTCGCGCACCGGGGAGGGCACGCCCTTGAAGTACGCCACCGGACGCAGGCACACGTACAGGTCGAGCTGCTGGCGCAGCGCCACGTTCAGCGACCGGATGCCGCCGCCAACCGGCGTGGTCAGCGGACCCTTGATGGAAACCACGTAGTCTTTGACGACTTCCAGGGTTTCGTCGGGCAGCCACACGTCCGGACCGTAGACCTTGGTGGCCTTTTCGCCGGCGTAGACCTCCATCCAATGGATCTTGCGCTTGCCGCCGTAGGCCTTCTGCACGGCCGCGTCGACGACCTTGATCATCACGGGGGTGATGTCGGCGCCCGTGCCATCGCCTTCGATGAAGGGGACGATGGGCTGGTCAGGCACGTTCAGCGAGAAATCGGCGTTGACCGTGATTTTCTGGCCGCCGGCGGGAACCTTGATATGTTGGTAGGACATGAATGCTCCATTTGCTCCGGGTGGTTTTTCTGCACGCGCCAGAATCGGACAGCGTCCGATTCCGCGGGTCGTACCGCCTCCTGCGAACCGCACACCGGATGGCGGATAGCAACCCATTCTATATCGCAAAGCGGCGGGCGAAACCGGCGGTCCCCATGGGGCGGTAAAATAATGCGACCACATCCTGCTTTTGGCCCCCTCCCGATGTTCAATCCCTCCCGCGACCAAGTCCGCGAATTCTTTATCGAAACCTGGCGCAAGCATCGCGCCAGCGAGGTGCTGACCCCGCTCGAGGCCATCGCGCTGGACTGGATCATCGAACACCCGGAATACCACGCCGACCTCGAAAGCCCGGAAGCCATGGCCACCGAATACGCCGTGGAAAAAGGCCGGACCAATCCTTTCCTGCACCTGTCCATGCACCTGGCCATCGCGGAACAGTTGTCGATCGACCATCCGCCCGGCATCCGCCAGGCCTACCAGCAGCTCACCGCACGCTCGGACGCGCACCACGCCGCCCATGAAATCATGGAATGCCTGGGGCAGGTGGTCTGGGAAGCGCAACGCCTGGGCACGCCGCTGGACAGCGACACCTACATCGATCTGATTCGCCGCCGCGCCAGTCTCTGAAGCCCTGCCCTGCGGGCAAATAAAAACCCTCGTTTCCGAGGGTTTTCATGATGGGCCGGCGCCTTGCGCCTGCCTTGGCGTGCGCCTGCCTTAGCGGCGCACACCCAGGTCGCTGGGCAGCGATGCCAGCCAGGCCGACACGTTGGAGATGTCCTGGTCGGACAGTTGCGTGGCGAAGGCGCCCATGATGGGGTTCTTGCGCACATTGGCCGTGGCCGCGCTGCCGGAGGCGCCGCGCTTGTAGGCCTTCAGGGCATGGGCCAGATAGTCGGCATGCTGGCCGGCCAGCGTGGGATACGCGGGATCCACCGCGGTCTTGGCATCGGCGCCGTGGCAGGATGCGCAATTGAATTTTTCGAAGACGGCCTTGCCGGCCGCCAGGTCCTGCGCCTGGGCGGCTGCGCCCGAGATGGCCAGGGTCGCGCCCGCAAGGGCAAGCATGGTGCGATTCATGGTTTTGCCCCCTTATTTGAGATTCGAGTAGTACGCGGCCAGGTCGGCGATGTCCTGGTCGGACAGGCTGCCGGCAATGGCGTCCATCGTGGGATGGCTGCGCGCGCCTTTCTTGTACTCGTTGAGGGCGGTTTCGATGTACTTGGCGTTCTGGCCAGCAATCATCGGAACATGGTACAGCTCGGGAAACGTCGCCTTGTAGCCCGGAATGCCATGGCAACCGATGCACATGGAGACCTTGTCGCGGGCGTTCTGGGCATTACCGACCGGCGCTGCGTCTGCAGCAACAGCCTGGCCGGCGATCGCACAGGATGCCATCGTGGCCAACACGGAAACCGTGTACTTCAGAGAGGTTCGCAACTTCATTGGAATGACTCTTCTTGGTATGGCTAAGGACTAGGGCCTGCTCACACGAAAAGGCCCTCTGCAAACACGTTGCGGGTGGAACCCAAAGCAAAACCGCCTGATTGTACGATAATTGCTCAGGATTAATACCTTGCGTTAGTGTTGATCCCCATCAAACCACAGAAGCCATCAGACCATGCCCGCAGCCCAGACCGCCTCATCCGCCAAGCCAGTCCGCTTCGATGGCACCGACACCTACGTCGCCACCGATGACCTCAAGCTCGCCGTCAACGCCGCCCTCACCTTGCAGCGCCCGCTCCTGATCAAGGGCGAGCCCGGCACCGGCAAGACGATGCTGGCCGAAGAAGTCGCCCGCGCGCTGGGACGGCCGCTGCTGCAATGGCACATCAAATCCACCACCAAGGCGCACCAGGGCCTGTACGAATACGACGCGGTGTCGCGCCTGCGCGATTCGCAGCTTGGCGACGAAAAGGTCCGCGACATCCGCAACTACATCGTGCAGGGCACGCTGTGGCAGGCGTTCCAGTCGCATGAGCCGGTGGTGCTGCTGATCGACGAAATCGACAAGGCCGACATCGAATTCCCCAATGACCTGCTGCGCGAGCTGGACCGCATGGAGTTCCACGTGTACGAAACGCGCGAGACCATCGCCGCGCGCCACCGTCCGCTGGTCATCATCACCTCCAACAACGAAAAAGACCTGCCCGACGCCTTCCTGCGCCGCTGCTTTTTCCACTACATCCGCTTCCCGGACCGCGACACGATGCGCGACATCGTGGCCGTCCACTACCCGGACCTGAAGCAGGACGTGCTGCGTGCCGCGCTGGACACGTTCTTCGCGCTGCGCGATGCGCCCGGCCTGAAGAAAAAGCCCTCCACGTCCGAATTGCTGGACTGGCTGCGCCTCTTGCTGGCCGAGGACGTCTCGGCCGCGCAGATCGACGCGCACGCCGCCACGGCCGTCCCCATGATGGCCGGCGCGCTGCTCAAGAACGAGCAGGACGTGCATCTGCTCGAACGCCTGGCTGCCATGACGCGCGGCGGCCAGCGCCGCTGATCCGGCATCCACGGGCGGCCCGCACATGCTGATCGACTTCTTCTACCACCTCAGGGCGCACAAGCTGCCCGTCTCGGTCAAGGAATACCTGACGCTGGTGGATGCCCTGCGCCAGGACCTGATGTCGCCCACGCTGGACGAGTTCTACTTTCTTGCGCGCGCCACGCTGGTCAAGGACGAGTCGCTCTACGACCGCTATGACAAGGCGTTTGGCGCCTATTACCGGGGCATCGAGGCCGCGCTGCCGGCGGGCAAGGAGATCCCGCTCGACTGGCTGATCAAGCAGTTCGAAAAAAGCCTGTCGCCCGAAGACAAGGCCGCCATCCAAAAGCACGGCTGGGACAAGCTCATGGAGCTCTTCAAGGAGCGCCTGGACGAGCAGAAGGAACGCCACGCGGGCGGCAGCAAATGGATCGGCACCGGGGGCACCTCGCCCTTCGGCAACGGCGGCTACCACCCCGAAGGCATCCGCGTGGGCGGCGCGTCGGCCGGCAACCGCACGGCGGTCAAGGTCTGGGACATGCGCCAGTTCAAGGACTACGACGACCAGGTGGAACTGGGCACGCGCAACTTCAAGGTAGCCCTGCGGCGGCTGCGCCGCTTCGCGCGCGAAGGCGCCGACATGGAATTGGACCTGGACGACACCATCGCCAGCACCGCGCGCAATGCCGGCCACCTGGACCTGCGCATGGTCCCGGAGCGCCACAACACGGTCAAGGTGCTGATGCTGCTGGACGTGGGCGGCAGCATGGACGACCACATCGGCCGCGTCGAAGAACTGTTCTCCGCGGCCCGCAGCGAGTTCCGCAACCTGGAGGTGTACTACTTCCACAACTGCCCGTACGAAAGCCTGTGGCAAAGCAACCGCCGCCGCCAGAGCGAGCGCTTCGACACCTGGGACGTGCTGCGCAAGTACAACCCCGACTGGCGCCTGATCATCGTGGGCGACGCCACCATGAGCCCCTACGAAATCCTGCAGCCCGGGGGGTCCGTCGAGCACTACAACAAGGAACCGGGCGCCGAATGGATGCGGCGGCTGCTGGACGCCTGGCCCAAGTCGGTCTGGCTGAATCCCGAGCCCACGGCCTCGTGGCAGTACCGCCAGTCCATCGCGCTGATGCGCGACATCATGCAGGACCGCATGTATCCCGTGACGGTCGCCGGCCTGGAGCAGGCGATGCGGATGCTGTCCAAGTAAAGCGGGGCCCTGCGCGGATTCGCGCCGATCAGCCGTCCACCGGGTTTTCCGGCGTGTCCAGCGTGAGCTGATAGAACGCCAGGTCAAGCCAGCGCCCGAACTTGAAGCCCGCCTCGCGAATGGTGCCGGCGTGCACGAAGCCCAGTTTTTCGTGCAGCCGGATGCTCCCCTGGTTGGACGCGTCGATGCCGCCGATCAGGACATGCACCCCATTGGCGCGCGCCCGTTCGATCAGCACGCGCATCAGCGCTTCGCCCAGCCCGCGCCCCCGAAAGCGCGCATCCACATACACCGAGTGCTCGACGGAATACTTGTAGGCGGGCCACGCGCGGAACGTGCCGTAGCTGGCGAACGCCATCAGTTCGCCGGCCTCGTTCTCCAGTCCCACGACCGGAAAGCCGCCCTGCTGCTTGGCCTGGAACCACCCCTGCATGGCCTCGCGGGGCCGCGGCTTGTAATCGTAGAGCGCGGTGGACGTGGCAATGGCGTCATTGAAGATGGCCAGGATCTGGTCGGCATGGCGCGCGTGCGTGCAGTCGACCAGTGCGGCGCCTTGCGGGGCGTGAAGTTCGGCGGGCGTATTCATGCCCGGGATTTTAGCCAGTGCGGCGGACGGCGCGCCCGGCGCAGGGCAAAAATGCGGCGCGGCCGCCACAGGCAAAAAAAAACCGGCGAGGACGCCGGTTCAGTGAGGTGTTGCCGCTTCTGGCCACTCTCAGGCGGCGCGGCTCTCCACAGATCGTTGGACGTTTTGCGCCGTGTGGCGCAACCCTGGGCATTGCCGCCAGGCCAGTTCATCGGCGTCCATATCCAGGTCGAACAAATCCTGCGCGGCGGGCCACGGATGGGTGCGCGCGGAGGCGCCCTCCATTTCAAGCACATGGCCGGCAAATCCGCGGGGCGATCCCCCACACTCCGCGAAATACCGCTGCGTATTCAAGTCCACCACGTACGTGGTCAGGTCATGGGTCAATATGGCCACGTATTGGCCGTCATCACTGGCATATGCGTATTGAAACTGTCCTTTGATGCCATCGCCGCTGAGGGCGTTGCCGGTCAATTGGGACAAGGCACGCGTGACGAGCTCGGTCAGCATGGGTCGTTCCTCCGTAGAATGCGCCGGCAGGATGCCGGCGGCGAAGGCGCGAACGACAAGCACCGGCGCCGCGCTGCGGCGGCGTCTGGCGTTGGACGGGAAGCCGGTAAGACGGCCGTCGCGCATCCCGTCAACAACAGCGAATTCGTCCTTAAGAGCTTACACCCGCGCCCCGGACGGGTTCAAATCCCCAGGGAAAACGGGTCTGCTGCATCGCAGCATGCCAGTTGGCGCGGCTTGGCGCCGCCCGGTGCCCGTTACGCGGCCGGGACCGTTACGCGGCCGGGAATACCTCGCCGTCGCGGGCGAAGTCGCCGTCCTGCTGGCGGCGCCAGCTGGCTCGGGCAATGCGGTACAGGACGTGCGCGCGCAGCGGATGTCCTGCCGGGACGGCGGGATGGTCGAAGCTGCCGGCGTCGGCCGTCATGCCCAGGCGGTCCATCACCGCACGGGACCGCTGGTTGCCGGTGGCCGTGAACGCGACGATTTCATCCGCCCCGACCTGTTCGAAACCCACGCGCAGCGCCGCGTCGGCCGCCTCGCTGGCGTAGCCCCGTCCCCAAAATGGCTGGGCGAGACGCCAGCCGATCTCCACGCCCGGCCCGAACGGCAGGCTGCTCGCCAGGGGCTTGATGCCCACGAAGCCGATGAAGGGCGCCACGCCCGGCGCTTCCACCGCCCAAAACCCCCAGCCGTGCTCGTCGATGCCCGCCGCCAGCCGGTCGGCCAGGGCATCGCTCTCCTGCGCCGTGAGAGGCAGCAGAAACTGCGTCACCTGCGGATCGCCGTTGAGCGCGGCAAACGGCTCGCGGTCGGCGGCCCGCCATTGCCGCAGCACGAGGCGCGACGTTTCAACTTCCACGGTCAGGGACATAGGGGCTTCCTCAGATTGCGGCCGGCGCCGGCGCGCCACGTCCAGGGCGGCCGGCAGGCCCGCCTGAACCATTGCCAGCGTATACACTCCAACGGATTCTGCCATGCCAAAGGAATGATCCGCCATGCGCTTGTCCCTGTCGAAGCTGCCACGCCCATTGGGCGTGCTGCTGTTTTCCTCCTTCCTGGCCTTCCAGGCCGGGGCCGCCAGCCTGCCGGCGGGCGTCACGGAGGCCGCCTCGATCGAAGGCATTACCGAATATCGGCTGGCCAATGGCCTGCGGGTGCTGCTGGTGCCCGACGAATCCAAGCCGTCCACCACGGTCAACATGACGTACCTGGTGGGCTCGCGCAATGAGAACTACGGCCAGACCGGCATGGCGCACCTGCTGGAGCACATGCTGTTCAAGGGCACCTCGACCACCCGCAACGCCATGGGCGAGTTCTCGCGCCGCGGCCTGCAGGCCAACGGCTCGACCTCCAGCGACCGCACCAATTATTTCGCCAGCTTCGCGGCCAATCCCGAGACGCTGAAGTGGTATCTGGGCTGGCAGGCCGACGCGATGGTCAATTCGCTGATCGCCAAGGAAGACCTGGACTCGGAAATGACCGTGGTCCGCAACGAAATGGAAAGCGGCGAGAACAATCCGTTCCGCATCCTGATGCAGAAGATGCAGGCGGTGGCGTTCCAGTGGCACAGCTACGGCAAGAACACGATCGGCGCGCGTTCCGACGTCGAGAACGTGGACATCGGCCAGCTCCGCGCCTTCTATCACGAGTACTACCAGCCCGATAACGCCGTGCTGATCGTGGCGGGCAAGTTCGATCCGCAGACGACGCTGGCGGACATCGAGGCCACGCTGGGCAAGCTGCCCAAGCCCGACCGCAAGCTGCCGCCCGAGTACACGGTGGAACCGGTGCAGGACGGCGAGCGCTCGGTGACGCTGCGCCGCACGGGCGGCACGCCGCTGGTGGCGGCGATGTACCACATCCCGGCGGGCGCCAGCCCTGATTTCGTGCCGTTCGACCTGGCCACCACGATCCTGTCCGACACGCCGTCGGGCCGCCTTTACCATGCGCTGGTCCCGACCAAGCTGGCCTCGGGCGTGTTCGGTTTCACGATGGAAAACCTGGACCCGGGGCTGGCGATGTTCGCCGCCCAACTGACGCCAGGCAAGGACCTGGACGCGGCGATGAAGGCGCTGACGGGCACGCTGGAGTCCCTGGACAAGAAGCCCTTCACGCAGCAGGAGCTGGACCGCGCGCGCAGCAAGTGGCTGACCGCCTGGGAGCAGACGTACAGCGATCCCGAACAGGTGGGCGTGGCGCTGTCCGAGGCCATCGCCGCCGGCGACTGGCGTCTCTTCTTCCTGCAGCGCGACCGCGCGCGCCAGGCGACGCTGGCCGAGGTGCAAAAGGCCGCGACGACCTATCTGGTGCAGAGCAACCGCGTCGAGGGCCGCTACATCCCCACGGAAAAACCCGAGCGCGCGCCGCAGACCCAGCGCGTGGACCTGAGCGCGGTGTTCAAGGACTACAAGGGCGATCCGGATTTCAAGGCCGCTTCGGCGTTCGATCCCTCGCCTGAAAACATCGACAAGCTCACCCAGCGCAAGACGCTGGAACTGCCCAATGGCCCGGTCAAGCTGGCGCTGCTGCCCAAGGCGACGCGAGGCAGCCGCGTGCAGGCGCAGATGCTGATCCAGTTCGGCAACGAGAAGGACCTGCTGGGCCAGCGCGTGAATTCGAGCGCGGCGGCCGATCTGCTGCTGCGCGGCACGGACAAGCTGTCGCGCCAGGACATCCAGGACCGGCTGGACAAGCTGCAGGCCGAGCTGGGGTTCAGCGGCGGCGGCACGACGCTCAAGGTGGCGATGTCGACCAAGGGCGAGAACCTGCCTGAACTGACGGCGCTGGCGCTGGAGATCATCCGCAACGCCAGCTTCCCGAAGGAACAGGTCGAGGAATACCAGCGCCAGCTTGAAACGTCGATCCAGAACGCCATGACCGAACCCTCGGCCCTGGCTGGCCGCACCCTGGCCCGCCACGACAATCCGTGGCCTGCGGACGACCTGCGCTATGTGCCCACCTTCGAGGAGTCGCTGGCGGGCGTGCGCGCGATGAACCGCGAGGCGCTGGCCAAGTTCCATGCCCAGTTCTATGGCGCGGGGGACATCGAGTTTTCCGCCGTGGGCGATTTCGAGCCGCAGGCCGTCGAAAAGGCCCTCAGCACGGGCCTTGCCGGCTGGAAGAAGGCGCCGGCCTACACCCGTGTGCCCAATCCGTACCGCGACGTGCCGCCCAAGCAGTTCGACATCAATACGCCGGACAAGGCCAATGCGTTCTATCTGTCGCGCCTGCCGCTGAAGCTGCAGGACACGGACGCGGATTACGCGGCGCTGTATCTGGCCAATTACCTGTTCGGCGCCTCGGAGACGTCACGCCTGTGGAACCGGGTGCGCGAGACGGAGGGCCTGTCCTACAACGTGCGCAGTTCGCTGTCGGTGTCGTCGTTCGAGCCGTCGGCCAGCTGGAGCATCTATGCCATCTATGCGCCGCAGAATCGTGAACGCCTGGAGAAGGCGGTCAACGAGGAACTGGCGCGGGCGCTGAAGGATGGCTTTTCGGACAAGGAAATCACGGAAGGCATCACTGCGCTGCTGAACTATCGCAATCTGGCGCGCGCCCAGGATGATGTGCTGGCGAGCACGTGGGTGGACTACCTGGATCGGGGCCGCACGTTTGCCTGGTCCGCGGAGATGGATAAGAAGATTGCCGCCTTGACGCCGGAATCCGTGAATTCGGCGCTGCGCAAGTATCTGCGTCCGGAAGGATTCAGCACGGCGCTGGCTGGCGACTTCAAGAAGTCTGCCAAGCCCTGATACGGGCTGGCTTGGCTGCTGGATAAACCCCTGCTTCGGCAGGGGTTTTTTTGCATGATGAGGGGTGGGGAAAGCGCCTGTCATGGGCGGCAGGGGCCATGACCATGCCAATAATGGGTGAATTTTGGCCCCAAGTTCCGATTACTCGGTTATTTGGAAAGATGTTTTCAAGGAATCAGGGTTTATCCCAGGTGGGATGACGCGCACAATTCAGTCATCGGGAACAGCAAACGAACCACGACGGAGTGCCGCCGGATTCGGTCCCACCTAATGACGAATTGGAGGTCTCACCATGAAAACCCTAGCCACTACCCTTTTCCTATCCCTGGCCCTGGCCGGAGCCGGCGCGCAAGCCGCAGGCGTCGAACAAGCGAAGAGCCGCGCCCAGGTGGCGACCGAGCTGCAACAAGCGAAGGCGAGCGGCCAATACACGTTCGGCGAGCTGGACTATCCGCCCGCCCTGCCCCAGACGACCAGCCTGAGCGCGCAGGAAGTGCAGGCTCAGTTGCAGCAAGCCAAGGTCAGCGGCCAATACACCTTCGGTGAACTGGAATACCCCCCCGTCGCCGCGGCGACCGGCAGCGCCAAGTCGCGCGCCGATGTCCAGGCGGAACTGGCGCAAGCGAAGGCCAGCGGTCAATACACGTTCGGCGAGCTCGAGTACCCGCCGATCAGCCGGTGAGCTGCTTGCTGTAGCCCGGCCGGCCTCGGGTGGCATCATGGCCTGAGGCCGGTATTTTCGGCGTACAGCGGCGGTTGAAGTAGTAGTAGTAGTAGTAGTAGTAGTAGTAGTAGTTGAAGTTGAAGTTGCTGTGATGCAGTTGGTAGTTGTAGTCAGCAGTTGCAGTAGCGCAGTAGCAATAGCAGTAGCAGTAGCAGTAGCAGTAGCAGTAGCGGAGGGACCGGGGCGCGAGCCGCGGTCCCTTTTTTGTGTGGATGAGTGGCTGGGGCGAGCGCGGGTTCTTTAGCCGCCCGGCGCGGCCGCGCCCCCCAGCGCACGGGGCCACGATTGCGGTCCGGAGCCTTCGCTCCGGACTTCCCCTGCCTCATCCTCGTCATCGCCTGCGGCGATTCCTTCGGATTCCGGTGGGCTTATCGACGCCCCGCGCGCTGGGGGGCACGGCCACACCAGGCTTGCGTTGTTGAATGGCCTCGAACGCTGGGACGGGTGGTTTTCTTGGCGTTTCTTCTTGGCGTTTTGAGCTGGCAGGAAGATCTTGCGGGGCCCGCGCTGCGTCGGCCGCGCGGGCGGCCTGGCAGCGCTTAAGCAATGAGTCGCGTCAGGGCGAGGCCGCTGCGCGCTTGGTGGAGAGCCTGCGTCAAGGGTGGGCACTGCGTGCTGATTTAGAGCCCGCTTCAGGATTGAGCGTCGCTTTGCTGGTGGAGGGCGCCTTGGCTTCGTAATTCTGCATTGCAAATTTTCGAAACCCTTCGATTTTTCGCAAACGTGGGAGGTGATTTCATCCCGTGCGGGTCTTTGCCGAGATTTTGGCGTCCAGCGCCTGGCCATCGGAATCAACAGATGGACCACGACAGAAGGCCGCCGGGCTCGGTCTCATTTAAAACAATCTGGAGGTCTCACTTATGAAAATACTGGCCACGACGCTGTTTTTTTCCCTGGCCCTGGCAAGTGCCGGCGCTCACGCAGCTGGCGATGAACAATCCAAATCCCGCGCCCAGGTCGCAGCCGAACTGCAAGAAGCCAAGCTCAGCGGCCAATACGCTTTCGGCGAGCTGGATTATCCCGCGGCGCAGCCTCACACCTCCAGCCTGACCGAACAGGACGTGCGCGCCCAGCTTCAACAAGCCAAAGTCAACGGCGAATACACCTTCGGCGAGCTCGACTACCCGCCCGCCACCCGCTAAGCGGCTCGCCGTTCTACGGGATCCCGCAATCCCATCCGTAGCGCGCCAGGCACGCCTGCCCGAAAAAAAAGCCGCGACGAACGTCGCGGCTTTTTTGCGCTGATCGGCAGCGCGATCAGCTGAAGAATTCCTTCACGCGGTCCGTCCAGGATTTGCTCTGCGGCGAATGGCGGTCGCCACCGTCATTCAGCGAAGCCTCGAACTGGCGCAGGATGTTCTTCTGGTCGTCGCTCAGGCGCACCGGCGTTTCGACCACGACGTGGCAGTACAGGTCACCCGGGTAGCTGCCGCGCACGCCGCGGATGCCCTTGCCGCGCAGGCGGAAGGTCTTGCCGGATTGCGTGCCTTCGGGGATGGAGATTTCGGCCTTGCCGCCCAGCGTGGGGACCTGGAGCTCACCGCCCAGCGCCGCCGTGGTGAACGGGATGGTCAGTTCGCAGTGCAGGTCGTCGCCGTCGCGCTGGAAGATCTTGTGCTGCTTGATGTGGATTTCCACATACAGGTCGCCCGGAGGACCGCCATTGATGCCGGGTTCGCCGTTGCCGCTGGAGCGGATGCGCATGCCGTCGTCGATGCCGGCCGGGATCTTGACCTGCAGGGTCTTGTTGCGGCGGATGCGGCCGACGCCGTCGCAGGCCTGGCACGGATCGGTAATTTCCTTGCCGTTGCCGTGGCAGGTGGGGCAGGTCTGCTGGACGCTGAAAAAGCCCTGCTGCATGCGCACGGCGCCGGAACCGCCGCAGGTGCGGCAGGTCTTGGGCGAGGTGCCGGGCTTGGCGCCGGAACCGTGGCAGGTGTCGCAGTTTTCCCAGCTGGGAACGCGGATCTCGGTGTCGAAGCCGGCTGCGGCCTGTTCCAGGGAGATTTCCAGCGCGTACTTGAGGTCGGCGCCGCGGTAGACCTGCGGGCCGCCGCCGCGACGTCCGCCGCCGCCGCCGAAAATTTCGCCGAAGATGTCGCCGAATGCGTCGGCGAAGCCGCCGCCCATGCCCGCGCCGCCCATGCCGGCGGCGTTGGGGTCCACGCCCGCATGACCGTAGCGGTCGTACGCGGCGCGTTTTTGTTCATCGCCCAGGACCTCGTAGGCTTCCTTGGCTTCCTTGAACTTCTCTTCGGCTTCTTTGCTGTCCGGATTGCGGTCCGGATGGTATTTCATGGCCAGCTTTCGATAGGCCTTCTTGAGATCGTCGTCCGAGGCATTCTTTGCCACACCCAGGACGTCGTAATAGTCGCGTTTTGCCATGATCCGTGGGCTCAAAAATCGAGCCTTCTTTTCAGTGCTACAGAATGAGTTCGCCCGGTAGACGGATTTCTCCGGCTACCGGGCGGCAGAGGCAGGTCAGCGCCCGGCCATTATTGGTCGCGCTTGACTTCCTTGAAGTCGGCGTCGACGACGTTGTCGTCCACCGGCTTCGCGTTGTCGGCGGCCTGCTGCTGGCCAGCGGCCTGTTGCGCCTGCATGTCGGCGTACATCTTCTCGCCCAGCTTCTGCGATGCCGTGGACAGCGCTTCCACCTTGGCGTCGATCGCGGCCTTGTCGCCTTCCTTCAGCGTGTCTTCCAGGTCCTTGATCGCGGCTTCGATGCTTTCCTTCTCGGACGCTTCGAGCTTGTCGCCATACTCGGTCAGCGACTTGCGGGTGGCGTGCACCAAGGCATCGGCCTGGTTGCGCGACTGGGCCAGCTCGGCAATGCGGTGATCTTCCTCGGCGTTGGCCTCGGCATCCTTGACCATGCGCTGGATCTCGTCTTCCGACAGACCCGAGTTGGCCTTGATGGTGATCTTGTTTTCCTTGCCGGTCCCCTTGTCCTTGGCGGACACGTGCAGGATGCCGTTGGCGTCGATGTCGAACGTGACTTCGATCTGCGGCATGCCGCGCGGCGACGGCGGAATGCCTTCGAGGTTGAACTCGCCCAGGGCCTTGTTGCCCGCGGCGATTTCACGTTCGCCCTGGAACACCTTGATGGTCACGGCCGGCTGGTTGTCGTCGGCAGTGGAGAACGTCTGCGAGAACCGGGTCGGGATCGTGGTGTTCTTCTGGATCATCTTGGTCATCACGCCGCCCAGGGTTTCGATACCCAGCGACAGCGGCGTCACGTCCAGCAGCAGCACGTCCTTGCGGTCGCCCGACAGCACGGAGCCCTGGATGGCGGCGCCAGCGGCGACGGCTTCA
>Ga0182739_1003289_pt1 | contig 14277 bp, 12 predicted proteins | sample eDN5th30CBELigBY_FD_128873 | JGI IMG/M metagenome (GOLD analysis project Ga0182739, IMG submission 128873) | Enriched backyard soil microbial communities from Emeryville, California, USA - eDNA 5th pass 30_C BE-Lig BY (version 2) (version 2) | ecosystem: Environmental > Terrestrial > Soil >... | reverse complement strand
GAGTACGGCGTGGATGCCCGGATGCTGCCGTCGCGCTACACAATGGCACGTTGGATTACGTCTGAAAACCCCAAGGCGCTGCGCAAGTTCATGGATGCCAATGCCGCCCATATCGCCTATGATGTGGTGGATGCTGCGGCGTTTTTGATCGGTTCTCCCGCGCAGTTGCGCGTCGCCGAGGAACTGTATCCCGATGTGAAATTCCACGCCATGCGCGAGCACGGCGGCAAGGTTTTCGGAGACAAAGCGTAAACCCGTTCGGGTTCCGCACGGCAGATTGAGGGTAGCAATGTCTTGGCGTTTTTTATTTGCAACGCTCCTGATCGCGCTCGGCGCGTCGGCTTGGGGCGGGCTTCAACTGGGTGATTGGCTTGTGGCGCATGCGCCCGCGGCGTCACCCGCTCCCGGGCAGGATGCGTCCGCCTCCCAGCAACCGGTGCTGGATGCCAACGGTCGCCCGTATGTCGCGCAGCCGCCCCAGCCGCGCATCGACGGCACGCTGGGCGTGCCGGACAAGCCGGCCGACCGCGAATGGCAGGTCAACACCGTGTCGCTGTTCGACACGGTCAGCGATCCCGCCGTGCAGATCTCCCGCGAACGCATCAGCCCCGAACAGGCGCGCGAAATCGCGGCTGCGTCGCAAGTGCCGCTGCCTTCGGGCACCTCGGACGTCAGCACGATGGATCTGCTGGTTCCCGGCACGTCCACCGCCATCAACGGCGGCGTGGCCGCCGGCGGCAGCTACGGCACGCCGCAGATGGTGCAGGCGCCTCCGCCGCCGCCCAACACCGCTCCGGCGGCCGGTGCGCAAGGCTGGCAGGATGCGCTCAAGCGCGAGCTGGCCCACTGCGCCACGCAAGGCTTCTTTGAGCGCCCCTCGTGCTCCTGGAACGCGCGCAACAAGTACTGCGCGCCCAACCGTGCCTGGGGCACCATGGCCGAATGCCCGGCCCGTCCGCAATAGTCCCAACGCTCGCAGCCTGCAGGCGCAGGCGCGCGGCATGAAAAATGGCGCCCCGTGGGGCGCCATTCTTTTTGCAGCCAGCCGCCTTATTCGGGCACGGACATCTGGCTTTGCAGGTAGTTCTGGATGCCGACCTTGTCGATCAGGTCGATCTGCGTTTCCAGGTAATCGATGTGTTCTTCGGTGTCGTCCAGGATGTCCTGGAACAGATCGCGCGAAACGTAGTCGCGCACCGATTCGCAGTAGGCGATGGCTTCCTTGACGGTCGCCTGGGCGCCTTGCTCGAGCTTGAGGTCACAGGCCAGCAGCTCGGGCACGTCTTCGCCGATCAGCAGCTTGTGCAGGTCCTGCAGGTTGGGCAGGCCGTCCAGCATGAAGATGCGGGCGATCAGACGATCGGCATGCTTCATTTCGCCGATGGATTCTTCGTACTCGTGCTTGCCCAGCTTGTCGAAGCCCCAATGGTTCAGCATGCGGGCATGCAGGAAATACTGGTTGATGGCCGTCAGCTCGTTGGTCAGTTGCTTGTTGAGAAACTGGATGACGGTTTTGTCGCCTTTCATGATGGACTCCTTGCAGTCAGGCGCGACGCGAGCGCATCGCGACAAAGGAGCGCACGATGCCGCGCGTACGCAACCCGTGCAGACTACCATTTGGCGCGGTCCCGCGACTAGCTTTGGGCTGCATTTGGTAAACGGCTTTACGAGCGCAACAAGAAAGCGACACGCCAATGAGAATGAGTATGCATGCTTGATGCCTTGCACACTCGGCGACGCATTCAAGCGGGCTGAGCCGGACATCCCGCGCCAAAAGCGCCGCCCGTGCGCTGGACGCGCGCGCCGCCCGCGGTCCCTGACAACGCCGCCATGGGCATGGAACGCAGACGGGCGGCGCGTTGCGTATCGGCAACCGGATCAGAGCCCCTCGCGTCTCGCGTTCCCCAACACGCTCGCCCATCCCGCTCGCCCGTCAGGCTCACGGCGCGCGCCGCGTGGCGAGCCAGATGCCGAACGCGATGGGAATGATGCCCAGCAGGTCCAGCCACGAGACGGGTTCGCTCAGCACCAGCCAGCCGAACAACAGGCCTAGCGGCGGCATCAGGAAATGCAACGCGCTGGCCGACGTGGCGCTGGCGCGGCCAAGAATCATGAACCACAGGTAATAGCCCCCCATCGACACGGCGACGATCATGTAGGCCATGCTCCAGAAGAGGCTCGCGGTCAGGCGCGCATCGCCGATGTTCTCGCTGGCCAGCGCAAACGGCAGCAGCGCCGCGGCGCCGGCCAAGGACTGGATGCCGGTCGATGTCCACAGTCCCGACGTCGGTTTGAGGCGCTTGTAGAGCAAGGTGCCCGCCACCAGCGCCACCAGCCCGCCCGTCACGAGCAACGTGCCGTGCACGTCTTCCTGCATGCCGGTCAGCCGCGATCGCAGCACCAGCGCCACGCCCGCCAGCCCCAGGCTCAACCCCAGCAGCTTGCGCCAGCCCAGGCGCTCGCCCAGCAGCGGACCGGCCAGCACCCCGATGAGCAGCGGATTGGTGCTGATCAGCACCGCCGTGAAGGCCGACGACACGGTAATCATGCCCGACCAGCTCAGGCCCAGGTACAGCGCGTTGTTCAAGATGCCCAACAGGATGAGGGAGGCAAGGTCGCGGCCGGCGGGCAGCTTCCAGCGTCCGCTGGCCGCCGCCAGGCCCAGCATCAGCGCGCCGGCGATCAGAAAGCGTACGGTCAGGAGCGTGAGCGGCGGGCAGTCGCGCACTGCGATCTTGGCGGCCGCGAACGCCGAACTCCACAGGAAGCAGAACGCGGCGATGGGCGCCAGGCTGACGCCCGGACCGCCGGTCGCGGGCAGGGCGCCGACAGGGGTTGAAAGAGCCTTCATGCAAGATCCGGCAAGAGTCGCAAGCCGCAGGCGCGGCGGGATGAGGGCATTCTCCGCGCCGCCCGATCCATTGACAAACTCTTTATTCAGATCGAAAGTATTTGAAAATCAAATGGATGTAGCGGCCGCCATGCTCGATCTCGATCTTTTGCACAGCTTTGTGTCGGTGGTGGAAGCCGGCGGTTTTACCGCTGCGGGCGAACGCGTGCACCGCAGCCAGTCCACCGTCAGCCAGCAGATCCGCAAGCTCGAGGAGACGCTGGAGTGCCCGCTCTTCGTGCGCGAAGGGCGCCAGGTCCAGCTCACCGAAGAGGGCGAGCGCCTGCTTGGCTACGCGCGCAGGATGCTTGCGCTGTCCACCGAAGTGCGCGAAGCCGTCAGCGGCCGCAAGCGCGTGGACGTGATCCGCCTTGGCATCCCGGACGATTTTGCGGTGGACGCGCTGACGGGCGTGGTGGCCGCCTTCGCCCGGGCCAGGCCGGCGGTGCAGCTGTCGGTGCGCTGCGACCTGACCGCCGTGCTCACCCGCGGCCTGGAGCGCGGGGACCTGGACGTGGCGCTGCTCAAGCGCGAGCCTGGCGCCGGGGCATCCCTGGCCGCCTGGCCGGAACGGCTGCACTGGCTGGGCAGCGCATCCGCGCCGGTGCCGCTGCCGCCTGACGCGCCCGTGCCCCTGGTGGCCTTCCCCCAAGGCTGCATCTACCGCAACCGCGCGATCCATGCCCTGGAGTCCGCTGGACGGCGCTGGCGCATCGCCTACGAAAGCCCGAACCTGTCCGGCGTGCAGGCCGCGCTCGCGGGCGGCCTCGGAATTGCCCTGCTGGAGCGGCGCTGCGTCGCGGCGGGCCACCGGATCCTGGACGTGGGCCTGCCGGCCGTGCCGCCATCTGAACTGGCGCTATGCGTGGCCGGGTCCGCGCGCGAACCCGCGCGTCAGCTTGCGATGAATATCAGGGATTTTTGCGAGAAGGAAATGACGCGGCTCGCCGCATGAAGGCAGCGAGCCGGAAACGCAGGCCAATGCTCAGGCCGGCCAATGCTCAGGCGATGGCAACCAGGGGGATCGGGAAGCTGCTGTTGGCAGCCGGCGTGTCCGATTCCACCAGGGCGGCGGGCGCATTGACCGGAACGGCGATGGAGCGCACGTCGCAAACGCTGGAGCAGCGGCCGCCCGGCAAGTATTCGGCGGCGGTTGCCGCGCAGCAGCCGCAGCACGTGGCCACGCCCAGCTCGAACTGCAGGTCGGAAAGCGTCGTCGCGCCGGCGTCCACGGTAGCGCGGACTTGGCGTTCGGTGATGGCATTACATACGCAAATGTACATGCGAATGATTATCGAAAAATATTCGGACCCTGGCAAGCCCCGCGCGCAAATAAATTTGCAACAGCAATGTCACGCAAGCCATTGAAAACAGGGACGAATTTCCCGGAAACGCGTCCCTTATTTCAGCGTGCCGATGCCTGCGCCTTGCGCAGCGCCGCGGGGGCAATCCGCAGCGCTTCGCGGTATTTTGCCACCGTCCGCCGCGCAATCACTATCCCCTGATCGGCCAGTTTTTGCATGATCTGGCTATCCGACAAGGGCTTGGCGCGGTTCTCGTCAGCCACCATCTGGCGGATGTACGTCTGCACCGCCGTGGCCGACGTCGCATCGCCGCCTTCGGTCGACACTCCCGTTCCAAAGAAGCGTTTGAGTTCCAGGGTACCAAACGGAGTGAGCATGTACTTCTGTGTTGTGGCGCGCGAAATCGTCGATTCGTGCAGACCCAGTTCCCCGGCGATGTCCTTCAGGATGAGCGGCCGCATGGCCGCGGGGCCTTGGCTGAAAAAGGCGGTCTGGCGTTCGACGATGGCCTGCGACACGCGCAGGATGGTGTCGAAGCGCTGCTCGACGTTGCGGATCATCCATTTGGCCTGCTGGAGCTGGGCCTGCAGCCCCGCGTGCGCGGACTCTTTCTGGTTGCCCAGCATCTGCGCGTACAGCCCGTTGATCTGCAGGCGAGGCACCGCGGCGCTGTTGAGGGTGGCCTGCCAGCCGCGCCGGGTCTTGCGCACGATGACGTCCGGCACGGCATATTCGGCGGCCGGCACGGTCCAGGCGCGCCCCGGGCGGGGCTCCAGGCGCAGGATCAGCGAATGGGCCGCGCGGAACGTCGGCTCGTCGCATCCGGCCGCCGCGCACAGGCGCGCGGCGTTGCCGGTGGCCAGCAGCGGCAGGTGTTCGGCGCAGATCCGCCGGGCACATGCCAGCACAACGGGGTCGGCCGCTTCCGGCTGCCGCGTGAGGTCCGGATTGCGCAATTGAAGCTGCAGGCATTCGGCCATGTCGCGCGCCCCGATGCCGACCGGGTCGAACGACTGCAGCAGCGACAGCGCGGCGCGCAGCTCGTCAATGTCGGGCTCCATTTCGGCCGGAAGCCAGCCCAGGATCTCATCCAGCGGCGATCCCAGGTAGCCGTTTTCGTCCAGTTCGTCGATCAGCAGGGACGTCAATGCCGCGTCGCGCGGCGCCGCGCGGGTCAGGGCCAGCTGACCCAGCAGGTGCTCGCGCAAGGTATCCGGCCGGGCCGCCTCGGGCAGGCTGGAGTCATCGTCGGGGTAGACGCCGCCGGAGCCCGGCATTTCATCGACTGGGGACTCGCGTTCAGCGGCCGGCTCGTCGTCCTGCACGGAGGACTCGCGCTCGGATTCGGCCCGCGCCTCCGCCGTCGACGGCTCATCCTCGCGGTCCAGCAGCGGATTCTCGGCCAGCACTTGCGAGATCTCCGCTTCAAGATCGAGCGTAGACAACTGCAACAATCGGATCGATTGCTGGAGTTGTGGGGTCAGCGTCAGGTGCTGGCCAGGCCGCAGTTCTAAAATTGGACGGGTCATAGGTACAATATTTTGCATGATGAATCTGACTTCGCCCGCAAGCGTTCGCCAGGACTGCCGACTGATCGGCCAGACCCTGCTCAAACTGGCGCTTCCCCGACTCGTTTTGCGCGCGATTGTCATCGCCGTCGCCCTCGTTGTCTGGTATCTCGTTGCCACCTGGATACTGGATTTCGGCAAGCGCATGAACTACGACTTCCTGCACACCCTGGGCCAGCCGACCATGGACATGGCGCAGCGGATCAACCCCTACCTCTGGTGGGTGGTCGCCGGCATCTGGTCCCTGATCGTGTTTTTCCTGGTGCGCGCCTGGTTCTACGCCAGCCTGGCCGCCGGCGCCGCAACGCCCGTCGGCACGGATGTGCTCGCTGAACTGGCGCCGAACCTGTCCGAGGAATCGCTGGGCGTCCTGCGCTGGACCTGGGGCGACCGCCAGGAACCCTTCACGGTGGGCGACCTGCGCCGCTCCCTGTCCGAATTGCGCCACAACCGCGTCGGCAAGATCGACATGGTCGCCGAGCAAGCCAGGATCCTGGAAGGAAACGCCAATCGCCCCTCCCGCGATCCGCGCGACGATGGCCGCCGCGAACCCCGCGCGGACCGCTACATCGAACCCCGCATCGGCCCGGCCCGCTAGATCAACCCACGCCCGCACAAGGCCGCCGCAAGGCGGCCTTGCTGCTTCCGCGGCCTGCTTCCATGGACTGCTTCCGGGGCCAGACTTGCCCGGCCTGCTTGCCTGGCCCGCTCCCGTTGGCCGGCTTTCTGAGCCCCCCAGTCCTTGATCCGTCCCCGGCAGTTTACGTTTGCGCTTTCCAAAAAAGTGTGTTTGACTAGCAACCTATGGCCGCTTACCGCACCTTCTCCGCGATTGACACCGGACGCTTCGACGCCCCGGTTGCCGGCCTGCGCGCTCGTTCCTCCTTCATCGCGCTATCGCTACTGCTACCGATCGGTTGCCGGGCCTAGTGTCCCCGTGGTAGCTCGGCAGCCACGCTTGCCACACGCGATTTTCCCCTTTTATTCCTGAATCCAGCCGGACAACCCCGGCAAACCCTGGCACAAGACCGCCATCCGGTCGCGATGCCATCGAGCGCCCAAGGCGCCGGGATTCATAAGAAACCGATCGAGGTGTAGTGATGATGCTTGCCAACCCCGCCACCAAATACGTCCCCTTCGCGCCCTTTGCCCGCGATTTCTCCGAACGCACCTGGCCCAGCCGCCGCATCACGAAGGCGCCGATCTGGATGAGCACGGACCTGCGCGATGGCAACCAGGCGTTGATCGAGCCGATGAGCGTGGAACGCAAGGTCCGCTTCTTCGAACAGCTCGTGAAGATCGGCTTCAAGGAAATCGAGGTCGGCTTCCCGTCGGCGTCGCAGACCGACTTCGACTTCGTGCGCAAGCTCATCGACGAAAAGCGCATCCCCGACGACGTGACCATCATCGTGCTGACGCAGTCGCGCGAAGACCTGATCAGCCGCACCGTGGAAGCAGCCGCGGGCGCCAAACAGGCCATCGTCCACATGTACAACGCCTGCGCGCCGGCCTTCCGCAAGGTCGTGTTCAACATGTCCAAGGACGAGATCAAGAACATCGCCACCACCGGCACGCGCCTGATCAAGCAATACACCTCGCAGCGCCCCGAGACCCAGTGGCGCTACGAATACTCGCCCGAAGTCTTCAGCACGACCGAACCCGAGTTCGCGCTGGAAGTCTCGGACGCCGTGGCGGACGTCTGGCAGCCCACGCCTGACAACAAGATGGTGTTGAACCTGCCCGCCACCATCGAGGCCACCACCCCCAACCTGTACGCCGACCAGATCGAGTGGATGCACAAGAACCTGGCCCGCCGCGACAGCATCGTGCTCAGCGTCCACCCGCACAATGACCGCGGCACCGCCGTCGCCGCCGCCGAATTCGCGGTGATGGCTGGCGCCGACCGCATCGAAGGCTGCCTCTTCGGCAGCGGCGAGCGCACCGGCAACGTCGACCTCGTCACGCTGGCGCTTAACCTCTACACGCAGGGCGTGCATCCGGGCCTGGACTTCTCGGACATCGACGAAGTGCGCCGCTGCGCCGAATACTGCAACCAATTGCCGGTGCATCCGCGCCATCCGTACGCGGGCGACCTGGTCTTCACGGCGTTTTCGGGTTCGCACCAGGACGCGATCAAGAAGGGCTTTGCGCTGCAACAGCCGGACGCCGTCTGGGAAGTGCCGTACCTGCCGATCGACCCGGCCGACCTCGGCCGCAGCTACGACGCCGTGATCCGCGTGAACAGCCAGTCGGGCAAGGGCGGCGTGTCGTACCTGCTTGAACAGGAACACGGCCTGGTGTTGCCGCGCCGCCTGCAGATCGAGTTCAGCCGCGCCATCCAGCGCGTCACCGACGAGACGGGCCGCGAAGTCACCGCGGACGACGTGCACACGATCTTCAGCAGCGAATACCTCGAACAGAAGTCGCCCTGGACGCTCATCCGCCATCGTATCGACGGCGATCCGTCGGCCGGCGAAGGCCAGCACTTCAGCATCGAAGCCGAGCTCGAATTCAACGGCGAACGGCGCATCGTGCGCGGCAAGGGCGACGGCGCGATTTCCGCCTTCGTGGCCGCGCTGGACGTGCCCGTGCGCATCATGGACTACCACGAGCACGCCATCGGCACCGGCACCGGCACGCGCGCCGCTTCGTATGTCGAGCTGCGCGTGGGCGAGTCCAGCACGGGCTTTGGCGTGGGCATCGACCGCGACATCGTGACGGCCTCGTTCCAGGCCGTGCTGAGCGCCGTGAACCGCCACATCAATTCGGGCGCCATCGCCACCACCGAACAGGAAGCCGCCGAAACCGTGTGATCCACGGCAAAGCTGGAGCCCCCCGACAAAGGGGGGCCAACGACAAAGCCCGCCTTACCCCGGCGGGCTTTTTCATTGCAGCCGTGGATTCAGCCGCGCGGCCACATATCAGAGGCGCCGATGTCCGGCGCATGCGCTTCCAGCAGGCGCGCGTGGATCCACGCGCCGATGGCAAGCACGCGATGGTCTTCATGGCGCGCGCCGACCAGTTGCAGGCCCACCGGCAGGCCTTGCGGCCCGGTGGCAAACGGCAGGTTCAGGCACGGCACACCGAACATCGTCCAGGCGCGCGAGAACTGCGGATCGCCCGTGCCCAGGTCGGCAAAGGGCGCTTCGCCGCTGGCGCTGGGCGCGAGCAGCACGTCGTAATTCTGGAACCACCCGTCCACGCGCGCGCGCGCCTCGGCGGCACGTGCGAGATTCTTGATGTGCTGCTCGGCGCTGATCTGCGCGCCGGCTTCAAGAATGGCCTGCAGCTTGGGACTGAGATGCGCGGCGTGTTCCAGGCGTTCGTAGGCGAGCGCCTGCGAGGCCTCGAACGCCATGATGTCCGCATGGAGCTGCACCAGCACGCAATGCTCGGGCGGCAGCGGCACCTCTTCGACTTTGGCGCCCGCGCGCGACAGGATCGCGGCGGCCTGCGCGAAGGCTTCCTTGGTTTCGGGCTGCGCATGGCGCCACTGCAGGCTGCGATACATGCCGACGCGCGGCTTGTCGTGGTAGGACAGGTCGAGCATGCGCGGATCGCGCATCAGGACCGAGGCGAACAACGCCATGTCCGGCACCGATCGGGTGAAGCCGCCCACGGTGTCCAGGGACTCGGCGAGGCTTTTGACGCCGGCGCGGGAAATCCCGCCGAAGGTGGGCTTGTAGCCCACGATGCCGCAATACGAGGCCGGCCGGATGATGGAGCCCGCGGTCTGCGAGCCCAGCGCGAAGGGCACCATGTCGTCGGCCACCGCGGCCGCGGAGCCGCTGGACGAGCCGCCGGGCGTGTAGGCCTCGTTGCGCGGGTTGCGGGTGGGACCCGCCTGGTAGGTCGCGAATTCGGTGGTGACGGTCTTGCCGATGACGATGGCGCCCGCGCCGCGGCAAAGCGCCACCGAGGCGGCGTCCAGGCCGGGACGATGGCGATCGTAGATGGGCGATCCGTAGCGGGTGGGAAGGTCGACGGTGTCGAACAGGTCTTTCACGCCGATGGGCAGGCCATGCAGCGGGCCGCGCACCGGGCCGCGGTCGAGTTCTTCGGCCCGTTCGATCGCGGCCTGCTTCTGCAGGGCGGTCCAGGCATGAACGGCATTTTCGCGCTGCTCGATGCGCGCGAAGCAGGCCCGCACCAGTTGCACTGCGGTCAATTCGCGCCGTTGCAGCTTGTGCGCGGCTTCGACCGCGCCAAGTCTGTTCAAGGCAGTAGACATGTAGCTTTCCTCTTTGCCGGTGCCGCGCGCAATGCGCGGGAACATATTCGCACCCGGTCCCCTTGACCGGGGGGCCCGTCCGGCGCTGCATGGCGTGACCCGCCTGGCGCGCCGGAAAGAGCCGACCCTTGCCACTGTGCGCATCGCGTCAATTGGGAAAAACACCGAAATTGCCGGCTTTTTCCACGGAAAGCGCAGTACGCCGTGGCTTTGTGTTGTTGCTTCGCCACCAGCATAGCGCAAACCCGTGCAATACAAAGGTCATATTCCTCAAGTAAGATGAAATCGTTTTCAGCAAACTTGCAGCGGCTCACCAATGGCTACGCGCCCCTCGTCCCGCTTTTCCATTATCGAAGTGGCTCGCAAGGCCGGCGTATCGCCGGCGACGGTGTCGCGCGCGTTCAACCAGCCGGAGATCGTGCACCCGGATACGCTGGCGCACATCCGCAACGTCGCCAAGCGCGCGGGCTTTCGGCCCAACCGCGTCGGCCGCAGCCTGCGTTCGGGCAGCACGCGCACCATCGGGCTGATCCTGCCCACGCTGTCCAATCCCGTATTCGCGGAGTGCTTTGAAGGCGCGGAACGCCGCGCCCGCGAATCGGGCTACAGCGTCATGCTGACCGCCACGGGCTACGACCCGGCCGTGGAATCGGCCGCCGTGCAGGGGCTGATCGATCATCAGGTCGACGGCCTGATCCTGACGGTGGCCGACGTAAGCAAGAGCGCCACGCTGGACGACCTGGACCGCAGCGGCATCCCCTATGTGCTGGTCTACAACGAGTCCGCCGATCACCCGTTCGCGTCGGTCGACAATCGCGCCGCCGCCAGCGACATGGTGGCGCACCTGGCCGCGATGGGGCACAAGCGCATCGCGCTGGTGACCGGCCCGCTGACCGCGTCCGACCGGGCCCGCCGGCGCCTGATGGGCGCGCGCGCCTGCGCCAAGAAGCTGGGCCTGGACGCCATCCAGCACATCGCCATGGGCTCGCACACCGGCAGCGACGTGGACGCGCTGAAGGCCGCGCTGCGGGGCAAGCAGGCGCCCACGGCGCTCTTTTGCTCCAACGACCTGCTGGCCACCGCCGTCATCGCCGACCTGGTGGGGCTGGGCCTGTCCGTGCCGGCCGACATCTCGGTCTGCGGGTTCGACGGCATGCGCTTTGGCGCCTTGCTGACCCCACCGCTCACCACCGTCGCGCAACCCAGCGACGGCATCGGCCAGACGGCCTGTTCCAACCTGCTGGCGCAGATCCACGGACAGCCGCCGCAATCGAACCGCCTGCCGCATTGCATCGTCGTGGGCGGCACCGCGGCGTCCGTGCGCCGCTAGCCGCCGCCTCTCATCAATCCGACCACTCCTCGATTCTTTCGCGTCATGCTCATCGCACAAATCACCGACCTGCATATGCGCACCCCCGGCGACAAAGCCTACGGCATCATCGACCCGGCGGCCTTCATGACTCCGGCGGTGCAGGCGCTCAATGCCCTGACGCCGCGCCCCGACTGCGTGCTGATCACGGGCGACCTGACCGACCTGGGCAAGCCGGTGGAATACCAGGCGCTGCGCGATCACCTGCAGGCGCTGCAGATCCCATACTTTCTGCTGCCCGGCAACCACGACGACCGCGCCGAGCTGCGCGCCGCCTTCCCCGACCATGCATACCTGCAGGAAGGCGGACCGTTCATCCAGTACGCGATCGAGACCTACCCCTTGCGCATCCTGGCGCTGGACACCGTGGTGCCGATGAAGAGCCACGGTGAGCTCTGCCAGGAACGCCTGGACTGGCTGGCCGCGCGCCTGGCCGAGCAGCCCGGCCGCCCCACGCTCGTGCTGATGCACCATCCGCCGTTCCTGACCGGCATCGAACACATGGACGACATCGGCCTGCTGGCCGGCGGGCCGGAACTGGAGCGCATCATCGCGCGGTATCCCAACGTGGAGCGCGTGCTGTGCGGCCACCTGCACCGCACGATCTTCCAGCGCTTCGGCGGCACGATCGCCTCGACCTGTCCCGGCACGGCCCACCAGCTCGCGCTGGAACTCGGCCCGCGCCCGACGCTGCAGTACATCATGGAACCGCCCGGCTACCAGTTGCATTGGTGGCAGGGCGCCAGCCTGGTCACGCATCACGCCGTCATTGGGGATTACCCCGGCCCATATCCGTTCGGCTGAGCCCTGAACGACGAAACCCCGCATTGCCACGAATCCGTCATGTTTGCGCTGCACAATGAAAAGGTTTTCATAACAGGCAACAATGCGGATCTAACAATTAGATCTACGAGACAGCATGTCATCCATCGTTCTGGATAACCTCACCAAACAGTACGCAGGCGCGGCCGCGATCCAAGGCGTGAGCTTCACGGTCCCGGCCGGCAGCTTCACGGTCCTGCTGGGGCCTTCCGGCTGCGGCAAGTCGACCACGCTGCGCATGATCGCCGGGCTGGACACGCCGACGTCCGGCACCATCCGCATCGGCGATCGCGACGTCACGCAGCTACCGCCGGCCAAGCGCCGCATCTCCATGGTGTTCCAGTCGTATGCGCTGTTTCCGCACCTGTCGGTGCGCGAGAACATCCTGTTCGGCCTGAAGGTGCGCAAGGAACCCGCAAAGGACTTCGACCGACGCCTGAAGCGCGTGGCTGACCTGCTGGGCCTCTCCCACCTGCTGGACCGCAAGCCGTCGCAATTGTCCGGCGGCCAGCAACAGCGCGTCGCGCTGGGCCGCGCCGTGATTTCCGAAGCGCCGGTCTGCCTGATGGATGAACCCCTTTCCAACCTGGATGCGCAGTTGCGCCACGAGATGCGCCGCGAGATCCGCGCGCTGCAGCAGAGCCTGGGCATCACCATGGTCTACGTCACGCATGACCAGACCGAAGCCATGAGCATGGCCGACCAGGTGGTGCTGCTGCGCGGCGGGCAGATCGAACAGCACGACACGCCCGACGGCCTGTATGCGCGGCCCGCCAGCGAATTCGCGGCGCGCTTCATCGGCACGCCGCCCATGAACCTGATCAATCTGGCGCCGCAGGCGGGCGCCACGGTGATCGCCGGCACGCAGGGCCCCGCCATCGCGAACGCGCCTGCGGGCGCCGTGAAGCTGGGCGTGCGTCCGGAACACATCCGCATCGACGGCGACGGCATCGCCGCCACCGTCGAAAGCGTGGAGTACTTCGGCGCGGACTCCATCGTGGTGTGCCGCATCGGCGACACGGGCGGCGTGGCCGTTCGGGTCGGCGGCCATCTGCGCGCCAGCGCCGGCGAGTCGCTGCGCCTGTCCTGGCCGGACGGGCAACAGCATTTCTTTGCCGCCGATTCGGCGGTCATCAACACCGACGGGCGCTAAGAAAAATGGCTCCCACGCTGCGCCTTCGGCTTGCTGCCCCGCGAGGGGGCGGTTTTTACCTTGGGACGGCCCGGCGGTCAAAAACGCCCATTACACAGAAAAGGAAACACAACATGCGACGCATCGTACTGAAGACCCTGGCCGCCAGCCTGGCCGCCGCCTGCCTTTCTCTGCCTGTGCAGGCGCAGAACAAGCCCGTCGAGGTGGAGTTCTACTACCCGGTCGCCGTCGGCGGCCCGATCACCAAGATCGTGGACGACATGGTGACGGAGTTCCAGAAGGAAAATCCGAACATCAAGATCAAGCCGATCTACGCCGGCTCGTACCAGGACTCCATCGCCAAGGCGCTGACCGCGCTGAAGGGCGGCACCCCGCCGCAGCTCGCGGTGCTGCTGTCGACCGACATGTTCACGCTGATCGACGAGGACGCCATCGTTCCCATCGACAGCCTGGCCAAGAGCGACGCCGACAAGAAGTGGCTGGGCGGCTTCTATGACGCCTTCATGCAGAACAGCCGCTCCGGCGGCCACACCTGGGGCGTGCCGTTCCAGCGTTCGACGATCGTCATGTACTACAACAAGGACCTGTTCAAGGCCGCCGGCCTGGATCCCGAGCAGCCGCCCAAGACCTGGGCCGAGCTGGTCGAGTACGGCAAGAAGCTGACCAAGCAGGACGCCTCGGGCAACACCACCCAGTGGGGCATCGAGATCCCGTCGGGCGGCGCGTTCGCCTACTGGCTGTTCCAGGCCCTGACCACGCCCAACGGCGCGATCCTGATGAACGAAGCCGGCAACGAGGTCTACCTGGACAAGCCGGAAGTGGTGGAAGCCGCGCAGTTCTGGCGCGACCTGTCGGCCAAGCACAAGATCATGCCGACCGGCACGATCGACTGGGGCACCACGCCCAAGGACTTCCTGGAAAAGAAGGCGGCCATGGTGTG
>Ga0182739_1003288_pt1 | contig 14284 bp, 13 predicted proteins | sample eDN5th30CBELigBY_FD_128873 | JGI IMG/M metagenome (GOLD analysis project Ga0182739, IMG submission 128873) | Enriched backyard soil microbial communities from Emeryville, California, USA - eDNA 5th pass 30_C BE-Lig BY (version 2) (version 2) | ecosystem: Environmental > Terrestrial > Soil >... | reverse complement strand
ATTTCCGAGAACCCGTCCGAACAGCTTCAATCGGAACTGTTAAAGTACTGTAAAGAACGCCTTGCCAATTATAAAGTGCCGAAGCAAATCTACTTTCTGCAGGAACTTCCGAAAACCGCCGTCGGTAAAATTGATAAAAAACAGCTTATGAACAGTGTCTTCATAACGGAATAGAAAATATAGATGAGTTAGTTACAGGACCAAAATGTCGGAAAATCGACATATTGGTCTTTTCTATTGATTTGATTCAATGGAAGTTTATATGAAGTTCATATAGCTCCTTTATACTGCAGAAGTGTTAAAAAGGAGGATATCGATGAATAAGTTTTTAAATCCAATTACAGATTGGGTCTCAACAAAACGCGGTGCCTGGATTACACTTATTGTCTGGCTTGTGTTGATGATTGGCTTAAGCGCCGGTCCGATGCTAAGTGAATATAAAGTGACCAACTTCCAATCACTGCCAGATGATGCACAATCAATTATCGCTGAAAATAAGTTAAGCGAGTACTTCCCGAATGATGAAGGAACACCAGGTATATTGGTTTTCCATAATGAAGACGGGGAAATTAACGTCGAAAGCGTAAAAGAAATTTTAAATGCAGTAATTGCGGAAAATATTGAAGGTGTTGACCAGATTGTTGACATTTCAAACTTGCCGCCTAAAGCTTTAGCAGGATTTACATCGGAAGATAAATCGACGATGATCGTACCGATGACGCTTGAGCAAGGTCTTGGAAATTCGGCTTATGCAGAAATTAACGATTTTGCATCTGAAATCGGAAATGAAGCAGTTGAAAAAACAGGAGATACACAATTTTATATTACTGGTCCAGCAGGGATTGCCGGCGATACTGTAAAACTGTTTGAACAAGCAGACTTACAGCTATTATTTGCGACAATCGGGATTATTTTAGTTCTATTAATTATCATTTACCGTTCACCGCTATTAGCGATCATTCCATTACTTGCAACGGTAATTGTTTATCAAGTAGTAAATCAGTCGGTTGCTTTAATGGGGGCAGCTGGTTTAGAAATTAATAACTCTACCATATCGATTATGAGTATCCTTTTGTTTGCTGCAGTAATCGATTACTCATTATTCGTGTTCTCGCGTTACCGTGAAGAACTGAACCATTATGAAAACAAATATGAAGCAATGAAATATGCGATGCGTGCAACTGGTGAGCCAGTATTCTTTGCAGGCGGAACCGTGTTGGCGGCAATGCTTGTCCTATTCTTGGCTGATTTCCGTGACTATCAAAACTTCGCGCCAATCTTTGGTACAGCAGTATTTGTTATTATGCTAGGTTCAGTTACATTAGTTCCGGCTTTATTTGCCTTGTTTGGCCGTAAAGCATTCTGGCCGAAAGTACCGAAATTTGGTGAGACAAAAGAAGTAAAACATGGAATTTGGGGAGCAATTGCCAAGTTTGTTGTAAACAAACCTTATTTATCAGGTGGATTAGTCCTGATCTTCATGATTATTACTTCATTAAATGTGTTCAACTTAGATTATGAGTTTGATACGGTGAAATCTTTCCCTGAAGAATTGCCATCACGTGTCGGCTATGAAATTGTCGAGTCACGCTTTGATAAAGGGGAACTTGCTCCTACATCACTTTTAGTCGAGAGTGAACAGGCATTAACAGAGCAGCAAAAGCAAGATTTAACGGAAGCATTATTAGCAGAAGATGAAATTGCATCTGTTCGCCCGTCAGCTGTTTCAGAAGACGAAACAAAAATGAAATTAACAATGGCTTTTGATTTAAATCCATACAATCCGGAAGCAATCGATAAGCTTGAAGAAATGCGTGAAAACAGCGCGGATTACTTAGCGGCAGCCGGAATTGACGGTGAGCTGCACTTTGCGGGAACAACAGCGAAATTGCTGGATGAGCGCAATGTAAACAATGCTGATATTATTAAAATTGTCCTTTTAGAAACAATTTTAATTTTAGTATTATTATTTGTCCTTACAAAATCTTGGAAAATGCCGATTTACATGATGGCAACCATTTTAGTGTCGTATTTATCGGCATTAGGATTAGGATTATTCCTAGTTGATGTATTATTTGGCTATGATGCAATCAGTACTCGTGTACCTGTCTATGCATTCATATTCCTTGTTGCGCTAGGTATTGACTACAATATTATTTTAGTGTCTCGGTTCCTTGAAGAGCGCAAACACACAACGGTGAAACAGGCGCTTGAAATTGCTATCCGTAATACAGGCGGTGTTATTTCGTCAGCAGGGATTATACTCGCAGCAACTTTCGCGGCATTAATGACAATGCCAATTGCCGATCTGTTCGTATTCGGCTTTATCGTTGCAGTAGGTATTCTTATTGATACATTCCTAGTGCGCGGTATGTTATTGCCAATGCTGATACTAACATTTGAAAAAGACAAGAAGTAATGGTTAGATGAAGGGACATCGAGTAATTCGATGTCTCTTTTTATGGATAGAATAAGGAACAGTATTTGCAGATAGGAGTTCCTTAAAAATAGATAAGGCGGTGATTTCAATGCGGATATTAGTTGTAGATGACGATGCATTTATACGGAAATTAATTGGCATTCATTTGAAAAAAGAAGGGTTCGAAGCGCTGTTTGCAAGTGACGGAATGGAAGCATTAAATTTATTGCAGCAGGAGCCGGTAGATTTGGCGATTGTCGATGTAATGATGCCGAAAATGGATGGCATAAGCTTGACGAAAAACCTCGCTGAAATCGGTGTGCCTGTATTGATGCTGACTGCCAAAACAACACTCGATGATAAGGAGAAAGGTTTTTTGGCAGGCGCGGACGACTATATGGTGAAGCCATTTGAACCGAAAGAACTGCTGTTTAGAGTACGGGCGATTTTACGGCGCTTTCAAAAAGTGGAACGAAGTCAAATAAAGATTGCCAATATGCTCATTAATCGGCAAACGTATGAAGTAAAAGTAGGGGAGCAAGTATCACTGCTGCCTTTAAAAGAATTTGAGCTATTGGGCATTTTATGTTCAAGACCGGAAGTCGTATTTACGCGAGACCAGTTAATGGAACAAGTATGGGGCTATGATTATGACGGGGATGACTTTACATTGACAACACATATTAAGCGTCTGCGCAGCCGGTTGGAAGAAGTGAATGCACAGGTGAAAATTCAAACCGTACGCGGAATCGGCTATAAAATTGAGGAACTGAAATGAAAACATTATACAGGCAATATATTGTCGTGACATTGGCTGTCATCGTCATAAGCATTACGATGTCGATGCTGTTAATCGGACAAATTTATAAATCGCAAATTCGACCTGATACAGACGCCAAAAATTATGGGGTAGCTCAGGAAGTACAGCAAATTTTAAAAGCAATGCCGAAAGAAAGTGCGGATGCCTACTTTCAGTCAATAGCAAAGCTTGGCTACCAAATAGGGGTTATTTATCCTGACGGTAGCTTAACTTCATACGGAAGTGAGTTTAAAAAAACAAAGCTCACACCTGAAATGCTAGATATCGTCGGTACCGATGATGTGTATCACGGCATTCGCGATTATAATGGTTCTTCCTACTTTATGAATCATTTCGCAAATGATATTCGAAATACAATCGGTATATCATTTCAACTTAATGATGAAAGCTATGCATTTTTCATTCGTCAGGAAAATGCGACTCTGTTTTCTGAAATGCATTTATTGATCGTTAGCTTCATTATTATTACGGCTTTAGTTATTTTATTGACGATGATTCTACTTGCCCGCCAGCTTGTCAGACCATTGAAGCAATTGCAGCAGGCGACAAAGCAAATTGCTCTTGAAAATTATGATATCCAGTTATCGATTGATCGTGATGATGAGCTCGGTCAGCTTGCCACTCAATTTCAAAAGATGGCCAATCGCCTCGCAGAAAATGATCAGATTAAGAAAGACTTCATCAATAATGTGTCACACGATTTCCAATCACCGTTGCTCAACATTCAAGGCTATGCAAATGTATTGAAGGACGCGGAAAATACAGAGGAAGAACGTGTGCAATATTTGGAGATTATTGAGCAGGAAACGAAGCGCCTTTCCGCATTAACAAAGCAGTTACTGTTACTGAGCTCGCTTGACCAGAAGAATTTACCGGTTCAAAAAAAGACCTTTTCATTAGATAAACAGTTGAAGGAACGGCTATTTGCAAAGCGCTGGAAACTGGATGATAAGCAGATGGAGCTTGTATATGAACTGGAACCGGTTGAAGTTTTTGCAGATGAACAGTTAATGGAACAAGTTTGGGACAATCTGTTGTCAAATGCTATTCGCTACAGTGAAGATAAAGGGAAAATTATTGTCACATGCAGTAAAAAGGATAATCAGATTTTTGTAACGATAAAAGACAAAGGGATCGGTATACCGGAAGAAGCACTTGAAAAGGTGAAGGAACGATTTTACCGGGTAGACCCTTCACGCTCGAGTCAAAGCAGCGGGTTAGGTTTGGCGATTGTAACAGAAATCGTGAACCGGCATGGGGGACAGTTTACTATTGAAAGTGAGCTTGGAAAAGGAACTAAAGTAACAGTTGTTTTAAATGTTCATTAATAAAAGAAGGGCGCGTTAAAAGTGGCATGAAACTTTTAGCGCGCCCGTTTTATTACGAAAGTTCTTTTAAGGAAGAGAGGGCATCAATTGCACCGACTTTTTCGCATACTTTTGCTGCAGCTTTGTTGGCAAATTCGATAACGGTTACCCATTCATTGAACGAAAGATTTGTATCTGCATATTTACTTAACTGATACATAACGGCACCGACAAAAGCATCACCTGCACCGGTTGTATCAATCGGTTTTACAGGAAATGCCGGAACATTTGTAATTTGTCCGTTACGGATAAGCATTGTACCGGAAGCGCCTTGTGTAATGGCAATTGTTTTATCACTGAACTGTGTCAGCCATTCGATTGCCTGTTCGAAATTATCAGTCCTAGCGAATAATAACAGTTCTTCATCACTCATCTTAATGAAATTTGCTGCTTCTAGGAATGGTTCACATTTATGGATGAACAAATTGGAATCACCCTTCCATAAGTCTGCCCGGTAGTTTGGATCAAATGAAATAAAATGATTTTGAAGATGCAAAGTTTGCATTAGCTGTTCGTACGTTTTACTGAAAGGTTCACTTAAAAGGGCTGTGGCAGAGCCGAAATGAATCATATCAATCGTCATGAGCTGTTGCAGGTCCAGATCTTCCACAGTGAGCAATTCGTCGGCACCACGATTAAAGATAAAATCCCGCTCCCCATCTTTTTGTCTTGAAACAAAGGCCAAAGTAGTCGGTGCAGACGGATCCATTATTAATTGATCTGTATGAACACCAGCTTGCTCCAACGTTTGTTTTAAAAAGTGACCAAATGCATCATCGCCTACTTTTCCGCAAAAATATGCCTGTCCACCAAGCATCGCGATCGTTGCCGCAACATTTGCCGGAGCACCGCCTGCCTGCTTTTCAAACGAATTTGCTTCTATAATGGATACTTCCGTATGAGTTGTAAAAAAATCGATGAGTAATTCGCCAATACAAAGAATTTTTTTCATAGCCGTCTCCTCCAAATATATGTGTTTCACTAAATATTGGCATAAAATTACTGGAATTAAAAATATTTACCCTATGAGTTTATTAAGATACGACAAAAAACGTGAGTTACAGATGTACTCACGTTTTGTCTAGTAATCATTTAATGCCCATTCAATTTTCGGAAGGTGGAATTTATCTTATAAAATTCTGGGGGAATGTTATAGAGAAAAATGTGACACCTTTTTGAAAATTTGAAATGACACCCTATATATCGAGAATGAATAATTAACTTACCAAATCATATCTGTTAAGATGAATAACAGGGTAGGGCATAGTAAGCAGCCTAAACCTGTGTAGAAAGTAGCTGTAACGGCGCCATACGGGACCAATCGTACATCCGTTGCAGCTAATCCTCCCGTAACACCGGAAGTAGTTCCAAGTAATCCGCCATATACCATTGCTGATAATGGATTGTTAAGACCAATATGTTTTGCAATAAATGGCGTTCCTACCATTACGACCACCGATTTTACTAATCCGGCTGCAATACTGATCGCAATAACTTCTGAGCTCGCACCTAAGGCAGCTCCTGTTACCGGACCAACAATATAAGTAACTGTTCCTGCACCGATTGTTGCAAGACTTACCGCATCTGTATAACCAAAAATTAGCGCAAAAATAATACCAACTACAAAAGATAATCCAACACCGATAAAGAGTGAGGAAATCCCACGAATACCTGCTTTTTTGATTTCGTCAAAGTTTGCACCGAAAGATGTAGCTACAATGGCAAAGTCACGAAGCATGCTACCACCTAAAAGACCGATACCTGCAAATAACGAAACATCAGCTAACCCCTTTGAGCCGTCACTGAAAACACCGCCAAGTGTTGAAGCGTATGCAGTTGCACGTCAAAGTGGGCATCCAATTGTTACATGTGTTGTAGGTAAAGCGATTTCAGGAGCATTTTTAGCACACGGTATGCAAGGTAACCGTATTATTTCGTTAGATGATTCAGAAGTGCAAGTACATGTTATGTCAAAAAAATCAGCAGCACTTGTTACGATGCGTACTGTTGAAGAGTTGGATGAATTCGCAAAATCTGTTCCATCGATGGCATATGATGTCCATTCATTCCAAACGCTTGGTGCATTACATGAGTTGATCGACGGTATTAACGCAGACAAACCATCTAAAGAACAAGCTCGAAAAGTTCTTCATTCAATTGTAATGGCAAAAGAAGATATCATTCAGTCTGGAGATAGAACGTTAGCAAATCGAATCCAATCAAAAGTAGCGGTTGAAAATGGCCGTAAAGCATCGATTGCTGTACGTGAAAAAATTACACAGCAATGGAACTAACAGTACATGATTTAGTTTATCTGAAGGCCATGGATCAAATCGAGTACTTCGGTGAATATCCGGATTGGTTGGATGAGGATGAAATGGCTCGGGGTATTGCTGTTGTAAGACGTATGAAAGTAGAGAATGGGAAAGTTGCGATAGGCTTCCGGGGGAATAATCGCTCGAAACGGTTTGCAGCGGTTACAACAATCTCGAATATTAAACGTGTAATTCGGCCGTTTGATATTTTAGGAAATTCATATCCCAAGACGCATCTTCAATCACTTGCTCACATTGAAAAGGTATTGGATGGTTTTAAATGGGGCATTGGAGGAAGTGTCGGCTTTTCCATGGCAACGGGAATCAATGTGTGCCATGAAAAGAGTGATATTGACATTGTCATGTACTGTGAAAAACTGCAGCAGCTGGATCAGTTGAAACCTATTCTTGCACAGCTGCAAAAGAGTGAGCACCGTGTGGATGTCCAAGTGGAGATTTTAGGCGTTGGAGCGGTTGTTTTAGCCGATTATTTACAACACTCTTCTTTTATCGTAAGAACGGGTACTGGGCCGATACTGCTTGAAAAAGAATCATTAATTTATAAAGGGTAGTCTGTTTCTCCGTTGAATAACAATTTGTTATTCAATGGGGAATTTTTTACATACAAAAAAACACTTTCACCATATAAGTGAAAGTGTTTGTAAGTATTACTGTTATAGGCTGTTATGTAAGCAGCCACATTGCCGTAGTTATTATAGAAAGTTTTAAACCACCACTCCTCAAAGTGGGTGTTCGCAAATGCTATCCTGTCTATCCTGAAGTCAAAAGAGTCCAGGCACGCCATTCCAACATCGATGTAAAACTCCCTGTATAAGTATAAAGGTTAAAACTTAATATTCGTACGTACAACGTAGCCTTATTATTATCTTATAGTAAGTTAAATCGGATTGCAATAAAGTATGTTTTAAAAAAAAAGTCAAATGATTTGAATGGGATTATTGAAGATTTTGCGGAATAAAATGATGGTTTTATTTCCAAAATAAAAAAGCCTTCCTTATATATCGGAAGCCTTCTGTTATTATTCAGTATGTTGTTGTAAAATGTTTTCCGTTAAAATTGCAATATCAATGACCGTCTTTTCCGCTACAACATCAGATAAAATTTCGTTACGGAAATAGTCCACAGATACCGGGAGATCGATTAACAGTAACTTGCTGAGTGCTGTTTCATACATATGAACAAACTCTTTGTCGGTATTTCCGCGCTTCAGCTCTGAGAATGACTCGTAAAACTGATCCAGCTTGTCGGCAAACTCAAGCAGCCTTCCTTCAATTGTTTCGTCTTTGCCTTCTTTCATGCGGTCAAAAAATACGTCTTGTAAATCAAGTGGAATTTCTTCTCGGATAAATTTCTCCATCATTTTCTCTTCGACATGTGAAAGCATCTGCTTTAGTTCGACGCTTGCATGTTTGACAGGTGTTTTAATATCTCCGATAAATACTTCGGCAAAATCGTGATTAATCGTTTTTTCGTATAACGATTTCCAGTCGATTTTACTGCCTGCACGTTCTTCCAATGTTGCAAAGAACATCGCGTACTGGGAAACTTTCCATGAGTGTGCTGCCACATTATGCTCTTCAAATTTAAAGCGACCGGGACAGCGGATGATGCGCTCTAAATCATTTAAACTTGTAAAAAATGTATGAATACCTATAATAATCACTCCTTTACATTTTTATCATCAGTATACTATTAGTTATACCCGAAAAATGTTTCTTTAAAAGTGTTTAACTGAAATTTAACACATCGTTTACATAAGGGAGAATGCCAAAAATTACGTTCAATTTTCTCATATAAATTCGTTCATCTAATATAGTATGTAAAATTTTTAAAATGTCTCCTCCGATTGTTCATATGTAATTCAAATTGCCAATAACAGACGCCCAGCTGTAATACTTATATTTAAAAACAGAAAGGACGCACACGTGAAATTGTGAGCGTCCTTTCGTTTTTAGATTCTAAACCTGGATATCAATCGTTTGTCCTTTATAAGGATGGGGTGCTGGAGTTGCTTGTGGCTGAGGCATCTCTTCAATCATTTGAACAGCAGTTGCCACACCGGTATTCATTGCCTTGTCTAAAATACTCATCTGCACAGTTTGCTGCAGCGATGCTAGCTGAGCTGACATAATGGCATTTAATTCCATAGTAATCCCTCCTTTTCATGTCTCCCTCGTTAACAGATACAGGTATGACGATTTAACTTGTGTTCCTTCAAATAGTGGATTTGGAAGAATGTCACTGTTTGAAGTTGCACTTTATATCGTCAAAATAGAAAGAATTATTAAAGAAACAAGGGGATTTGTAATAAGTCTGAAAACGGATTTCCAATTATTTTTCGCTCCTTTCCTGTCACTCCGCAAAAAATTGGTAAATCTATGTATAAATCGCTTCAAATTTAGTAATAATTATCCAAAAGCTCTGCAATGTGCTTGTAATGGAGGGTTCATATCCGCGTCATCGTGTTGCAATGTATTTGCTGTAAGGTTATAGGCAGAGTCTAAAAAACCAAAATTTATTTGGGATTATGGAGGGACAGAAATTTGACAAAGAAAAAATTAATGGCAGTTCTATTAGCAGGAGTATTCGCTACAGGGGGGCTATTTGCATCTCAAGCTTCTGCAGATACTTATACGATCCAACCTGAAGATACACTTTACAAAATAAGTAAACAATTTCAAACATCTGTTGATGAGATAAAGGAATTAAATAATTTAACGAGTAATACAATTTATGTTGGAGATACATTAAAAGTTGGCGGTCATGATGAGAAAGTATATACGATTGCACCAGGTGATACATTATTCCATATTGCATTGGCTCATGATGCCACTGTTGACCAGCTGCAAAAATGGAACAATATCAACTCGGACTTAATTTTCCCGGGTGATTCGATTACAGTATCCGGTCCTCAACAGGAATATCCTAAGAGTGAAGTGAAAAGCGCGACAGGTAGTGCTCAGGCTAATACAACAACAAGTTCAGCTCCTGATTCAGGAAGAACACTGACTGTTGAAGCGACAGCGTATACAGCCTATTGTGAGGGTTGTTCAGGAACAACAGCAAACGGTACGGATTTACGCGCCAATCCAAATTTAAAAGTAATTGCGGTAGACCCGCGCGTCATTCCATTAGGTACAAAAGTTTGGGTTGAAGGATATGGAGAAGCAGTTGCAGCTGACACAGGCGGGGCAATTAAAGGCAATAAAATTGATGTATTTATTCCAGACCTAGGTAATGCCTATGAATGGGGCCGTCGTACAGTGCAAGTAAAAATTCTAGACTAATACGAAAAGAAGCCACTCAATTTTGGGTGGCTTTTTGTATATTCAGCCTTCTTTATTGAAATACTAGCAGTAAGGAGGGGATAGTGTGCGAGTATTGAGCTTATTTATATGTGTACTGTTGTTAAGCGGATGCGGTGTATTTCAAAAGGAAACCGTGCCGGTAAGTGCACCGGAAACACTAACTGCGAAGGCGCAGATGTATGATACAGAAAACAATCTAGTTGGTGAGATTTTATTTAAAGAATCCTCTAAAGGAGTCGAACTGACTGCTGTATTAAATAGTTTACCGCCGGGTGATCATGGAATCCATCTTCATGAAGTAGGGAAATGTGAACCGCCTAGCTTTGAATCGGCAGGTGGTCATTTCAATCCTACGAAAAAGCAGCATGGTGTGAAGAATCCAGAAGGCCCGCATTTAGGTGATTTACCGAATATTACTGCGGATGAATCAGGTGGAGTGGAATTGAATTTTGTGACAGCCGATTTTACACTGGAAAAAGGGAAAGAAAATTCGCTGTTTGATGCAGATGGCACGTCTATTGTTATTCATGAAAAAGCCGATGACTATAAAACAGATCCATCAGGAAATTCAGGTGCGCGAATTGTGTGTGGGGTAGTCGAGTAATAGCGCAAAAGCAAGAAAGGAAAATATGAAAAACACCTTTTTCTCATAGTGGGGAAGGGTTTTTTTCTTTTTTTGAGTAATATTTTCGAGTTATTAATATGCAGATTATTCAAAAACATTATATATATTAGAAAAATAATTTTATTCATTTTTTATGCATTTTGCTACAGTCTTAAAAGGGCAAGAAGGATTTTGCAATCGAAGGGCCTTAGTGAAAAACATCATTTTATAGCACTTTTACGATTTTTATAGAATATTATAGTTAGCTTAATAATTAGATTTGTAAGATATTAATTGACTTTTGAATATTCGTGTATGTAAAATGAAATTTATAATGAGGTAAAAAGGGGGAAAAATTTATGTTCAAAACTAAAAATATGCTTTTTTTATTAGTACTTAGTGCTTTCATTTTAGTATTGGCTGCATGTGGCGGAGACGACGATGCCGAAACATCTACTGGTACAGACACAACGGATTCTGGTTCTGAAAAGGCGGATTTCGGTGATGTTAAGTTCTTAAGTATTTTGACAGGTGGAACTCAAGGTACTTACTACCCATTAGGGGGAACATTTGCAGATTTAATCACAACGGAAACAGGGGTAAAAACAACTGCTGAGGTATCACAAGCATCTGCTGCCAACATGACAGCTTTAGCTGCTGGTGACGGTGAAGTTGCATTCGTACAAACAGATATCGCTTACTATGCAACGCAAGGAACTTTAATGTTCGAAGGTCAAAAAATTGACTCTGTAGTAGCATTAGGTGCGTTATATCCGGAAACAATTCAGTTAGTAACATTGGCTGATTCAGGCATTAAAACATTTGCAGATTTAAAAGGCAAGAAAGTTTCTGTAGGTGCACCAGGTTCTGGTACTTATGCAAACGCTGAGCAATTATTGGAAATCCACGGATTATCAATTAAAGATGATATCCAAGCACAAAACTTAGACTTCGGTGAATCTACTGATGGTATTCAATCAGGTCAAATTGATGCAGCGTTCATTACAGCTGGTTACCCAACTGGTGCTGTAGAAGCTTTAAATGCCACAAATGGTGTACACATCGTTCCAGTTGAAGCAGACAAAGCAGCGGAATTGATCGAGAAATACCCATACTATGCAGTGGATAATATTCCTGCAGGCACATACGGTTTAGAAGCAGAAGTTCCTGCGGTTTCAGTAGGTGCAATGTTAGCAGTAAACAAAGACCTGCCAGAAGATTTAGTATATGCAATGACAAAAGCAATCTATGATAATACAGATAAAATTGGTCATGCTAAAGGCGAATTTATTAAAGCTGAAACAGGCTTAGACGGAATCGGTATTGACGTACACCCAGGTGCACAACGATACTTTGACGAAGTAAAGTAATTAGGGAAAACGAAGGGCCTCTGTCGCAAAGATAGCTTCAGAGGCCTTTGTTGTATTTTCAATTTAAGCGAGTGATCTTCCAAATGAAAAAGTGGATTTTTATTATCCTGGTTTTTCTAGGTGTTATTGTGTTGTTTATTCCTTTTGAACGGAGTATCACTTTTACCGAGACAAGAGTTCAAAAGCCTGTCCAACATTTTTTGCCGTTAAAGGATGAAAATGAGTTCCAGCTTGTTTTTACACATTCCATACATTTAACGGATGTGACAGAGAGTTATAAAGTGCTGCCTACAAATGAATTTCAGCTGCTTGCAATGGAGTACACGGATGTGGCAATAGGGATGCCGGGGCATGCAGAAGAAGGGCAGACACTGCATTATGAAGATGGTGTTTATACACTTCAATACAATGATGCAAAATTAGAAGAATTTACGTTACATATCGGGAATGTCGATTATAAATTAAATCTTCAGCATAGAGGGAAAATCATTCCCTTAAAAAAGCATTTAATACGAGGGAAATCGTATACAGTAACAAATCAAAAGTTGTCTTTATATGACAAATTGAAAGGAGTCGATTTAGGTGGCTGACAAAAAAGAGACTTTAGATCCGGGAGCTTTACACGAATCACTGACTTTGGAACAGCAGAAGGAATTACTTGAAAAATATGATTTGGAATCAAATCAGCGTAACCCGCAAAATTTCATGAAGTATATCATCTATTTTGGTTTGCTGGCATTTACACTATTCCAAGTATACACAGCAATTTTCGGACAGTTTCCTGCGCAAATTCAGCGTACGGTTCACTTAGGATTTGCTTTAACGTTTGTATTTTTACTCTTCCCGGCAAGTCGTAAGCTATCAAAACGGACAATACCGTTTTACGACTATATTTTAGCGATTATTGCTATTGTTGTGGGAAGTTATTGGGTAATCAATTATGACCGACTCGTTCAAAGTTTAGGTCAACTGCAACCAATGGATTTCTATATCGGAATTCTGGCAGTTATTATCGTATTGGAAGGTGCCCGTAGAGCGGTTGGTTTACCAATCACTATTATTGCCGGGCTGTTTTTACTTTACGCATTTTACGGTCCATATATGCCGGACTTTATGTCCCACCGAGGTCAAAGCTTGGATAGTATCGTGAACTTGATGTTCTTCTCGACAGACGGGATTTTAGGTACACCATTGGCAGTTTCTTCTACATTTATTTTTGCGTTCCTATTATTCGGGGCATTCCTTGTTAAAACAGGGGTAGGGGAATACTTCAATGATCTAGCGATTGCGATTGCCGGAAAATTGACTGGTGGTCCTGCAAAAGTTGCAATCTTCTCATCTGCACTTCAAGGAACAATTTCAGGAAGTTCTGTAGCAAACGTAGTAACTTCCGGTTCCTATACGATTCCGATGATGAAACGTCTAGGCTACAACAAAAACTTCGCCGGAGCTGTAGAGGCATCTGCATCTACAGGTGGTCAGTTAATGCCGCCGATTATGGGTGCTGCGGCTTTCTTAATGGTTGAGTTTATCGGTCGCGGTGTCACATATTGGGATATCGCCAAAGCTGCTGCTATTCCGGCAATTTTATACTTTACTGGTATTTGGATTATGACACACTTTGAAGCGAAGCGTTTAGGATTACGCGGCTTAAAAGATGATGAAATGCCGGATCGCTCGAAAGTATTCAAGAAAATTTATCTACTTATTCCGATTGTACTGATTATCATTCTGATGATGTCAGGCGTACCGGTTATCCACGCGGCATTATACGGAATTATCTCTTGTATAATCGTCGGGTTCATTAATCCGGACGTAAAATTCGGCTTTAAAGAAATTATCGACGGTATGGTTGACGGTGCACGCTCGGCATTGGCAGTAGCTGCTGCAACTGCTTGTGCGGGTATTATCGTCGGTGTTGTTGTAAAAACAGGATTAGGGCTTTCTCTTGCAAACAGCCTTGTTAAATTAGCGGGTGGCAGTATCCTTCTTACATTATTCTTTGTAATGATTGCTTCGTTAATTTTAGGAATGGGTGCACCGACAACAGCCAACTATGT
>Ga0182739_1003287_pt1 | contig 14284 bp, 13 predicted proteins | sample eDN5th30CBELigBY_FD_128873 | JGI IMG/M metagenome (GOLD analysis project Ga0182739, IMG submission 128873) | Enriched backyard soil microbial communities from Emeryville, California, USA - eDNA 5th pass 30_C BE-Lig BY (version 2) (version 2) | ecosystem: Environmental > Terrestrial > Soil >... | reverse complement strand
GGTCAAGCGCATCCGCGAAGGCCTGGACACCATCTCCGTGACCGGCAACGTCCTGCGCGACTACCTGACCGACCTGTTCCCCATCATGGAACTGGGCACCAGCGCCAAGATGCTGTCGATCGTCCCGCTGGTTGCCGGCGGCGGCCTGTTCGAGACGGGCGCCGGCGGTTCCGCGCCCAAGCACGTGCAGCAATTCCTGGAAGAAGGCTTCCTGCGCTGGGATTCGCTGGGCGAATTCATGGCGCTGGCCGAGTCCCTCGACCACCTGGGCCGCACGTACAAGAACCCCACCGCCCAGATCCTGGCCAAGACGCTGGATCAGGCCACGGCCAAGTTCCTGGACGAGAACAAGTCGCCCGAGCGCAAGGTCGGCGGCCTGGACAACCGCGGCAGCCACTTCTACCTGGCGATGTACTGGGCCCAGGCCCTGGCCGCCCAGACCGAAGACCGCGCCCTGGCCGCGCAGTTCGCGCCCGCCGCGGCCGCGTTGTCGGAAGGCGAAGGCAAGATCCTGGACGAGCTCAAGGCCGCCCAGGGCAAGCCGGTGGACATCGGCGGCTACTACCAGCCGAACGAAGCCCTGGCCAGCCAGGCCATGCGCCCCAGCGCCACGCTGAACAAGGTGCTGGCCTCGATCGGCTAAGCGCCCTGCGTTGCTGGCCGGCGTGAGCCGGCCAGCAGGAAAAAGCCGGCAGTCCCAATCGGGGCTGCCGGCTTTTTTTGTGTGCGACTTGCTGCAGGTTTGGTCTGGCACCCGAAAAATGGAGTGCGGCCCTGTCGATGTGGATCGGGGCGGCCTTCTCTACAAATTGCGAGTCAACTGCCCCGCCCCCCGGACAGCGCACCGCTCAGAGCATGTGCGCCAAAAACTCCCGGCTGCGCGCATGCTGGGGCGCGGCGAAGAAATCGCTCGAAGGCGCTTCCTCGACGATGCGCCCTTCGTCCATGAAAATGACCCGGTGCGCCACTTCGCGGGCAAATCCCATTTCGTGGGTCACAACCAGCATGGTCATGCGCTCATCCGCCAACTGCTTCATGGTGCGCAGCACTTCGCCGGTCAGTTCCGGGTCCAACGCCGAGGTCGGCTCGTCGAACAGCATGATGTCGGGCTCCATGGCCAGCGCGCGGGCAATGGCGACGCGCTGCTTCTGGCCGCCGGACAGGCGCGTCGGATAGTTGTCGCGTTTGTTCAGCAGGCCGACCTTGCGCAGCAGCTCTTCCGCCTTGGGGACGATCTCGGCGCGCGCCATGCGTTTTACGGTGATGGGCGCCTCGATGATGTTCTGCAGCACCGTCATGTGCGGAAACAGGTTGAACGACTGGAACACCATGCCCATCTTGCGGCAGATGCGGCGGACGTCCGCGTCGCTGGCGTACTGGCTGCGTCCGCCGGGAACGGCGGCGGCCATGGTTTCGCCCTCGATGTCGATGCTGCCTTCGTCGATGGTTTCCAGATGGTTCAGGCACCGCAGGAAGGTGCTTTTGCCCGAGCCGGACGGGCCGATCACCGCCACCACTTCGCCCTGCTCCAGCGTCAGCGACACCTGATCCAGCACGCGGTTCGCGCCGAAGGACTTGACGATGTTGCGGGCCTGGATCATGACGGGTCGCGCGATGGCGCCGGCCGGGGAATTACTGGTCATATTTGGCATAGCGCTTTTCCATGTGCTGGAAGAACCACGTCAGGAGCAGCGTCATCAACAGATAGAAGGCGGCGGCGACGAGGAACGGCGTGGTCGTGAAATCGCGCTGCACGATGCCCCGCGCCGTGCGCAGGATGTCGTTGAGCGCCAGCACGTAGATGAGCGAGGTGTCCTTGACCAGGGTGATGGTCTCGTTGCTCATGGGCGGCAGCACGCGCTGGACCATCTGCGGCAATACGATGCGGCGCAGCGTCTGCAGGTACGTCATGCCCAGCACCTTGCTGCCCTCGTACTGCCCGCGGTCCACGGACTGGATGCCGGCCCGGAAGATCTCGGCGAAGTACGCCGCGTAATTCAGGGCGAACGCGACGACCGCGGCCGGGAAGTCGGGCAGCCGGATCCCGATCACCGGCACGAACGGCAGCGCGAAGTAGATGAACAGCATCTGGAGCATGAGCGGCGTGCCGCGCATCAGCCAGATATAGCCATTGACCGCACGGCTCAGCAGCGGCCACTTCGAGATGCGCGCCAGGGCCAGCACCAGGCCCAGCGGCACGGCGAGCGCCAGCGTGATGAAAAACAGCGTCAAGGTCACTTTCGCGCCTTGCGCCAATGGCCCCAGAAGGGAGAGTACGTAGTCCATGCAGTGGGTTCGCGCCGCGGGGGCAAGTGGAAATCAGGAGCAAGCCCGCCTGGCCTCGCGGCGCGGCGGCGGGCTGCGGACTGCAACGCCATGGCGCCCCGGCCGGCTGGCCGCGGGCGCCTTCGCGCTTACTTGATGATGTTGGCGCCGAACCACTGGGTGGCGATGCGGCCGGCGGTGCCGTCCTGCTTCATCGAATCCAGCGTCTTGTCCAGCTTGGCGAGCAGTTCGGTGTCGTCCTTGCGCACGCCGACGCCGTAGTCTTCCGTGCCGAAGTTCTCTTCCAGCACGCGGTATTCGCCCGCGCGCTTGCTGATCAGGTAACGGCCCACGACCTCGTCGACGACGATGGCGTCCAGGCGACCGGCGGCCAGGTCCATCAGGGCCGTGACGTTGTCGCCGAACTTCTTCACTTCCTTGATCTGGGCGGCCACGGGGTCCTTGGCGATGGCGTCGGTGGCGCTGCTGCCGTCCTGCGCGCCGATGACCTTGCCGGCCAGGTCATTCTTGACCTTGATGGGCGAGGTGTTGCCCACGATGATGATCTGGTGGTTGGCCATGTAGGGCGCGGTGAAGCTGATGTTCTTCTTGCGCTCTTCGGTGATGGTCAGGCCGTTCCACAGCACATCGACGCGCTTGCCGTTCAGTTCGGCTTCCTTGGCGCTCCAGTCGATGGGCTTGAATTCCACTTCGATGCCCAGGCGCTTGCTGGCTTCCTTGGCCATGTCGATGTCAAAGCCGACGATCTGGTTGCTGGCGTCCCGGAATCCCATGGGCGGGAAGTTGTCGTCCAGACCGACGACGACCTTCTTGGGGGTGGCCGGCGCCTGGGCGCCCGTGGCGGGCGCGTTGTCGCCGGGACCGCAGGCCGTGAGCAGCGTGGTTGCGGACACAAGAAGTACAGCAGTCAGTTTTTTCATCGTTGTGGGTGCGCCAGGCGCGAGGAGTGAAGAATGCCGGAAAGACGGGCATAAGCCGCGAGGCGGTATTTTAGCCTCCCCGCCGGGAAGTGCCGGCGCGCGCCCTGGCCCGGGATGCGTCCGCCTGGCGGACGCGCCCGCCATGCTAGGCTGGCGCCCTTCCCCGCCTGGAGTCCGCATGTCGCCCGCCATTCATCTTGGTCCCCTGGTCTTTCCCGCCGAACTGGCGGTGCTCGCCGCCGCGGCGGCCATCGGCCTGCTGGCCGCGCGCCTCCTGGACCGTCCGGCCCGGGAGAGGCCCGGCGCGGACGCGGCGGGCGTCCTGTGGCGCGCCCTCATTGTCGGGCTGGTGGCCGCCCGGCTGGGGTTCGTCTGGCAGTACCGGGACCTGTTTGCGCAGGATCCGCTGTCCATCCTGGACGTGCGCGACGGCGGCTGGGCGGGCATGACGGGCCTGGCGATCGGCTGGATCTATGCGGTGGTCGCCATGCTGCGGCGCGGCGCTCGCCGCCCGGCCGTGCTGGGAGCCCTGGCCCTGGCCAGCGCGGCATGGCTGGCAGGCGGCCGGATGCTGGCGCCCGAGGGCCAGGCGCAGCCCGCGCTCGCGGCGCTGACGCTCCAGGACCTGACCGGCGTCCCAGCCGGGCTGGCCGCCTTTCAGGGCAAGCCCGTCGTCGTCAATCTGTGGGCAAGCTGGTGCCCGCCGTGCCGCCGCGAAATGCCCGCTTTCGCGCAGGCGCAGGCCAGTCGCCCCGACGTGCACTTCGTCTTTTTGAACCAGGGCGAGGCCAGCCCCGAGATCCTGCAGTATCTGCGGCAACATGCCCCCGGCCTTCGGAATGTGCTGCGGGACCCGGCCAGCGAAGCCTCGCGGAAGTTCAGCAATCGCGGGCTGCCGGCCACGCTGTTCCTGGATGCCGGCGGACGGCTGGTGGACCTGCGCGTGGGGGAATTGTCGGCGGCAACCCTGGCCCAGCGTCTGGACGCGCTGGGCGGCGCGGGCAGGCAACCGGTACCGGCGAAGGCCAGCACCGCGCCGGCCAGCAAGTAGCCGAGAAAGTCAGTCCGGCAAGACCCGCCCCCAGGGCAGCGGCTGGCCCTGCATCGAGCGCTCAATCGAACGCTCAAACAGGTCGACCCGCTGTCCGATCCGCAACGGCGCGGCTTCAAGCCGCACGACCAGGACAGGACCGTCTGGCAACGCGCGCACGGTCGCGACGACGGCAGGCGGCGCCGAGCCCTGCGCCGGAGCCACCGTCCAAGCCTGGATCTGCGCCGCTTGCACCGGCGCGGAATGCATCCGGTCGTGTCCGCAGGCCGGGCACCAGAGGCGCGCCGGAAAAACCCGGTGTCCGCAGGCGCTGCATAGGCTGATGTGGACGCTCATGCCTCTTCCCTCGCCAGCACGGCGGCATTCGCGCACATGCCATATCGCAGTTGCACCATGCCATAGCCCGTCGCAACGCCAAACCGCGCGCCCTTCAATTGCCGCCCCTGCGCGCGGCCCAGCAACTGGCGCGCGACCTCCACCAGGCCGTGCATGCCGCCCGCCGTGCCCGCCTGCCCCGCCGACAACTGACCGCCTGCCGTGTTGACCGGCAACGCCCGGGAAGCGATCCGGCGCGCGATGAAACCCGGAAGGTCGCCGGCGTTGGCGATGCCCAGATCGCAAAGCTGCGCCAACGCCATCGCGGGATAGTCGTCATAGACGCTGATCACGTCCATGTCCTGCGGCCCCACCCCTGACTGCCGCCAGAGCGCCTGCGCGAAGTCGGCAATGCCCGTCTGCAGGCCGTCGCCCTCCTGCTGATCCCAGTTGTAGCGCGCGTCGCTCGCCAGCAGCCGCACCCGGACGCCTTCGGGCCGCGCGCGCAGCACCAGCGCGCTGGCCCCGCTGACGACCGGCACGCAGTCCAGCCGCCCCAGCGGCGGCGCCACCATGGGGGCATCAAGGTATTGCGCCAGCGTCAGCGGCTGCCTGTACGCCGCGTTTGGATTGGCCGACGCCCAGGCGCGCTGCGCGACGCACAGGCGGCCGTAGTCTTCGCGCTGCAGGCCTGTGCGGGCCATCTGGCGCTGCGTCACCATCGCGAAAAGCGGGTTCGGCCCCGCGCAGCCCAGCGGGCTCAGATAGTCCTGGGCGCTGCGGTTGTATCCGCGCACGAGCGCCGCAAAGTCCGCTTCCGCGAAGTGGTCGCCAGCCACCAGCACAATCGTCTCGGCCTGGCCCGCCTGCAAGGCCAGCCAGGCGTGGCGCAGCATATTGATCGCGCCGGCACCGCCCATCTCGTCCTGCATGCACCATTTCAGGCGCAATCCCAGACGCCAGCCCAGGTCGATCGCCCGATCCGGACGCAGCGTGAAGGATGCCACCCCAAGCCCGTCGACTTGCGCGGGCGTAAGACCGGCGCTGGCCAGCGCCTCCCGGATGGCCTGGGCCATCAGCGCGGCCGTGGAGCAATCGGGGCCGGGATGGCGCAGCGAGGGCGTTTCGCCCACGCCGACCACGCCGGGACCGCGATCCGGATCCGCCCTCATGCCTCGGCCTGACGGTTGGGTTCGCGCGTGAGCAGCAGCGTGACCACCGTGACGGCCGCCATGCCGACCAGGAACCACGCCACCGGCGTGGCCGACTCATATTTGCGCAGCAGCGCCATGGCGATCAGCGGCGACAGTCCCCCCGCGAACACGGACGCCAGTTCGTGGCCCAGGGCCAGCCCCGTGTAGCGGACCTCGGCCGGGAACAGTTCCGCGAAGTACGCGGGCTGGGTCCCGATCATGGCCGCGTGGCAGAGGGTATTGCCCAGGAAGAACGCAAGAAAGATCCACAGCGGCGCCTTGGTCTGCACCATCCAGAAAAACGGAAAGGCCACCAGCATCAGGCCCACCGACCCGATCAGATAGACGGTGCGGCGTCCAATGCGGTCGGAAAGGTGGCCGAACCACACCAGGGTCCCCAGCTCGATGAACATGGAGAGCAGCACGCCGCCCAGCATGACGTCATTGGGGATGCCCAGGAACTTGCCATACGCCAGCGCAAAGGCCAGAAAGATGTAAGACCCGCCGTTTTCCGCGACACGCAGGCCCATCGCGGTGAAGACCTGCCGCGGATAGCGCCGGAATACTTCCACGGCGGGCATGCCGCGCTTGGCCGTCTTGGTCGCCTGCACGAACTCTTCGCTTTCCGGGATGTGCTTGCGGATGTACAGCCCCACGCCGAAAATCAGCACGCTCAGGATGAAAGGCAGGCGCCACCCCCAGCTCATGAACGCCTCCTGCGGCAGTTGCTGCGCCAGCATGAACACGCCGGAGGACAGCACGAAGCCGCCCGCCACGCCCAACTGACTGAACGACGAAAAGTAGCCGCGGCGCTTGCCCCCCACCGCCTCGCTGATCAGCAGCACGCCGCCGCCCCACTCTCCGCCCGCCGCCGCGCCCTGCAGGATGCGCAGCACCACCATCGCCACCGGCGCCCAGACGCCGATCTGTTCGTAAGTCGGCAGGAGCCCGATCAGGAAGGTCGCCGCGCCCATCAGGCCCAGGGTCCATTCCAGCGCCAGCTTGCGGCCATAGCGGTCGCCGATGTGGCCGAAGATGACGCCGCCCAGCGGCCGCGCCAGAAAGCCCACCGCAAAGCCCGCGAAGGCGCCCATCGTGCCCAGCAGCGGGTCGGTGCCCTTGGGAAAGAAGAGCTCGCCGAACACCAGCGCGGCCGCGGTGCCGTAGATGAAAAAGTCGTACCACTCCATCGCGTTGCCCGCGATGGAGGCCATCACGACGCGCCGCGTGCGCTTTCTGCGCGCATCCTCGCCGGCGGACACCGCCGTCCCCTTGTATACCATCGTCATTGCCGCCCCTTGTCTGTCTGAATGGATCAAATGGCGCCTAGCGCGCCACGCGATAACCGGCGGCGTCCCGGTCCCAGGTGTCGCCGGTGATGCCTTCCTCCCGCAAGCGGAACTTGCGGACCTTGCCGTTCTCGGTGCGCGGCAGATCGTCCACGACGCGCAAGTAGCGCGGCACGGCGAAATACGGCATGCGCGGCTGGCAGAAATCGAGGAGCGCCTGCGGCGTGATTGCCTGGCCGGTCTTGTAGACGAGTGCGGCCATGACCTCATCCTCGGCCAATTCGGATTGCACGGCATACACGGCGGCGGCGGCCACGGCGGGATGCGCCTGCAGCACCTGCTCCACTTCAAAGGACGAAATGTTCTCGCCCCGCCTGCGGATCGCGTCCTTCATGCGATCCAGGAAACGGTAGTAGCCGTCGGCATCCCGCAGCACCCTGTCGCCTGTGTGGAACCACAGGTTGCGCCAGGCTTGCACGGTCTTGTCGTCCATCCCGAAATAGCCCGTCGCGATGGCGAAGGGCGGACGCGCGCGCAGCAACAGTTCTCCGGGCTGACCGTCCGGCACCGGTGCATCCTGCGCGTCGGCCACCATGGCGTCGAACTCCGGCACGACGCGGCCCATGTAGCCGGCGCGCTGCTCCGCCAGCGTGCCGCCGAGCGCGAAGTTGGTCTCCGTGGATCCGTAGCCCTCGAGCAAGGCAATGCCCGTGCGCTCGACGAAGGCTGAATGGAAACGTTCCGGCACGCCAGGCGCCAGGGCGATGCGCGTGCGGTGCTGGCGCTCTGCGCCGGTCCGCTCCTGGGCCAGCAGCATCGGCACCATTGCGCCGAGCAGATAGGTCACGGTCGCGCCGCAGGCCGTCAGCCGGTCGAAATAGCGGCTGGCGGAAAAGCGTTCGTCGCAGACGATGCTGGCGCCGGTCACCAGCGCCTGGAAACAGGCGTTCAGCGCATTGGTGTGAAAGAGCGGCAGGCTGGTGTAGAGAATATCGTCCTCTGTGATTTCCAGATTGCGCGCCGCGATCCTGCCCCACCAGTAGAACTGCGCGTGCGGGCAGCACACGCCCTTGGACAGACCAGACGTTCCCGACGTGTAGAGAATGGCAAGCGTCTCGCCGGGCTGGATGTCCGCTGCCGGCAAACCTTGTTCAGGCGCGGTGGGCGGCGCCTGCACCGCTGCGGGCAGCGACCCGGCATCCGCGCCGTCGTCCAGCAACCAGACGCGGACCAGTGCCTGGGGCCAACTTTCCAGCGCCGCCAAGGCAGGACAGCTTGCGGCGTCCGCCACAACCAGCGTGCAGCCGCTGTTGGCCAGGATGTGCTGCAACTGCATGCCCCGCGACGCGGTGTTGATCGGCACCACCACGGCGCCCAGCCAGCCGCAGCCCAGCACCACCGACAGGAATTCAATGCGGTTCCCGGCCATCAGGCCGACGCGGTCGCCACGCCGGATCCCGGCCGACGCCAGGCGCGCCGCCCACTGCGCCGCCAGTGCGGGCGCATCCGCATATCGCAAGCTGCCGCCAGGCGCCTGCACCCACAGCCGGTCGCCCAGGCGGGCGCCCTGTTCCCGCAACAACGATGGCAATGTCAACGCTTGCATGGCGACGCTTCCCCTGTTGTATGGCTGCGGCCAGACGGCCCCGCAGCCTTCTGGATTTAGTCTAGGAATCAACTATTTATGTGTCAAATTTATGGGTATTATTCGCCTTATAAACGCCATTGATATCAAGGGCATGCATGGAACTGGACCTGAATCTGATGCGGGTTTTCCTGACCGTGTTGCAAGAGCGCAGCGTGACGCGGGCCGCGCACCGGCTGAACCTGACCCAGCCCGCCGTGAGCTACGCGCTGGGGCGGCTGCGCGAACAATTCGGCGATCCGCTATTCCTGCGCACGCCGTCCGGCATGCAGCCGACGCCGATCGCGTTTGCGCTGGCCGACCCCATCGAACGCGGCATGAACAGCTTTGCCGAAGCGGTCAGCCTGCGCCTGCGCTTCGAGCCCGCCACCAGCACGCGCCGGTTTCAACTGTCGATGTCGGATATCGGTGAAATGGTGTTTCTGCCGCCGATCATGGAGCGCGTGCACGCGCAGGCGCCGCGCCTGCGGATCGAGGTCCGCGAAGTGCCGCTGGAGGACTTGCCACAGGCGCTCAAGGACGGCGCGGTGGATCTTGCCATCGGCAATCTCGCGGGGCTGGGACGCCAGACCTGCCATGCCGATCTCTTCAGCGAACGCTATGTCTGCATGGGGCGTCGCGGCCATCCCGTCCTGGCGACAGGCCTGACGCGCGCGCAGTACAAGCGGCTCGACCACATCCTGGTGGCCTCGCGCGCCAGCGCGCACCGCCTGCTCGACGACGTGCTGGCCGAGGCCGGCCTGCATCGCCAGCCCTACCTGACGCTACCGCATTTCTCGGCAGCGGCCGAGATCGTCCGCCGCACGGATCTGACCGTGACGCTGCCCTACCGCGCCGCCGTCTGGTTCAACCATGACGACGCGTTCGAGGTGCGCCCGCTGCCCATTGCGCTGCCGGGGCTGTGCGTCACGGTGCATTGGCACGCACGCTTTGAAAGCGATCCCGGCACCACGTGGCTGCGCCAGTTGGTGGTGGACACGCTGGCGGATCATCACGAAGCGCGATAGCCCTCCTCCCCCACCCGCCGCAGAAAGCCCGCGTCCAGCTCCCGCAAGTCCACCACGCCCAACAGGCCCATGTTCCGCTTGACCTCTTCGGCGATCAGGCCGATGGCGTGGGCCACGCCGCGCTGGCCGGCCACCGCGGCCGCATAGTTGAAGGGACGTCCCACGAACACGCAGCGCGCGCCCAGCGCAATGGCCTTCAGCACGTCCGACCCGCGCCTGACGCCGCTGTCCAGCATCACTTCCATGCCGCCCGCCGCGTCCAGGATCGCCGGCAAGGCATGCAGGGGCGACATGCTGCCGTCCAGTTGCCGGCCGCCGTGGTTGGACACGATGACCGCGTCCATGCCCAGCGCGCGGGCGGACCGCGCATCGTCCGGATGCAGGATGCCTTTCAACACCATCTGGCCCTGCCAGCGCCGCCGGATGGCCGCCACGTGCCGCCAGTTCAGGTGGCCGCGGTCGGAGAAGTCGCGCAGCACGCTGGCCGACAGGATGGGCGCGCCGCGCGTCGCGTAGTTGTTCTCGAAATGCGGCATGCCGTGGCGCGCCAGCGTGCGCAGAAAGGTGCCGAAGAGCCATCGCGGATGCGTCAGTCCCTGCCATGCAAGGCCCGCGCTGGGCCGCAGCGGCGTCGAGAATCCGGCGCGGACGTTGTTCTCGCGATTGGCGGCGACCGGCGTGTCGACCGTCAGCACCAGCGTGGTCACGCCGGCGGCGGCAACGCGATCGATCAGGGCCGCGATCTGCGCTTCATCGCCCGGCAGGTACGCCTGGAACCAGGTGCCGGGCGCCGCCTCCATGACCGTTTCCAGACGGATCAGCGACGAGCCGCTCATGATGCACGGCACGCCGGCCTCGAAGGCCGCCCGTGCCAGCACGATGTCCCCGCGGTAGCAGGAGAGCGCCGAAATCCCCATGGGCGCCACGCCCACGGGCGCGGCGTATTCCCGTCCCAGCACGGTGCAGCGGGTGCTGCGGGCGGACACGTCCACCAGCACCTTCGGCCGGAACGCATACCCGGCGAATGCCTCGCGGTTGCCCCGTTCGGACTGGCCGTCCTCGACCGCGCCGGATACGTACGCGTGGATGGGCTTGGGCAGACGCTTCCTGGCGGCGGCTTCGAAGTCGTGCAGGCTGAGCATGCGGCGCAATGGGTCGGGCATGATGGCTCCTCGCAGCGCCCGCAAGGCGAGCCGCCGCGCTGTGGTCTGGTCTCAGGGTGTCGTGGTGTCATGGTGACGGCGGATGACTATAGGCCCGGTGTCCGTTTGAATAAAGTGACTTTATTGATCACCCTCTTTACACTTTTATTCACCCTTAGCGACTTTTGCGCCGACCGGCCCGCCGCCATGACCCTCAAGCAACTCGAAGCCTTTTATTGGGCCGCCACCTGCAAGAACTTCGCCATCGCGGCGAACCGCCTGAATATTTCCGTATCGTCGCTGTCCAAGCGCATCGGCGAGCTGGAGTCTTCCCTGGGCGCCGAGCTTTTCAGCCGCAGCGCCCGCAGCGCGACGCTGACCGCGCTGGGCGAGCAGCTCGTGCCGCACGCCAAGGACCTGCTGCGCAATGCCGACCAGTTCATGCAGCAGGCCAGCACCAACCGCAGTTATTCCGGCCGCTGCCGCTTCGGGGCGGGCGAGCTGACCTCTCTGACCTGGATGGCGCGCCTGATCGAAGTCATCCAGCAAGCCCATCCGGATCTGCTCGTCGAACCCTTCGTGGGCGTGGGAGAACTGGTGGAGCGGGGGCTGGAAGAAGGCGAGCTCGACTTCGCCGTCATCGCCGGCCCCTCGTCGCGCCCCGCACTGGCCTCGCGCGTCATCGGCAGCGCCCACTTCGAGTGGGTGGCGTCCGTCCGGGCTGTGCCCGACCCTGCCACCCTCACGCCGGCCGACCTGCCCGGCCTGACGCTCATCACCTTGCCGCAAAGCTCGGGCGCGATCCGCATTCTGGACGACTGGCTGACCGAACAGCGCGTCTCCCCCGGGCGCAATCAATGCTGCAACAGCTGGGGCGGCATCGCGGCCATGCTGCGCCAGGGCCTGGGGCTCGGCTTTCTGCCCGCGGCGTGGGCGCGCATCCTGATCGATCGCGGCGATCTGATGCCGCTGCCGGGTTTCGCGCCGCTGCGCCCGCTGACCTACACCTTCCAGTGGCGCCGCGACGATACCCGGCCCATGCTGGAAAGCCTGCGGGCGCACGCGCAGGCCTGCCTTGATTTCCACGCGCCGGCGGGCATGGTCTAGCGTCTTCGCCCCCGGCGTTGCGCCGAAATGGTTTCCAAAAAGCGTTTCTTTTGACGGCAAATTATTCGCTTTATCTCCGGACACACCCGGCGTAGAGTCGCCCCGGATACACCTCTGGAGACAACGCGCCATGCCGGAAATCGGATTCCCCTTGCACGACTGCCCAGGTGGCGGAGCCCCGGACCACGCCGGGGTGGACGCCGCCCCCGAGACGCGAGGCGCGCTGTGAACGCGGCCGCGCCCCGCAAGACCGCGCGGCTCTGCCGCCTGGATCTTTGGCTCAATCCGGTGTTCGACGAGATCATCCGCGCTACGCCCGGCGTGTCCTTGTCGGTGCTGCCGGCCAAGGGCGATGACGCCCGCACGCTGGCTGGCCTGAAGACGGCGCACGCCTATCACGTCTCCGCGGCCAAGGACGAGCTGCCTCGCGCGTGGTTCGTCAGCGCCGAACTGATCGCGCAATGCCCGGAACTGGTCTGCGTGTCCTCGGGCGGCGCGGGTTACGACACCATCGACGTGGCCGCCTGCACAGCGGCCGGCATCGCGGTCGTGAACCAGGCCGGCGGCAACGCGGAGTCCGTGGCCGAGCATACCTACGCGCTGCTGCTGGCCGTGCAACGCCGCGTGGTCGAATCGCACAACCGCCTGCGCCACGACACGGGTTTTACCCGGGAAGACCTGATGGGCCATGAGATCCATGGCAGCGTGATCGGCCTGGTAGGCATCGGGAAGATCGGCACCAGCGTGGCGCGCATTGCGCGCGGCTTTGGGCTGCGCGTGATTGCGCACGATCCGCTGCTGGACGCCGCGACCATCCGCAGCCGCGGCGCCGAGCCCGTGGCGCTGGACGAGTTGCTGGCGCAATCCGACATCGTGTCGCTGCATTGCCCCCTGGATGCGTCCACGCGCGGGCTGTTCGGCGCGCAGGCCTTCGCGGCGATGAAGCGCGGCGCGGTGTTCGTGTCGACGGCGCGCGGCGGCATCCATGACGAGAACGCGCTGCACGACGCGCTGCGCAGCGGACACCTGCGGGGCGCCGGGCTCGACGTGTGGGAACAGGAACCGCCCGATCGTTCGGCCCCATTGCTGGCACTGGACAACGTCGTCGCGACGTTTCATACCGCCGGGGTGACGCACGAAGCGCGGCGCAACGTCGCGCGATCATCCGCGAACCAATTGGCCGCAATGCTGCGGGGCGAAAGGCCGCCGCAGCTCGTCAATCCGGAAGTCTGGCCGCGGGCCGCCCAACGCATTGCCAATCTGACATAACAAGGCGGCATGCGCGCCTGTCCGCGCCGCAAGGCCGGCGCAGGCCCATGACCGCCACGACAACCCCAAGGAGACAACCATGCAACACCAGAACAATCAACGACAGCACAATCAACGACACCACAAGCGCCACACGCTGCGCATCCTGGCGGCCTTCCTGGCGGGCGTCGCGCTTTGCTCGGGCGCCGCGCAGGCGGCCGGCTATCCCGATCGACCGATCAATCTGATCGTGTCCTACGGCCCCGGCGGCGGCACCGACCTGGTGGCGCGGATGATGGCCCCGTATCTGCAGAAGCACCTGGGCGGCGACGCGCGCATCGTGGTGTTGAACCGCCCCGGCGCGGGCGGCGCCATCGGCTTCGCGGAACTGGCCCGCGCGCAGCCCGACGGCTACACCATCGGCTTCATCAATACGCCCAACCTGCTGACGATTCCCATCGAACGCAAGACCGGCTTTACGTGGCGCAGCTTCGACCTGCTGGGCAACCTGATCGACGATCCCGGCGCGTTCACGGTGTTGCAGGACAATCCGCTGAAGAGTCTTGCCGACCTGACGGCCTATGCCAAGACGAATCCCGGCAAGGCCACGGTCGGCACCACCGGCACGGGGTCGGACGATCACCTGGCCATGCTGCGATTCGAGCGCACCTCGGGCACCAAGCTCAGCCACATCCCCTATAAGGGGGCCGGGGAGGTGCGCGGTGCGCTGGCAAGCGGCGAAATCACCATCGGAGCCATCAACGTCGGCGAAGCGCTCCAGTACCAGAAAGGCGGCACGCCCCTGCGATTCCTCGGGCAGATGGGCAAGACGCGCTCGGCGGCATTGCCCGACGTGCCCACCTTCAAGGAACAGGGCTTCGATTTTGAACTGGCCTCGCTGCGCGGCCTGGCCGCGCCCAAGGGCCTGCCCGACGATGTGCGCACCAAGCTGGTCACGGCCGTGAAGCGCACCGTGGACGATCCGGAGTTCCAGGCCAAGGCCAGGGAGATGTTCGCCCCGCTGCGCTACCTGCCGCCTGCGGACTACGCCAAGGAGCTGGCGGCGGGCGAGGCCGAGTTC
>Ga0182739_1003283_pt1 | contig 14290 bp, 14 predicted proteins | sample eDN5th30CBELigBY_FD_128873 | JGI IMG/M metagenome (GOLD analysis project Ga0182739, IMG submission 128873) | Enriched backyard soil microbial communities from Emeryville, California, USA - eDNA 5th pass 30_C BE-Lig BY (version 2) (version 2) | ecosystem: Environmental > Terrestrial > Soil >... | reverse complement strand
GGTCACCGCGATCGGGCAGGACGAGGGACTGCTCTCGGCGGGGGTCGCGTCGGCGCTCGTCGCCGCGGGCATGCTCTCCGTGCTCGTGTTCCCGCTCCTCGCGGCGATCGGCCGGCCGCGTGCGGTGCACGCCGCCGAGCTCGAGGAGTCCGTCATCGTCGTGGATGATGGGGGAGAACGCGATCGCGAAGCGACGGAGGGACCCGGCGGATGAGTGCCAAGTGGATGTGGATGATCGCCGGCGCCGGCGTCGTCGTGTTCTTCCTGGCGTTCTGGCTCGGGGCGCTGTCCCGCCAGGGGCAGTAGGCCGGGGCGCTCCAGCCCTGCGCTATACTCGACAGGCTGGTTTCACGGCCGGCATGCGCCCGTAGCTCAACGGATAGAGTATCTGACTACGGATCAGACGGTTGGGGGTTCGAATCCCTCCGGGCGCACCACGGGCCCTCACCTTCGTGAGGGCCTTCTTCATTGGCACTCGAATCGATCGAGTGCTAGCCTGAGGACTGGCACTCGCCACGTCCGGGTGCTAACCAGCAGCTGTAGAAAGAGGTCTCAACCGTGTCGGTTTCCATCAAGCCGCTCGAGGATCGCATCGTCGTCCAGCAGGTCGAGGCGGAGAACACCACCGCCTCCGGCCTCGTCATCCCCGACACCGCCAAGGAGAAGCCGCAGGAGGGCGAAGTCGTCGCCGTCGGCCCCGGTCGTGTCGATGACAACGGCAACCGCGTCCCCGTCGACGTCGCCGTCGGCGACCGCGTCATCTACTCGAAGTACGGCGGCACCGAGATCAAGTTCGGCGCCGACGAGTATCTCGTGCTCTCCGCGCGGGACGTGCTCGCCGTCGTCGTTCGGTGACATCCGGCGAACTCGATTCGCGAACGCCCGCGGGACCTGAGTCCCGCGGGCGTTCCGTTTTCGCCTCGGGACTCGTCTACGCGATCGGGTCCTATCTGCTCTGGGGCGTCCTCCCAGTCTATTTCGTCGTGCTCGATCCGACGGGGCCCGTCGAGATCGTCGCGTGGCGGATCGTCCTCTCGCTCGCGTTCTGCCTCGTCCTGATCGCGATCGTCCGAGGCTGGCGGCGACTCGGCACGATCCTGCGCGATCGCCGAGCCATGGCGTGGCTGCTGCTGGCGGGCTGCCTCATCACCGTCAACTGGTCGGTCTTCGTCTTCGCCGTGGTCACCGGCCATGTCGTCGAAGGCGCGCTCGGCTACTTCATCAACCCGATCGTCACCGTGCTGCTCGGCGTGCTGCTGCGTGAACGCCTCAACGTCGTGCAGTGGATCGCGGTCGGAATCAGTGTGATCGCCGTCATCGTGCTCGCGGTGGGCTACGGCGCCTTCCCCTGGATCGCCGTCGTGCTCGCGCTCAGTTTCGGCTTCTACGGCCTCGTGAAGAATCGCGTCGGCGGCCGCGTGGACGCGATGAGCGGTCTCGCGATCGAGGCCGCTTACGTGACTCCGCTCGCGATCGGCGTGCTCGTCTGGATGAGCGCGACGACGGGACTGACGCTCGGACAGCACGGCGTGTGGCACTCGGTGCTGCTGCTCAGCGCCGGCGCCATCACCGCGGTGCCGCTCCTGCTCTTCGCGGCGGGCGTTCGGCGCCTGCCGCTCAGCGTCGTCGGCTTCACCCAGTACCTCGCACCGATCCTCCAGCTCGTCACCGGGGTCGTGCTCCTGGGGGAGCCGATGCCACCCGCGCGCTGGGTCGGATTCGCGATCGTCTGGGTCGCGCTCGCGCTCCTGACGGTCGACATGGTCCGCCGATCCGTGAGTTTCCGGCGAACGTCACGATCGGGTGACGTTACAAGTCCGTAACGCCGGGGAGTTGAGCCGGATACGGGTCCCCCATAGCCTGGAATCCGCGTTCCCGACAGATCTGTCGTGCGCGCCAAACTCTGATCATCACAGCAAGGAGCAACATGCGTGCTTTCACCAAGGCGACGCTGGGCGGGATGGCTCTCGTCGGCTCGGCCGCGCTTGTCCTGAGCGGCTGCGCCGCTCCGGCACCGGCGCCGACGACCGGTCCCGACACGCCCGCCGGCGAACTGACCCTCAAGATCGGTACCGCACTGCCGGTCACCGGCAACCTCGCCTTCCTCGGCCCGCCCGAGATCGCGGGCACCGAGTTCGCGGCCGCGGACATCAACGCGGCTGCTGCCGGCATCACCGTCGACCTGGTCCAGGGCGACTCGGGTGACACCGACAACAAGGCGTACGAGACCGAGGTCCCGCGTCTGCTCGGCGAGGGCGTCTCCGCCATCGTCGGCGCCGCGTCCTCCGGCACGTCGCTCCAGTTCATCGACCAGGTCGTCGGTGCGGACGTCATCATGTTCTCCCCGGCGAACACCTCCGCGGCGTTCACGACCTACGACGACAAGGGTCTGTACTTCCGTACCGCTCCCTCCGACGTCCTCCAGGGCGAGGTGCTCGGCAACCTGATCGCGGAGGACGGGGTCAAGAACCTCGGCCTCATCGTCCTCAACGACTCGTACGGCACCGGCCTCGCGCAGTTCGTCACCGAGGCGTTCGAGGCCGCCGGCGGCACCGTCGTCGCGGCTCCGACCTACAACACGGGCGACACGTCGTTCGATGCGCAGGTCTCCGAGGTCCTCGCGGCCCAGCCCGACGCGATCGCGCTGATCACGTTCGAAGAGGTCAACACGATCGTCCCGACGCTCCTGTCGGCAGGCTTCTCCGGCGACAAGCTCTACTTCGTCGACGGCAACCTGACGAACTTCGGGGACAAGGGCGTCGACCTCGGCGGCTCGATCGCCGGCTCGAAGGGCACGCTCCCGGGCCTGACCATCGACACGATCGCCTCGTTCACGAACGCGCTCGGCGAGTTCTGGACGGGCGAGGGCAACGCCGCGCTGACCGACTACAGCTACGCGGCTGAGTCGTACGACGCGGTCGTGCTGCTCGCGCTCGCGTCGCTCGCGGCCGGCTCGACCGACGCCACGGCGATCGCGGCGAAGCTGCAGGAGGTCTCGGGCGGTACCGGCAACGGCACCAAGTGCACCACGTTCGCGGACTGCGCGGCCATCATCAACGGTGGCGGCGTCGCGGACTACGACGGTGTCTCCGGGCCGATCACCTTCAACGAGGTGGGCGACCCGACCGAGGCGTCGATCGGCATCTACCAGTACGGCGACAACAACAACTACGTCGCGTACAACGGCTGAGTCCAGCAATCACACGAGGAAGGCCCCGGGGAGACCCGGGGCCTTTCCCGTCCCCGCGGGTCGAGTAGCCGCGATGCGGCGTATCGAGACCTAAGCCCCGAGGGTGCCGAGGTAGAGGCCGATGACCTTGGGGTCGTTCAGCAGCTCGCGGCCGGTGCCGGTATAGGCGTCCTTGCCCTGGTCGAGCACGTAGCCGCGATCGCAGATCTGCAGGCAGCGCCTTGCGTTCTGCTCGACCATGATGCAGGTCACGCCGGCCTTGTTGATGTCGGAGACGCGGATGAACGCCTCGTCCTGGCGGACCGGCGAGAGCCCCGCGCTCGGCTCGTCGAGGAGGAGGACGTGCGGGTCCATCATGAGCGCGCGGCCCATCGCGACCATCTGGCGCTCGCCCCCGGAGAGCGAGCCGGCGCGCTGGTTCAGTCGCTTGCCCAGCTCGGCGAAGATGCTCGTCACGAACTCGAGTCGCTCGGCATAAGCCTTCGGGCGCTGGAAGAGCCCCATCTGCAGGTTCTCGGCGATCGTGAGCGAGGGGAAGACGTTGTTCGTCTGCGGGATGAAGCCGACGCCCTTCGACACGAGCTGGTTCGCCCGGAGCCCGGAGATGTCCTCGCCGTTGAGCTTGACCGAGCCGCCGCGGATCTTGACCTGGCCGAAGATCGCCTTGAGGAGGGTCGACTTGCCGGCGCCGTTCGGGCCGATGATGCCGACCAGCTCGCCCTTGGCGGCCGTGAGGTTCGCGCCGTTGAGGATGTTGACGCCGGGCAGGTAGCCCGCGACGAGGTCGGTGACTTCGACGACGTTCTCGCTCACTCCGTCCCCTCCTCGACCTCTTCGATCTCCACGAGCAGCTCCGCCTCGGCGGCGGTGTGCTCGCCCTGGATGCGGCCGGTTACGACGCCGAGGTCGACGTCCTGGTGCGCGCCGAGGTAGGCGTCGATGACCGCCTGCTCCTTCATGACCGTGTCGGGCGGCCCCTCGGCGACGACCCGCCCCTCGGCCATGACGATGACCCAGTCGGCGATGTGGCGGACCATGTGCATGTCGTGCTCGACGAAGAGCACGGTCATGCCCTGGTCCTTGAGGTCGAGGATGTGCTCGAGGAGCGACTCGGTGAGGGCCGGGTTGACGCCGGCCATCGGCTCGTCGAGCATGACGAGCTCGGGCTCGCTCATGAGCGCGCGGGCCATCTCGAGGAGCTTGCGCTGGCCGCCCGAGAGGCTCGCCGCGAAGTCGGCCTCCTTCGCGTCGAGCTTGAACCGGACGAGGAGGTCGCGCGCCTTCGCCTCGATCTCCTGATCCTGGCGGCGCCAGATGAAGGGCAGGAAGCTCGTCCAGAACCGCTCGCCGCGCTGCTGCGTGGCGCCGAGCTTCATGTTGTCGAGGACGGTGAGCAGGCCGAGCGCCTTCGTGAGCTGGAACGTGCGGACCAGGCCGAGTCGGGCGACGCGGAACGCGGGGATGCCGCTGAGCGATCGGCCGTTGAACGACCATTCGCCCTCGTTCGGCTTGTCGAAGCCGGTCAGGAGGTTGAAGAACGTCGTCTTGCCGGCGCCGTTCGGGCCGATCAGGGCGGTGATCGCGTGCCGGGGGATCTCGACGTGGTCGACGTCGACCGCGGTGAGGCCGCCGAAGTGCCGCCGCACGCCGTCGGCGATGAGGATCGGGTCGACCTTCGCGACCCCGGGCCGCACGTCGCCCGTGTGCAGTCCGGTCGTCTTGGGGCGGCTGACCGCCGCTGTCGGATCACTTGACAAAGGTCAGCTCCTTCCGATTCCCGAGGATGCCCTGTGGCCGGAAGATGACGATGAGCATGAGCGCGAGGCCGATGAGGACGAAGACGAGCATCTGCGCCTGCTCGCCTGAGAGGAACGGGAGCGCGCCGATGTTGACGAGCGCCGGCAGCAGGTTGGAGAGGAACGCCCGCACGACCCAGAAGAGCACGGCGCCGAGGACGGGGCCGAAGATCGTCGCCGCGCCACCGAGCAGCAGGGCTGTCCAGATGTAGAACGTCTGCGAGGTCACGTAGACGTTCGGGTTGACGTTCGTCCCCATCGCCGTGACGATGCCGCCGAGGGCGATGATGACGCCGCCGACGACGAGCGCCTGCATCTTGAAGGAGAAGACGTTCTTGCCGAGCGCGCGCACCGCGTCCTCGTCCTCGCGGATGCCCTTGATGACGCGGCCCCATGGGCTGCGCATGAGCGCCCAGACGAAGAGGAGGACGATCAGCACGAGCGCGGTGCCGACGATGATGACCCACCACTGGTCGCGCGAGTAGGTCCAGGGGCCGAACCCGACGTTGCCGCTGAACGCCGGCAGCGGGTTCGAGGCGCGGAAGTCGGTGTGGAAGCCGGAGAGCCCGTCGGCCGAGCCGGTGACCTCGCGGAACGCGGTCGTCAGGAAGAGCAGGCGGACGACCTCGGCCGCCGCGATCGTCACGACCGCGAGGTAGTCGCCGCGCAGTCGCAGCGTCGGAATGCCGAGGATGAGCGCGAAGACGACGGCGGCGCCGATCCCGATGAGCGCGCCGACCCACCAGGGCAGGCCGAAGGTGAGGATCGAGATCGCGAAGCCGTATGCGCCGACCGCCATGAAGCCCGCGACGCCCATGTTGAGGAGGCCCGTGAAGCCGAAGTGGACCGCGAGGCCGATCGCCGCGAGGACGAACCCGATCGTGGTCGGGTTGAGGATCTGCGCTGCCGTGTTCGACAGGATCTGCAGGATGTCCATCGCGCTACCCGATTCGCTCTCTGCGTCCGAGGATGCCCTGCGGTCGGAACAGCAGGATCAGGATCAGGATCACGAGTGCGGCCACGTACTTGAGGTCGGCGGGGATCCAGAGGCTCGAGACCTCGACGAGGAGCCCGACGATGAGCGAGCCAACGAGGGCGCCGTAGGCGGTGCCGAGCCCGCCGAGGATGACCGCCGCGAAGATGAGCAGCAGGATGCTTGTGCCCATGTCCCACTTGATGCCGGGGCGGAAGTAGGCCCAGAGGACGCCGCCGAGGCCGGCGAGCGCGCCCGCGACGATCCAGACGATGCGCACGACGCGGTCGACGTCGATGCCGCTCGCGGCTGCGAGCGATGGGTTGTCGGAGACCGCGCGGGTCGCCTTGCCGATCCGGCTGCGCTGGAGCCAGAACGCGAACGCGACGATGACGACGATGGAGGTGGCCATGCTCGCGATGTCGACGACCGTGAGCCGGACGGAGCCGAAGAGCTCGAGCGACTGGGGCACCGAGCCGGGCAGCTGGATCGTGCCGCCGCCGATGAACATCTGGTAGACGTAGCGCAGCACGAGCGACAGGCCGATCGAGACGATCATGAGCTGGACCAGCCCGAGGCCCTTGCGTCGCAGCGGTCGCCATAGCCCGGTGTCGAGCAGGTAGCCGAACGCGGCGGATGCGGCGACCGCGATCGGGATCGCGACCCAGATCGGCCAGGGGATGACGACGGCGAACAGGTACGCCATGAGCGCCCCGAAGGTCACCATCTCGGCGTGCGCGAAGTTCGAGATGCCGGTCGTCCCGTAGACGAGCGAGAGGCCGATCGAGGCGAGGGCGAGCATGAGCCCGAAGTTGAGGCCGTTGATGATGCGCTCGATGAGCTGGTCGAAGAAGCTCGTCGTATGGCGTTCCCCGGCGCCGATGAAGAAGTTGACGGACACTCGCCCGCCCGGCCCGACGGTCACCTCCTTGACGTTCGGCGTCTCGTCGGCGCCCGTCTCGTCGACGACGGCGATGCCCTCCGGCAGTGTCGACTCGTCGAGCGTCACGACGTAGTCGGCGTTCTTCTCCGGGACGGCGACCGACCACTTCCCGTCGTCGCCGGTCTCGGTGGCCTGCAGCCCGCCCGGCCCGTCGACGGTGATCGCGACGCCCGCCAGGGGGGCGCCTTCGAGCTGGACGTTCCCGCTGACCCGGAAGGGATCGCCCTCCGCCGCGTGCGCCGGCATGGGCGCGGCCAGGGTGGCCCAGAGGGCGAAGAGGATGCCCGAAATGGCGATGAGCGCCGTGCCGAGCCGTCGGCGCCGTGCGAGCACGAGCGTCGAGCGCTGGTTGAGCATGCGTAGTACCGTACCCGCCGTTTGTTGCCTCGGTGTTACCTTCTTGTTCGCGATCGCCATCGATCGGAATGTCCGGTACCGCAGGACGTTAGCATTGAGCATGGCTGATCACGACCCCTTCGGCTTCGTCGGACTGACCTACGACGACGTCATGCTGCTCCCCGGGCACACGGACGTGATCCCGTCCGCCGCCGACACGACCTCCCGGCTCACGCGCCGCATCAGCCTGAGCACGCCGCTGCTCTCCGCCGCGATGGACACCGTCACGGAGTCCCGCATGGCGATCGCGATGGCCCGTCAGGGCGGCATCGGCGTCCTGCACCGCAATCTCTCGATCGAGGACCAGGCCGCGCACGTCGACAAGGTCAAGCGCTCCGAGTCCGGCATGATCACGAACCCGATCACGACGACCGCCGATGCGACGGTCGCCGACGTCGACCTGCTCTGCGGCCAGTTCAAGGTCTCCGGTCTGCCCGTCGTCGAGGGCGACGGCCGGCTCATCGGCATCATCACGAACCGCGACATGCGATTCGTCTCCCCCTTCGAGAAGGACACGACGCTCGTCCGCGACGTCATGACGAAGGACGGCCTCATCACGGCGCCCGTCGGCATCGACCCGAACGCGGCGATGGCGCTGCTCGCGCAGCACCGGATCGAGAAGCTTCCGCTCGTCGACGCTGACGGCCGGCTCCACGGCCTCATCACCGTCAAGGACTTCGAGAAGAGCGAGAAGTACCCGAACGCGACGAAGGACGCCGAGGGCCGCCTCCGGGTCGCCGCCGCGATCGGCTTCTTCGGCGACGCGTGGGACCGCGCGGAGGCGCTGCGCGACGCGGGGGTCGACGTCATCATCGTCGACACCGCGAACGGCGACTCGAAGGGCGTGCTCGACATCGTCAGCCGGCTCAAGTCCGACGCGTCGTTCTCCGAGATCGACGTCGTCGGCGGCAACGTCGCGACCCGCGAGGGCGCGGCGAACCTCGTCGCGGCCGGCGTCGACGCGGTCAAGGTCGGGGTCGGCCCCGGCGCGATCTGCACGACCCGGGTCATCGCGGGCGTCGGCGTCCCGCAGGTCACCGCGGTCTACGAGGCCTCGCTCGCCGCGAACCCCGCGGGCGTCCCGGTCATCGCGGACGGCGGCCTCAAGTACTCCGGCGACATCGCGAAGGCGCTCGTCGCCGGCGCGGAGAGCGTCATGCTCGGCCAGCTCTTCGCCGGGACCGACGAGGCCCCCGGTGACCTCATCTACGTCAACGGCAAGCAGTTCAAGACCTACCGCGGGATGGGCTCGCTCGGCGCGCTGCAGACTCGGGGCAAGAAGACCTCCTACTCCCGCGACCGCTACTTCCAGGCGGACGTGCCCTCCGACGAGCAGCTGATCCCCGAGGGCATCGAGGGCAAGGTGCCGTATCGCGGCCCGGTCGGCTCGGTCGTCTACCAGCTCGCCGGCGGCCTGCGGCAGTCGATGTTCTACACCGGCGCGCGCACCGTCGAGGAGCTGCGGGCCAAGGGGCGCTTCGTGCGGATCACGGCGGCCGGCCTGCAGGAGTCGCACCCGCACGACATCCAGATGGTCGTGGAGGCGCCGAACTACAACGCCCGCTGACCGCGGCCGGCGCCGGCGGCGCGCTCACCTCGGCCAGACGCGGCCCTCGGCGGGATCGTCGGCGAGCGGGTCTCCGAACCAGAAGAACCAAAGCCGCCAGAAGTTGTAGTTCCCGTAGGCGTCGCAGCCGTCGCCGCCGCCACCCGCGATGATGTCGGCATTGGGCTGGTACGGCGTGTAGTCGTAGAGCGCCGCCGTCGCCGCGTTCTTGATCATGACCGTGCCGGCCTCGCAGCCGGGGGCGTACAGGATCGCGTTCTCCCGATACGGCTGATAGTTGAAGAGCTCGGGCCGCTGGACGTACATCTGGTACGACCGGGCCGCGTGGTAGACCTGCCCGACGAAGCCCGAGTAGGCATCGACGCACGGGGCCGAGTCATAGCACGCGTACCCCATCGCGGCGTTGTACTGCGACTCCCACGGCCAGCGGTCGGTCACGAGCCCCTGCTCCTTCTCGAGCGTCACGAGCAGCGTCTTCGGGCTGATGCCGCACGCCTTCGCGATGATCGAGATGACCTCGGCCGAGCTCACCCGCTCCCTCGGCGCCACCGGCTCGCAATAGCTCCAGCCGTCGTCGCCGATGACGTCGAGCCGCGGCACGTCCCAGAGGCGATAGCTGAGGCAGTGATAGGGCCAGCCCGAGTCGCCCGCCCGATCGCTGCGGGGATGCCAGGTGGCGCAGTAGGGCACCTGCTCCTGGAGGAAGCGGTCGATCTCCTCGACCGTCATCGACTCGGCGTCGAAGAAGTTCGCGTCGCTGACGATGAGGCCCGGGTCCCACCAGGCCGCCGGCAGGGGCGGGAGGTCCGTGACGCGCTCGACAGTCGACTGGGTCGCGGGGGCGCCCGTCGTCGGCACGCCCGCGGGAGCCGGGATCGCGCCCGCACCGGACGGCGAGGCCGGGCCGCTGCAGGCGGCGAGGGCGACCGCGACGCCGATGGCGAGGACGGCACCGAGGAGTCTGCGCATCGCGCCAGGATAGGCGGGCTCCCCGGGACGACCCTCCGAGCACACCCCCCCCGGATTCGGGTCAGCTTCGCCCCGATCCGCGCCGAACCCTCCACCTAGGCTTGAACGATCATGGCTCCCGTCCGACACGACGTGCTGATCACCGCGGAGGAGCTCGCCGAGGAGCTCGCCTCGAAGCGTCCGCCGGTGATCCTCGACGTCCGCTGGCGCCTCGAGCGTCCGGACGGGTGGGACGAGTATGTCGCCGGCCACATCCGTCGAGCCGTCTACGTGCGGCTGGACTCGGAGCTCGCCGACCCCTGGCATCCGCCGACGCGGGGCCGGCATCCGCTGCCGGCGCGGGAGGACCTGGAGAACGCGGCGCGCGGCTGGGGGATCAGCGCCGACTCCCGGGTGGTCGTCTACGACGACAACGCCGGGCTCGCGGCCGCCCGGGCCTGGTGGCTGCTGCGCTACGCCGGCTTCTCGGACGTCCGGCTGTTGGACGGCGGGATGCGAGCGTGGACCGGAGCGGGACACCCGCTCGAGGCGGGCGTGTTCGTCCCGGAGCGGGGCGACGTCGAGCTCCGCTTCGGCGCGCTGCCGGTCATCGGCATCGACGAGGTCACCGGCTTCACGAGCTACGGGACGCTGCTCGACGCGCGGGCGAGCGAGCGGTTCCGCGGCGAGGTCGAGCCCATCGATCCCGTCGCGGGGCACATCCCCGGCGCCGTGAGCGCGCCGACGACCGAGAACCTCGATGCGCACGGCGCGTTCCTCCCCGAGTCCGAGCTCCGGGCGAGGTTCGAGGGCCTCGGCGTCCAGCCGTCCGTCGCCGTCTACTGCGGGTCCGGCGTGACCGCGGCGCACGAGGTGCTCGCCCTGACGCTCGCGGGATACCAGCCCGTGCTCTACCCCGGATCGTGGTCCGAGTGGTCGAACCACCCCGATCGACCGGTCGCCCTCGGCGACTAAAGTGTGGCCGTGGCCATTCATGCAGACATCACGACCGCGTTCGGCGGCACGCCTCTCGTCCGGCTCAACCGGGTCAACGACGGCGGTGCGAGCGTCCTCGCGAAGCTGGAGTTCTACAACCCCGGCTCGAGCGTCAAGGATCGGCTCGGCATCGCGCTCGTCAACGCCGCCGAGGCCTCTGGTCAGCTGAAGCCCGGCGGGACGATCGTCGAGTCGACCTCGGGGAACACGGGCATCGCCCTCGCCATGGTCGGCGCGGCCCGCGGCTACAAGGTCGTCCTCACGATGCCGGCGTCGATGTCGAAGGAGCGGCGCGCGCTGCTGAAGGCGCTCGGCGCCGAGCTCGTCCTCACGGACCCCTACAAGGGCATGACCGAGGCGCTCGCCGTCGCGGAGCAGATCGCCGAGGAGCGCGGGGGGCTGCTCGCGCGCCAGTTCGAGAACGAGGCGAACCCCGCGATCCACGAGGCGACGACCGGGCCCGAGATCTGGAACGACACCGAAGGCGGCGTCGACGTCTTCGTCGCGGGCGTCGGCACGGGCGGGACGATCACGGGGGTCGGCCGCTACCTCAAGCGCCAGAAGCCCGACGTCAAGGTCGTCGCGGTCCAGCCCAAGGACTCGCCGATGCTGACCGAGGGTCGCGCCGGCGGCCACCGCATCCAGGGCATCGGTCCCAACTTCGTGCCGCCGATCCTCGACCGCAGCGTGATCGACGAGGTCATCGACGTCGAGTTCGATGACGCGATCCAGCTCGCGCGCACGCTCGCGACCCAGGAGGGCATCCTCGCGGGCATCAGCGCGGGTGCGGCCGTCTGGGCGGCGATCGAGCTCGCGAAGCGGCCGGAGCACGCCGGCCAGACGATCGTCGTGGTCGTCCCCGACTCGGGCGAGCGCTACCTCACGACGACGATCTACGAGGACCCGGAGCCCAAGCCGGAGTAGCGGGCGCTCAACGCGCCGCCGCGATGCGGCGGACGCCCTCCTCGAGCACCTCGGGCGCGCAGGCGAAGTTGATCCGCGCGAAGCCGCGCCCGATCGTGCCGAAGTGGGCGCCGGGCGTCAGCGCGACCCTCCCGCGGTCGAGGATCCGCTTCGCGGGGTTGTCGCCCCAGCCGAGCGGTCGGAAGTCGATCCACGCAAGATAGCTCGCCCGGGGCTCGTGGAGCACGGCCTCGGGGAGGTGCTCGTCGAGGAGGTCGTGCAGCAGCGCGCGGTTCGTCTCGATCGCCTCGACGACGTCCGCCAGCCAGCCGCGGGCCTCGTTGAACGCGATCGTCGAGGCGTGCACGCCGAAGTGACTCGTGCGGTGCTCCGCGCTCTCCGGGAAGCCAGTGAGCCTCGCCTTGGCGGCCCGCGAGCCGGGGATCCACCACGCCGCCGTGAGGCCCGGGATGTTGAACGCCTTCGATGCCGATGTCACCGCGATGCCGGTCTCGCGCGCGGCCTCGGAGACCGCGAGGAACGGCACGAACTCGGCATCCGAGTGCGTGAGCGCGCCGTGGATCTCGTCCGAGACGACGAGCACGCCGTACTGTGCCGCGAGCTCCGCGATCCGCTCGAGCGTCTCCCGCTCATAGGGCAGGCCGGTCGGATTGTGCGGGTGGCAGAGCAGATACGCCTTCGCGCCGCCGGAGAACGCGGTCTCCAGCGCCTCGAAGTCGATCTCCCAGTCCCGCGATCCGTCCGGCGGCAGCAGCGGCACGTCGAGGAGCTCGCCGCCGGCCTCCTTGATCGCCCAGAAGAACGGCGGATAGACGGGGGTGTTGAGGACGACGCGGTCGCCGGGCCCGATCGCGGCGCGGATCACCTCGGTGATCGCCATCATGACGTTCACCGTCGTCGTCAGCGTCGACGGATCGAGCTCCCAGTCCCACGCGTCGTGCGCGAACGACGCGAACGCCTCGCCGAGGAGCGGCCGGCGCGCGTCGTAGCCGACGTCGGATCGGCCGATCAGCTCGACGAGGTGCGACGCGATGACCGGCGCGAGCGGATAGTCCATCTCGGCGACGAACATCGGCAGGACGTCGTCGGGGTAGCGCGTCCACTTCGAGGAGGTGCGGGTCCGCAGCAGCGCGAGCGGATCGGCATGGAGAGCGGTCACCCGTTCAGTCTGGCACTCGCCTCAGGCCCGACGGATAGGCTGAAGTATTGTGACGGACATCGAGATCGGGCGCGGCAAGCGGGCGCGCCGAGCGTGGGCATTCGACGACGTCGCGATCGTCCCGAGCCGGCGCACGCGCGATCCCGAGGACGTCAGCGTCAGCTGGTCGATCGACGCGTTCACATTCGACACGCCGGTCATCGCGGCGCCGATGGACTCCGTCGTCAGCCCCTCGACGGCCATCGCGATCGGCCGGCTCGGCGGACTCGGCGTGCTCGACCTCGAGGGCGTCTGGACCCGCTACGAGGATCCGCTCCCGATCCTCGAGGAGATCAGCACCCTCCCCGCCGACGACTCGACGGGTCGACTGCAGGAGATCTACGCCGAGGCGATCAAGCCCGAGCTGGTGTCCGCCCGCCTCGCCGAGATCCGCGCGGCCGGCGTCCCCGTCGCGGGCGCCCTGAGCCCGCAGCGCACGGCCGATCTGCACCGGACCGTCGTCGACGCCGGGGTCGATCTCTTCGTCATCCGCGGCACGACCGTCAGCGCCGAGCACGTGTCGAAGACGCGCGAGCCGCTCAACCTGAAGCAGTTCATCTACGAGCTCGACGTCCCCGTCATCGTCGGCGGCGCCGCGACCTACACAGCGGCGCTCCACCTGATGCGCACCGGCGCAGCCGGCGTGCTCGTCGGCTTCGGCGGCGGCGCGGCGTCGACGACGCGCTCGTCGCTCGGCATCCACGCGCCCATGGCGTCCGCGGTCGCGGATGTCGCCGGCGCGCGGCGCGACTACCTCGACGAGTCGGGCGGGCGCTACGTGCACGTCATCGCCGACGGCGGCCTGAGCACGAGCGGCGACATCGTCAAGGCGATCGCGTGCGGCGCCGACGCGGTCATGCTCGGCACCGCCCTCGCGCGCGCGGCCGAGGCGCCCGGCGCCGGCTGGCACTGGGGCGCGGAGGCGCACCACCCGGAGCTGCCGCGCGGCAGCCGCGTCGAGGTCGGCACGGTCGGGACGCTCGAGCAGGTGCTCTACGGGCCCGCGCACCAGGCGGACGGGAAGGTGAACCTCATCGGCGCCCTCCGGCGCTCGATGGCGACGACCGGCTACTCGGACCTCAAGGAGCTGCAGCGGGTCGAGGTCGTCGTCGCCCCGTACGAGCCCAGAGCTCGCTGAGCGGAGCGCGCGATGGCGGAACCCACTGCAGGGCGCCTCGGCCCGGCCGAGCGGGACGCTGCGCTCGCGCGGCTGCGCTCGGAACCGCTCGAGCTCCTCGTCGTCGGCGGCGGCGTCGTCGGCGTCGGCACCGCGCTCGACGCGGCGACGCGCGGACTGACGACCGGCCTCATCGAGCAGCGGGACTTCGCGTCGGGGACTTCGAGTCGCAGCAGCAAGCT